>Ga0335070_10002578_pt1 | contig 20996 bp, 21 predicted proteins | sample Lox_Sample_13_FD_206722 | JGI IMG/M metagenome (GOLD analysis project Ga0335070, IMG submission 206722) | Soil microbial communities from Loxahatchee National Wildlife Refuge, Florida, United States - Lox_Sample_1.3 | ecosystem: Environmental > Terrestrial > Soil > Wetlands | place: USA...
ACGCAATAGTAGAAATTCTAGTTAATGCCTCGAGGCTAGTCATGGAACATCAAGAGATTAAAGAGCTTGACCTTAACCCGATCATGGTTTACGAGAAGGGAGCCAAAACGGTAGATGCCAGAATAATACTGGAGTGAATATTGAGAACGGTTAAGGGCTTTTCTTAAAACTGCGTTCGTTTGCACATGTTTTTCCTTGGAGTTATATGACTGGAGATTCAGAAAATTTTTATAAGAAGCTCGTGGAGTGCCTTTCTTGTATGCAGAAACTATCATAGGCTTGATAGCGGGGCAAAGCTAATCAAAGGGTTTCTGAGAAGGGCAATGGAAAGAGGAACAATAGTTGGCGGAGCAAGACAAGTTAGAAGAGCTTGATAAAAAGCTTTCAGAGCTGTTTGAGCAAAGAAACAAGTTGAACTCAGAAGCGATTGAACTGGCTGAGAAACGGAACAAGCTTAACGATCGCTTCAACACCTTGCGGACTGAAGCCCTTGAATTAAAAAACGAAAGGGATCGAACGAACGAAAACGTAAAGTGGCTCAAACAGAAACGAAGCGAATTGAACGCAAAAATCCATGAAAAAATCGAAGAAGTCAAGAAACTTCGTCAGCAGAACAAAGAGACTTTTCAAAAAACCTCTTTCGCCGAAGTTACAGCCATCCAGAAAGAAATCGACGATATCGAATGGAAAATTCAGACCACATCAATGAACCTAAAGCAGGAAAGAACACACGTCGAGCAAGTCAAAGAGCTTCAGCTCCAACTCAACTCGTTCAAAAAACTAGAGAAGCTGCGAAAACGAATATCTGAATTGCAAACTGAAATCGATAACTTAGAAAATGAAGGAAAACAAAGCCATGAAAAGCTGACGCAATTAGCACAAAAAAGCCAAGAAATTCATGAGAAAATGATCGCAAAAGTTTCAGACTCAAAGAAGACGAAGGCTGAAGCAGACAATCTTCATCAGCTTTTTGTTCAGACAAAGGAGAAGGCAAAACCAATTCAAGACGAAATCACCTCAATCATCATGAAGCTTAGGCAGCACAAAGCGGAAATCCGAGAAAAAGAGGAAGAAAGAAAGAAGAAAAGCGAGGAAACTCTTCGCGAAAAACTTGAAAGCCAAGCGAAGGAGAAAAGGAAGCGCGGCGAGAAACTGACTTGGGAGGAGTTTCAAATACTTGCAGAAAAGGAAATGGGAGAGCAAGATTAAAGTTAAACCTATATAGATAATATTGGAGAACAGAATCTCACATGGTCACAGAAGAAACAGAGAAGAAGAATCAGAAACAGGAAAAACGCATCCTCATTCTATGTGTTGACAGAGACGGCGATCTAGGCGCAAAAGCTGAGATAAAAACCCCTGTAGTCGGCAGGGACGAAAACCTTGACGCTGCCGTGACTCTCGCGTTGCGAGATCCTGAAGAACCAGACGCAAATGCAATGTTTGAAGCTGTGCGAGTCTTTGACAAATTGAAGAATGAGAAGAAACCTGACGAAATCGTGCAGATAGCAAGCATTTCTGGCTCTGAATTCGGCGGTGTCGGTGCGGACAGGAAAATAGCTGAAGAGCTGAAAAGTCTGCTCGACTCTTTCCCTGCAAGCGAAGTCGTCCTCGTCACTGATGGCTACACAGACGAGGCAGTTCTCCCGTTAATCCAGTCCAGAGTGCCTGTATCGTCAGTCAGAAGAATCGTTGTGAAACACAGTGAAAGAATCGAGGAGACAGCAGCACTGCTTTCCCGCTACCTCAAAACATTGGCAAACAACCCGCGCTACTCACGAATTGCTTTAGGCGTGCCCGGCTTGCTTCTCCTAATCCTGAGCATTCTTTCAATCTTCAACTTGCTCTCGTTATTTTGGTTGGTGTTCATTTTTGTACTGGGGATAATAATGTTGTCCAAAGGTTTTGGCGTTGACAAGGCAGCCATGGATTTCTACCGTTGGACACAAGAGTACACGCCGCCTCCGCTTCCCGTGCAGATATCAAACTTCGCTGCCATCGCAGGGGCATTATGCGCTATTGTCGGCATATATTTAGGATGGGCAAGTGTCGCAGGCGGAATCACGTCACCTCCAGATTTAGCTGGATGGGTTAGCATCCTTCCTCAGATCGCTGGCTTTTTCATACAAGGGGCAATGAACCTCATGGTTATAGGCATCTGTGTCATATTTTTTGGACGTGGGATCCGCCTATATTTCCAACGCGATTCAAAGCTGCTTCGCAATGCAGCCTTGGTAGTCATAGTCGCATGGTCTAGACAGATACTTGATGCGACATCTGACGTGTTGACTGGTCGAATGGGCATAGGATCGGAGAAACTGATTTTCTCCATAGTCGTCGGCATTCTGATAGGAATCGCTTCCATCCTAGTCATATTCGTTATTCACAGGTCATCCAGAGGTTTCTTCAGGGAGACTGAAGAGCAAGTTGAAGAGTTCGGCAAAGACTAAGGTTGCAATCATTGGCGGAACAGGCTTTGAGACGCTCTTCAAAAATGGAGAGAAGCTGAGCGTCGAAACGCCATACGGCAACGTTTCTCCATTGTTTACTAAAGAAATAGAAGACGTCGCAGTTATTTTTCTTCCAAGACATGGACCAGAGCATTCTATTCCTCCGCACAAGGTAAACTACCGCGCAAATATCTATGCGCTGCACAAGATTGGCGTTAAGAAGATTCTGGCAACAAACGCTGTAGGAGCAATAAACCCCAAGTTCAGTCCAAGCGACATCGTTATCCCTCATGATTTCATCGATTTCACAAAGCTTAGAACAGCCACATTCTACGATGAAGCATTCACCGTACACGTTGATCTTACGCAGCCCTATTGTCCTGAAATACGCCAGCTACTTATTAAAAATTCCAGAAAAGTCGAGCTTCCCGTTTGGGATAGGGCAGTCTTGGTTTGCACCGAGGGACCGCGATTCGAAACTCCAGCAGAGATTCGCATGTTCAAGCATCTGGGCTGCGACATCGTTGGAATGACTGGCTTTCCAGAAGTTGTTCTTGCACGAGAGCTGGAAATGTGTTATGCAACGATCTGCTATGTTTCGAACATGGCTGCAGGCATGCAGGATCGCTTGAACGCTGACAAAGTTTCAAAGGTTTCCATGCGGATTCTTCCGAAAGTGGAGCAAGTTTTAACTGAAACTATCAAGAGCTTGTCCTCTGAGCATAAAGTCAAGTGCTCATGCAGCCAAGCGCTGAAGGGTGCGAGGTTCAAGAAGTGATTAAACAGTTTCTCTCAATCATCGGTGCATACAAGATTTATGAAAGCTGGCTCTGGCGACAAGTCAAAGGCGGCACAAAACCTGAACACATAGCCATCATTTTGGACGGAAACAGAAGATGGGCTTCCGAGAAGAACAGCAATCCATGGGTTGGTCACGAGAAGGGCGCAGACAAAGTTGAGCAACTGCTAGATTGGTGTTTGAGGCTCAACGTAAAATGCCTAACCCTTTATGCCTTCTCCACAGAGAATTTCAGCCGCAAGGAACCTGAAGTTCAAGAAATCATGCGGATTTTCGGAGAGAGATTCAAACGAATATTGATCGATGAGCGCATACACAAGAACAAGATACATGTCAAAGTAATCGGCAGAGCAAGGCTGCTTCCTGAAAACCTGCGACAACTAATAGAAGAGGTTGAAAAATCAACTGAAAGCTACACCGAACACTTCCTCAATTTTGCGCTGGCATACGGCGGAAGAGCCGAAATCGTAGACGCCGCCAAGAAAATCGCTGAAAAAGTCCATGAAGGCGAACTGAGCCCCGAGAAAGTTAATGAACAGACTTTTGAGCAATACCTGTACACCTCGTACATGCCAAAGCAAGATCCTGACTTAATCATAAGAACCTCAGGAGAAGAAAGGTTAAGCGGCTTCCTACTATGGCAATCAGCATACAGCGAACTGTGCTTTCTGGACGTTTATTGGCCAGATTTCAGACTGATCGATCTTCTGCGTGCTGTCAGAACTTTCCAAAAGCGCACGAGACGTCTTGGGGCATGAAACTAAGCTCTCTTCTTGGCACTCACTATTGACAACACATCTCTATCCTTGAGCACGTACTCTTCGCCAACCCTTTTCTTCTCCCTGGCTTCAACAGCATAGATAAAACCTTCACCGAGTTCAGTGTGAATTAAGTAGGCTAGTTGACGGGCCGTCGTTCCATAAGGCACCAAGTACGCATCGGGCAATACTTGCCCATTGTGGTTTGATAGGTGCTCCATGTCTTCAACCGGATAGACGGTTATCATGCCAAGGAGCTTGAAGTATGCCATATTGATCGCTTCTTGAACGCCAGTGGAACCGTGTTTAAGCAGAATTTTCTCTCTTATCGTTTCTAGAGCCTTGATTTGACTTTCGCTCAGTCTATCAGGCTTTAATATGTTGAAGTTGCCGTCTCCAGGTCTGTAATCTATCAGCTGCTTTTCTGCTGCTCTTCTCAGGGCAAGTTCAGCTTCTGAGCAGGCTGGAATCACAACGTATTCTGACTTCTTGAGTCTTTCAAGGTTTTTTTCAGCTGCTGGTATGTCGATCTTGTTTGCGACGATCAGCATTGGCTTGGCAATGTGTCTGAGTGTGTCAACGAATTTTAAGAAGTCGTCTTCGCTCCAAGATGCTGGCTTGTCTGGATTTAAGCCTGCTTTTCTTGCAGCTTCAAATATGTGCGTTTTCCGTATTTGCAGTCCGCTCAGTCTTTCTTCGAGCATCGAATAGAGGTCTTTTGATTCGGCTTCGACGGTTCTGGCGATTTTAGGCCAGTCTTTCTTCAGTATGTTTGCCATCCACATTGTTATCTCGTGTTCGAGAAATTTCACGTCTTCCAGTGGGTCGTGTTCGCCGGGCGTGCATAGTTTGCCTTCGCAATCTGTTCCTCCCGATGCATCTACGATGTGGATGAGGGCGTCGGCTTTTCTAAGCTCATCTAGAAATTGATTGCCTAAACCGCGTCCTTCCCAGGCGCCAGGTACGAGTCCAGCAACGTCGATGAATTCCACTGGGACAAGGCGTACTCCGTCAAGGCATAGGGAGTTGATGGGATTGTCTTTGACGTTGAATTCTTCATGCACGCATGGTGTTCTAACGTGTCCGACGCCCCTGTTAGGTTTGATGGTTGTGAACGGGTAATTTGCGATTTCCGCAAAAGCCAGAGTTGCAGCACTGAAAAAAGTGGATTTGCCTGTGTTGGGTTTTCCAACGATGCCGAGCAATCGTGAATAAGATTTTTGCATTCACATTCCTCTGAAAACTTTGGCAACTGTTTCTGGCAATTGTCTCCTGTTTCATATTTGTGATCGGTAGCTCTATATGGCTTATGCTTTAATGTTCAAAATGATCTTCAATCGCTTGTGACAGCTGTGACGTTGAGGAAATGGGCTGATCTTTGTGGCTCTGATGTCTGCGTGAATCTTGGCTTCTGCGCATAAGCGTTGCCAAACAATATAAAAGCGTCTCCATCAATAACAAGATGTCCAATACCATCAAGGAGGGAAACATGTCTGAGCTTGAAACTGCCGAAGGAGAAGCTTGCCGAGATGCTTAGGAAGATGCTTGAGATTCGAATGTTTGAAGAGAAGGTTTTCGACCTATATGCGCAGAATTTTGTTCCTGGCACAATTCATCTTTACGCGGGGGAAGAAGCTGTTGCTGTTGGAGTCTGCAGCAGCCTAAGAAAGGATGATTACATTACTAGCACGCACCGGGGACATGGACATTGCATAGCGAAAGGAGCGGATTTGAAGCGTACAATGGCTGAGATTCTTGGAAAAGAGATGGGCTACTGTAAGGGCAAGGGAGGTTCCATGCATATTGCAGACTTCAACATTGGAATGCTCGGAGCCACGGCGGTTGTTGGTGCAGGATTGCCTATAGCGGTTGGCGCTGCATTGTCTGCACAACTGAGGAAGACTAATCAGGTTGTTGCCTGCTTCTTTGGAGAGGGAGCTTCTAATCAGGGGACTTTCCACGAAAGCATAAATCTCGCCGCCACGTGGAAGCTGCCTGTAATCTTTGTTTGTGAAAACAATCTCTATGCAATGGGAACACGTCAATCAAGGGTTATGGCTATCGAGAATATCGCGGACAGGGCGGCAGCTTACGGTATTTCTGGCGTGGCTGTGGATGGAAATGACGTGTTGGCAGTTTACGATACTGCTTGCGACGCAGTCAAGCGAGCACGGAGTGGTGAAGGCCCAACTCTCATCGAATGCAAGACGTATAGGCATAAGGGACATTCACGGGTGGATGCCGCAAAATATAGACCGAAAGAAGAAGTTGACCAGTGGCTAGCTAAGGATCCCCTAAAGATGCTAAAAGAGAAGCTGCTGCAAACGAATACTCTGAACGAAAGTGAAATTCAGAAAATCGAAAAAGAAGTCCTAGCCGAAATCGAAGACGCAGTGAAATTCGCTGTGGACAGCCCATATCCAGCACCAGAGGAAGCCCTCGAAGATGTGTATGCTTGAGGCATAGGGATCATTGTATGAGAAGAATTACTTATCGTGACGCGTTGCGTGAAGCGCTTCAGGAAGAGATGCGTCGAGATGCATCGGTCTTTTTGTTAGGCGAGGACATTGGCAGGTATTGGGGAGGAGCCTTCAAGGTTACAGAAGGGTTAGCGCAGGAGTTTGGAGACGACAGAGTTCGGGATACCCCTATTTCGGAGTCTGCAATTGTGGGAACTGGCGTTGGCGCTGCCATAACAGGCATGCGTCCTGTGGCAGAAATCATGTTTGGGGACTTGTCGGCTCTTGCGATGGATCAGATTGCGAATCAAGCGGCAAAAATTCGCTACATGTTTGGTGGGCAAGCGAAATGTCCGCTTGTGATCAGGACGCCTTTTGGCGCTGGAGTAAACATTGCTTCTCATCATTCGCAGAGCCTTGAAGCATGGTTCATGCATGTGCCGGGGTTGCATGTTGCTGTGCCTTCGACGCCTTATGATGCAAAGGGTCTTTTGAAATCTGCAATTCGAGGAAATAACCCTGTTATGTTTTGTGAACATAAACTGCTGTATCCTGTTGAGGGCGACGTTCCACAAGAAGAGTACACTGTGCCGTTTGGAAAGGCTGACGTTAAGAGGGAAGGAGAGGATGTGACAGTTTTGGCTACGTTGTTTATGGTTCACAAAGCGCTTAAAGCGGCTCAGGAGCTTGACAACGAGGGCGTGAATGTGGAAGTTGTTGACCCAAGAACGTTGACCCCGTTGGACAGAACCTCTATTATTAGATCAGTCAAGAAAACTGGAAGACTTGTCATCGTGAGCGAAGACTGCAAGACTGCTGGCGTAAGCGCTGAAATCGCAGCTGTGGTAGTAGAAGAAGCATTAGACTACTTGGATGCTCCAATAAAGCGAGTAGCTGAACCTGACACGCCTATTCCTTTCAGTCCAACGCTAGAGCAATATGTGATTCCGAGCGAGAAAACCATAGTGAAAGCAGTCAAGGAAGTGGTTTAGAATGGCGACAAAGATTGTGATGCCACGGCTTAGTCTTACGATGAAGGAAGGCACTGTTGGAAAATGGTACAAGAAAGAAGGAGATTCTGTTGAAAAGGGCGAGGCAATAGTCGAAGTAGTTTCGGAAAAAGCAGCTTATGACTTAGAAGCTCCCGCATCTGGCGTATTGCGCAAGATTCTGGTGAGCGAAGGTGTAGACGTGCCAGTCGATGCGGTCTTGGCGTTTATCGCGGCTCCAAATGAACCGTTTTCAGAAGCGGAAATGCAACCAACGCCTTCTCAACCTTTTGAGAAAGAAGAAGCACGTATCTTCGCTTCACCCGCTGCAAAACGCTTGGCAAGAGAGCGCGGGATCGATTTGTCTCAAGTCAAAGGTAGTGGACCTGAAGGGAGAATTGTTGAAGAAGACGTTGTGCGATTCGTTGAAGGCATCAGCGAAACCGCGCCGAAAGTGAAACAGGTAATCGCGCTAAGTGGGTTTAGAAAAACTTCGGCAGAACGCCTCTCGATGAGCTTCAAAACCGCCCCACACAGCACGGTCGTGATGGAGGTTGACGCTTCAAAAGCTAAAACATTGCATGAGAAGCTTCAGGTTTCCTACACAACAATAATCGTGAAGGCGACTGCAAGAGCATTAATCGAAAATCCTGTAGTCAACTCAACACTGCAAGGAAATGAAATACGAGTCTTTGAAGATATTAACGTAGGTGTCGCAACAGCCACTGAGAAGGGTCTTGTCGTTCCGGTAATCCGCAACGCTGACAAGAAATCCCTCAAGGAGATAGACGATGAAATTAGGGATCTTTCTGAGAAAGCTAAAGAGGGAAGAGCCACCAAGCAAGACTTGACTGGCGGAACATTCACAATCACAAACTTGGGCATGTTTGGCGTTGACTTTTTCACTCCGATAATCAATCCGCCTGAAGCCGCAATTCTTGGGGTAGGAAGAACTGCTGAGAAAGCAATAGTGGTTAATGGAAAAATCGAAATTAAACCCATGTTGGTTCTAAGTCTCTCTTATGACCATCGCATAATTGACGGAGCACCTGCTGCACAGTTTTTGCAAAGTGTTAAAACTTATCTTGAAAAAGCAGATGTCTAACGCTTGAGCGTCAGTCTTTTGGGCTTTCAGAAACGAATTCTACGGTTTCCAAGATTCCTTTACCCATGCTCAGCAAACATGCCACAATCAGCAATCCCAGTATTGGGATAAATTCCATTGTAAAATCATAACCCATCGTACTCAGTGTGAGGACTCCCTCATTTGTTACATAAGTAAGGAAGATTATTAGGAAAAAGGCGCGGCTTATGATGAACCCGTATTTGAATATTGTTCCTTCGCTCACCCTGATGGCAAAAGTGAAGAATAATATTGCCCAAATCAAAACAGCAAAGAAGGCCAGCCACTGAGGATTAAATGAAAGAAAACCTGAGAGCAAAATCCAGAAGACCAGCAGGATGATTCCCACTATTGCTGTGATTATTGTTGCCTTGGCAATTCTTGGAACAAACTTCATGAATCTCTCTCTGAGACTACGCTGCCTAGGCTCTAGGCTGCTTATCATGGTTGCCACTCCTGCTCCAGAATCTCTGTGCCCTCAAAGTATAGACCAACGTAATTGTTGCTGGTCAGTTCAGCGTCATCTATTCCAAACTCGTAAGAGCCACTGAAAGGTGAGCTTGGTTGAACGTTGACCTCGTCTTGGAAATATCCAATGCGTTTGCTTCTGTTGTTGTAAGCTTGCAGTGTGAAGCTTCCGTTTAGCGGGTAGCTGGCGTGATTTTCGAAGCTTACCGATATTGAAAGCTGGGCTCTTGAGGCGTTATAAGTGACTGCCAAAACTCTGAAATTGTAAAAGGGGGCTCTCCACAGCTGGCTGAAGTTAGTGGACAAGCCGAAAGTGATCGCATGCGCGACTCCGAAGGAAGCTGAGACATCTAAGTTCAAATCCGTGTCATTCGTTAAAAGTGCAAAAGCTCTCGGAGACAATTTGGCAACAGAAACATTGATAATTAAGCTCGAGTTGAGAATGCTTCCTGCTCTTACCACTGGAATCAACACAGAAGCTGCAGAAAGTTTTCCAACCGCGTCGTTAACGCTAATAGTGAAGTTGACATCGGTAAGGTCATAGAAGCCTGTATTATTGATATAGAATGGTGGGGCTAGAGAAAAAATGTTGTTGGAGTAAGAGACCTCTGATTGTCTGACTCCCATTGTACCTGTCTCCGCCAGTTGGAACAGAGAAGCTGCTACGGTTATTGTAAGCACCAATGCGAGTACCCAGAAGATTCTGATTGACCAACTGAGAGCTTTGATTGTCTGCCGCACTAGATCTTCCTCAGAAGCTTGGTTCAGGGCAAGTGCCCTTATTCCTGCTCTTTTGACGTTTCTGTTTTGGTGGGAAGAGAACGTTTTGCTTCTTTGTAGAGTTGTATGCCTCTGATGGTTGCGATTGAGCTCGTCCAACCCATTATTCCTAGATACAGAACTCTGATTACGGCCGCAGCAATGGGTCCAAGGATTTCGCCCAATGCCTGTGAAAGATCTGATTGAGACAAAATCCCCAGTTCGGACGTTACCAGTATTACTGCCATCACGAAGGTCAAGATCAGTAGCGTGATTCCGACAATTATCAGTATGTACGACATTAGTTCAGCTTTTTCCATTTTCATCTGGCATCACGTGTCTCATTCTTATCTGTCATTGTTTGCCCGCGTTGTATAAAAGTGATATGCCTTGCACGAAATAGAGCAACTGCTCGCGCATACGCATCCTGAACCCTTCTTTTGCTTTAATGCTTCAGAATTTTGGAAAGTCTTAAGTGCCAAATGAAAGAGAACTCATTGAGCCACATTGAAGGCAGCAGTATATTACAGCCAAAGCGACATACGAATAGAAGAAATCCCTACACCCAAGATTAGTGAGGATGAAGCCCTCATTGAGATGAAAGCTTGCGGAGTATGTGGCTCAGACTTGATGGACTGGTATCTTGAAAGCCGCGCTCCACTTGTGTTGGGGCATGAACCTGCGGGAGTAATCGTCAAGAAAGGAATTAAAGTTAAGGATTTTGAAGTTGGCGACCGAGTTTTTGTACACCATCATGTTGCCTGCTTAACGTGCTATTATTGCAGACATGGCGACTATACGCTGTGCAAGCAATTTCATGAAACAAACGTCGAGCCTGGAGGATTTGCAGAGTATTTCGTGGTGCCCAAACCCAATCTTCACATTGACACATTGAGAATTCCAGAATCCATTTCCTTTGAAGAAGCAACTTTGATTGAGCCCGTTGGCTGCTGCTTGAGAGCTCTAATGAAATGCGGTTTGCGGTTAGGCGATTCGGTCTCAATCATCGGTGCGGGAGCAACTGGCATAATTCACATTGCATTGGCAAAGATATTAGGAGCTGCGAAGATAATCGTCAGCGACTTGCTTGATTATAGGCTCACGATGGCTAAGAAGTTCGGTGCTGACGTATGTGTGAACCCAAAAGGCGAAGACTTCACAGAGATTGTCAAGGCGGAAACTGATGGCAGAGGCGTGGATGTTGCTGTAGTGACTGCGCCAAGCTTGGAGGCTTACAAGGCTGGCTTGACCGCATGCCGAAAGGGCGGAAAACTGTGCGTGTTTGCACCAACTGAACCGAATATGCATCTGCAGATAAGTCCGAAAGAGCTTTTCTTCTCTGAAGTCCAGATAATTCCTTCGTATTCAACCTCGCACTTGGAAACGAGGTTGGCGTTAGAGCTATTGGAATCTGGCAGGATAAATGCGAAAGGTCTGATAACGCATCGTTTCAACCTCGCCGAAACAGCCAGGGCATTCCAAACGGCTCTGGAATGCAAAGAAAGCTTGAAGGTCGTGGTTTTGAATGAGTAATCGAAAAATGAAGGCAGCCATGCTTTACGGAGTAAAAGACCTGAGAATTGAGGATGTCGAGATTCCAGAGGTTGAGAAGGGCGAGGTACTCGTGAAAGTCGGGGCTGCAACAACCTGCGGAACCGATCTGAAAATCTTTCAGAGAGGTTATGTGGAGAGAGTCATAAAGCTTCCAACCATTTTTGGGCATGAGTGGGCAGGTGAAGTGGCTGAAGTTGGTGAGGGTTTGGACTGGCCTGTTAAAGGCATGCGCGTTCGTGCGGGCAACAGTGTGCCATGCTTGCATTGTTCAATGTGCCAAAGAGGGAAGTACAATCTTTGTGAGAATATGGTTTGGCTTTGGGGCGCTTATGCCCAATACGTCAAAGTGCCAGCTCGCATGGTTTTGGTAAATATGCAAGAAGTTCCGCAGCACGTTTCATACGAAGAGGCTGCGATCACTGAACCTTTGGCGTGCGTTCTGCACGGTATTGAAGAGGCAGAAGTGAAATTGGGCGACACCGTGGCAATCATTGGGGCTGGTCCAATAGGATTGCTTCACTTGCTAACCGTGAAGAAGATGGGTGCTGAAAAAACGATAATGATCGATGTCGTCGAAGAAAGGCTGAACTTCGCACAAAAAATAGGCGCGGACGAGACAGTCAACTCCAAGAAGGAGAATGCGGTTGAGAGGGTCAAGAATTCGACGAAAGGCTACGGCGCTGATGTCGTGATAGAGGCTATTGGACTCCCGGCAACGTGGGAGCAAGCTTTGACTTTGGCGAGAAAAGGCGGAACTATACTGGAATTTGGCGGATGCCCTCCCGGATCCGAGATTAGACTCAATGCTGAAATGCTTCATTACGGAGAGCAAAAGGTCCTCGGCGCTTTTCACACCACTCCACTGCATTTCAGAAAGGCATTGAATTTGATATCTTCAAGAACAATAGATGTTAGGCCTCTGATAACGAGAAAAATGAGGCTAGACCAGATTAAGGAAGCCTTCGAAATTCTATCAACGTCCAAAAGTGAAATAAAGATCGCTATAATTCCTTAGTTTGTGGCGTCCTATTTGGCGAATGCTGCTGGCTGCATTTTGAGGATTGCGTCCGAAGAATGGGTTGATCAAGTCTTCAGCACTGCGACGTACTACACGGGCATTCGAAGAAAATGGCAAGCCGGTCAAACGATAGTATTTGTGCATAAAACTGGTTTTGGTGACGCTGTTGTCGGTTACGGCATTGTAGAAAAAGTGCGCAAGAGTGACGAGTTTTCCGAAGAAGAAAGAAGCGAGTGCGACAAATGGCGATGGAAGGAAGCCATAGAATTCAAGTACGTCATCAGATATGAGAAACCCTTGCGAACAAAAGACAGCATTCTTGGAAATTTCAAGATTTGGGGCAGAACACTTCATGGTTTTCCGCTCAGCAAAGAACAGCTAGAAGCCATCATTAGCCAAGCTGAACAACTGCAAACCAGAAAACCCTAGGCATAGTCTGAGAAAACCAACATTCGATCTTTTGTCATATGCTCGACTATTTGGACAGAAATCGTGTAAGACAGCTGAGAGCGGTGATTTCTTTGCTTGGTTGCACCAAAAACGTTAAAACAGTTCGCTACGTTAATGAGTAAGACGGAGAAGCCAAAATGGTCTATTGTGTCAAATGTGGAACGAAGAACCCTGATGATGCCGAAGTTTGCTCTCAATGCGGGGCATCACTGCACATGACCGGAGAAGACGGGCAACGCCGCCGAGTGGAAAGCGGATGCTACGGTCCTCGCAGGAGTGGGGAGCCTTACAGAAGAGTGGAGGATGAATGTTTTGGGATTCCAAGAGGAGGCACAGTCGTCGGCATAGTGATTGGTCTAATAATTATTCTCGTCGGTGTCAACCTCTTCCTGCAGACGGTGTATCCGAACATGCCCCAGATACCCTGGTGGTCATTCATCATAATCATCATCGGCATATTGATGATTATAGGCGCCATCTACGGAATGCGACGCAGATACTAGCGCTCCATTTATTTCAATTCGCACGAAACGCTGCAAGAGTTGCAGATTCTCATGTGATCCCATTGGGAAATAAGTATTCGTGTCCAAATCCAAAAAGCGATTGTGATGACTACGTATAGATCAATCAGCAGATTTTCCACAATCGCGTCGATTCCGACTAATATGAGGAATGCACCAAGCACGAACCACGTGTTTAGAACTAGTCTTGAATAGCCTTCAAACTTGAACTGAACGAATCCCAGAAAAATCCCGCCCTGTCCAATAAGGACAAGCGATAGCCCTGCATGTGTCAAATCCCAGCCAACGAAGAAATAGATGATTGCTCCCATAACAGCCAATATTGATCCCAAGAGCAAGCCCGAGCATGCCGCGCAAGCAATTTCCCCATTTCTTTGTATTACGTGTGCTCGGAATCTTCCGCAGTCAGGGTGATGCCCTCTAAATTTTATTGCAGTAATACTGTTGCTTGGATTTCTGGGGCTGGGCACTTTTTTTTCTTTGTTCAACGAATGTGATGCTTCTGAGCATTTTTGAGGAAAGAAAATTGCAATGCTTCCAACGACGCAGATCACGGTGAAAATTGAGCCGATTAGCGGTTTTCGCCAGAAAATAGGCTCCTGAAGTGTTGGCGGGTGAAGTGCAAGCGCGAGTATTGCCAATAGTCCGAAATGCGAGACTATTAATGAAAACAGCAACATGATGTTTAATCGCATGTTTTCCACCATTGGTTGTACTCTACAAAAGTGCCTTGAGTTGTCTCATCAAACCCTTACTTGCCATGTACCAGTTAACTCTTCTTTTCATACTATTACTCGAGAACAATCCTCGAAGCCTTCTGTCCCAAGAACCATAAAACCTTCTGTAGCATTCATAGAGCTCTTCTTGCACCTCATCTCTTGACAACGTTTCTGTAGGCATTATCGCATGAATCATGTCGTAGTGGGACCAGTTAGTGTCTTCGATCCATCCATTTCGTTTTGCTTCATCATAGATTTCATTTCCAGGGAAAGGTGTCAGAATGCCAAACATCACAAAATCAGGGTCCAGTTCGTTTGCAAATTCACATAACTTTGATATTGATTTCGCCGTGTCTTTCCGATTGCCTATAATAAGCATTACATGAGCAAAAATGTCATTCTGCTTCAACAATTTTACCGCTTCTTTCGCTTGATTGGGTGTAATCCCCTTCTTAAAGCTCTCAAGCGTTGATAGGTCAGAGTTCTCAACGCCAAGCAGAACCCAAATGAGTCCCGATTTTCGCAGTCTAGGCAAGGCTTCCTTGTTCCTGACAATGTCGTCGCATCGTGCCTGCACAAACCACGTTACGTCATCAGGCATTTTGCGGCTAATTATCTCTTCGGCAAGCTCACCTATTCGTGTCCCAGCACCCAAGTTGTCATCTGTCAACCATACAAACTTGCTTCCATAGTTCTGATGGCAAAACTCCATTTCGTCCGCGATACGTTTAGACGATTTTGCCCTCCACTTTCCCTCCCAATGCCTCCACTGAGTGCAGAACGTGCACTCGTGTGGGCATCCTCTACCGCCCTCAATCAAGGCATAGGGAGCATTTCGCCCCGCCATCAAGGCAAAGTTATATTTGTGAACGAAATCTTTGACAAGGTGATAGCCGGGGAATGGAAGATTGTCTAAATTCTCGATCAAAGGTCGCGACGGGTTGTGAATTATCTTCCCTCTGTGCCTAAAGGATAGACCCTCTATTTTTGAAAAAGCTGACTGGTTGTGAGCGTTTAAGACAAGTTCCGTGATGGTTTGTTCTCCTTCACCTCTCACAATTACATCTATTTCTGGAAATTCTTCGAGGCTTTCCTGAGCCGTTGCCGTGAAGTGTTGGCCACCTGTAACTGTAAGAATGTTTGAATCCACTTTCTTGGCTGTTTGAAGGGTTCTTGCCACAACATAAGTGTTACACGTAGCCAGCGAGCTTGACGCTACGATGTCTGGTTTGATTGACTCAATGTTTTTTTCGAGGTCTTTCCAATCTATATGTCGAGCGTTGCAGTCCAAGACTCTGATTTCAACGTCTTTTGCTTCTCGCTCAAGATAAGCCCCAAGCTGGATTATTCCATACGGGGGCGGCAAGTATCCTCCCATCACAAACCACTCTTCTTTAGGAGGCTCAATGAACAGAATTCTCGTGGTTTTCACAACCAAAGGTTGCTATGCGTTCTTTACCTTTAAGAATGCTTTTGATGAAGATAATGGAAATCGTTTTAAGAACGAGACACCCTTTGAAGTCGTGCTAGGAGTGCATTTCCTTGGACACAAACCGCAAAAAGCGTTTAAGAGGAATGGATTGGCTAGGATTGGCGACTTTCGGATTTTTCCTCTTGCTTGTCGGCGCTATCTGGATTGCTCATTTTTCAGATCTGAATGCGGAGGCTGACGCTTTTTTAAACTCGGATAATTGGCGTCTCTCAAACGTGACAGGAAGCATTGCCATTCCAGAACCAACTCGTTCATATCCCACTATCGCAATAGCAGTAATGCAGTTCTGCTTCATTTTCGGCGCATTCGAAGTAGTCATCGTAGTGCTGCGACTTGCCTTTCACGATTCGATAGGCAGGATTGCTGACGCCATTTCTGGAACAGCTTTCTGGTTCAGCGCTGGCTACTTCGCAAGCTTAGCGGCTAGTGAGTCGATAGGCTTTTTTGCCTTTCTAGCTGGGGTAGTGATCTCTGGCGGTTTAGCTATTGTTGCATCTAGCATCGTCAAACTGCTGAGATAGCCTTCTCTGCTTGGGAGCGTTTCGCTCTTCTTTTTCTTGTGCCAATTGCAAATCGAAGATTTTGATGTTAGTGGTTGATAAAAGAGTTTAAAAGCAAATTCCAGTTTATGGGTGTGTCATTGCGGAGAGCTAAAGGGCATGGTTAAATATGTTTTTGTTACAGGCGGAGTTTTAAGTTCAGTTGGTAAGGGCATTTTAACTTCCTCTATTGGCAAGATGCTTCAGACGCGCGGCTTGAAGGTTACAGTGATAAAAATCGATCCCTACGTGAATGTTGATGCTGGAACCATGAACCCCTACATGCATGGGGAAGTCTACGTTACGGATGATGGAGGCGAAACCGATCTTGATCTAGGCTGGTACGAGCGCTTTCTCGATTTGAATCTGAAAATGGAAAATAATCTTACCACTGGCATGGTTTACAAGGCGGTTATTGAGAAGGAACGAAGAGGAGACTTCTTAGGACGATGTGTTCAAATTGTGCCTCATGTTACCAATGAGATAAAACATCGCATCCGCGCGGTTGGAAAAACGTCCGAAGTTGATTTGGTGTTGACTGAAGTTGGCGGAACAGTGGGCGACATCGAAGGATTGCCTTTTCTTGAAGCTATTAGGCAAATGCGCCTTGAGGAAGGCTATGAAAACACGCTTTACGTTCATGTTGCACTTGTTCCAGTTTTGGATGTCACTAAGGAGATGAAGACTAAACCGTTGCAGCACAGCGTTAACGAGCTACGACGCATAGGTATTCAACCTGACACTATTGTTGCGAGAAGCCCCGAAATGATTGATGCGGAGGCTCTTAGGAAAATCGCTCTGTTCGGAACAATCCCTGAGAGCGCAGTTTTCTGTTCGTATAATGTGGAATCAATCTATCAAGTTCCATTGATTCTGGATGAGCAAGGCATGGGCGACTTCATATGCAAAAGACTATGCTTGACTGAAACTCGGAAGGATTTTAAAGAATGGAGAAAGTTTGTCGATGCGATAACAAATCCTGAGCACGAAGTCAAAATTGCTTTAGTAGGCAAATATGCTGGATTGTCAGACAGCTACGTTAGTATGAACGAAGCATTGAAGCATGGAGGAGCAGCATGCAAAACCCGAGTCTGCATCAACTACATAGAAGCCGAAAAACTTGAACAGAACACACAATACGCTGAAATTCTCAGAGATTTTGACGGAATTTTCGTGCCCTACGGCTTTGGTCCAAGAGGCACCGAAGGAAAAGTGATGGCGATAAAATTTGCAAGAGAAAACGATATTCCATTTCTTGGAATCTGCTACGGTTTCCAATTGGCTGTAGTAGAGTTCGGTCGTAACGTCTGCGGATTAAAAGAAGCAAACAGCACGGAGATCAATCCGCAGTCCGCTCATCCCGTAATTGACCTAATGCCTGAACAGCGAGGCGTAGAGGCAAAAGGCGCTACGATGCGTTTAGGAGCACACAAGATAATCGTTGAGCCAAGCACGTTGGCATACAAACTTTACGGGTGCGAAGAGATTTATGAGCGACATCGTCATCGTTTCGAAGTAAACCTCGAGTACTCAGAGACATTAAAAAAGAATGGTCTAGTTTTCTCAGGGAAAAGCACAGACGGGCGAAGAATGGAAATTCTGGAATTGCCGAATCACTGCTTTTTCTTTGCTTCGCAGTTTCATGGCGAATTTAAGAGTCGCCCTGGAAAGCCCGATGCGGAGTACCTCGGATTTGTGAAGGCTTGCTTAAACAAAAAACTGGGCAAGCCAGCTTAATCCTAAAGAATGAAATCTGGAAGTAAGCCATAAAATTCGCTTATGATCCAACAAGTGTTCAGCTTTATAGCTGCTGATGTTGCTAGACTGTTCTTTAGGCTCTCCATTTCTCGGCGATTTTTTCTCCGATCAATCCGGAGGGAAAACAGCTGATAAGAAATGTTGCCACTTGAACTAGGAGACTTACTTCGTACCACAGCGTCGGAATCAAGAATATCAGATCTACCGCGAAAAGCAGGACAAAGAGGACAATCCCATGAGTCAGGACACTCCAAAATGATGTTTGCATCGAAAACCCCCAAATGTACGCCGCGAGGATGATGTTAATACCGCCAAAGAGAAGAATCAGGAACGCAATGGCAATGATTATTCCCAGCCATGCTCCAATCATCGTCAAAATCACTGCAGAAAACGCCCACACTATTTCCAAAACTGCAAGCAGAAGCGTCAAGGCGATTCCATGGACAAAATACCAAGGAAGCTTCTTCCTAAAGGGCATTTCAGCGATAGGAAGACGCGATGCTTTGAGTTCAAAATTGCAGTTGTAGCATGTCCAAAAGTGTTTACCATTTAGGTCTTCCTTTTGCGTCATCGGCTGTCCACACTTTGGGCAGTTCTTGACTTCTTGATGCTTGTTCCAAGACCACTTCAGATCACGATACACGTCGTCTCTGTTCGCCATGCAAATCATCAACACTATTTAGATGAATTGGTCTAGACGAATTTTCTCCCTGGTCGTTATTCTGGGTGCTCATATTCGCATTTTCCTGATTCTTGACTTCCATTTTTTGGTTTTCACTGCTCTAGCACATGCTAAGACAGCAAGAGTCAATATTGGAAAACCAACAGCCGATATTGCTGCATTTGGATATTCTAGTGCTGGCCAAGGTTCTCCTGATCCATAAACGTCTTTGAGCCACTCGGGAAGATATGACGTTATGTTTTCAAAAGTCAAGATTTCCTTCCATTCATCATCGTTCAGTCGCTTAGTGCCAATTAATCTGAACTCGTAATATGAGAAGACGGGTCCGACTGCGGCTACCAGCGTTCCGTTGGGCAAGGGAAACAGCACCACTAACGCGTTCACGTAGCCTGTGCCAACATGCAGTATCTGAGGCGGATAGTCCATGTCGTCCGGCGGAAAGGTTGCTACGTCCGCTATTACTGGCGATTCTAATGATGAGCTGCTGTTGGCAGCCATTGCCATGGCATGAATCGTGTCAACGTACCATCCTACGAAGCCACCCGAACCACATTTCCAAGCTATCTGCTTTATGAATTCAGTCTCCTGCTCGGTGAGAGGCTCATTCGCCAATTCCTTTGCTGATACGGTTTCAAGCGTTACAGTAACGTTCTTCATCTTCTCCAGACAACTCATTATTGCGGGTTCTACGCTGCTTGGATCCAACGTGTTTATGGCATCAATTGTTCTTTGGCTCAGTTTCTGCATTCTCGCGTAAAAACTTGGGTAAGGTTCAACGAACGCTTCTGGATAACTGCAAACGAATATCGGTATGTACGTTTGTTTTGCATACAACAGGGTGTCATGTTTCAGTTGCGCCCAGCTTCCTAATCCCGTGTTCAGCTTCTCATCTTGCCAAGCGAGCGATTTCATGAATTCTGGATACATACCGTCTTGGTTCGGTTCGACGAGGCTTTGCAGGGCATGCATCCACGCCATGTAGGATGATTGTGTCCAATCCTCTTCTGTGAGATCGCTGACATTCTGTTTTAGGTTGGCTAAGTTGCTCTCGAAGTTCTCGAAAACATGATCAGGGATGAGCAATTGGCTTGCCCGTTCCGAACCTAAAGCTGCAAACACATCCAGACCTTTGGGCATTATTCTTCTTTCCAGTTCAGAGTCGAAGCCCACTTTGTCCCAGCAAAGCATTTGGAAAATATAAGAGTCTGGCACGTATCTTTGCCCCATGAACTGAAAGATCAAAGGATAATGTGGAAGCTGCACGCCGGGCATTTCTGAGCATAGGGCTTGAGACAGTATTCGCTGTTCATACTCAGGTTTGCTCAACTCCTCTCGCAGGCGCGTTAAGCCATCACCACTTACGACATAGTCTAGGTAGCTGTCAGCGTTTCCGAATAACTTTTGAAGCGCGGTTTCAAGGCTTAAGGGGCTAATTGAATCGCTTTCTCCTATGAGCGCGCTTGTCACATTGTATAATTGCATCCACTTTTCGTAGCAAGTTGGGTTTGACTTGAGCACATCTCTCACGTGAATCATAAGGGTTTCATTGAAATGCGGTACAAACCACAAATAGTTTTCATCGTTTCGCGGAATAAATACTGGCATTTGTCCGTACCACATGAACGCGCGGAAATACTGCTCAAGCCTTGCTTCACCCAAATAGTGACCACGCACTTTAAACTGGGTAAAATCGTATTGAGTATCTATCATGTAAGGAGGTTCTGGGATCAGCCAGCATCCTGAAGCGACGAATTCTGGCTGGTCAGCCCATGCATGATTTAAGAAGAAGTTAACGTCTTCCATCAGCTCGTCTGGCACGAGTACCGTTGAGTTTGTTAGGAGAGAGAGTCCGACAGCGAAGTAAACTGTGGAGTTTCTGATCGCCCAGTACTTAGCAGAGTTATCATGCATAATGCTGTTGTATTGGGTTAAGCATGTGTTGAAGGCAAATTGCGTCACTTCAAGTAGCATTGGGAAGAAAATCTGTCTTTCCAAGGTTTTGAGAGAACAATCGAAGACCACGTGAAAAAGGTGCAGAATTGAGTCTGTGGTTACAAACACTGGAAGATCATTCGCGTAGACTTTTCTGTAATAGAAATCTTCAAAACGGAGATTCGGCTCCAGAAAGTCAGATTCTACGGCTGAGATATTTACAGAGACAAAGCCGTTCTTGAGAAGGGCTACTTCTTGTGCTGTGGTGAGAGATAAGGCGTTCTTAACCCTGTCATAGTAGGACACTTGAGAAAGGTCGAAAGCCGCTTGGGCTGGTCTAATTCCAATTAGGCATGATGAGGATAGAAGCGAAGCTGCCAGAATCAGCCAGACAAGATTCTTGGCTCTCATTTTCTATTCTTCCTCCTTTCTTCGGGTCTGAGCTGAACCTTTGGAAGAGCTATTTCGTGCTGTCTGTGGAATCATCTAGTATGTTTGGCAGAATGTTGGCGTCTACTCTTCCAAC
>Ga0335070_10002580_pt1 | contig 20993 bp, 26 predicted proteins | sample Lox_Sample_13_FD_206722 | JGI IMG/M metagenome (GOLD analysis project Ga0335070, IMG submission 206722) | Soil microbial communities from Loxahatchee National Wildlife Refuge, Florida, United States - Lox_Sample_1.3 | ecosystem: Environmental > Terrestrial > Soil > Wetlands | place: USA...
CCTCGGGATCTGCGTCGGCCTGCAGCTGCTGGCGGCGCGCGGCTACGAGCACGGCGTCCATGAGGGCTTGGGCTGGATCGACGGCGAAGTCCATCGCATCGACCCGGGGTCCGCGCATCTGAAAGTTCCGCACATGGGCTGGAATGAACTGGCGCTCCGCCGCACGCATCCGGTGTTCGACGGCGTGCCCTCGGGCGCGCACGCCTATTTCGTGCACAGCTATCACTTCGTCCCGGCCGATCCCGGCAAGGTGATCGCGACCGCGGACTATGGGACGCCGCTGGTCGCGGCGGCGGGCCGCGACAATATCGCCGGCACGCAGTTCCACCCCGAGAAGAGCCAGGCGACCGGCCTGAAGATCATCGGCAACTTCCTGCGCTGGCGCCCGGAGCCGGATCGATGATCCTTTATCCCGCCATCGACCTGAAGGACGGCGCCTGCGTGCGCCTGCTCAAGGGCGACATGAACACGGCGACGACGTTCAACAGCGATCCCGCCGACCAGGTGCGGCGGTTCCTCGCCGCCGGCTGCACATGGCTGCACGTCGTCGATCTCGACGGCGCCTTCGCCGGCAAGTCGGTCAACGCCGCCGCGGTCGAGATGATCGTCGAGGCGGCGGCCGAGGTCCCGGTGCAGCTCGGCGGCGGCATCCGCGACGAGGCCGGCATCGAGTACTGGCTGTCGCGCGGCGTGCGCCGGGTGATTCTCGGCACCGTGGCGTTGCGCGATCCGGAGCTCGTCAAGCGCGCCTGCGGCCGTTGGCCGGGCCGCATCGTCGTCGGCATCGACGCGCGTCAGGGCAAGGTCGCCGTCACCGGCTGGTCCGAGACCTCGTCGATGAAGGCGCTCGACCTGGCGCTGAAGTTCGAGAAGTCGGGGGTCGCCGCGATCGTCTACACCGACATCGACCGCGACGGCGTGCTCGCCGGCCCGAACGTCGAGGCGACGGTCGATCTCGCCTATCACCTGACCACGCCGGTGATCGCGTCCGGCGGCGTCTCGAGCCTCGCCGACCTCAAGGAGCTGAAGAAGCACGAAGACTCCGGCATCGCCGGCGTGATCTGCGGCCGCTCGCTCTACGACGGCCGCATCAAGCTCGCCGAGGCGGTGAAGCTGCTGCAGGGAGAGGCGAGTGCTTAAGACCCGCATCATCCCCTGCCTCGACGTCAAGAACGGGCGTGTCGTCAAAGGCGTGAACTTCGTGAACCTGATCGACGCCGGCGATCCGGTCGAAGCCGCGCGCGTCTACGATAAAGAAGGCGCCGACGAGCTGTGCTTCCTCGACATCACGGCCAGCGTCGAGAACCGCGACACGTTATTCGATGTCGTGGCGCGCACCGCCGAGCAGTGCTTCATGCCGCTCACCGTCGGCGGCGGCGTCCGCACGGTCGAGGACGTGCGCAAGCTGCTGCTCGCCGGCACCGACAAGGTGTCGATCAATACGGAAGCCGTGCGGCGGCCGGACTTCGTCCGCGAGGCGGCGGAGAAGTTCGGCAGCCAGTGCATCACGGTGGCCATCGACGCGAAGCGGAACGCGGGGCGCTTCGAGGTCTTCACCCACGGCGGCCGCAACGCCACCGGCATCGACGCCGTCGAATGGGCCAAGCGCATGGCCGCGTCCGGCTGCGGCGAGATCCTGCTGACCTCGATGGACCGCGACGGCACGAAGGCCGGCTTCGACCTCGAGCTCACCCGCGCGGTCGCCGACGCCGTGCCGGTGCCCGTCATCGCCTCGGGCGGGGTCGGCAAGCTCGACGACTTCGTCACCGGCGTGCGCGACGGCCATGCCTCGGCCCTGCTGGCCGCCTCGGTCTTCCATTTCGGCGAGCTCAAGATCGGCCAGGTCAAGTCGGCGCTGGCCGCCGCCGGTATCGCGGTGCGGCCGTAAGCGCGGATCACGGCCGCTCTGACATTTCACCGGTTTTCTGTCATTCTTCGCGGAAAGTACGACTCGGGGACGCCCCAGGACGACTCGAAATGAACGATCCGAAAGCCCCGGCAGCCGCCAAGGCTCCAGCCCCGTCCAAAGCTCAGATGCCGGAGGCTCCGGGACTGATCCTCGACCGGCTCTACAAGGTCATCGAAAGCCGCCGTGGCGGCGATCCGGAAACCTCGCACACGGCGAAACTGTTCCAGAAGGGCACGCGCAAGATCGCCCAGAAGGTCGGCGAGGAAGCGGTCGAGACCGTCATCGAGGCGGTGCGCGGCAAGCGCGACCGGCTGATCGCCGAGAGCGCAGACCTCATGTACCACATCCTCGTCATGTGGGCGGACGCGAAGATCCAGCCCGGCGAGATCTGGGAAGAGCTCGCCAAGCGCGAGGGCGTCTCCGGCCTCGCCGAGAAACGCGCCCGCGAAAAGGACAAGGACGACTAGGTCCGTGGCCTACGATCCCAACAACGTTTTTGCGAAGCTGCTGCGCGGCGAGATTCCGGCCAAGAAGGTCTACGAGGACGAGCACGTGCTGGCGTTCCCGGACATACGGCCGCAGGCGCCCGTGCATGTGCTGGTGATCCCGAAGGGCGCCTACGAATCGCTCGACGATTTTCACACGCGCGCCAGCGACGCCGAGCAGGCGGCGCTGATGCGGGCGATCGGCAAGGTGGCGCGACTGTCCGGCGTCGGTGACAGCGGCTATCGCGTGATCGCCAACACCGGCCGCGACGGTCACCAGGAAGTGCCGCATCTCCACTTCCACATCCTCGGTGGCCGCCAAATGGGCCGCATGGTCAGCCGGCCATCCGAGTGACGGTTGATGAGCTCGCGCATACCGAAGTCGTGCGCTGAGCGCGCCGGGAGCGTAAGGTAAGGCCCATGGACCGCTACTTCGCCATGGTCTACCTGACGGAGGCGAACGAGCACCGCGACGCCTGGCAGGAGCTGCAGCGCGCGTTGAAGTCGTTCCGCGGCGACGGCTTGCCGCAGGACGAGACCTTGGCGCGCGAGACCTTCGACCGCATCCACCGCCAGGGCCGTGCGTTCTCGGCGTTCTGCCTCGCCTTCATGCACGAGCACGGCCTTGCCGTGGGCCGCGATCCGGAGCTCGCCAACCGCCACTATGTCCAGGCGGTGGAGGTATTCACCGACGAGAGCAACCGCGGCGTCGCGGCGTCGATGAGCAATCTCGGCTTCATGTACGCGCAGGGCAAAGGCGTGGCGAAGGACCCGGCGAAAGCCGCCGCCAATTTCCGCCGCGCCGCCGAGTCCGGCTTCGCCGTCGCCAAGGTCAACCTCGGCCTGTGCTGCCTCAACGGCTGGGGCGTGGAGAAGGACGAGATCGCGGCCTTCATGCTGTTCAAGGAAGCGGCCGATCTCGGCAACGGCGCCGGTGCGGCCTGCGTGGGCCAGATGCTGCGCGACGGCATCGGCGTCGGCGCCGATCCGGCGCAGGCGGTGAAGTATCTCCGCGATGCGGCGGAGGAAGGCGACGCCATCGCGTGGTACGAGCTCGGCCTCGGCTACGATCTCGGCCTTGGGGTCGAGGTCGACAAGGACGAGGCGATGAAGTGGTACACGCTCGCCGCCGCCGACGGGAATGCCGACGCCCAGGCGCGTCTCGCCGCGATCCTGTCGGCGCCGGGCCGAAGCGAGGTCGAGTTCAAGAAGGCGATGACCTTGCTCGAGTTCTCGACCGACCAGGGCAGCGACATCGGCGACTATCACCGCGGCCTGCTGCAGCTCTACGGCGGCCGCTGGCTGCGGCCGAACCCGATGTCGGCGAAGCTGATCGCGCTGTCGCTGCGCGACCACGAATCGGTCTACGGCTACCGGCTGCTCGGCCGCATCTACGATCACGGCGGCGGCGACATCACGCGCGATCCCAAGCAGGCGGCGGAGTGGTTCCTGAAGGCGGCGCTCGCCGGCGACGCGGAGGCGCAGGCGGAAATGGGCTTGCGCTACGAGCGCGCCGACGGCGTGCCGCGCAACCTGGTCGAGGCGTATGCCTGGGCGTTGCTGGCGGCACCGGTCCGCGTGACGGGAGCGGGACGCCGGCTCGACCACCTCGCCCGCCAGCTCACCCCGGGTGAGCTGGCCCAGGCCGAGGCGCTGGCGGCGGCCCGGCGCGTCGCTCCCCACGTCGCGCGCGAGCTGCAGCTCGACGAGAAATAACGGCGCTGGCTCGTCGGCAACGCCGCCAGGTTTTCCACCGGAATTTTGCTGCCGACCGCTTCGTGCTGATGCCGCAAGCGTCAGACGTAAGCTTCGCGCCGTCGATTCGCCCCAATCCGGTGATAGGTGTCCGCCCGCGAGCTCAGGACTGAAGCGCGGCGAAGGGGCGCGATGATACGCGATCTAGGCTTGACGGAGGAATACCGGCGCCGCGCCCAGAGCGCACGCAACAAGCTGGCTCTGGAAACAAACCACGGGCGACGGAACGCGCTGCTCGCAATCGCCGCCCACTACGACGCGCTCGCCAATGCCGCGGAACTTGAGCTCGGCCGGAACCGGCGCGATAGCTCCGCATCCGGGTCGCCGCCGCTCCCGCCGCCGGCGCGCTGTGACCGGCGGAGCCGGAGCTAAAGGCGCGGAACCTTACTTCTTGGCCTTCGTGCCGAGGCGCTCGGCGACCTGTTGGCGGCGCAGCTCGCGGTCGCGTCGCTTCTTGCGGGCGGTGCCCTTCTTGTGAGCCTTTTTCATCGGGAGACCCCTGGTTTGTCGTGTCGTGGGCGGGTTTAAAACATACTCGTGGTGCCGCCGTCTACCGTCAGCACATGGCCGGTGACGAACGACGCGGCGTCGGAGGCGAGGAACACCGCGGCGCCGGCGATCTCGTCCGGCCGGCCCCAGCGGCGCAGCGCCGTACGTTCGACGAAGTAGCGGTTGCGGTCGGGGTCGGCGACGAGATGCGCGTTGGTTTCGGTCGCGAAAAATCCCGGTGAGATCGCGTTGACGGTGACGTTCTCGGGGCCGAGCTCGACCGCCAGCGCCTTGGTCAGCGCCGCGACGCCGCCTTTCGCGGCCGTGTAGGCGGCGTCGCCGGCATGAGCGACCGGTCCGGCGATCGAGGCGATGAAGATGATACGGCCCTGGCGGTACGGGACCATGCGCGCGGCCGCGGCGCGGGCGATGAGGAACGGCCCGGTGAGGTCGGCCTCGATCAGGCTGCGGATCTCCTCGGCCGTGATGGCGAAGAGCGCCTTGCGGTTGCGCAAGCCCACGTTGCTGACCAACACGTCGATGCGGCCGTGGCGGTCCGCGAACGTCGCCAGCTCGTCGGCTGCGGAGGGGGCGCTGGCGTCGAACGCCGCCGTCGCCAGGCGGATGCCGTCACGGCCGGCGATGTCCGCAGCCGCCTTCAGCCGGCCGGGATCGCGGCCGTTGATCGTCACATCGGCGCCGGCCCGGGCGAGGGCCTTGGCGATCTCGTAGCCGAGGCCGCGGGCCGCACCGGTGACCAGCGCCACCTTGCCGGCGAGCGAAAACGGGTGCGCGGATGTCATTTGTTGCGACCGTAACACAGCCGGAACGGGCCGTGGCAGGCCTCCAGGGCCGCCCCAGGACTACGTTGCCTGGCCGGTCACATCGTGCTTACTTACCGCCATGCGCCGTTTCGTGCTCATTGCCGCCGCCGGTTTTGCCGGCTTTCTCGCCGCGTGCGGCATTGTCGATCTCGACAAGTACTACACGCAGGAAACCAGCCGCACCTTCCCGCGGACCGAAGCCGTCGCCATCGTCGACGGCGGCCAGGATGCCGAGGCGGCGTACAAGGCCAATTACGAGAACCGCGGCTACGTGCGCATCGGCCGCGTCAGCTTCGTCGGCCAGGAGGCCAACGATGCGTCGGTTGTGGATCTGGGCAAGCGGATCGGTGCCGACGTCGTCGTGCTGTCGCGCCGCTATACCGGCTCGCGTGTCGTCGACAATCCGAGCGGCCCCGCCACCGCCATGGGGCCGACCTCCACGGGATCGAATCTTCCTGGCGGCAACGCGCCGCTGTTCGATCAGGCGTACACGCCCGAAGGCCGCGACACCGGCGGCCCGGATTCCTATGTCGTGCGCGATTATCGCCTGGTCGCGATCTACCTGCGCCGCGGCTGAACGCGGCGACATCGGAAGACATCTCCAGGGACATTGGGGGGAGGCACGATGACCGTCCTGTTCCGCGGCATGGACAAGGCGGCACTCGACGCCGCGTATAACAACAGCCTCGCGGTCGGCATGGAGAAGCGTAACCGCTACATCGCCGATTGGACGGCGCGCAGCCAGGCGCTGGCGCAGCGCTACGGCATGAAGCGCGATCTCCGCTACGGCGACGCACCGCGTAACCGGCTCGATTTCATGCCGTGCGGCAAGCCGAACGCGCCGACCTTCGTGTGGATCCACGGCGGCTACTGGCAGATGAGCGACAAGGAAAACTACGGCTTTATCGCCGAAGGCCCGCTTACGCACGGCATCAACGTGGCGCCGATCGAATACACACTGACGCCGGCGATCACGCTGACCGGCCTCGTCGACGAGGTCAGGCGGGCGGTCGCCTATGTCGTCGAACACCTGCGCGAATTCGGAGCCGCGACCGACGGCGTCTACATCGGCGGGCATTCGGCCGGCGGTCATCTGACCGCCATGGCGCTCAGCGCGCCCGGCGTGCTCGGCGGCCTCGCCATCAGCGGCCTCTTCGACCTCGAGCCGATCCGACTCAGCTATCTCAACGATGCCGTGCGCATGGACGAGACGGAGGCGCGTCGCAACAGCCCGATCCATCATCTGCCGAAAAATTCGCCGCCGCTGGTCGTCGCGTACGGCGGCGACGAGCTGCCGGAGCTGCGCCGCCAGTCCGAGGATTATTGGGCGGCTTGGTGCAAGGCGGGCCTGCGCGGCCGGCCGTTGCCGCTGCCCGGCCACGAGCACTTCAGCATCCTCGAGGAACTGGCGAGCCCTCAGGGCAAGCTGACCGCCGCGCTCAAAGATCTGATTGCCGGCAAGATCTGAACGGGCGGCTTCGGAGATCTGCGCTCACGCAGTTTTGATAGAAGAAGGCGGCGCGCGCTCGCTCGCCTGCGTTTGACGCCCCGATGGGCCGCGCGTATACGGGAGTCCGGGGAGGACTCAAATGAACGCCCAACCAGCACCGGGAGTGCTGATCGAGCGCAAAGGTGAAGAGCTGATCTTCACGCTCGACAGCGGCCCCGGCAATCACGTCACCGGCGCCATGATGGACGCGATGATGGCCGAGTTGCGCGCCGAGGCGGCGCAGCCGCAGGCGCGCGTGCTGCGCCTGCGCGCCAAGGGCCCGGACTTCTGCACCGGGCGGGAGCGCGCCGGACGCGACGTCGAGTCTCTCCGGCGCGAAGCGTCGCGCATCATCGAGTACAAGCGCGCTCTGCGCGGCACCAACCTGATCAGCATTGCCGAGGTCCAGGGCGACGCCGCCGGCTTCGGCTTCGGCCTCGCGATCCTGTGCGATTTTTCGCTGGTCGCGGAAACCGCAAAGCTGTCGTTCCCCGAGATGACGCACGGCCTGCCGCCGGCGGTGATCATGGCGTATCTCGGAGACTTCGCGCTGCCGCGCCACGCCTTCCCGCTGGTGCTGTTCGGCGATCCGATTTCGCCGGCGCGCGCCGCCGAGATCGGCCTCATTTCGCAGGCGGTCGCATCCGCCAACCTCGGCCGCGAAGCCGACGCGCTCGCCGGGCGCGTGCTGGCGCTGAAACCGGGCGCCGCGCGCCGCTGCAAGGAGTTCTTCCAGATAACGCAGCAGAACACCTTCGACCAGAACTGCCGCCTGGCCGTCGAGACGTTGACCGTCGGCAGCTTAGCCACGCTTGCAGGGGGGAAATGACCATGGCCACGGTGAACGCGGGCGCTCGTCTCGACAGGCTGCCGATCTCGTCCTTTCATCGCCGCATCATGTGGCTGATCGGCGCCGGCATGTTCTTCGACGGGTTCGACCTCTATCTTCTCGGACCCGTGTTGGGCGCGACCATCGCGACCAAGTTCGCGCTGCCGAGCCAGGCGCCGCAATTCATCTCGATGACGTTCATCGGGATGACCATCGGCGCGCTGGTGACCGGGTTCGTCGGCGACCGCTTCGGCCGCAGGTTCACCTATCAGGTCAATCTCGCGCTTTTCGGCCTCGCGTCATTGGCGGGCGCGTTCGCACCGAACATGGAGACGCTGATCGGCCTGCGCTTCCTGATGGGCGCGGGCCTCGGCGCCGAGATCGTGGTCGGCTACGGGACGATGACCGAGTTTGTGCCGCCGCAGTCGCGCGGCCGCTGGCTCGGCATGATGGCGTTCATCGTCGTCGCGGGTTTCCCGATGACGGCGGTCGCCGCGAACTTCCTCATCCCGCTGTTCGGCTGGCAGGTCATGTTCGTGATCGCCGGCGTCGGCGCCCTGATCGTCTGGTATCTCCGCAAGGCGCTGCCGGAATCCCCGCGCTGGCTCGAGGCGCAGGGACGCACCCAGGAAGCCGAAGACCTGATGCAGAAGATCGAAGCCGAAGCCTCGGGCGGCCAGCCGCTGCCGCCGGCCCCGCCCGCGCCCGCACCCGCGGCGCCGCCGACTCTCGGCTCGCTCCTGACGCCGGCCCTGCTGCCGCGCCTCGTGGTCGGCAGCATCGTCCTGATCGTCATCAACACGCTGATCTTCGGTTTCGTCACCAACATGCCGACGTTCTTCGTTCAGCAGGGCCGCACGTTGGGTTCGTCGCTCGGGCTCAACATGTTCATCTCGCTGGGCTCGCTGCCGGGCTGCGTGATCGGTGCCTGGGCCGCGGACTACTGGGGCCGCAAACCGACGATCATCGCGGCCTCGGCGCTCGCGATCGTCGCCGGCTTCGTCTACCCGATGGTGACCGAGCCCGCGCTGGTGATCCTCGCCGGTCTCTGCCTGATCGTGCCGATCTATATCCTGACGGCGATACTTTACGGGGTGTACACGGCCGAGATCTTCCCGACCGAAGTGCGGCTGACCTGCAACGGCATCTGCAACTTCTTCGGCCGCGGCTTCACCGTCATCACGCCGTTCATCATCTTCCCGCTGTTCAAGGACCACGGGGTCCAGGGCGTGGTTTGGATGATGATCGGGCTGTTGGTGGTGCAGATCATCGGCGTGGCCTTGTGGGGCGTGGAGACGCGCCAGCGCACCCTCGAGGAGGTCGCGGTCGACAAGCCGGATGCGGCCGGCAATCCGAGCCGCGCCACGGCCTAGAGGCAGGCGCCTAGAACGAAAGTCCGAAAACGTCGCTCAACCCGCGCTGACCATCCTTGGTGATGGTCAGCGCCCGGCTGTTGCGCATCCGCTGCGTCCAGCCGAGGTCGGCGCAGCGCGCCGCGAGCGCCGCCCCGACGGCGCCGCCCATATGCGTGCGCCGCTCGCTCCAGTCAAGACACGCGCGGCAGAACAGGCGCTTGCGCCGCTCGGCTTCGGCGAGATCGACGCCGAAATCGCGGAAGAACTTGACCCCCGCCGGAGTGATCTCGCCGGCTTCGTCGCCGAACAGGACCAGCCTGCGCTTCTGCAGCGCGTCGGCAAGGCCGACGCCGAGGCGCCCGGCAATGTGGTCGTAGCACATGCGCGCATTGCGCATCGGCTCGTCGAGCTTCGACGAAGGCCGGAAGCGCGGCGGCCCGTGTGCCGCCACCGCCATGATGCCTTCCAGCATCTGGTGGATCAGGGGCGAGCTCAGGCGGTAGTAGCGGTGCCGGCCCTGCTTGACGACCGTGAGCAGGCGCCCCTCGGTGAGCTTGGCGAGGTGGCCGCTGGTGGTCTGCGGCGTGACGCTGGCGGCATAGGCGAGCTCCTTGGCGGTGAGCGCGCGGCCGTCCAGTAGCGCACACATGATATTGGCCCGCGCCGGGTCGCCGACCAGGGCCGCCACTTCCGCCAGGTGAATGCCGAAATCCATGCCTCGAATGTAATGCAGCCGCCGCCTTGCCGCACGGGCGAACGGTTCGGCCCCGACCGTAGCGTCGGGCCGCGACCGTTGGCGGCGCTTGCGCCATCCTGGCCGGCAGAAACCACCTACGAGGGCGTCATGGTCCATGGGCAGCGCATCAAGGTCGCGCGCGCGACCGCGCCGGCGCGCGATGCATTCGATCTCTGGCTGATCCGGCTCGCCGCCGCCGTCGACGCGGCGGCGACGTGGATCGTCGCCTATCGGCGGTATCGGCAGGAATGCAAGCAGCTTCTGGCGCTCGACGACCGCCAGCTCCGCGACATAGGCATCAGCCGCGTCGACGCGTTCGCGGCGGCGAACCAGCCGTTCCGGCGGCGGTTCTAGGACCTGCCGAGCGTCGGTCGAACCTGGTCGAGAATGGCGCGGAAGCCGGCGCGCCATTCTTCGATGCGATGGTGCTGCCGGACGTACTCGCGCGCGGCGGCGCCGATGCGCTTGCGCCGCTCCGGATTCGTGACGAGCTGCTCCATCGCGCGATAGAGGTTTCCCGCGAAATCGCCGAGCTTGGTGGCGAAGACCGGCTCGAAGGTCTGATGCAAGAAGCCGGTCTCGTCGTACCACGCCGTCTTGCCGCGCCGCCCCTGGACGACGACGCCGTTCTCGTTATCGGTGATGAACTCTTCGTTGCCGGGAGCATCGGAGACAACGACGGCCAGCCCGCAATACATGGCCCGCAGCACCGAGAGCGCGTGCAGCCCGACGGACGGAATCAGGAACACATCGGCCGCCATCATCAGGTCGACGAGCTCGTCGTCGCTGACCCGATGCTCGATCAGGTGAATGTTGGGCAGCTTGCGGACGAATTCGGCGAAGCCTTCGCCGTAATGCGAGACGGGCAGGGTCGAAAGGATGATCAGGTGGCAGGCCGGATATTTCGCGACCAGCTCGAGAAAGGCGCCGATCACGTCGCTGCCGCCGCGCAGGATGAAGCTGCCTTCCTGCTGCGACCACGAATTGGTGAACAGGAACGTGGTGCCCGGCACCTCGCCGCGCTGCCCCTGCCGCTCGGCGATCTTCTTGGTCGCAGCCGAGGAGAACTCCACGCCCAACGGAATGTGATGCGCCTTCGCGGCGAGCCCCGGGCTGTCGAACAGCACCGGCAGATAATCATGGCTGTGCTTGAGATGCGAGAACACGGCGCGGCAGCCCGGCGATTCGAGCAGATATTTCACCATCCGGAACACCGGCAGGTCGCGGATGCGCACGTTCGCCGACGTGCCGTGCCAGACGAACGGCGCGAACATCGTAATCAGCTCTTCGACGTGCAAAATCCACGGACGAATGCCGAGGGTCAGGGGTGCCGTGTGCAGGAAATGCAGATCGCAAGGCGCGAGCATCATCGCCTGCGTCTGGAGGCCGCGCGAGACGATGAACTCCTCCACGGTCTCGATCGAGGGCGTCGGCGTCTGGCCCCTCAGCGCCCGCCGCAGCGCGTCGGCGGCGGCATCCGCCTCCTTGAGATGCGCCGCATCCGCCGGCGACAGCGTGAAATCGAAGCTGTAGCCGGGATAGTCGGCGACGAGGCTGCCGGGCAGCGGATGATCGCCGTTGAAGCGCAACAGGCCCGGCGCGTTCCACGGCACGCCGACTCGGATATCCGTCATCGGCCTAGTCTATCGCGGCATGGTGGCCATGCGCGACCCTCATGACGGCCAGCCGATACAGGCGAGCTAGACTGCATACGGTTCGGAGACGGGAGGACGGGATGAAAGACATTCCTGGCGGCTGTCACTGCGGCGACGTGCGCTATGTGTTCCGCTGGCCGGCCGACGGCGATCCGCCGCTGCGCACCTGCCAATGCGCGTTTTGCGTCAAGCAGGGCGGCATCTACAGCTCGCATCCCGACGGGTCCCTGACCGTCACCTTGCGGAACAAAGACGCGCTGTCGGGCTACGAGTTCGGCACCAAGTCGGCGTATTTCTACTCGTGCCGGCGTTGCGGCACCTTCGTGTTCGTCGTCAGCCGGATCGACGGCCAGGACCGTGCCGTGCTCAACATGCGCAGCATCGATGACTTCAAGCCGCCGGCGCAGGTGCCGCCGCACAGCTACGAAGGCGAGACCCTGGACGACCGGCTCGGCCGCCGCGGCCGTAACTGGATCGGGCGGGTGACCATGACTGTTGCCGGCTGACCGGGAACGCGCATGACTGGCACCCGTTGAGCAAGGGAGGACGCATGCGACGCCATAGCTTCGGATCGACCAACCGCCAGGTTGCGGTGATCGGTCAGGGGACCTGGTATATCGAACAGGGCGACCGCCGGGCGGCGGTTGCGGCGCTCCGCCGCGGGCTCGATGCCGGGATGACGCATATCGACACCGCCGAGATGTACGGCTCGGGCCGCGCCGAAGACGTCGTCGCCGAGGCGATCGCCGGCCGGCGCGGCGAAGTGTTCCTGGTCTCGAAGGTACTGCCGCAAAATGCGTCCCGCTGCGGCGCGGTGGCCGCCTGCGAAGCGTCGCTCAAACGGCTGAAGACGGACCGGCTGGATTGCTATCTCCTGCACTGGCGCGGCGACGTGCCGCTCACCGCGACCTTCGAAGCATTCGACGAGCTGCATAGGGCCGGCAAGATCCTGGCCTGGGGTGTGAGCAATTTCGACGTCGGCGACCTCGAGGAGGCGTACAAGATCGCGGGTCCGGGCAAGATCGCCTGCAACCAGGTGCTCTATCATCTGCGCGAGCGCGCGATCGAGCACACCGTCATTCCGTGGTGCGAGACGCACGGCATCGCGGTCGTCGGCTACAGCCCGTTCGGCCACCATGATTTCCCGGCCGCGCACAGTGCGGGCGGACGCGCGCTGGCGGAGGTCGCAGCGAAGCATCGGGCGACGCCGCGGCAAGTGGCCCTGGCGTTCCTCACACGGCGGCCGGCGCTGTTCACGATTCCGAAAGCCGCCGACACGACGCACGCCGCGGAGAACGCCGGAGCCGGCGACCTCACCCTGACCGAAGCCGACATCGCCAAGCTGGACCAGGCCTTCCCGGCTGGCCGCAAGCGTCCGCTTGCGATGCTCTAAGCGGTTAATCGGCGCTCGACGCGGCGCCGGCGGGCGCACGGCGCATGCCCAGCGCCAGCAAGGTCGAGATGATGGTCAGGAGGACGCCGGCGCTCAGCGCCAGCGACCAGTGAACGCCGATGACGCTGCCAACGATGCCGACCGTGACGCCGCTGGATGCGCGCAAGCCCATGGCGAACATGCTGTAGACGCCGATCACGCGGCCGCGAATGGCGGGAGGCGCGTGCAACTGCACGAGAGTCTGTGCCATCGCGTTGAACGACAATTCCAGGAAACCTGCGGCGAACAGCAGAACGAGCGCCAGCGGATAGAACGCCGTCACCGCGAAGCTGCCGATGGCCAGGCACCACAGAATCGCCAGCACGAAAGCCGTCCGCGCCCGCGCCTGCAACAGCCCGCGGCTTTCCAGCACGAGGCCGGCGGCCAGCGCCCCGGCGGCGTCGGCGGCGATCAGCACGCTGTACATGAGCCCGGCGTCGCCGTGGCCGAGATCGTGTGCGAATTCCGGCATCTGTGGCTGATAGGCGTTACTCACGATCAGCGCGTAACTCCCGGCCAGCACCGTCATACCAAGCAAGGTCCGATTTGCCGCCATGAGGCGCAGGGTCTGCACGATATCGGCAAAGCCGCGCACCGCGCGCCGCGGCTGGTCCGGCGCGTTGCGGAAACGCGGCCCGTACGGCGCTTTCCACAGCCACAGCACCAGCGGCAGATAAATCGCGACGTTGAGCAGGATGCCGTAAGCGGGCCCGAAAGCCTGCAGAAGCGTGACGCCGATGGCCGGACCCATGAGCAGGCCGAGATAGCGCGACGTGGCGTTGAGGCGGATCGCGCTTTGCAGCTGCGTCGGCCCGACGATGTCGTGAATCAAAAGCTGACTTGGCGGACCCCAGAACACGCCGGCGAAGCCGTGGATCGTGAGCAGCGCCATGGCGTGCCACATCTCGAGCCGGTCGCTGAGGAAGAGAACGCCCCAGCCCAACGACACCAGCATGAACAGCAGCATGCCGATCTGGATCAGACGGCGGGGATCGAAACGGTCGGCGAGGGCTCCCGAGTAGACCGAGAAGAGCAGGAACGGCAGCCAGTGCGACACCACCGCGAACCCGGCGAGCGCCGGCGAGTGGAACTTCTGGAACACCATCCAGTAGCTGATCACGTGCTCGATGCTGTCGGCCATCATCGCCAGCGCCGAGCCGACGAAGTAGGCGCGATAGCCGGGATGACGCAACGCCGCGAATGACGGCGGCGTTGCGGATCGCGGTGCGGAGGTGTCGGCGGACGTGCTCACGGCCAGATGCTTACCTCAGGGCGTTCCGCCGGCCTTATGCGATTCGGACATGTCAGCTCCCAGCATGCCCGGTGCGACAGGAACAGCTGCGACAGGATGTGGTGCGAAGCCGATGCTGGTCAGCTGCGCTCAATCGCCGTCGCGGCGTTGTCGATCGCAGCGGTGATTTCGCGGACCTGGATCTCGTGCAGCGGTCCTTTGCCGAGGCGCAGTTCCAGGGCCAGCCTGAAATTATGGACCGCGCGGCGGATCTCGGGCGGCGGGCCGCCGGCATAGCTGCGCGTGATCTCGGCCATGCGCGCCAGCACCGCGTCGGCCGCGGCCCGGTTTTCTTGCAGGAACGTCCGGCCGGCATCGGTGATCTCGTACAGCTTCTTGCCGCCGTCCTGGGTGGCGGCGAGTCCGGCATAGCCGAGCTCCTCGAGCATCGTCAGTGTCGGGTAGATCACGCCCGGGCTCGGGCTGTACATGCCGCCGAACTGGTCTTCGAGCGCCTTGATGATCTCGTAGCCGTGGCGTGGCTTCTCGGCGAGCAGGTGCAGGATCACGAACCGCAGATCGCCGTGTTCGAACAGGCGGCGGCCGAAGCCGCGGCCCATACGGCCACGGCCGAAGAACGGCCCGCCGCCGAACACGCCATGCGCGAACCGCCGATGATGGGGAAAAGAATGGCCGCAACGCATGAAAAACTCCGATGCTATTAAGATATATCGAATGAGATATATCTTAACTCTATCGAAGTCAACAAGGAGATTTGCACATTTTGATCGGAACCAATCCGACGTTCGGCGGTTTTCTGAGCGCTGTTCATCGCCTCCGAAGGCATTCGGGATCGGCTGGGCCGACAAAATGCCGGGGGTCTGGTGGACAGCAATCGGACCACCGGGCTTGGCTGTCCCCTAGCCTGCCATGCTCTCGATGTTATCGCCGACGCCGAAATCCGAGCTCTATCGCGGTCACGCCCGCCGCATTCGTGTCTTGGCGCACTGGCAGCCGGAGCCGACGCATCACGAGCTTCTGGAGCTGGCCGAGCAATATGAGCGGTTGGCCGATCAGGCCGAGTTCATCGACCGCGTCAAACCGCAATAGCGCGGTTTCATCGCCGACATTGCTGAGGTCAGGAAACGGCGCCTGCCCCGGGGGAGGGATGAGGCAGGCGCCGCCTGTTCGCGCGGCTTCAAGCGGCGCGAATCTTTGCCAAGAAGCTGCTGACTTCGGCGCGCAAGGTCTCGCTTTGCTTGGCGAGCTCGTTGGACGCACCGAGCACTTGCGCCGACGCCGCACCGGTTTCGTTCGCGGCTTCGGTGACGCCGGAGATGTTCGCCGAGACTTCCTTGGTCCCGGTCGACGCCTGCTGCACGTTGCGGGCGATCTCGCGCGTCGCGGCGGACTGCTCTTTGACGGCCGACGCAATGGTGGTCGCGATCTCGTTGATGCGCGAGATCGTGCCCGAGATGCCCTGGATCGCCGCCACCGAGTCGCCGGTCGCACTCTGGATCGCCTTCACGTGAGCGGCGATGTCTTCGGTCGCCTTCGCGGTCTGCGTCGCGAGGCTCTTCACCTCCGACGCGACGACCGCGAAGCCTTTGCCGGCCTCGCCGGCGCGCGCCGCGTTCCCCGAAACGATCGTCGGCGCCGCAGAATAGGCTTAAGCCTTCAGGTCGTGCGTTTCTGATGCAATTTGCGCGGCTTTGGCCGCGTATTTTTGCGACCTTCCCGTCATTGTTAACGCCGCATCAACCGCAAGGCGTAACCTCGTGGCAAGCATCCGCGGGGCAGGATACGCGTGAAACCCAGGGCGAAAGGCCACATCTCAGTGTTGGAGTCTCCGATGTCCACGCACAAGCAACCCGGCCGGCTGACGGCTATCCTCGACACGTTGTGGAATGCGACGCTGGCGCTTGGTTTGCTGGCCGTCCTTATCGGCCCAACTCTCACACCGTAAGATCGTGCCAGCGGGGAACGCCGGCCGCCACTAGCGCGGCAGCGCGATCCGGCGATACGACAGCGCCTCGGCAACGTGGATACGCGCCACCGTCGGCACGCGTTCGAGATCGGCAAGCGTGCGCGCGACTCGCAACACCCGGTGATAGCCGCGCGCCGACAGCTTGAGACGCTCGGCCGCTTCGGTCAGCAGCTTGCGCCCGGCCGGCTCGGGTGCGGCCAGCTCCTCGAGCAGCTCGCCGTCGAGCTCGGCATTGCTGCGCGGGCGCCGTTCGGCCGCCACGTTCGCGACGCGCTCGCTCTGGATCGTCCGCGCCGCGGCCACCCGCGCGGCGACGTCGGCGGAGCTTTCGGCGGGCGGCGGCAGCGCGAGGTCGGCGGCACTGACCGCCGGCACGTCGACATGCAGGTCGATACGGTCGAACAGCGGCCCGGAAATCTTCGACTGGTATTCGATCGCGCATTTCGGCGCGCGGCCGCAAGCCTGCGCCGGATCGTCGAGGTAGCCGCAGCGGCAAGGATTCATCGCCGCGACCATCTGGGCCCGCGCGGGATAGGTGACATGCGCGTTGGCGCGCGCGACGACGGCGCGGCCGGTCTCGAGCGGCTGGCGCAGCGCCTCGAGGGTCGCTCGGGCGAATTCCGGCAGCTCGTCAAGGAACAGCACGCCGAGATGGGCGAGAGAGATTTCGCCCGGCTTGGCCCGGAGCCCGCCGCCGATCAGCGCCACTTGCGATGACGTGTGATGCGGATCGCGGAACGGCCGCTGGCGCGACAGGCCGCCTTCGGCCAACAGACCCGCGACCGAATGGATCATGCTGACCTCCAGCGTCTCGGCGGCGGAGAGCGGCGGCAGCAGTCCCGGCAGGCGCTGTGCCAGCATCGACTTGCCCGATCCCGGCGGGCCGACCATCAGCAGATGGTGACCGCCGGCGGCCGCGACTTCGAGCGCGCGTTTGGCCGTCTCTTGGCCCTTGATGTCGCGCAGGTCAGGCGCCGCGGCGCCGCGCCCGCCGAGCTTCGGCTGCGGCGGGGTCAGGACCTGCACACCCTTGAGGTGGTTCACCAGGGCCAGCAGCGAGTCCGGCGCCAGTACGTCGCCGCCGGCCCATGCCGCTTCACCGCCGCAATCCGCGGGACAGATGAGACCGCGGCCGCCGCTGTTGGCGCCCATCGCCGCGGGCAGCGCGCCGGCTACTGCCGTCAGCTTGCCGTCGAGGGCCAGTTCGCCGATGACCGTGTAATTCGCGATCGCCTCGGCCGGGATCACACCCATGGCGACCAGCAGGCCTGCCGCGATCGGCAGGTCATAGTGGCTGCCTTCCTTGACCAAGTCGGCCGGCGACAGGTTGACGGTGATGCGTTTGGCCGGCAAGGCGAGGCCGAGCGCCGACAGCGCGGCCCGGACCCGCTCGCGTGCTTCGGCCACGGTCTTGTCGGGCAGGCCCACGATCGTGAAGGCCGGTAGGCCGCCGCCGATGTGGATCTGCACGTCCACATCCACGACGTCGATGCCCTGGAACGCCACCGTGTTGACACGCGCGACCATTGGCCCCAGTCCCCGTTGGCCCAGTCCCCGGATACGTCTACGCTAGCGGGTCGCAGCGAAGGCGTCGAGACACGTTACCCAGCGAGTTTGCGCCGCAACGAGTTTGCTCGTCGATGACCGATCCATCCCGCAACACGCCCGTCACAGCGGAGCAGATGTTCGCGCGTCAGGCGCTCAGGGCCGAGCTGGTTCCGGACTGGGTCGAGGCCTTGCAGCTCAACCCCGGTGCCCGCGTGCTCGACGTCGGCTCGGGCCCCGGCTTCGTCAGCTTCATCCTCGCCGACCGCGTCGGGCCCTCGGGGCTGGTCTATGCCGTCGACCGCTCGGCCGATTTCCTCGCCTATCTGGCGGCGCGCCAAGACGAGCGCGGCATCGATCACATCCGCCCGATCGTGGCCGACGCGGCCACGTTCGATCTCACCGATCTGCCGATGGACTCGGCCCTGATCGCCATGGTTCTGCACCACACCGCCGATCCCGCCGGCATCCTGCGCAATGTTGCGCGCTTCCTGGCGCCGGGCGGGCGTCTCGTCATAGCTGAATTTCATCCCGAGGGGCCGTGCGAGATCGGAGCCGCGCGTGAGCGGCGGCTGTCGCCCGACACCGTCCGCGCCTGGTGCGACGATGCGGGATTCTCGACGGTCGAGGTGCGGCGGCAGACGCCGGAGCACTACATGCTCGTCGCCGGGCGGCTCTAGTCGCGCCCGCCTCAATTGCCGTTGGCGAGCCGGTCGAGGTTGGAGTACACGCGCACGAGAAGCCGCTTCAACGTCCGCGTCTCGTCGCCGGAGAGTCCGCCCAGTGCGAGCCGCTCGTAGCGCCGCGCCATCGGAATGATGCCGCGCGTGACTCGCCGGCCGCGCGCGGTGAGGCGCACCTGAACCTCGCGGCGATCGCCGTTCACGCGGCCGCGCTCGACGAGCTTCCCCCGGCTCATGCGCCCAACCAGCCGCGACAAGGTCGAGAGATCGATCGACGTCAGCGCGGCGAGATCCGAGAGCCGCTGCGGTCCGTGGGCGGCCAGCGCCGCGAGCACGCGCCATTCCTGCACCATCACGCCGTGCGGCTTCAGGTCGCGGCCGAAGTTGACGGCGAGGCGCGCGCCGGCGCGATTGATCAGATAGGGCAGGTATTGGCCGAGTTCGAACATCGGGCCGGCACTATACGGATTTGGCCGCCGGATGCCAGCGGCGCGAACATCGCTCCGCACGCCTACTGTGCGGCGACGGCGGCACCTGCGAAGTGCGGCATGACCTTGGCGGCGAAGCGCTCCATCTGGTCCAGCACCATCGCGTGCGGCTTGGCGCCGACGTTGAAATAGAGGATCACCTCCTCGATGCCGGCGGCCTCGACCCGCTTCAGCGTCTCGACGATGCGTTCAGGCGGACCGAGCAGGATCGACTTGTCGCTCAACGTCTCCTTGCGCATGCCTTTGAGGATCTCGACGATCTTGTTGAAGTAGAGCATGGTCGGCGGCGTCTTGCCCGGTGTCTGTGTGAACGCCGGCAGCACCGCGTGATTGAAGTACTTCATCAATGTCTCGCGGGCGTAGTCCTCTTCCGCCGGGGTGTCGGCGACGTGCACGAAATAGCTGCACTTGGCGCGGCCCGGCGTGGTCCCGTGTTTCTTGCATTCATCGCGATACGCCTGCACGGCATTGGCCAGATCGCCGAACGTCATCGCTGCGGCAAACGGCGCAAAGAGGATGTGCAGCCCCTGCTTGGCGGCGATCTCCATGCTCGCCCGCGAGAAGCAGGCCATGTAGAAGGGGATCGGCTTCTGGATCGGCTTCGGCGTGATCTCCATGTCCTGAATGTCATGGAAGCGGCCCTTATGCGACCACTTGCCCTTCTCGCCCCAGGCCTTGCGGATGATCTCGACGCGTTCGGCCATCAGCTCGAGCGAGTCCATGTAGTTGGCACCGAACGGCTCGTATTCGCGGCGGTCGTAGCCGCGCCCGACCGCGAAGTCGACACGCCCGCCGCTCAGAAGATCCAAGGTCGCCCACTCCTCGGCGACGCGCAGCGGATGGTGCAGCGGCAGCACCGCGACCGCGGGGGCGAGACGGATCCGCGTGGTCAGCGGCACGATGCTCGCCAGGACCAGGTGCGGACAGGAGTTGACGCCGAGCGTATCGAAATGGTGTTCGCCGATCCAGGCGGAGTTGTAGCCGAGCTTCTCGGCCGCCAGCGCCTGCTCGCGGATCTCGATCACGAACTGCTCCGGCGTGCGGGCGTTGTCCGGATAATGATTGTCGCTGAGCGTGAAGTAGCCGAATTTCATGGCGCTTCTCCCTCGGCCGGACGGCCGCCGTTATTTGCAAATGCAAATATGCCGGGCCGTCGGGTGGAGGGTCAAGACCGCCCGATTGCCCCCCAAGGCGCAAGAAATCCCCGAATTCCCTTCGCCGCCGGCCTCGCCTATAGTTCCGGAGCGCGCCGAGTCGCCCGTCACGATGCTTTTTCGTCGAGCCCATTCCGCGGGATTCGCTGCGCTGGCTGTCGTCCTGGCCGGTCTGGCCGGCTGTGCGCCGGCCGCTGTCGCTCCGCCCCGTCCCGCCCCGCTGCCGCCGGCCCCTCCCGGCGGCGAAGCGTGTCTCGACCAGCTCGCCGCGCGCGGCGTGAGCTTCGAGCTCGTCTCCGAGCGCGCCGCCATCGGCGGCTGCAATGTCGTCAACGCGGTCCGGCTGAAGAAGCTTTTGGCGGCGTTCGACCGGCCCGCCGACATGAGCTGCGAGATGGCGCTGCTGCTCGACGATTTCGAGATCAACGTCGTGCAGGTGGCGGCGCAACGCTATTTCAATCGCCGGGTCACCCTGGTGCGCCAGCTCGGGTCCTACTCCTGCCGCAACATCAACGGCACGCGGAAGCTCTCCGAGCATGCGCATGGCCAGGCGATCGATATCGGCGGCTTCGAGCTGGAAGGCGGCACGCAGATCACGGTGAAGGACCATTGGCAAGGCGCCGGCGCGCGGTCGCTGTTCCTTCACGACGTTGCGCGCGGCGCCTGCCGGATCTTCAATGTGGTCCTGACGCCCAACACCAACGCCGACCATCTCGGCCATCTCCACCTCGATCTCGGCCCGTACCCGCTCTGCGGCGCCTGAGCAAAGCCCGAAGCTTCCGAGGCCCGCAAGATTACGGCGACTGCAGCCGCGCGCGCTTATGCGCGCGCGAGCCAAACGGCGCGGATGCGCCCCGCCCCGCGTTCGAAGGGCTAAGAAACCAAGCGCGTCTTCTCGATCGCGTCCCCCATATGGGCGGCGCGGGTGGTGTTGTCGAAGCGCCCGA
>Ga0335070_10002581_pt1 | contig 20989 bp, 18 predicted proteins | sample Lox_Sample_13_FD_206722 | JGI IMG/M metagenome (GOLD analysis project Ga0335070, IMG submission 206722) | Soil microbial communities from Loxahatchee National Wildlife Refuge, Florida, United States - Lox_Sample_1.3 | ecosystem: Environmental > Terrestrial > Soil > Wetlands | place: USA...
CGGAAGCGACGCCGCCAGCAGCGTCAGCACGAGCTCCGGGAGCGCGAGCGAGACGTGCACGGGAAGGTAGGACCAGGGGAGATCGGTCGCGGGCACGTAGCGCCCGTCGAAGAGCGTGGTCCAGGGGTAGATCTCGTGCGAGAAGTTCGCGAGCGCGATGAAGGGATTGCGTATGGGGTCGAGCTGCGCGTAGGGCCAGAACGGCAGCATCACAATGTAAGCGACGAGGAAGACCGGCAGCAGCACGCGCGCGACGCTCAGCGCGGCATCGCCGAGAAGCGCTCGGAGGCTCCGCTGCTCGAGCGCGCGCCAGAAACCCGCGAGGCCGAGCAGCAGGCAGAGGTATCCGATGAGCAGCAGCCCCCCCACGCGCACGCCGATGGTAAGCCCGATCGCGATGCCGAGCCGCAGCAGCAGCGACCAGCGCGGGCGTGGCAGCTCCGGGAGCAGCAGCACGAGGTAATAGAGGCCCCACACCATCCCCGCGGCGAAGGGAATGTCCTTGGGGTTGTTGAACATCTGCCCGTAGTAGTTGGGCGTGAGCAGTAGGAAGAGCGCGGCGAAGAAGCCCGCGCGCGGCCCCGCGAGCGCGCGGCCGAGCTTCCAGACGCCGATCACGCCGAGGATGCCCACGAGCGCGTTCAGGAGATGCCGCGTCTCGTAGGTGTCGAAGGGCGAGACCAGGTTCAGCAGCGCCGCGCTCATGTCGAAGGCGCCGCCGTAATTCGTGAGGTCGGGCCAAGTGGTCGCGTGGAGCTCGGTGAAGCCGCTCGTGTAGTATTTGAGGATGAGCTCGCCGTAGAGGTTGTGCAGGTCCTCGTCCCAGGTGATGCCGTAATCGGCGAAGGTCGCGATCACCAGGAGGGTCGCAGCAAGGAAAAGCAGGCGCGCAAGACCGTCCCAGGAGGCGTCGAAGCCCAGGACGGTGGGGCGGCTCGCAGCGAAGGCGGCGGAAGGTACCGTATTCATTAACTTCCCGTGGCGGCGCGCATCATAGCCCGGCAGCCGTCATCATCGGTAGAAGAACCCGCTCGCTCGCGAAGAATTCCTCGGCGATGCCGCGCGCGGCGCGAGCGTGGCGGCGATAATCCCCCTCAATGGTGCGGAAGGCCTCGAGCGCCTCGTTAACCTCGATGAACTCGAAGAGCCCTTCGCCCGCGGGATAGAACTTGCTGAAGCCGGTCTTCATGGTCACGACCGGCCGGCCCGAGGCGAGGTAGCACACGCTACGGTCGCTGAACCAGCCGCTATTGGGGCGCACGTAGATGTCCTTCGCCACCGTGAACTCGCCACGGGAGCCGCGGATGAAATCGGCGTAGCTCGTCATGTCCGCGGAGATCGGCCGGGGATCGACGACCCGCCAGCCATGGCTCGCGACCTCGCGACGCACGCCCTCCTCGACCGTCATCAGCGCGAGGCTGAAGCACTGCTGCGGGAGCGCGCGCGGGAGGTCGAGGAAGCGCAGGAAATTGACGTGCTTCGACCAGAGATAGGTCTCGCCGCCGAACTCGATGTTCTTGCCCTTGTTCTCCCAGGTCGCGATCGAGCTGTAGCAAGCGGGGGCGCCCTCGGCAGCCGGCCATTCGCTCAGCACTACCGGCGGCCGGGTCGGTTGCCACGCGATCCCCGCGAGCGGCACCGGGCAATCCGCGGCGCCGAGGTTCTCGCCATAGGTGAAGAAATGCGTGTGCGCGTCGAGATAGGCGCGCGCGGCGGGATCGGCCTTGGCGTATTTGATCTGCTCGTAGACGGGGTCGGTGTCGACCATGATGCGCACGGGGCAGGCCATGTGCTCCTCGCGCAGCCGCGTCGCGCCGCAGAGGTTGATGAGCGCGTCGGCCTCGCGGTAAAGCGCCCGGACGCGCTCGCGCGAGAGGCCGTGATAGGCGTCGTTGATCGCGTCCCAATAGGCCCAGCGCCCGCCGAGCCCGTAGCGCTCCATCGCGCGGCGCAGGTACTCGACGCCGTAGCTGCAATCCATCACCACGCTGTCGATGCGGGGATCGTAGGGGTTGGCGCCGTGCTCCTCGACGTACCAGACCTCGTAGCCCAGGCGCTCGAGGCCGAGCGCATACTGCATCGCCTGCCAGGCAATGCCGCCGAGCGGCATCTGGCCCACGAAATGCTGGACGATGATCTTGCCGCGCTTGCGCAATTTTCCGTCCTAGGGCGCTGAATTCGGGGTCGCGACCATAGCAATTGAGGCGGCCCGGCGCCCATTCCGTCGGTAGACGAAATGTCGCGGCGGCGGTGCCGTCGCAAGAACGCGGCAGACGGGCGGATTAGTCCCTAAGCCGCAATCGGCCCTACATAGCGCGACGCGGGGCGGATCAGGCGGCCGGTTGCGCGCTGCTCGAAGGCATGCGCGATCCAGCCGGCGATCCTGCTTACCGCGAAGACCGAGACGAAAGTCTCGCGCGGCAATGAGAGCGCGTCCAGGAGGAGCGCCGTGTAGAACTCGACATTGGTGTCGAGCGCACGCTGAGGCTTCCGGCGCTTCAGAACGGCGAGAGCACGGCGCTCAACCTCCTGCGCGAAGGCAAGGCGGCCGACCCCGGGATCGAGCCGGAGCAACACTTTCTTGAGCGCCTCCGCGCGGGGGTCGCGTACGCGATAGATGCGATGGCCGAAACCCATGAGGCGCTCGCCCTTCTCGAGCGCCTGTTCGAGCCAGGGCTCAATTCGCTCGAGGCTGCCGATGGCGTCGAGCGTGTCCAGTACCGGGCCGGGGGCGCCGCCATGGAGCGGCCCGGTGAGGGCGCAATAAGCGGCGGTGACCGTTGCTGCCAGCGAGGCGCGCGTCGAGGCCACCACGCGGGCGGCAAAAGTGGAGGCGTTGAGCCCGTGGTCGATCACCGTCGCGAGATAGACGTCGAGGGCCGCGCTTTCGCGCGGCTCGGCGGGCTCGCCTCTGAGCATTCGCAGGAAATCCGCCGCGGTCGTGAGGCGCGGATCGGGCGCCACCGGTGCGAGGCCCCGCCGTGCCCGCATTAGTGCCGCGAGCACCACCGGGAGGGACGCTGCCACTTGCGCCGGCGGGCTCGCATCGGGGATTGCCGCGAGCGCCAGGCGAAGCCCCTCCGGCACCGCCTGCGTGCGCGCCGGCGGCAGCCATCGCCCAATATCCGCAAACATTGCCAGGCGCGCCTCGCCCAGGAGCGTCCCGACGCGGCCGGCATCGAGCCCTTCTGCGACGACCCCCTCCCAGAGCAGAGCTGCCGCCGCCTCGAAGCCGCGATCCGCTAGATCTTCCAGCGCGACGCCGCGAATGACGAGCCTTCCGCGCTCGCCGTCGACGTCACTGAGGACGGTCTCTGCCGCCACCACCCCTTCCAAGCCGCCAGCGAACACTTCACTCATTCCAACCTCCGTGGGATTTTGCGTGCATCTCGGGGGCGGCCGCTTTATATTGTCAATATTGATTAGCTAATCAATATGACGGTCGCCATGCCCCGAAAATCGTTCGAAGCGACCTACCTCACCGCTCGCGCGGCGGCGGCTCGGCTCAAGGTCACGCCCGCGACGCTCTATGCCTATGTGAGCCGCGGTCTGGTGCGCTCGGAGCCAGGCGCCGGGCGCGAGCGGCGCTACCGCGCGGAGGACATTGAGACGCTCGCGCGGCGTCGCGCCGGAGATGCCTCCGCCGCTCTCGACTGGGGCGCGCCAGTGCTGGACTCCGCGATTACTGCGATCGCCGGAGACCGGCTGCTCTATCGCGGCATCGATGCCTTGCGGCTCGCGCGCGAGGCCTCGGTGCGCAGCGTCGCGGAGCTGCTTTGGCAGGCCGAGGGCAGCGAGATCTTTTCCGCCGAGAACGTGCCGCCGATGGGCCCCATTTTTCTAGCGGCGGCAGCGGCAGCGCGCGGCTTGCCGCCCATCGAGCGCTCTCTTGCGCTGCTGCCTCATGCCGCGGCCGAGGATCCGCGCGCCAGCGACCTCGCGCCGGCGGCGGTAGCGCGGACGGGCGCGCGGCTGCTGCGTCTTCTCGCCGCCGTGATCGCGGGCTCGTCGCCCTCGCCGCGGCCGGTGGACGCGGTGCTCTCGGACGTCTGGAATGCCGGCACCGAGGGGCGTCAGCTCCTGCGGGCGGCGCTCGTGCTCTGCGCCGATCACGAACTCAACGTCTCCGCCTTCACCGTGCGCTGCGTTGCCTCCGCGGGCGCGGCGCCGCATCTTGCGGTGCTCGCGGGGCTCGCGGCCTTGCGCGGCCGGCTCCATGGCGGCGCAACCGAGCGGGCGGGCGTCTTTCTCGAGAACGCGCTGCAATTCGCAGACGTCGGACGAGCGCTCGCGCAGCGGCTTCAGCGCGGCGAATCCTTCCCGGGATTCGGACACCCGCTCTACCCTTCGGGCGATCCGCGTGCGCGGCTGCTGCTGGCGCTGCTGCACGAGGTTCGAAGCGATGCGGCGGAAAGGGCGCGACAGATTGCCACCGCCATCGCCGAGCTCACGGGACGCGCCCCCAACATCGATTGGGCGCTCGCGGTGCTGGGGCGGCACCTCGATCTGCCGCCGGGTGCGACACTCGGGCTCTTTGCCCTCGGCCGCACGCTCGGCTGGATCGCGCACGCACAGGAGCAATACGCGAGCGGACGCCTCATTCGCCCACGCGCCCGCTATGTAGGACCCGCCGCTGTCGAAGTCCCTAAATCGGCTGGGGTTGAACGCACTCGGAGCGCATGATAGGGAAGCCGGCCCGCAAGCGACCTCCTCGCGCGGCCTTCGCTCAGCTCATCCGAGTTCTCGACCCATGACCTACGTCGTCAACGAAGCCTGCATCAAGTGCAAGTACATGGATTGCGTCGAGGTGTGCCCCGTGGATTGCTTCTACGAGGGTGAGAACATGCTCGTGATCAATCCCGACGAATGCATCGACTGCGGCGTCTGCGAGCCCGAATGCCCCGCCGAGGCGATCGTCCCCGACAGCGAGGCGTCGGCCGAGAAATGGGTCGAGTTCAATCGCCAATACTCCGCCGCATGGCCGAACATAACCCGAAAGGGCGAGGCGCCGGCGGACGCCGATCAATGGAAGGGCGTCGAAGGAAAATTGGAAAAGCACTTCAGCCCCAACCCCGCCAAGCGCTAGGGCAGACAAGCCCCAGAATCCATTGGGCATTCTGGCGTCGGTCAGTCTTTTCGGCAGGGCTGCCCGAGGGGTTTGCACGGCCTGCATGGCTTCCTGACTCGCCTTTTACAGCGATTCTGTGGTATGAAATTAGCTGGGTGCTGACGGCATCCTTCCCGGCGGCCTAACTCGCATGAGGTGCGGGCGACCGTCCAGCGGACTACCAATAAGAGCGTAAAGAGCGCGCCCTAAGGGCGCGACACGTTAAACTGTCGCGCCGCCGCCCCCAATCTGAAGGGTTGTTCGAGAGACGGATCATGTCGGAAAAGTCGGAAAAGAGCTTCGGTGCAGGCGATTTCGTGGTCTACCCCACGCACGGCGTCGGCAAGATCAACGGCGTCGAGACGCAGGAGATCGCGGGACAGACGCTGAGCGTGTTCGTCATCCATTTCGAGAAGGACCGGATGACGCTCCGCGTCCCGATCGGCAAGGCGAAGAACTCCGGCTTGCGGCGCCTCAGCACGCGCAAGGAGATGGATGCGGCGCTCCTGAAGCTCAAGGGCCGCTCGAAGGCGCGGCGCACCATGTGGAGCCGGCGCGCGCAGGAATACGAGGCGAAGATCAATTCCGGCGATCCCGCCTCGATCGCGGAAGTCGTGCGCGATCTCTATCGCAACGTGGGCCAGCCCGAGCAGTCCTACAGCGAGCGGCAGATCTACCAGGCCGCTCTGGACCGTCTCGTGCGCGAGTTCGCGGCCGTCGAGAAGATCGACGAGACCACGGCCGTGCAGCGCGTCGAGCAGATGCTAAACGCCGCCTGAGGCTGTACGATGGACGGCGCCCTCGGCGTAAGAGGGCGCGTCCATCGAGCGAGCCTCCGTGGCTTCTTTCGGACCCTGCGATTCAGCTGTCTATGCGCTACTGAGACGGTGCCGCCGCGTCTGGGCGGTGGCCGCCGTGCACGGCGAGGCCGAGCGCCTCGCGGCACTCCACCGCGCGCTGGCACCTCGTCTCGCTGACGGCGACCGCCTCGTCTATCTCGGCAATCTCCTGGGACGCGGCGGCGTCATCGCCGAGGCCGTCGATGAGGCCTTGCGCTTTCGCGCCTTCTTCCTCGCACGACCGCTCGTTTTCGTCGGCGACGTCGCGTTCCTCCGCGGCGCGCAAGAGGAAATGTGGCAGAAGCTCCTGGAGCTGCAATTCGCGCCCAATCCGCGCGAGGTGCTGGCCTTCATGCTGGACCAGGGCGTGGGCGCGACGATCGAGGCCTATGGCGGCGACCGCCGGCACGGGGAGGCCGCCTGCCGCGAGGGTCCGCTGGCGATCACGCGTTGGACCAGCTCGCTCCGCCAGCGCCTCAACCAGACGCCCGGCCACAGCGCATTCATGGCGAGCCTTCGGCGCGCGGCGTACACCGATGACGGTGGCTTGCTCTTCGTCCATGCCGGTCTCGATGCGACGAAGCCGCTCGACCTCCAGGGCGATGCGTTCTGGTGGGGCGGCGGTCCGTTCCTCGAGCTCGCGCATCCCTACGCATCATACCGGCGCGTGGTACGCGGCTTCGACCGCCGCCATGCGGGCCTCACGGAAAGCCCGTACGCCGTCTCGATCGACGGCGGCTGTGGCTTCGGTGGGGCATTGCTCGCGGTTTGCTTCGGCAGCGATGGCGCGATCCTCGACCGGCTAGAAGCTTAGTCAGTAAAGCGTTTTTTTTGTGACCCACCGCATGCGCCCACTACGAAAGGGGGGAATGACGGCGTGCGAATGCACGCGTTAGGCTTTCTTAACGCAAGCGCGGAAAGGACGACGATCGCACCGGCGATCGGGGAGAGGGAGCACTCCGATGGCGCACATCGACGACCCGCAGACGCAGAAAGCGAACCTCACCTTCATCAAGGCGTCGATGAAAGAGCCGCTGCTCACGCGCGACCACGAGCACGACCTCGCGAGCAGATGGCGCGAGAGCGGAGACACCGCGGCGCTGCACGAGCTCGTGCGATCCTATACTCGCCTCGTGGTCTCGACGGCCTCGCGCTTCCGTCACTACGGGCTGCCGATCGGCGACCTCGTGCAGGAAGGGAACGTAGGCTTGATGCAGGCGGCCGCGCGCTTCGAGCCCGAGCGCGGCGTGCGCTTCTCGACCTATGCCGCGTGGTGGATCCGCTCGGCGATGCAGGATTACGTGCTGCGCAACTGGTCGATCGTGCGGACGGGCACGACGGCCGCGCAGAAGTCGCTGTTCTTCAATCTGCGCCGCCTGCGCGCGCGGATCGAGGACGGCACCGGGGCGCCGCTCACCGACGCCGGCCGGCAGAAAATCGCGGCGGAGCTGCAAGTCGACGTCGCCGAGGTCGGCGACGACGACTGGCAGGATTTTCTGCCCGACCGCCGGCCCAATCCCGAGGAGGTCGTGGCGCACATGCGCGACGGCGAGATCCGCTCGCGCTGGCTCGCGGAGGCGATGGGCGAGCTCAGCGCGCGCGAGCGCGAGATCATCCGCGAGCGGCGGCTGCGCGAGGAGGGCGCCACGCTCGAGGAGCTCGGCCGCGAGCTCGGCGTCTCCAAGGAGCGCGTGCGCCAGCTCGAGCACCGCGCCCTCGCGAAGCTCCGGCAGTCGATCGAGCGCAGAACCCAAGCCGCCGCGGATCTCTTCTCCGAGACCGGCTGAGCGCGCCTCGCCCGGGATTGTGCGGGGGATGCGGGGCCTCTAGCATCCGCCCATGCGTGCGCGTGCGGTCTCTTGGCCGCAACTTTCCCTCTTCTTCCTGCTGCTGCTCGCTCCCGGCCTCGCTCGGAGCGAGACGCTCGCGCCGGCGTTGCCGCCGGGTCTCGCGGATGGCGGAAGCGCGGTCGTCGCGGAGGTGATCGACGGAGACAGCCTCGTCCTTGCGGACGGACGCACGGTGCGTCTCGTGGGAATACAGGCGCCGAAGCTGCCGAAGGGGCGGGGCTTCGCGGCTTGGCCGCTCGCAGAGGCCGCGAACACCGCGCTCACGGAGCTCGCGCGCGGCAAATCCGTCACGCTCCGCTTCGGCGGCGCGCGCGAGGACCGCTACGGCCGTGTGCTGGCCCAGCTCGTGCGCGACGACGGATTGTGGATAGAGGGCGAGCTGCTCCGGCGCGGCCTCGCACGCGTCTACACCTTCGCCGACAACCGCGCCGCCGCTGCCGTGCTCTATGCCCTCGAAAGCGAGGCGCGCGCGGCGCGGCGCGGCATTTGGGCCGATCCCTTCTACGCGCCGCTCACGCCGGAGGAGGCGCCTCATCATGACGGCAAGCTCGAGCTCGTGGAGGGACGGATCGTCTCCGTCGCCCGAATCTCCGGCCGGGTGTTCCTAAACTTCGGCGGGGACTGGCGCACGGCCTTCACGGTGCGCGTCGACCGCGAGGCGCTCGCGCTCTTCCGCGCGGCGGGGATCGACCCCCTCGCGCTCGAGGGCGAGGCCGTGCGAGTGCGCGGCTACATCCGCCGCGACCGCAATCGCGCCGTCATGGACGTGACGCACCCCGAGGCGATCGAGCGGCTCTGAGTCTGCGGCAGCGCGTCAGCCGTTGGCGACGGAGAGCGGCGGGCGAGCGCCCGCGATCACCCGCTCGCGCGGGAGCACGATCCTGACGGCGGTCCCCTGGCCGAGCCGGCTCTCCAGCTTGAGCGTGCCGCCGTGCAGCTCGACGAGCCGCTTGGCGAGCGGGAGGCCGAGCCCCGTGCCCTCGTGCGTCCGATTGGGAGCGTTGTCGACCTGCACGAAGGCCTCCAGCACCTTCTGTTGATCCGCCTCGGCGATGCCGACGCCGGTGTCGCGGACCGTCAGCACCAGCGCGCCGGTGCCGTCGAGCGCAGCGGCGAGCGTCACCCTGCCGGAGGCGGGCGTGTACTTGATCGCGTTCGAGAGCAGGTTCAGCACGACCTGCTTGAGGCGCTTGCCGTCGGCGCGGAGGCAAAGCCCGCCTGGCACCGGCTCCAGGAGCAACTTCACGTTCTCGTGCGCCGCGCGCGGCAGCATCATCCGCACGGTGCCGTCGAGGAGCTCCGCCAGGTCTACCGTCTCCTCCAGGAGCGAGAGGCGGTCGGCATCGGCCTTGGAGAAGTCGAGGATGTCGTTGATGAGCCCCAGGAGGTGCTGGCCGCTGTTGCGGATGTCGGCGGCGTAGCTCTTGTAGCGGGGGTTGCCGATCGGCCCCATCGCCTCGGTCTCGATCAGATCGGAGAATCCGATGATGGCGTTGAGCGGCGTGCGCAGCTCGTGGCTCATGTTCGCGACGAAGCGGGACTTCGCCCGGCTCGCCTTCTCGGCTCGGGTCTTCTGCTCCGAGAGGTCTTCGGCGAGCTCGGCGAGGCGCGCGCTCTGCTCCTCGAGGCGGGCCCTTACGAATTCGAGCTGGTTGACGTAGTCGCGGAGCTGCGTCTCGCTCTGGCGCGCTTCCGTGAGGTCGGTATAGGTCGCGACGAGGCCGCCGCCGGGCATGCTGTGGCGCTCGACGTGGAGCATCGTGCCGTCGGGACGGATGCGCTCGAAGGTGAAGGTGCCGGCGCGATGCGCGAGTTCGAGGCGGTGCGCCATCAGTTCCTCGGGGTCGCCGGGACCGTACTCTCCGCGTGCTATGTCGAAGCGGATGATGTCGATCAGACGCGTGCCCGGCCGGCCGAACTTCGGCGGGTACTCGAACATGCGCAGGAAGTGCTGGTTGCAGAGCACCAGCTTCAGCTCCGCGTCGAAGACGCAAAGCCCCTGGTTCATGTTCTCGATCGCGGTGTTGAGGAGCTGCGTCTTCGCCTCGAGGCTGTCCTCGAGCGCCTTGCGCTTGCTGATGTCCCGGCTGACGCCCACGGAGCCCGTGGGCTTGCCGGTGGCGGGGTCGAGCAAGAGCCGGCGGCGGTTCTCGGACCAGAAATAGCTGCCGTCGCTCCGCCTGAGCCGCGCCAGGAACTCGACCGCCTCGGTCCCCCCGCGGAGCTGCGCGAGGGCCTTCTCGACCATGGGACGGTCATCGGGGTGCACGATCTCGAAGACGGGATGCCCCACGAGCTCCGCGACGTCGTATCCGTAGATGCGCTTGGCGGAGGCGGAAACGTCGAGCCGCGTCCCGTCGAGCGCAGTGCGGCTGATGACATCGGTCGCGTTGTCCGCGAGGAGGCGGAGCTGCGCCTCGCGGTCGCGGAGCGCGAGCTCCAGCGTCCGGCGCCGCCTCGCGCCCAGCAGCAGGCTCCCCACGATCATGGTGCCGAGCGGCGTGATCACCGCCAGCGGAAGGAACGAATGCAGAAGCAGCGTGCCCGCGGCCGCCCAGCTCTGGGCGGTCGTGAACATGATCGCGCGCGGCAGCACGAGCAGTCCGCTCAGTGTCCAGAGATGGCGGTAGCCGAGCTCCTTTCTACGATGGTGCAGATAGAGATGGAGCGCGAGGCCCAGTAAGGCCGAGGCGGCGATGCCGATGGCACCGCTGACGACATAGGTGCCGCCGAGATAGAAGCGATAGAGCACGGCGCAGGCGCTTGCGATCGCCGTCGCGATCGGCCCGCCGAAGAGGGCGGCCGTCCCCACCACCACGTTTCGCATGTCGATGAAGACGTCCGGCAAGACGCGAACCGGCCGGGACATCATGAGGACGGCGATCACGCCGAACATCAGGCCGACGCAAACGTCCGAGAGCGCGCGCGGCAACCGCTCGGAACGGTCGAGGATCAGCGTGTAGAGGACGACGCTGATCGTGAAGAACCCGATGTGGTAGGCAAGGCCGGCGACGTCGGTATCGAAGGCCAAGGACAAGGAGAACGCCTCTCGATCGGCCGGAACCGGCCGGGTGACCCCTGCTGCCCACTATCCTGGCCGCCAATCGCTAAAACTTTATTAATCATATGTTCTGCCGTCCGATCAAGGGCTTGCAATCCCATTCCAAGATGGGACGCAAGGGCTTTCTTAACGCGCGAGGAGAGCGAAGTCGCTCCAGCGCCGCAGCTTCTGGCGCGGGCGGCCAGAGGTGGCGCGGGAGCGCTCCGCGGCATCGATCGCGCGCCATACCGAGAAATCGACGATCTCCTGGGCGCGCGCCGCGAGCGCCGCGCTGAGACCGGCGCGGCCGGGCTTGCCGCCCCCCAGCGTCTCCGCGAGGACGCGGTCGGCGACGGCGTGCGCCTCGCTGCGGTTCGTGGGAATGGTGCCGCTGGGCCCGCGCTTCGCCCAGCCCACGACGTAGAGTCCCGCTTCGATCCGGCCGCCGTCGTTGCGGAAGATGCCGCCCTCCGGCGCGAGGCCGCCGCAGGGGAGGCTCTGATAGCCGATGCAGGAAACGACCAGATCGGCTCGCAGGGAAACCTTCTCTCCGGAGGGCGCGTAAACCGCGTCGTCCCGGCGCTGCACCTCGAAGATCGCGCGCTCGACGCGGCTCTCGCCTTCGAAGCGGAGCGGCTTCAGGCGAAAGTCGAAATGGAGCCGGATCGGCTTCGAGCGATTGGGCGCCGCGGCGAAACCGTGCAAGATCTCCAGCACGGACGCGTTGCCGTCGCCCGAAGCGGGCGGGAGCTCGGCAGCCTCGACGACCGGCGCCGCGCGCGCGAGCGCGCCGAGCTCCTCGAGCTCGAGCGGCGTGAAATGCGCCTCGGCAGGGCCGCGGCGGCCCACGATGTGGATTTCCTCGAGCGGCGCGGCCGCGATCGCGGCCTCGACCGCCGGCGCGAGGTCGGAGCGCGCCATCTCCTCCCGCGATTTCGCGAGTACGCGCGCCACGTCGATCGCGACGTTGCCGTTGCCGATGACGACCGCCGAGCGAACGCCTTCCAGGCGCACGGGCAGATCGGCTGCGTCGGGGTGGCCGTTGATCCAGCGCGTAAAGGAGCCGGAGCCGAAGACGCCCGCGAGCTCCTCGCCCTCTATGCCGAGGCGGCGGTCCTCGGGTGCGCCGGTCGCGAGGATCACGGCGTCGTAGAGCTCTCGCAGCTCCCGGAGGCTCAGATCGCGGCCGATCTCGACGTTGCCGAAGAAGGCGACATTGGGCCGCGTGAGCGCGCGCTCGAGCACGCGCTCCACGGCCTTGGTGCCCTGATGGTCCGGCGCCACCCCCGCGCGCACGAGCCCGTAGGGTGTGGGCAGCCGCTCGATCACGTCGATCGCGGCATCGGGTGCCGCCCGCGCGAGCCGCTCCGCCGCATAGCAGCCCGCGGGTCCCGCGCCCACGATCGCGACGGAAAGCGCCACCGGGACTTTCCCGCCTAGCTCAGATGCACGTACTCGTAATCGACGGGAAGGTTGTTGATTCCGCGCTCCGGCGGCGCGATCCAGGCGGCCATCTTCCCGGGCGCCGTCACCTTCTGCATGAGGCTACGCACGAAGGCGCGGTCCGCCTCGCTCGGCAGCCACTCCGCGCGGCGGCGCTCATGCTCCTCGCGGGAGACGAGCTTGCCCTGGGGATCGACGGGAGCGCCCGCCCAGACGCCGATCGAGCGGCGGAAGTGCGGGCTCGGGAGCGCGAGCTCGGCCGCGTGGCCGGCCTTCTGGATGATGCGGTTCCAGCGCTTGACGCCGATCTCGCAGTCCTTGACGTAGGCGGTCCGCACGACCTCGTTCATGGCGTTGCGCAGCGGGATCGTCTCGTGCTCGATCCCGCCCTTGCCGTCGGGCTCCTCGAGATCGAAGGTCGCGTCCTTGCAGACGTGGTCCTGATATTGCGCCTCGTCGGGTCTCCCCTTGAGCCCGGTCGCGAAATAGGCGGCTGCGTTCGAGGAGGCCTCCGAGCCGAAGAGGTCGAGCGAGGAGCTGAACCAGAAATTGAGATAGCGCTGCACCGTCGGGAGATCGATGGCGCCGGCCTTGCGGATCGAGGCGGGATCGTCGGTGCCGAGCTCCTTCATCACCTCGAGCGTGCGCTTCACGACGCGGCCGATGCCGGTCTCGCCCACGAACATGTGGTGCGCCTCCTCCGTCAGCATGAACTGGCAGGTGCGCGCGAGCGGGTCGAAGCCGCTCTCGGCGAGGCTCTTCAATTGGAACTTGCCGTCGCGGTCCGTGAAGTAGGTGAACATGAAGAAGGAGAGCCAGTCCGTCACGGGCTCGTTGAAGGTGCCGAGGATGCGTGGGTGATCGCGGTCGCCGGAGTGACGGTGTAGCAGCTCCTCCGCCTCCTCGCGCCCGTCGCGGCCGAAATAGGCGTGGAGGAGATAGACCATCGCCCAGAGATGCCGGCCCTCCTCGACGTTCACCTGGAAGAGGTTGCGGAGGTCGTAGAGGGAGGGGCAGGTGTGGCCGAGCATCCGCTGTTGCTCGACCGAGGCGGGCTCGGTGTCGCCTTGCGTCACGATGAGGCGGCGGAGCGTCGAGCGGTGCTCGCCCGGCACCTGCTGCCAGACGGGCTTGCCGTACTCGTCGCCGAAGCCGATGGTGCGGCCCTCCTGGGGGTCCGCGAGGAAGATGCCCCAGCGATAGTCCGGCATCTTCACCGTGCCGTAAGTGGCCCAGCCCTTGGCGTCGACCGAGGTCGCGGTGCGGAGATAGACGTCGGCAGTCTGGAAGTCGCTGGGGCCCAGCTCCTTCCACCAATCCAGGAAATGCGGCTGCCACTGCTCGAGCGCGCGCTGCAGCGTGCGGTTCTCGGAGAGGTGGACGTTGTTGGGGATGCGCTCCTGGTAGTCGATCGCCATGGTCAGACCCTTTCCCACTTGAACTGCGCCTTGGAGCCCGTGCCGAAGAGCTTCAATGCGCCTTGCTCGCCGACCGCGTTCGGCCGGTTGAAGATCCAGTTCTGCCAGGCCGAGAGCCGCGCGAAGATGCGCGTCTCCATCGTCTCCCGGCCGGTGAAGCGGAAATTGGCCTCCATGCCCGTGAGCGCGTCGGGCGAGAGGCTCGCGCGCTCCTCGACGGCGAGGCGGATCTCGTCCTCCCAGTCGAGCTCGTCCGGCGTCAGCGTGACGAGCCCGGCCTCCGTCGCCCGGGCTGCATCGAGCGGCTCGCCGCGAAAGCGCTCCGCGACCTCCGCGACCGCCGCTTCCTCGCCGCAGAAGCGCGCGGCGAGCCGCGTCAATCCGTTCACCATCTCGAAGGCGCCGAGATTGGCATCGCCGAGCACGATCCTCGGCGCGTCGTTGTCGCCGGGCTCGAGCGCCAGCATGTAGGAGCGATCGGCCGCAAGCGCCAATTCCAGCAAGCTCCCTGCGAAGCAGGAGCCGCGGTCGACGATCGCGAAGAGGCTCCGGGAGGAGACGTCGAGCCGCGCGAGTGTGCGGCGCAGGAAGGCCAGCGTCTCGCGCGCGAACCAATGCTCCTTGTTCTCCAGCAGCGCCTTGTCCGAGGCGAGCACCGCCGCGGCCGAGCCGCGGGTCTGCAAGAGCCAAGTCCCGAGCTCCAGCTCGTTCGTGCGCAGCATGAGGATCGCATCGTCGAGCTCCCGCGCCATCGCGAGGGGCCACCAGGCCGCACCCTGCGCGAGGATGCTCTCGATATCGTGCCTCGCGCCCTCCGGCGGCGCCGTCACCGTGATGGTCGCGACGCGCCGCGGCCGGTCGAAGACCACGTCGACCCAGCGATAGTGATAGCCCTTGTCGTCGATCTCGCGCCGGAGCGGCGGGAGCGCCACGCCTTTGGCGTCGTCGGGACGGCCGCTCTCCGCGGCTAGCGCCTTCGCGCGATCGGCGACGAATTCCTTGAAACGCGCGGGCGGCGCCGAGTGATCCACGAGCTTCCATTGCTTCGCGCGCTCCGCGCGCACGCCCTCGGCCGTGGTGCAGAAGAGGTCCGCGAGGTCGCGGCGCACGCGGCGCTTGTCGACGAGGCGCGTCAAGCCGCCCGTTCCCGGCAGCACGCCCAGGAGCGGCACTTCCGGGAGGCTCACCGTGCTGGAGCGGTCGTCGATGAGCGCGATCTCGTCGCAGGCAAGCGCCAACTCGTAGCCGCCGCCGGCGGTGGTGCCGTTGAGGGCGGCCAGGAACTTGAGGCCGGAATGGCGGCTCGAATCCTCGATGCCGTTCCGCGTCTCGTTGGTGAACTTGCAGAAATTGACCTTCCAGGCATGGCTCGAGGTGCCGAGCATGTAGATGTTGGCGCCGGCGCAGAACATGCGGTCCTTGCCGCTGGTGAGCACGACGACACGCGTCGCCGGATGCTCGAAGCGGATGCGGTTGAGCGCATCCGCGAGCTCGATGTCGACGCCGAGATCGTAGGAATTGAGCTTGAGCTTGTAGCCCGGGACGATGCCGCCGTCCTCGGCGACGTCGAGCGTCAAGGTCGCGACCGGCCCATCGAAGGCGAGCTTCCAATGCCGGTAGCGCGCGGGCTCGGTGTCGAAATTGATCATTTGGGTCTCCTCAGGCAGCGGGTTTGGCGCCGATCGCGGCCTCGAGCGCGCGGAGGCTCGCCTCGACGGATTTTCCCGCGGTATCCACGGTCGCATCGGCCTTGCTGTAGAGCGCTTGGCGCCCCTCGAGGATCTTGCGCAGATCCTCCATCGCGGCCTCGTTGTCGGCCATCGGGCGGAAATCGCCCTGCGCGACGACCCGGCTCATGTGCTCCGCGGGCTTCGCAGTGAGCCACACCGTGAAGCACGCCGAGAGCAGCAGATCGAAGGTGCCGGGCTCGGAGACCAGGCTTCCGCCGGTCGCGATCACCGCGCGCTCCTGCGATTCGATCACGCTCTCGAGCGCGCGGCGCTCCTGGCGGCGATAGGCGCTCTGGCCGTAGAGATCGAAGAGCGTCGCGAGCGTCATGCCGGAGATGCGCTCGATCTCGCGGTCAAGCTCGATGAAGGGGACGCCGAGCTTCTTGGCAAGCCGCGCGCCCAAGGTGGATTTGCCGGCGCCGCGGAGCCCGATGAGGGCGATGCGATGCCGGCGCTCGCGCTCGACCGCTGCGCCGAAGGATGAGGCGAGCAGCTTTCGCGCCTCCGCGAGCTCGCGGGGATCGAGCCGGGCCAGCGACTGCACCAGGAGCGTGAACTCCACGGGATGCTCCGGCCCCTCGCGCACGAGATCGGCGAGCGGCAATCCCATCGCCTGCGCCACCTGACGCAAGAGGATGATCGAGATGTTACCGTGGCCGCTCTCGAGCTGCGCCAGATAGCGCTCGGAGACGTCGGAATCCCGTGCGAGAATCTTGCGCGTCATGCCGCGCCGCGCGCGCGCCTCGCGCACACGCTCCCCGAGCTGGCGCAGAAACTCCGCCTCGCCGTTCTGCGAAACGCGCTGCGCGATTGCGGAGGAGCCGGGTGCTGGGTTTGCGGCCATATGTATTATGATGCTTGCTTGGCGTCTGACATGCATTATAGTGACTTTAGGGTGGGCGTCTAGTGCCGGCGAGCGGAGGAGGCGGGGTTGGCGGGAACATTGACGATCCTGGTGGGCACAATGACCGGCACCGCAGAGCTGGTGGCCGACGAGGTCAAGGATGCCGCGGCGTCCGAGGGCCTCGAGGCCGAGGTGCTCGCGATGGACAAGCTCACGTCAGCGGTCTTCGAGCGCGAGGGGCCCTTCCTCATCTGCACCTCGACCTACGGCCAAGGCGACGTTCCCGACAACGCCCGGGATTTCTTCGCCGCGATCGAGGCGCAAAAGCCCGATCTGAGCGCGGTGCGCTACGGCGTGATCGCGCTCGGCGACCGCACCTATGCGCAGACCTTCTGCTTCGGCGGCAAGCGCTTCGACAAGCTCCTCGCGAGCCTCGGCGCCGAGCGCGTCGGCGAACCGATGCTGCACGATGCGAGCGCCGGAACCATTCCCGAGGAAGTGGCGGTGGAATGGATCCGCGAATGGATCGCGCATTTTCGCCTGAGGCAGGAGGCCGCATGACGCCGGAGGCTTTCGCCGCGCTCATCGCCGAGGTCACAGCGGATATCGCCGGCAAGCCTCTCGACGCGGGCCTCGACGCCGAGCTCAACCGCCGATTCCCGCCGGAAGGCGAGACGTTCCGCGCGATCAGAGCGGCCTGCGAGAGCGCCATCGCCGCGGGCTGGATGTGCAGCCGCGAGGCCCAAGGCATCAAGTACGGTCGCGTGGTGAAGCCCGGCGCCGAGACGCACGGCTTCAGCGTCGATGTCGTGGAGATGGCGGACTTCGCGGGTCCGCATCATCGCCATCCCAACGGTGAGATCGACATGATCATGCCGCTGACGCCCGGCGCGGAGTTCGACGGCCGCGGGGCCGGTTGGCTCGTCTACGGCCCCGGCACCGCCCATCGTCCGACGGTCGCGAAGGGCCGCGCCCTCGTGCTCTACCTACTGCCGGCGGGCGCGATCGAGTTCACGCGGAGCTGAGGAATCCCCGTTCCAGGATCTTCGGCCCATCGCGCATCACTTGTACGATGGAAACATAAATGTTACCTAATTCGGCGTGGGATTTACGATTCTCGAGTACATTTGTGCCGACGGCAGCAACCCGTTCCGAGCGTGGTTCTCCCGCTTGGACGCTCAAGCCGCGGCCAAGATCCAGGCAGCGGTGCTTCGCTTGGAAATGGGCAATACGTCGCGTGTGAAATGGCTTGGCCCGATCGGCGAATATCGAATTGACTGGGGGCCTGGCTATCGAATTTACCTCGCGCGCGATGGGCGCGTCGTAATCGTGCTGCTTGGCGGGGGCACGAAGAAGCGGCAGCAAGCCGACATCGAGCGGGCATTGGTGCTTGCGGCCGAGTATCGAGCGAGAAGGGCTGCGCTTCGCCGCGGCGGATCGACTGAAAGGTAGACTATGCCGTTGACACGCGATTTCAGGGAAACGGTTGTGGAGCGCATACAACACGACCCTGCCTTTGCCAAAGCACTTCTGGACGAGGCGGCAACACTGTTCCTCAACGGTGAGCCAGAGACCGCGCGGATGATCCTGCGCGATCTCGTGAACGCGACCATCGGCTTTGAAGGGCTCGCGGCGATGACGGCAAGGCCGAGCAAGAGTCTTCACCGTATGCTCTCCAAGAGCGGCAATCCCACCATGGACAATTTGGCCGCCATTTTTGAAGCGCTGCGCAAGAAGCTGCGGGTCGAAATGAAAGCGCGTGCGGTGAAGGCCGCTTGACCCGACCGGCAGCGGCATCGCGCTTGCCGCACGACCGCCACAACAATTTCGACGCCTTGCGTCTTCTCGCGGCGAGCGCGGTCATCTTCTCGCATGCGTTCCTGCTCGCGACGGGCGAGGAGGCGGGGGAGCCGCTGATGCGGCTGACGGGCGGGCAGGCGATCCTCGGCGTCGTCGGCGTCTTCGTGTTCTTCGTGATCAGCGGCTATCTCGTCACGCAGAGCTGGGAGCAGACGGGCTCGCTCCCGCGCTTTGCCGCGAAGCGCGCGCTCAGACTCTATCCAGCCCTCGCAGCCTGCCTTCTTGTTCTCACCTTCGGGCTCGGTCCCTCGGTCTGCAGCCTCTCGGCGGGCGACTATCTCCGGGACGGCGGCACCTGGGATTTCCTGGGTTGGAACCTGCTCCTGCACACCGACCACAATTCTCTCCCGGGCGTGCGCTTCACCGATCTCGGGATCGGCACCATCGTCGATGGGCCGCTCTGGAGCTTGCCGGTCGAGGTCGCGATGTACGCGATGGTGGCGGGACTCGGCCTCCTGCGCCTCATCCGGCTTCCGGTCCTCGCGGCGCTCCTCGCACTCGGCCTCGTCTGCATCTGGTTCGACACCACGCGCTATTTCGACTTCATCGGCAGCGTCGGCTGGATGCTCGGCTTCGTCGTCATGGGCATGGCGCTTTACAGGCTTCGCGACGGCGCCATCATCGACGGCCGCCTGGCCTTGCTCGCGGTCGCGGGGCTCGTCGCGAGCGTGCCGCTCGGAGTCTTCATCCCGGTGTTCGCGGTCTGTGGCGGGTATCTCACGATCTATCTCGCGCTCCACCCGCGCCTTCCCGCGATCCCCGCCGCGCGTCTCGGCGATCTCTCCTACGGCCTCTACATCTACGGCTGGCCGGTCGAGCAGACCGTTCTCTATCTGCGGCCGGAGACCGGTCCGCTGATGTTGTTCCTGATCGCCTTTCCGATCGCGGCGGCGCTAGCGCTCCTTTCCTGGCATCTCCTGGAGAAGCGGGCGTTGCGGCTCAAGCCGAGGCGTGCACCGGAGTCGGCTCTCCAGGTGCAGGCACTATAAAGCCTATTTCTCTCAGGACATGCATCATACTGCTTGACGATCTCCTTTAACGGGCGGTACATCTGGGCAAAACTGCTGCAAAACTCCGGGCCAACCGGTGCTTCGGGAATAAGGGGAGGCAAGGCTGATGACCACGGCTCCGGCCGTCGCGGTGCCGCGGGACTTCAACGCCGCGGTCGATCTGATCGAGCGCAATCTCAAGGCGGGGCGCGCGGGCAAGCTCGCCTTCCGCGACGAGCGCACGAGCCTCACCTACGGCGAGCTCGCGGAGCGCGCCGACCGCTGGGCGAATGCACTCCGCGCGCTCGGAGTCGAGCCGGAGCAGCGCGTGCTGCTGATCCTCCTGGACACCGTCGACTTCCCGGTGGCGTTCCTCGGCGCGATCAAGGCGGGCGTGGTCCCCGTGCCCGTCAATACGCTCCTCACCACCGAGGACTACGACTTCATGCTCCGCGACAGCCGGGCCAAAGTGCTGGTGGTCTCGGCGGCGCTCTACGACAAGGTCGCGGGGATCGTCGGCCGGCAGCCAGCGCTCGAGCACGTCGTCGTCTCCGGCGAGGACGGGCGCGGACAGAAACGCTTCGCCGATCTCCTGGCGGCGGCGCCCGCGAAAGCCGCGGCTGCCGCGACCACCTCCGACGACATCTGCTTCTGGCTCTATTCCTCGGGCTCGACCGGCACGCCCAAGGGCGCGGTGCATCTGCACTCGCACCTCACGCTCACGGCCGAGCTCTATGCGAAGCCGATCCTCGGCATTCAAGAGAGCGACATCGTCTATTCCGCGGCCAAGCTCTTCTTCGCCTATGGGCTAGGGAACGCGCTCACCTTCCCGATGGCGGTGGGGGCGAGCGCGGTCCTGCTCCCCGAACGGCCGACGCCGCAGGCGGTCTCCCGCGTGCTCCGCGAGCAGAAGCCCACGATCTTCTATGGCGTGCCCACGCTTTATGCGGCGCTCCTTGCGAGCAACGATCTGCCGAGGCGCGAGGAGCTGGCGCTCCGGCGCTGCGTCTCCGCGGGCGAGGCGCTGCCGGAGGAGATCGGGAAGCGCTGGACCGAGCGCACGGGCGTCGAGATCCTCGACGGCATCGGCTCGACGGAGATGCTGCACATCTTCCTCTCGAACCGTCCCGGCGAGGTTCGCTACGGCACCACGGGGAAGCCCGTGCCGGGCTACGAGCTGCGGCTCGTGGGCGATGACGGCAAGCCCGTGGCGGTGGGCGAGCTCGGCGAGCTGCAGGTCTCCGGTCCCACGAGCGCCATATGCTATTGGAACCAGCGCGAGCGCTCGCGGCAGACCTTCCTCGGACCCTGGACGCGGAGCGGCGACAAATACGTCCAGGACAAGGACGGCTATTTCACCTATGGCGGCCGCACCGACGACATGCTCAAGGTCGGCGGCATCTACGTCTCGCCCTTCGAGGTCGAGGCGGCGCTGATGACGCACGAGGCCGTGCTCGAGGCCGCCGTCATTGGCGATCCCGACGAGCAGAGGCTCGTGAAGCCCCGCGCCTTCGTCGTGGTGAAGCCGGGCGTCAGGCCCGACGATGCGCTCGCGGAGGCGCTGCAAGCGCACGTGAAATCGCGGCTCGCGCCCTACAAATACCCGCGCTGGATCGAATTCATCGAGGAGCTGCCGAAGACCGCGACCGGAAAGATCCAGCGCTTCAAGCTCCGCGCCGGCAGGGCCGCGCACTGAAACCAGAAGGAAGGGAGAGGATCATGAGCAAGCAAGGCAAGACCGGGGCGAGCCGCCGCCGCGTCCTCGGGGGAATCGCGGCGACGGCCGGTATCGCCGCCGCGAGCGCATTCGTTCCCGCGCGCTTCGCGATCGGCCAGGCCGCGAAGATCAAGCTCGGCCTGATGCTGCCT
>Ga0335070_10002582_pt1 | contig 20987 bp, 15 predicted proteins | sample Lox_Sample_13_FD_206722 | JGI IMG/M metagenome (GOLD analysis project Ga0335070, IMG submission 206722) | Soil microbial communities from Loxahatchee National Wildlife Refuge, Florida, United States - Lox_Sample_1.3 | ecosystem: Environmental > Terrestrial > Soil > Wetlands | place: USA...
CCTGCACGCGAAGCCGCTGCGGCTGTTCGGGCGCAGCATCGACTTCCGCGTGCCGCGCGAGCATCGCGCGCATCACCGCGAGCCGTGGCGCCTCGAGCTGTTGTTCATCCCGCTGCACTCGTTCCTCTACTCGATTCCCATCCTGCTCGCGCTCTGGCTCGCGCTCGCTCCGACGCGCGCGCTGGCGCTGACCGGGATCACCTTCCACCTCGCGCTGTCGCTGCACTACGAGTGGGTGCATTTCCTGGTCCACACGCGTATCGCGCCCCGCCATCGCTACTACCAGCGGCTCTGGAAGAACCACCGGCGCCACCACTTCAAGAACGAGCACTTCTGGTTCGGGGTCACGATGCTCTCCGGCGATCGCCTGTTCGGCACCGCGCCCGCCTTCCAGCAGGTAGCGAGCTCGCCGACCGCCCGCAGCCTCGAGGACGTGCGCCCGAGTGGGCTCTAGTTGAGAGCGCGACGGGTCGGGTTCGGCCTCGCATGGGGGCTGGGCGGCGTGCTCCTCGCGGCGGCGGGCGGGCTCGTCGCCGGCCACCTCGAGATGCGGGGCCTCGATCCGGAGCTGCCGTCGCTCGACGCGCTGCGCGCGCTCGCGACGGCGGACGATCTGCCGGTGCGCGTGTCGTACTGGAATACCGCAAGCCAGCCCATGCCGCGCTCGCAGGTGCTCGACGCGCAGCTCGACCCGGATCCGGGCCAGCCCTACGTGATGGCCCACCCCGTCTTCCTGGCCGAATGGAGCGACGGGCGCGCGCTGCTCGTCGACACCGGAATGGATCGCGAGGCGGCGCTCGCCTTCGGGCGGCCGATCGAGTGGCTCGGCGGCGCGCCGATCGAGCCGCACGCCTCGCTCGCCGAGCGTCTCGGCCACGCGCTCGCGGGCCGCCCCGTTGGGCTCGTCTTCACCCACCTCCACACGGACCACACCAGCGGCGCCGGACCCTTGTGCGCGGCGCTGCCGCCCGACGTGCGCGTGCCGCTGTTCCAGGGCGAGGCGCAGGCGACCCGCGTCAACTGGACGACGCGGCCGGGCCGCGCCCAGCTCGCCAGGGCGCGCTGTCTCGAGCCCGTGCGGCTCGCCGACGCGCCGGCCGCGGCGCTGCCCGGCTTCCCGGGCGCGTTCGTGGTCCGCGCCGCGGGCCACACGCCGGGCTCGCAGGTCATCGGGATCTGGTGGCGCGGGGCGGACGGCGTGCACGGCGTGCTCCTCGCCGGCGACGTCGCGAACGCCCGCGACGGCATCCGCTTCGACGTGCCGAAGCCGTGGCTCTACTCGCTGGTCGTCGTGCCCGAGTCGGGTGCGCGCCTCGCCCGCATGCGCCGCTTCCTGCGCGAAGCAGCCGACGCGGGCTTCCAGGTGGTGGTCTCGCACGACCAGCAAGCGCTGGAAGCCAGCGGGATCCCCGTCTGGGGCGGCTAGCGCGCGGAGCGGCGCTGCTCGAGCTGCTGCGCGACTTCGGCCCAGCGCTCCGGCGTCAGCGGGAAGCGGCGGAACGCGTACCAGCCGACCAGCACCAGCGCGGTGGTCGGCACCGCGAACAGCACCTTCAGGCCGAGCACGGTCTCCGGCGTCTGCTCGGCGGCGCCTTGCCGGTAGCCGATCGCGGCGAGGCCGACCCCGACCGCGCCTGCCGCCAGCGCGAAGGCGCACTTGCGCAGCAGCGAAGAGAAGCCGGCGAAGAGACCCTCGCGCCGCTCGCCGGTCTCGAGCTCGTCGAGGTCCGCGAGGTCGGCGGTCAGCGTCACCATCAGCGTCCAGAAGCCGACGTTCGCTGCGCCGCTCCCGCCCATCACCGCGAGCAGCGGCGCGATCGCGCCCGGCTTGAGCAGGAACACGGCCACGAACGCCAGCGACGACACGAAGAGGCCGAGGCGGAACGCGGCGGCCTTGCCGCGCCGCTTCGAGTACCACATCCAGAACGGATAGGAGAGCAGCGCGCCGATGCCGTTGGCGAGGAAGACGCCCGCCTGCTCGATCGGATCGGTGACGCGCACCACGTGCTCGAGCACGTAGAGCCCGAGCGAGCCCGAGAAGGCGAGCGAGAGACCGGCGAGCGACGACGCCACGGCGAGCACGCGGAAGGCCTGGTTGCGGCGCACCACGGCGAGGCCCGCGCGCAGCGGAAGCGAGACCGCGCGCTGGAAGCGCGGATCCTCGTAGCTGCCGCGCCAAGTCGCGAGCAGCGCGAGCACCGCGAGCCCGCCGCCGAGCGTGCCGGTCAGCGCGTAGGCGCCGCGCGTGGCCACCTCGCCGTCGCGCCCGGGCGCGGAGAGCGCCCAGCGCAGCGCGAAGGGGAGCAGCAAGCCGACCAGATCCCCGATGTTGCCGAGCGCCTCGCGCCACGCCGCCATGCGGGTGCGCTCGTGGTAGGACTGCGCCATTTCCGGAATCAGCCCGAGCACGGGCACGTGCACCACGTTCGCGGCGGTGAACAGCGCCACCAACGCCGCGCCGAGGTAGAGGCCGAGGGGTGCACCCGCCAGCCGCTCGGGAGGATGCAGCACCAGCGCGAAGAACAGCCCATAGGGGATGGCGCCGAGCAGGATGTAGGGCCGGCGCCGCCCGAAGCGCCCGCGCGTGTGATCGGAGACCGTGCCCATGATCGGATTCGCCGCCGCGTCGCAGAGCGTCGCGACGAAGAGCCCCGCGCTGACCCACAGCGGCGCCAGCCCGACCGTGTCGGTGTAGAAGATGAAGAGATGTACGCCGAGACAGGTGCCGACGACGTTCTGCGCGAAGCCGGAGGCCCCGAACGCGACCAGCGCGCGCAGGGGCACGCGCTGGAAGTCGCGGCCGGATCGCTCCACTCGCCGGATCTTCACGAGGGCGAAGCGAGCCCGCAAGGTGCGCGCGCGCCATCGGCAGCTCGCGCGCAAGGGCGGGGCCTGCTTGCGCGCCGTCTCCGCGTTTTCCGCCGGTGGCCCCTCGCGGGACGGCGTCCGCACCGCTACTCGTGAAACGACGGAGCGGGCTCGGCTCCGCCTTCCGGTCTACAGATCGCGCCCCGACGGCCCGATCTCTCCGGGTACGGTGGGCGCACCGCGTGTCGCGAGGCAAAGGCGCGAGGAGGCCGAGACATGGCCCGAGCTCGCTGGGCGCGAGCAGCGAATCCCGCCGTCCTCACGCTGCTCGCCGCCGTCGCCTGCGCGGCGGGCGTCGCCCTGCACCCCGCCTCCCGGCCCCCCGTGCGCGCGCCGCGCAAGGAGGCGCTCGAGGCGGCCCTCGGCGGCCAGGAGGCCGCGCGCCCCTACATCCGCTCCCGTCTGGTCGGCTGGCCGAGCGAGCTGCTGGCGGACAAGCGCAGCCTGCCGGCGGAGGACCGGGAGTTCCTGCGGCGCCTCGCCCGCGACACCTGGCGCGGGCTCGACGCGCTCGCCGATCGCGAGAACGGCCTGCCGATCGACCACGTGCGCTTCGACGGCACGCTCGACCCGCAGGCGGCGAAGATCGGCGACTACACCAGCACCACGAACATCGGCCTGTATCTCGTCGCGATCGTGTCGGCCCACGAGCTCGAGCTGATCTCCGAGGCGGAGGCGCTCGAGAAGATCACGCGCGTGCTCGACACGCTCGACCGCCTCGAGACGTGGCGCGGCTTCTACTTCAACTTCTACGACACCACCACGCTCGAGCGAACCAGCGACTTCGTCTCGTTCATCGACTCGTCCTGGCTCGCGGCGGGGCTGATCGTGGTGCGCTCGGCGATTCCGCAGCTCGCCCCGCGCTGTACGGTGATGCTCGAGGGGCGCAACTTCGCCCAGTTCTACGATGCGAAGCGCAAGCTGATGTCGCACGGCGAGTACGTCGACCCCCGCGCGCGCTCGCCCTACCACTACGGCGTGTTCTACACCGAGGCGCGGCTCGGCAGCATGATCGCGATCGGCAAGGGCGACGTCCCGCCCGAGCACTGGTTCGCGATGACGCGCACGCCGCCGCTGCCCGACGTCGGCGCGAGGTCGGTCGCGGCGGGATCCCGGTCCGTGCCGGCGCGCGCCCATCCGGGACCGCAGGCGTACTACGAGTGGAACGGTCTGCACTATGTGCCGTCGTGGGGCGGCAGCATGTTCGAGGCGCTGATGCCGACGCTCGTGCTCGACGAGGTCCACTACGCGCCGGCGAGCCTCGGCCGCAACGACCTGATGCACGCGGTGGTGCAGCGGCGCTACGCGCTCGAGCAGCTCGGCTACAAGGTCTGGGGCATGTCCCCGAGCTGGATGCCGAGCGGCGAGCGCTATCTGGAGCACGGCGTTCCGGTGCTCGGCTTCCACGGCTACGACGGGCGCGCGGTGACCCCGCATGCGGCCGCCCTCGCGCTCGGCGTGACGCCCGGCGAGGCGGTCGCCGATCTGCGCAAGCTCGCCGGCGACTACGACGCGTATGGCGAGTACGGCCTCTACGATGCGGTCAATCCGAGCAGCGGCGTGGTCGCGCACGTCTACCTGACGCTCGACCAGGCGATGATCCTGATCGCGCTCGCCAATCACCTCGAGGGCGGCGTGATCCAGAAGCACTTCGCCGCCGACCCGTTCGTCCAGGCGGCGCTGCCGCTGCTGCGCGACGAGAACTTCTTCGAGGGCATCCGCCCGCCCGCGACCTCGACCCAGCTCGAGCGAGCGCTGCCGCCCGTGCTCTGAGCGGCGCCCGCGAGGCGTTCCGCCCCATTCCTGGCGCTCATGTCGCTCGCGCGTGGCGCAGCGGCACAGGTGGGCCTCCCGGACGCCGCCGCAGCGGCTGGCATGGGCCGTGCAGTCAAGGCTCGGCAATGGCGGACCCGGGCCGGCCGATGGCGAGCGCATGCGTGGACGGCAACGAGGCGGCCGCGCGCGTCGCCCACCGCCTGTCCGAGGTCATCGCGATCTACCCGATCACCCCGGCCTCGCCGATGGGCGAGCTCGCCGACGCCTGGAGCGCCCAGGGCCGCACCAACCTCTGGGGCACCGTCCCCGAGGTGATCGAGATGCAGAGCGAGGCCGGCGCCGCCGGCGTGCTGCACGGCGCGGTGCAGCGCGGCGCCCTCACCACCACCTTCACGGCGTCGCAGGGCCTGCTGCTGATGCTGCCGAACATGTTCAAGATCGCGGGCGAGCTGGAACCGCTCGTGATCCACGTCGCGGCCCGCGCGATCGCCAGCCACGCGCTGTCGATCTTCGGCGACCACGGCGACGTGATGGCCGCGCGCACCACCGGCTTCGCGATGCTGTGTGCTAGCTCCGTGCAGGAGGCGCACGACTTCGCGCTGGTGGCGCACGCGGCCGCGCTGCGCGGGCGCATCCCGTTCCTGCACTTCTTCGACGGCTTCCGCACATCGCATGAGCTCGGCCGCATCGAGCTGCTCGGCGACGACGACCTCGCCGCGCTGGTCGACGACGCGCTGATCCTCGGCCACCGCGCGCGGCGCCTGACGCCCGACGCTCCGCTGCTGCGAGGCTCGACGCAGAACCCCGACGTCTTCTTCCAGTCGCGCGAAGCCGCGAATCCGTACCACGCGGCGGTGCCGCGCTTGGTGGTGGAGTGCTTCGACGCACTCGCGACGCGCAGCGGCCGGCGCTACGGCCTCGTCGACTATGCCGGCGCGCCGGACGCCGAGCGCGTCCTGGTGTTGATGGGCTCGGGCACGGGCGCGGTCGAGGAGGCGGTCGACGCGCTCGTCGCGCGCGGCGAGCGGGTGGGGCTCTTGCGCGTGCGCTTGTTCCGCCCGTTCCCGGCGGCGGCGCTCGTCGCCGCGATCCCAGCGAGCGCCCGCGCCGTCGCCGTCCTCGACCGCACCAAGGAGCCCGGGGCCGCCGGCGAGCCGCTCTACCAGGACGTCGTCACCGCGTTCGCCGAGGCGTTTGCGGAAGGCGCCGGACGCCCCCTCGGCGAGGGCGCCGTGCGGACGCCGCCGCGCATCGTCGGGGGCCGCTACGGGCTCGGCGGCAAGGAGTTCACGCCCGCGATGGCGAAGGGTGTCTTCGACGAGCTCGCCCGCGGCGACCGCATGCGCAACCACTTCACGATCGGGATTCGCGACGACGTCACGCAGGCGAGCCTGCCCTACGACCCCGCCTTCTCGACGGAGGGCGCCGGCGGCCGGGCGCTCTTCTTCGGCCTCGGCAGCGACGGCAGCGTCGGCGCCGCGAAGAGCACGGTCGAGATCATCAGCGCCGAGACGCCGCTGTTCGCGCAAGGCTACTTCGTCTACGACTCGAAGAAGTCCGGCGCCGTCACCGTCTCGCACCTCCGCTTCGGCCCGCAGCCGATCCGCTCGACCTACCAGATCGAGCGGGCCGAGTTCGTGGCGGTCCATCACTTCGATCTGCTGGCGCGCCAGGACGTGCTCGCGCGCGCGGCGCCGGGCGGGCGGCTGCTGCTGAACGCGCCCCACGCGCCGGAGGCGCTCTGGAGCCAGCTCCCGCGCGAGGTGCAGGAGCAGGTGATCGCGAAGCACCTCGAGCTGTGGGCCATCGATGCCGACCGCGTGGCGAAGCAGGTCGGCCTCCCGGGTCGCATCAACAGCGTGATGCAGCCGTGCTTCTTCGCGCTCTCCGGCGTGCTGCCGCGCGAGGCGGCGCTCGCGGCGATCCGCCGCTCGATCGAGAAGCGCTACACGAAGCGCGGCCCCGCCGTCGTGGCGCGCAACCTGAGCGCGCTCGAGCAGGCGCTCGGCGCGCTGTGCCGCATCGACGTGCCGGCCGCGGCGACCTCGTCGCTGCACCGGCTTCCGCCGGTGCCCGCGGGCGCTCCCGACTTCGTCGCGCGCGTGACGGCGCGCCTGCTGGCGGGGGAGGGCGACGCGCTGCCCGTCTCGGCGCTCCCGCCCGACGGCAGCTTTCCGACCGCCACGGCCCGCTACGAGAAGCGCGCGATCGCGGCCGAGCTCCCGATCTGGGACGCGTCGCTCTGCATCGACTGCGGCAAGTGCGCGATGGCGTGCCCGCACGCGGCGATCCGCATGAAGGTGTACCCCGCGGCGGCCCGGGACGGCGCACCGGCCGGCTTCGCGAGCAAGCCCTTCCGCTCGCGCGAGCTGCCCGAGCACGAGCTCACCATCCAGGTCGCCCCCGACGACTGCACCGGCTGCGGCGTGTGCGTCGACGTGTGCCCCGCGCGCAGCAAGCAGGAGGTCAAGCACAAGGCGCTCAACATGGAGCCCGCGCCGGAGCACCGGGTGCGCGAGCGCGGGCACTTCGAGTTCTTCCTCGCGATCCCGGAGCTCGACCCGCGGCTCCTCGATCCGGGCACCGTCAAGAACGTGCAGACCCGGCAGCCGCTCTTCGAGTTCTCGGGCGCCTGCGCCGGCTGCGGCGAGACGCCGTACCTGAAGCTGCTCTCGCAGCTCTTCGGCGACCGCATGCTGGTGGCCAACGCAACCGGCTGCTCGTCGATCTACGGCGGAAACCTCCCGACGACACCTTGGAGCGTCGACGGGGCCGGGCGCGGCCCCGCCTGGGCCAACTCCCTGTTCGAGGACGACGCCGAGTTCGGCCTCGGCATGCGGCTCGCGCTGGAGCGCCAGGTCGACGAGGCGCGGCGGCTGCTCGGCGCGCTGGCGCCGCAGCTCGGCGAGACGCTGGCGCGCGAGATCCTGGAGGGCTCGGGACGCGACGCGGCCGCGCTCGCCGCGCAGCGCGCGCGCGTCGCCGAGCTCGCGCAGCGGCTGGCGCCGCTCTGCGGGTCGGACCACGCGCGCCTCGCCGCTGCGGCCCGCCGGCTCGCCTCGCTCGCGGACGATCTGGTGCCCAGGAGCGTCTGGATCGTGGGCGGCGACGGCTGGGCCTACGACATCGGCTCGGCCGGTCTCGACCACGTGCTGGCGTCGGGGCGCGACGTCAACGTGCTGGTGCTCGACACGCAGGTCTACTCGAACACGGGGGGCCAGGCCTCCAAGGCGACGCCGCGCGGCGCCGTCGCGAAGTTCGCCGCCGGCGGCAAGTCGGTGCCGCGCAAGGACCTCGGGCTGATCGCGAGCTCCTACGGCAACGTCTACGTCGCGCAGATCGCGCTCGGCGCCGACGACGCACAGGCGCTGAAGGCGCTGCTCGAGGCCGACGCCTGGCCGGGGCCGTCGCTGGTGATTGCGTACAGCACCTGCATCGCGCACGGCATCGACATGGCGAAGTCGATGGCGCACCAGCGCGACGCGGTGCGCAGCGGCTTCTGGCCGCTGTGGCGCTACCACCCGGGCTCGGAGCCGCACCAACACCCGTTCCAGCTCGACGCGCGCAAGCCGACGCTGCCGCTGCGCGAGTTCGCGGCGAACGAGGCGCGTTTCGCGATGGGGCTGCGCGCCGACCCGGAGCGCGCCGAGCGGCTCCTCGCGCTGGCGCAGGCCGACGCGGACGAGCGCTGGCGCCACTACTCGCAGCTCGCCGGCCTCGAGCGGAGCGTTCCCCAGCCGAAGCCGCAGCCGCAGCCCCTCGCAGCCGGCCCCGCGAAGGCCTTCGAGGAGGAGTGAGTCGTGGACCTGCGCAGCCGCTATCTGGATCTCGAGCTGCGCACGCCGCTGGTCGCCTCCTCGTCGCCGCTCACCGGGACGCTCGACGGCCTGCGGCGTCTCGAGGACGCGGGCGCCGCGGCCGTCGTGCTGCCCTCGCTCTTCGAGGAGCAGGTCGAGCAGGAGGCGCTGGCGCTGCACGGCGCGCTCGAGGCCGGCACCGGCGTCTTCGCCGAAGCGCTCGACTACCTGCCCGACCTCGCCGACGGCGAGCGCGAGGCGGACCGCTACCTCGAGCTGGTCGCCGCGGCGCGCGGCGCCTTGCACGTCCCGGTGATCGCGAGCCTGAACGGCACGACGCGCGGCGGCTGGATCGACTGCGCGCGGCGCATCGAGGCCGCAGGCGCCCACGCCATCGAGCTGAACGTCTACCAGGTCGCGGCCGATCCCGCGCACTCGAGCTCGGAGCTCGAGCGCCGGGACCTCGAGCTGGTGGCGGCGCTGCGCGCGTCGCTGCGCATCCCGCTCGCCGTCAAGCTCTCGCCGTTCTTCACCGCGCTCGCGCACTTCGCGCGCCAGCTGGTCGCCGCGGGCGCCTCGGGCCTCGTGCTCTTCAACCGCTTCTACCAGCCCGACCTCGACCTCGACACGCTCGAAGTGGTGCCGCGCCTGGTGCTGTCGCGCTCGGACGAGCTGCGGCTGCCGCTGCGCTGGATCGGCATCCTGCGCCGACGCATCGATGCGTCGCTCGCCGCGACCTCCGGCGTGCACGGCGCGGCGGACGTGCTGAAGCTGCTGCTGGCTGGCGCCGACGCGACGATGCTCGCCTCCGCGCTGCTGGAGGAGGGGCCCGCGCTGCTCGGGCGCATCGAAGGCGAGGTGAAGCGCTGGATGGAGGAGCGCGAGTACGAGTCCGTCGAGCAGCTGAAGGGGAGCGTCAGCCAGGCCGCCTCGCCCGACCCGGAAGCCTTCGAGCGCGCCAACTACCTGCGCACGCTGCGCTCCTTCGCGAGCGGCTTCCGCAGCTGAGCCTGACAGGCGCCGGCTCCGGTCCTACACTGCCGGGCACGCTGTCTGCGCTCGTGGACGCACGGGGATTTCATGCGGCGCGCGCCTTCCATGCTGGTCCCGATCCTCGCCGCGCTGCTCGCCGTGTTGGCGGGGTTCCGCTGTCCCGGTCCGTTCCAGCCGGCGCCCACCGTGTGGGTGACGCTCGACCCGTCCGCGCGGTACCAGCGCATCGACGGCATCGGGGGATCAGCGGCCGACGAGGGTGCGCTGCGCGCGATGGCCGAGCCCGCGCGCAGCGAGGTGATGGACCTCGTGTTCGGCGATCTCGCGCCGTCCGTCGTGCGCATCAAGCCGCGGCCGGGGCTGGAGCCGGTGAACGACGACGGCGATCCGGCGCACGTGAACGAGGCGGGCTTCGTGCGGCCGGACGACCACCTCTGGCAGCTCGACCAGATCTTCGCGCGCGGCGATCCGAAGCTGCTGGGCGCGCTGTGGACGCCGCCGGCCTGGATGAAGGATACCGGGCAGGAGAACGGCGGCGGCTCGCTGCTGCCCGGCATGGACGCCGAGCTCGCCGAGTTCTTCTCGGTGTATCTCTCCTACCTCGAGGCCGCCGGTCATCCGCTCGACTGGCTCTCGATCCAGAACGAGCCGGAGGCGGCGCCGCCGTGGGATTCGAACACCTACGGCCCGGACGACTACGCGAGCACCGCCGAGGCGATCGCGCAGCGCCTCGTCGCCGACGGCCATGCCACGCGCCTCGTCGCTCCCGACACGGCGGTCACCAGCTTCACCGGGCTCTACCTCGCGTCTCTCGCCCCGATGCCGACCGCGATGGAGCGGCTCGACGCGGCCGCCTTCCATCTCTACCAGTACGGCTACTACGAGTTCGACAAGGTCGGCCCGCAGCTCACCAAGCTCGCCCAGAAGGCGCCGCCCGGCACGCCGCTCTGGATGACCGAGTTCTCCAACACGACCGGCATCGGCTACGGCAGCTGGGACGAGGGCCTCGCGCAGGCGCAGCTCGTCCACGAGTCGTTCGTGCACGGCGCCAGCATGTACGTGATGTGGAACCTGTACCGGCCGGGTGGCCCCGGCGAGGCGCTGGTGGTGATCCCGACCACGCCCGGTGCGTCCGCCTACACCGTGACGCCGAAGTACTGGACGCTGCGGCAGTTCACCCGCTACGTGCGGCCGGGCGCGCAACGCATCGGCGCGACCAGCGCCGATGCGAAGCTGCTGGTCTCCGCTTACCGCGACCCGACCGACGGCAAGACCAGCGCAGTCCTGATCAATACCGACACCGAAGCGCGCTGGGCGCTCTTCGAGGGTGCGCGGGCGGAGCTCGGCAGGACGCCGCTCGTGGTGCGCAGCTCGGAAGCCGAGCAGGGCGTCGAGCTCGCCCCCGACTCGCCCGACCGATTCGGCCCGCGCGCGCTGCGCGTGCCGGCGCGCTCGGTCGCCACCGTCGTGTGGCCCCACACCTGAGCCGAGCTGGGGGTGATCTCGCGAGGCGGCTCGGCCTCGCGGCGGCCGCGGTGCTGGGGACGTTCGCGGCCTTCGAGGTCGGGCTGGCGCTCGCCGCGCCGCAGACCTTCCGCGCGCCGCGCGTGTGGCAGCACGATCCGGAGCTCGGCTGGACGCACCGGCCCGGCGCGCACGGTCGCCTCGTCGAGCCCGAGGTCGAGGTGGAGGTCGCGATCGACGCGTCGGGTCTGCGCGGTCCCGAGGTCCCGGTCGAGAAGCCGTCCGGCACGCGGCGCGTGGCGCTGTTCGGCGACTCGTTCGCGGAGGGGTGGGGCGTGGCGGAGTCCGACACGCTGCGCGCACGGCTCGAAGAGCGGCTGCGCGCGCGCAGCCGCGAGACGCGCGCGGAGGTATTGAGCTTCGGGGTGGCGGGCTACGGCACCGACCAGGAGCTGCTGCTCTTCGCGAAGCAGGGCCGCCGCTTCGCTCCCGACGTGGTGTGCTTGTTGTTCTTCAGCAACGACCTCTGGGACGACACCAACGCGAACGGAAACGGAGGCGGCCTGTCGGGCGTATCCGTCCCGAAGCCGCGCTTCCAGCTGCGCCCGGACGGCACGCTCGCGCTGACGGGCGTGCCCGTCCCGCGGGCCGCCGCCTGGGACCCGCCGGTCTTCCCGCGCGCCGCCTGGTGGGCTCGGCTGGGAGGCTGGATCTCCTCGCACAGCCAGGTGCTCTCGCTGATCGAGCGCGCGCTGCAGCCCCGCCCGTCGGCGGAGCGCCAGGCGGCCTACTACCAACGCCCGTACGGAAGGCCCGACGCGGACTCGCGCGCGGCGTGGGAGCTCGTCGAGGCGATCGTGCGCCGCTTCGCACAGGAGGCGCGCGCCGCGGGCGCACGCTTCGTGCTGGTGTACGTGCCCGCCGACCTCGAGGTCGAGCCCGAGGCCTTGCGCGCGCGCGGCCTGCGCGCGGACCGCGCGGGCCTCGACCTCGAGCGCCCGAGCCGCGAGCTCGGGCGCGTCGCTGCGAAGCAGGGCGTCGAGTACCTCGATCTGCTCCCCGTGTTCCGCGCCGCCGACCCCGCCGGATCGCTCTACCTGCACGAGGGACACTGGAACGCGCGCGGGCACGCACTCGCCGCGCGGGCGCTCGACGCGTTGCTCGCCGAAGCGCCCGCGAGCCCGTAGCCTCCCGCCAGGGGGTACGCCGATGCTGCGAGGCGAAGCCAGCGCGCGGATCCGCGGCGTGCGCCCCGACGAGGTCTTCGACTTCGTTCTCGATCCGGTCCAGTACCTGAAGGCCGACACCAAGCTCCGTGCGGTCGTCAAGCTCGCCGACACCGAGGATGGTCAGATCGCGCGCGAGCACGGCGTCTTCCTCGGATTCGCCCGCGGCTCGGTCGTCACACGTTACCGCTGGAAGCGCCCCACGCGCATCGACGTCACGCTCGAGCACGGGGTTCCGCGCGGCATGCACAACTGGTTCGAGATCGAGGCGCTCCCGGAAGGCGCGCGCGTCACCCACGTCGAGGAGATCGAGCTCGGCTGGGGACCGCTCGGCGCGCTCCACGATCTGCTGCTCCGCGGCTGGTGGCAGCGCTCCGTCGCACGCGAGGTCGCCGAGATCAAGCGGCTGCTCGAGGCGGGTGCGCGCGGGCGCGGGCCGCCGTCCGCCTAGGCGCCGAGGCGCACGACGCCGGCCCACGAGAGCGTCCCGAGCAGGACCGCGAGCGCGATGCGGTACCACCCGAACGGCGCGAGGCCCGAGCGCTGGAGGAATCCCACCAGCCAGCGCACCGCCAGCGCGGCCGACAGCGCGGCGACGGCGAAGCCGAGCAGCACGGGCACGGGCCCGAGCGCGACGAACAGGTTCGGCCCTGCGCCGGCGTGTGCCGCGAGCAGGTTCTTCGCGAGCTTGTAACCGCTCGCGGCCCCGAGCGTGGGGACGCCGAGCAGGAACGAGAACTCGGCCGCATCGCGGACGCGCAGGCCGACGATCAAGCCGCCGGCGATCGTCATCATCGAGCGCGAGGTCCCCGGCCACATCGCCGCGCACTGGAACAGGCCGATCGCGAGCGCGTGTCGCCAGTCGAGCGCGTCGAGGACACGGCCGTCGGGATTGCCGTGCCGGCTGCGGTCCAGCCAGATCATCCAGGCGCCGCCCGCCGCGAGCGCGAACAGCACCGGAGCCGGGCGGAACAGGTAGCGGTCGATCGTGTGCTCGAGCAGCAGCCCGAGCACGGCGGCCGGCGCGAAGCCGACCGCGAGGTTCGCGAGCAGACGCAGGCCCGCGGGCTCGCGGCCGGTGAGGCCGCGCAGCATCTGCAGCATGCGGCTCCAGTAGAGCCCGACGACGGCCAGGATGGCGCCGCCCTGGATCGCGATCTCGAACGCCTCCAGCGCCTCGGCGTGCTCGGGCGTGTCGAGGCCCAGCAGGCTCGACGCCAGGATCAAGTGCCCGGTGGAGCTCACCGGGAGGTACTCGGTCACGCCTTCGACGAGCCCCAGGACGACCGCATGCCACGCATCCATGCCCGCCTCCTCCGCCTTGCCCGCAGCCTCGAAAGGCCCGTCTCTCTACCCTATCTTGCCGCCCGCCGCACCCCGCGAGGAGGAACGCGATGAGCGCGTCGTCCGATGAGGGGTGTCGCATGAGGGGCGTTCGATGACGGGTTCGACGACCGAAATGGGCGGCCTCGATCTCTGGTCGATGCTCTTCGTCTTCATGCTCGCGACCTTCGTCGGCTTCCAGGTGATCCAGAACGTCTCGCGGCTGTTGCACACGCCGCTGATGTCGCTCACCAACGCGATCTCGGCGATCGCGGTGGTTGGCTCGATCCTGATCGCCGGCGAGCAGAAGACGACGCTCAGCACGGTGCTCGGCACCATCGCGGTGGCGGCGTCCGTCACCAACATCGTGAGCGGCTTCCTGATCACCGACCGCATGCTGAAGATGTTCAAGGAGCGGGGGCCCAGCCGGTGAGCTTCGCGCTGATGCAGGTCAGCTACCTGCTCGCGGCGGGGCTGTTCGTCTTCTCGCTGCGCTGGCTGAGCCAGCCGAAGACGGCGCGGCGCGGCGTGGCGGCCGGCGTGGCCGGCATGGGCGCCGCGATCTTCGGCACGCTGCTGCACCCGGAGATCGTGGGCTTCGGCTGGATCGCCGTCGCGGTCGCCGTTGGCACGCTCGCCGGCATCCCGCTGTCGCGCGTGCCGCTCACCGCGGTGCCGCAGCGGACCGCCCTCTCGCACGCCTTCGGCGGCCTCGCCGCCGGGCTCGTCGGCACCGCCAAGTACACGCTGTGGCTGGGCGACGGCGGCCTGACGCCGTTCCGCACCGGGGCGATCGGCGTCGAGGTGCTGCTCGGCTTCCTGACCTTCACCGGCAGCCTGATGGCGGCGGGCAAGCTCCAGGAGGTGATCCCGACGCGACCGATCACCTACCCGCGGCAGAACTTCATCAACCTGACGCTGCTCGCGATCGCGATCGCCGCCGGCGCCTGGCTGGTCCTCGACCCGACGCGCTGGCCGCTGTTCCCGCTGATCGTCGGACTCTCGCTGCTGTTCGGCGTGCTGCTGATCATCCCGATCGGCGGCGCCGACATGCCGACGGTGATCTCGCTGCTCAACTCCTACGCCGGCCTCTCGGCGGTGGCGATGGGCTTCGTGCTCGACAACAAGCTGCTGATCACGGCCGGCGCGCTCGACGGCTCCTCGGGCTTCATCCTCTCGGTGATCATGTGCCGCGCCATGAACCGCTCCTTCAGCAACGTACTGTTCGGCGCCTTCGGGCAGGTGCAGGTGGCTGCCGCCGCCGGCGAGGCGCGTCCGGTGAAGAGCGCCACCGCGCAGGACGCCGCCGACTACCTCGAGCACGCCACCCGCGTCGTGGTGGTGCCCGGCTACGGGCTCGCCGTCGCGCAGGCGCAGCACCGCGTCCGCGAGGTCTACGACCAGCTCACCAAGCGCGGCATCGACGTGAAGTTCGCGATCCACCCGGTCGCGGGTCGCATGCCGGGCCACATGAACGTGCTGCTCGCCGAGGCCGACATCCCCTACGAGTCGCTGGTCGAGATGGACGACATCAACCGCGACCTGCCGCAGACCGACGTCGTGCTCGTGGTGGGCGCCAACGACGTCGTGAACCCCGCCGCGCGCCACGACAAGTCGAGCCCGATCTACGGCATGCCGATCATCGACGCCGACAAGGCGAAGATGTGCCTGGCGATCAAGCGCTCGATGAATCCGGGCTTCGCGGGGATCGACAACGAGCTCTACACCGCGGAGAACACGCTGATGCTGTTCGGCGACGCCAAGGCGATGCTCGGCGAGATCGCCAAGGCCCTCACCGGCGAGGGCGGCGGGCTCGGACACTGACGTCAGCGTGCGCGGGTCGAGCGCCAGATCCAGAGCAGCAGCAGGAGCCCGGGTCCCGCGAGCAGCGCCGCGGCGCTGAAGAAGCTCGCCCAGTCGAGCCGCGCGGCGAGCCAGCCCGATCCCGAGGCGAGCCCGGTGCGGCCGGCGGCCATCAGCGAGGTGAGCAGCGCGTACTGCGTCGCGGTGAAGGCGCCGCGGCACAGGCTCGAGAGGTAGGCGACGAGCGCGGCGCCGGCCAGGCCGGCGCTGAAGCTGTCGGCTCCCACCGCCAGCGTGAGCCCGCCGAGGTCGTGGCCGAGATGCGCCGCCAAGGCGAACAGCAGCAGCGAGGGCACCTGAAGCAGGCCGCCCAGCGCCAGGGCGCGGAACACGCCGAGCTGTGCCACCAGGACGCCGCCGACCAGCACCCCGGCGACCGACGCCGCCAGGCCCAGCACCTTGGTGACGCTCGCGATCTCGACGCCGGAGAAGCCGAGGTCGTGGTAGAATTTCATCGCCATCACGCCCGCGACCGCGTCGCCGAACTTGTAGAGCATCGCGAACGCGAGGATCGCACCCCACATCGGGCGAAGCGAGAAATCGCGGAGCGGCGCCACCAGCGCGCGCTCGAGCAGCGCGGACCAGGAGGCGTCGCGCGGCGCGCGCGCGAGCGGCGGCGGCGCGGGTCCCAGCAGCACGCTCGCGACGCCGACGCCCATCACGGCCGCCAGCGCGGCGAAGACGACGCTCCAGGGCGCGAAGTCGGACAGCGCGAGCGCGCCCGCGGCTGCGATCAGCAGGCCGATGCGGTAGCCGGTCTGCGTGGCGGCGGCTCCGGCGCCTTGCTCGGGATCGGCGAGCACCTCGATCCGGTAGGCGTCGATGGCGATGTCCTGCGTCGCGGACAGGAATGCAATCGCGAGCGCGAGCCGGGCGGTCGCCCACGGTGCCTGCGCCGGATCCGTGGCGCCGAGCGCCGCGATCGACGCGACGAGCGCGAGCTGCGCGACGAGCGCCCAGCTGCGCCGCTGCCCGAGGCGTCGAGCCAGACCCGGGATGCGCACGTGGTCGAGCGCGGGGGACCAGAGGAACTTGAGCGAGTAGGGCAGGCCGACCAGCGCGAAGAGCCCGATCGTGGTCTTGTCGACGCCCGCCTTCGAGAGCCAGTACGAGAGCGTCGAGGTCGTGAGCGGCAGCGGGAGGCCGCTGGCGAGGCCCATGCCGAAGATCGCGAGCATGCGCCGGTCCGTATAGAGCGCGAAGCCCTCGCGGGCGCGCGTCAGCAGTCGCATGCGCGCCAGGGAAGCACAGCCCTGGCCGGAGGGCTGCTGCGCGCGGCTCAAATTCCGCGTACCGCCGCGACCGCGACGAGCGCGCAGCCGGCGATCGAGAGCAGGAAGCCCGCGGCGCCGGCGTAGCACCAGGCGAGCACGCGGAAGCGGTCGGCCTCCGCGATCTCGCCGTGCAGCGACGTGGGGCGCAGCCACCAGCGGCTCGGGAGGCGGTCGCGCGAGAGGAGCGAGCGGCGCAGCTCGATGTGGTAGAGCAGACCCGTCGGCACGCCGAAGGCGAGACCCGCGACCGCCAGCCAGAAGCCCGCGACCAGCAGGGTGGGTGGCGCCACCGCGAGGAGTACCGCGAGGGCGCCGAACCCCAGCAGCAGCGCGACGAGGAGCAGCGCTTCGAGCATGCCCGATGGTTCGGCGCGCGGCGCCCGGCGCCTGAGCGCGCGGCCTGGCGAGGGCCCGCGATCGCTGCGACCCTGGGATCCGGGCGCCGGCCCTCGGCGAGGAGAGTCCCGATGAACGCCTGGCGAGTCGCACTCGGTCTGATCGTCGCTGTGAGCTTGAGCCTTCCGATCGTCGCGCGCGCCGAGAGCGCGCCCGCCGGGGCGACCGGCCTGTGCAAGGACGGCAGCTACACGACCTCGGCGTCGAAGCGCGGCGCGTGCCGCGGGCACGGGGGCGTGACGAAGTGGCTGGCGGGCGCGGCCGGATCCTCGGGCGAGCCCGCGGCGCCCAAGGCAACGAAGGCGAAGTCCAAGGCCAAGGAGACGCCGACTGCGGCGGCGTCGGCCGCGTCGACTCCGCCCGCCGGCGCCACCGGCCAGTGCAAGGACGGCAGCTACACGACCTCTGCCACCAAGCGCGGCGCGTGCCGTGGACACGGCGGTGTGTCGACGTGGCTGGCAGCGAAGCCCGCCGGATCATCAGGCGCCGAGCCGGCGACCGCCAAGGAGCCGAAGGCGAAGACCAGGGCGAAGGCGAAGGAGGCCGCGCCGGCTCCGGCTCCTGCCCCTGCGGAGGCGGCCGCTCCGACTCCGGCGCCCGCCGCCGCACCGGTGGGGAAGCCGCGCGCGACGTCGATCCCGAGCGGGACGCAGCCCGGCGCTCCCGAGGGCGCGACGGCGCTCTGCAAGGACGGCAGCTACTCGATGTCGAAGCAACACGGCGGCGCGTGCTCGCACCACGGCGGTGTGGCGAAGTGGCTCGAATAGGCGCGCCTCGCGCGCGATCGACCCGCATTCCGCGCTGATGCTGATCCACCGATCAACTTCCGACAGAGGGGGGACGCGCTCCCGCGAAGCCACCAATTTTCTCCTTCTTTGGCTTGCCTGCGCATAGAATGACCGGGGGGTCATCGATCTGGAAGGAGAGCTCCATGGAGCCCGGGGAGTTCACGAGGCTGGCTCGGGAGCGCGACCTCTACCTCCGCATCCTCCGCCTCGGCGGCGTCGACGCCATCGAGCCCCTGCTGCGCGAGGCGCTCGCGCTGGTGGTCGAGATCACCGGTGCGCTCCAGGCCTACGTCGAGATCAGCGATCCACGCGGTGACGACGAGACGCCCGGCTGGTGGCTCGCCCACGACTGCACCAGCGACGAGCTCGTCGACATCCGCGCGCGCATCTCGCGAGGCGTGATCGCCCAGGCGCTCGCCGGCGGCCGCACGGTCGAGACGACCTCGGCGCTGCTCGACGAGCGCTTCCGCGAGCGGGCGAGTGTTCGCATCGGCCACATCGAGGCCGTGCTGTGCACCCCGATCGGTGCGCATCCTCCGATCGGAGTGGTCTACCTCCACGGCGGGCGGCGCGAGTGCGGCTTCACCGCCGACGCCCGCGAGAAGGTCGAGCTCCTGGCGTTCCATCTCGCACCGCTCGCCGACCGGCTGGTGGCGCGGCACCGCGAGGATCGAGAGCGCGACCCGACCCGGCTGCCGCGGGCGTCGCTGCGCGCCGACGCCGTCGTCGGGCGCAGCGACGCCGTGGCGACGGCGCTGCGCCAGGTGGGACTGTTCGCCCCGCTCGAAGTGCCGGTGCTGATCGCGGGACCCGCGGGCAGCGGAAGGCGGCTGCTCGCGCGCGTGCTGCACGAGAACAGCGGGCGAGCGGGCAAGCCGATCGTCGAGATCGCGTGTCGCGAGGGGGCTCCCGAGTCGCTCGATGTGCTGCTCTTCGGCGACGGCCTCGCGGCCGCCGGGCGTCTGCTCGAGGCGGCCGGCGGCAGCGTGCTGCTGCGCGACGTCGAGGCGCTGCCGCTCTCCATCCAGTCGCGGCTGCTCGGGCTGCTCGAGACCGGTTGCTACCGCTGTCTGGACGACCGTCGGATCGCCACCGACATCCGGCTGCTCGCCACGACCGACGCGGACCTGGAGGACGCGGCGCGCGCCGGGCGCTTCCGCGAGGACCTGTTGCGCAGGCTGCAGACCCTCTGCATCCGCGTGCCCAGCCTCGCCGAGCGGCCCACCGACGTGGAGGAGCTGGCCCGCTTCTTCTGCGCGCGGAGCTGCGAACGCCAGCGCGCCCCGCGCCTCGAGCTGTCGCTGCGCGCGCTGCGCTCGCTCGAGGCGAGCGAGTGGCCTCGCAACGTCGCCCAGCTCGAGGCCACGGTCGAGAAGGCGGTGGAGAGCGCGCTGCGCGAAGGCGTGCGCAAGGTGGAGAGCCGCCACCTCTTCCCGCGCGCCGGCCGCCATGCGAGCGAGTGCGAATCGCACACCTTCCAGGACGCCACGCGCGAGTTCCAGAAGGACCTCCTGCGGCGGGTGCTCGACGAGACGCACTGGAACGTCAGTGCGGCCGCACGGCGACTCGATCTGACGCGCTCTCATGTCTACAACCTGATCAGCGCCTTCGCGCTGACGCGGGCCCCGTCCTGACGACCCCGCCTCGCTACGGCGGCTTCCAAGCGCAGCGAGAGATCGGAGCCGGCGCGGCCAGCGTCGTCTGGGAGGCGCTCGCGCCCGATACCGGCCGGCGCGTCGCGCTGAAGGTCCTGGAGGGCGTCGGCGAGCGCCGGCACGCCTCGCTCAGGCGCGAGATCCAGGCGCTGCGGCGGCTCCGGCACCCCGGCATCGCGCGCATCCTCGCCGATGGCGCCGAGGGCGACGTGGCGTGGATCGCGATGGAGCTCGTCGAAGGCGAGACGCTGCGAGACTGGATCGAGCGCCACTGGAAGCAGGACGACGCCGCCGACACGGAGGCCTGCACCGCGCTCGTCACGCAGCTCTGCGAGGCGCTGGCCTACGCCCACGACCACGGCATCGTGCACGGCGATCTCAAGCCGGACAACGTGGTCCTGCGTCCGAACGCCCGCCCGGTCCTCGTCGACTTCGGACTCGCCAGGCGGATCGCGGATCCCGCCGGGCGCGCGATCCTCGGGGAGGCGACGGAGGCCGCGGGGACCCCGCTCTACATGGCCCCCGAGCAGCTCCGCGGGAGCGCACCGGATGCTCGCTCGGATCTCTGGGCGCTCGGGGCGATGCTGCACGAGATGCTCACGGGATCGCCTCCCACGGCGCCGGCGTGCCGCGCGGCGTGCGCCGACGACGTGCGGAGCGCGCGGTCGCGCACGTCCGCCCTGCACGCGGTGGCCGCGCGCCTGTTGGCGCCCGATCCGCGCGATCGCTTCGGCCACGCACTCGACGTGGCAGCGGCGCTCGGGCTCGGCGCTGCGACGCCGGCCGCGACGCGCACCTCGTTCTTCCGCCCGAGCTTCACCGGTCGCGACGCAGTCCTCGACCGGCTCGTGGGCGCAGTGCACGCGGCGCGGCGCAGCGCGGGAGCGCTGGTGTTTCTCGTGGCCCCGAGCGGAATGGGCAAGACGCGGACGCTGGCGGAGCTCGTGAGGCTCGCCGCGCCGCGCATGCAGGTCGTGACCGGCGGCTCGACGCCGATCGGCGGCCAGCGCATCGGATTCCAGGGCAAGCCGCTGCATCCGCTCGATGCGCTGCTCGAGGCGATCGAGGTCGTGCGCCCGGCAGTGCAGCCTGCGCGCAGCGAGGCGCCGAGCCTCGCGACGGATCCCGGGGCGCGCGAGCGGATCGCGCGCGACCTGCTCGACGGAATCGACGCGCTCGCCGCGAAGCGCCCGCTCGCGCTGGTGCTCGACGACCTCCAGTGGGCGGACGAGCTGACCCTCGCCTTGCTCCGCGCGCTCCCGATCGACTGGCTCGCGGCGCGGCCGATCGTGCTGATCGCGGCACTGCGCTCCGACGCGCCGGCCCCGCTCCGTGCGCTCGCGGCGCGCTCCGACGCCGAGTGGCTCGAGCTCGGACCCCTCTCGTGCGAGTCGACCTCCACGCTGCTCGCCGAGATGCTGGCGCTCGAGCGCCCGGCCGACGCGATCGCAGCACGGCTCCAGCGCGTCGCGCGCGGGAACCCGCTGCACGTGACCGAGCTCGTGCGGCTCGGCTTCGCCGAGGGCTGGCTGCGTCGCGTCGCGCCCGGCCGGCTGGTGCTGGC
>Ga0335070_10002584_pt1 | contig 20984 bp, 20 predicted proteins | sample Lox_Sample_13_FD_206722 | JGI IMG/M metagenome (GOLD analysis project Ga0335070, IMG submission 206722) | Soil microbial communities from Loxahatchee National Wildlife Refuge, Florida, United States - Lox_Sample_1.3 | ecosystem: Environmental > Terrestrial > Soil > Wetlands | place: USA...
CCCCCGGCACTTCGTCCCCATCCACGGCGAGCTGCGCCAGCTCACCGCGCACCTCGACCTCGCCCGCAGCGCGGGGTTCGCCGCCGAGCAGTGCTTCCTCGCCCGGGACGGCGACGTGCTGGGCTTCGCCAGAGGCCAGGGCGCGTTCTGGGGGAAGGCGCACGTGGGCAGGGTGTTCGAGAGCCGGGCCGGCGGCGGCGACATCGCCCTCGAGGCGCTCTCGGCCCGGAATCGCCTCGCCCGGAGCGGGGTGGTGGCAGTGGCCCTGACCGTCTCGCGCGACACCGGCGCGTACGTCGGCCTGCCCCAGCTGGTGGGCCGTGGCCTGACCCGCGACGAGGAGCGGGTGCTCGAGTCGGCGGCCTTCGACCTCGTCCCGCTGCTCGAGGAGCTCAGCCCGGGGGTGCGCGGGGACGACGCCTTCCTCCGCGAGGCGCTGGTCCGGGTCACCCGGCAGGTGTTCCGGGACCGGGCGGCCCGGCGGCCGCTGATCCTGCCGATCCTCATCCGGGTCTAGAACCACCTTGCCGGGCAGGCGGGAGACCACGTTCTCCTGCCTGCTCTGGTATGACCCCCGGCTCCCGGGCCCGGCTCGGGCGCCTTCCATGTTGCCGTTTTTCCTCAGCGCGTTCCTGCTCGCCGCCCCCGACGAGCCGCCTCCGGCGCGCCCGGTCCCCGAGCTCGCCCGGGGCCCGAAGGTGGACGGGGCCCTGGGCGACTTTCGGGGCGGCCTGCCCCTGACGGCGAAGCCACTCGAGGGGGCGAGCGCCCAGCTCATCGGCCGGGTGGGCGCGTTCCGGGACACGCTCTACGTGGCGCTCGAGGTGCAGGACGAGACCATCACCGACCGCGATCGGGTGAGCCTCGCGCTCCACTTCCCCGAGGCGGGCGTCACTGCCGGAGGGGCGGTGTACCGCTTCGGCCCGGGCGGGAAGCTCGACCCGCGCCCGGAGGACGGGGTGACCGCCGGCACCCTGGCCCTGGTCGATGCCGCCGTGCACCGCACGAAGAAGGGCATGTCGCTCGAGGTGGCGCTGCCAGCCCGCGCGCTTCCCCGCTTCCCGGCCCGGGAGGCGCTGGTGCTCGAGCTCTGCCTCTCCTACGAGGACGCGGATGATGCCGGACCGGCGGCGAAGGAGATCTCCACCTGCGTCACCGGCGCGCCGCCGCCCGAGCTGCTCTCGCTCCCGGCCGGCTTCCGCCAGGGGCTCCGGCCGCGTCCACCGCCCGAGGTGCAGACCGTCGAGGGCCGGCCGGGAGGGTGGGTGGGCTACTCCGAGCAGGTAGATCCCAAATGGGTGCTCGGGGACCGGCCGCTGAACGAGCAGTCCCTCCGGGTCCTGGTGGCCGAGGCGCCCATCGATCCGGCCGCGGTGCGGGTCTATGTCCCGTCCCGGATGCAGCTCCCGGACGGCAAGGCGCTGCTCGCGGTCCTGACCGGACAGGACCCCTTTGGCCAAGACGAGAGCTGCGCCCCGGAGCGCGAGATGCGACTGGCAGTGTTCTGGGTGAAGGGCCGGGTGGGAGAACGGGTCCTGGACTGGCCGGCGATGAGCTGCGCCCTGGGGAGGGCCCTCTCGGTGTCACTCGATGAGGACGGCGAGCTGTCGGTCGGTTATTCCAGCGGCGCCACGGTCCGCTTCACCTGGGACCGGGACCACTTCGAACGCGTCGAGTACGGGCTTCTGTGAGAACACACGAGAACAAGGCGCTGTACATGGCCACCCTGGGCTGCCCGAAGAACCGGGTGGACTCCGAGGTGATGCTCGGGACCCTGGGCGCCCGCGGCTACACGCTGGTGGAGCGGCCCGAGGACGCCTCGGTCATCGTGGTGAACACCTGCGCGTTCATCGGACCGGCGAAGCAGGAGTCCGTGGACACCATCCTCGAGCTGGCCGAGTACAAGAAGTCCGGCCGGTGCAGCACCCTGGTGGTCACCGGGTGCCTCTCCCAGCGGTACGGCCCCGAGCTGGCGAAGGAGCTGCCCGAGGTCGACCACTTCCTCGGCACCGGCGCCTACGTGCAGATCGGAGACCTGCTGGCGGCCGAGGCCGCTCCGCGCCAGATCATCCCGGATCCGCACTACCTGCACGACGCCCGCACCCCGAAGGTGAACTCGAGCCCGAAGTGGACCGCGTACCTCAAGATCTCCGAGGGCTGTGACAACGCCTGCGCCTTCTGCATCATCCCCACGCTCCGCGGCGCGCAGCGGTCCCGGCCCATCGACGACCTGGTGGCCGAGGCGCGGACGCTGGCCGCAAGCGGGGTGCGCGAGCTCAACCTGGTCGCCCAGGACCTGACGGCGTACGGGCACGACCTGCCCGGCAAGCCCCAGCTGCACACGCTACTCGAGGCCCTGTGCGCGGTGGACGTCCGGTGGATCCGCCTGCACTACGCCTACCCGCGGGTGTTCTCCGACGCGCTGATCGAGGTGATGGCGCGCGAGCCGAAGATCGCCAGGTACCTGGACATGCCGCTGCAGCACGCCTCGGACCGGCTCCTCCGCTCGATGCGCCGCGGCCGCGACAGCGCCTTCCTGGTGGCGCTGCTGGCCAAGCTCCGCTCGCGCATTCCCGGGCTCACCTTCCGCACCTCGCTCATCGCCGGGCTGCCCGGCGAGACCGAGGAGGACTTCGAGCTGCTCAAGGAGTTCGTCCGCACGCAGCGCTTCGAGCGGATGGGCTGCTTCCAGTACTCGGACGAGGAAGGGACGGCGGCCTACGAGTTCCCGGACAAGGTGCCGCCGAAGGTCATCGAGCGGCGGTGGCGGGAGATCATGGCCATCCAGAAGCGGATCAACCGGGAGCAGAACCGGGCGCTCATCGGCAAGCGGCTGGAGGTGCTGGTGGAGGGCCCGAGCCCCGAGTCCGAGCACCTCCTGGTCGGCCGTCACGAGGGCCAGGCCCCGGACATCGACGGGGTGGTCTACATCAACGACGGCTTCGGCTACCCGGGCGAGCTGGTCACCGTCGAGGTGACCGAGGCCCACGACTACGACCTGGTGGGCCGGGTGGTGGACCGGCCCGAGCGGAAGGCGCTCGCCGTCGCCGCCCGGGCCTGATCCGGGAGAGCGGTGCTCAGCGTGGCTCGCGCTCGTGGGTCACTGGTGGGGCGCCTGTCCCCACGTCCTCGACTTGCCGGCACGGCGGCACCGGGGCGCCCCTGGGCCGGACCAGCGTCATCCGCGCATTCGCCAGGTCGATGATCACCCGCCGGGCGCCCCAGGCCTCGGAACCGAGCGCGCCGATGGCCGGGGCCCGCGTCCAGTCGCTCCGCGTGCGTACCGGCACGTCGCAAGCCTCCCAGCCGGGCGCGAGCTGCACCACCCGGAGCACGCTCTCCGCCCCGAGCAGCCGCGCCTGGAACTGCGCCAGCTCGGTCGAGCGGGCGGTGGCGAGGACGACCGTCTGGAGCACGGTGGCCGAGGTGCCCGTCAGCTGCACCGCAGCGAGGAGGCGATCGGTGTCCGGTGCGCGGGTGACCTCCACCTGGACCCGATCGAGCGTTTCCGGCAGCTGCGGAGCGCCCCGCGTGACGACGACCGTCCGGGCGTCCAGGTCCAGGTCCAGGACCGACCGCCCGAGCACGTCGAGCCCGAGCCAGAGGATGCAGCTCGACTCCGGGACCACCGCGGCACGGAAGGGCGGAAGGCCGGTCGAGCCCAGCGTCACACCGGTCAGCGGAATCTCCGGCGCGGTCTGCCAGCCCCCCTCGAGCGAGGGCAGCCGGACCTGGACCTCGGACGAGGGGGTGGTTCCGATGCAGCGCACCGAGAGCAGCGAGCGCGGCTCCTCCACTGCCAGCCGCACGTCCGCGCTCATCCCTCCCACCGTCCCCTCCACCCTGAGCCCCGGGCCGGGCCGCAAGGTGAGCTTCACCGCGGGCCCGGCGTCGGCCGGCCCACCGTGCGCGCAGCCGACGAGCAGCGCGAGCCCCGCACCGAGTCGCCGGGGGAGGCTCATCGGGCGACGGTGGTGTCGATGATCTGCGTGCCCGGAGGCGGCGTGAGCTGGAAGGTGTCCTTCGGCAGGCTCAAGTTGCTCTTCAGATTGGAGAAGGTGATGGCATTCCGGCTGCCGTCGGGATCGATCACGATGCTCCGGCGGACCTGTGCGGTCTTCGGGTCGATGTCCAGCTGCACCTCGCGGAACCGCACGTCGGGCTTCTTCGGCACCAGGGTGAGCAGCGTGCCCAGGCATTCCTTGCACTCCGTGCGCGAGATCTCGAACTCGTCGGCCAGCTTCCCCTTTCCCCAGAGAAAGGTCACCGACGCCGAGAGCTGGCTGGTGGGGAGCGCAGCCTTGGTCAAGGTCTGGGCCTCCGGATCGAGCGCGTAGATCCGGTCGCCCGAGAGCACGAAGCTCCGCTTCGAGGGAGTGAGGTACTCCCAGCGCATCCTCGCCGGCTTCTGGAACGCCACCGTTCCCGTCGAGAGCACGGTGCGGTTGAAGCTCTGGTAGTGGTACTCCTGCTTGAAGTCCGCGGTGAAGTCCTGGGTGCGCTCGTAGAAGCCCTGCATCCGGTCGACCAGAGCCTTCACCTCGGGTGCCATCGGCTGGGCCGCGGCAGGAGCGGGGGTGGCGGCGAGCACGAGCAGCAGCGGGAGCAGTGACATGGGGTGCAGCCGTGCCATGCACTGCCTCCGACGTCCAGATCCACCGTCCGATTCAGTTTCCGGGCGGGCGAAGGCGTGGCACCCTCGGGGTCCCCCAATTCCAGGAGGAGTCATGCGCCCGTCCGGTCGACTTGCCATCTTCGTCCTCGTCCTCACCGTTCCCGCGCTCGCGCAGGATGCGGGCAGCGCCGGAGGGGCCAGCAAGCCCGCCCGCCCGAAACCCAACCCTGCCCTGACCGAGGCCTTCAAGGACCTGAGCGGGACCTGGGCCTGCACGGGAACGATGGACAATCCGCAGTCGCCGGGCTCGCAGGTCCAGACCAAGTCCGAGATGAAGATTGCTCCCGAGGTGGACGGCTTCGCCTACTCCGGCAGCTACCGCATGGAGAAGAACGCCGCGGTCCCGGCCGGGATGAAGGGAATCCTGAAATGGGGCTGGGACGAGGTCAGGGGCAAGCTGGTCGAGTTCGGCTTCGACAACATGGGGAGCAGCTGGCTGGGCACTTCGGAGGGCCAGAAGGGGGACACCGTGGTCTGGGCCGAGGAGGGGGCGATGATGGGTCAGCCGGCCAAGACCCGGACCACCGTGACCCGGAAGGGACCGCGGGAGATGACCGTGGTCAGTGAGGTCGAGAACAAGGGCGCCTGGCAGAAGATGGGTGAGGACCACTGCAAGAAGAAGTAGACGTCGCGGAGCGTCATCGGCGGCCGCTCCCCCGGGCGGAGCGGGCGTGGCAGGGTGGTGCACGACCCGGACCGGGTCCTCGAGCTGTACCCGGACGAGCCCAATTCACGGAAGATGGGCGCCGTCAGCGACGCGCTGTCGATGGTCGGCGGCTCGGCGCCGAGGGCTCGAGTCCCTGCGGCTCAGCGAGAGCGAAGCGCGCGGAGCGCGAGGCCCTCGTAGAGCAGCCACGCGCCGAGGTGGCAGGTCAGGTCGGCATGGTCCAGCGCCGGGGAGATCTCCACCAGGTCCATGCCGACCAGCCGTGCGCCCGCCATCCCGCGGAGCAGGTGGAGTGCCTCGCGCGCGGTGAGCCCGCCGGGGACGGGCGTGCCGGTTCCCGGGGCGAAGGCCGGGTCGATGCCGTCCACGTCGAAGGTGACGTAGAGCGGACGGTCGCCGATCGCCGCGCGTATTTCGCGGGTGACCGCCTCGATGCCGCGCGCCTCGAGCAGCGGCATCAGGAATCCGTGGGCGCCGTGGGCCGCGACCAGCGCCCCCTCCTCCGGGTGCCCCCAGGACGCGCGCAGGCCCACCTGGAACAGCTGTCCCGGAGCGATGAGCCCCTCGGTCAGCGCGTGGCGGAGCGGCGCCCCGTGGTGGAAGGGTTCGCCCCAGACCTCGGGACCGCTGGTGTCGAGGTGCGCGTCGACGTGCAGGACGGAGAGCGGGCCGTGCGACGTGGCGACGGCTCGCATCGCCGGCAGCGCGACGGAGTGGTCGCCGCCGACGACGAATGGGGTCGCCCCCGCGGCGACGATGGCCGCGACCTCGGCCTGGACCAGGTGCCGCACCGCCGCCGCGTCGAACGGCGGGAAGGCCACGTTGCCGCCGTCGATGGCCCGGATGCTCCGGAACACGTCGAGCTGGTGGACCGGGTGGAAGGTCTGGAGGAGCGCGCTGGTCCGGCGCAGATGGTACGGCGCCAGCCGTGCCCCGGGCTGGTAGGTGACGGCGCCGTCGTAGGGGACACCGAGCAGCACCGCGTCGGCCCCAGCGTAGGGGGTGGCAACTCCCACCTCCGCCACCGGGAGCCGGAAGAAGGGCATCTGCCCGTGCCGGAGGTACTCGGCCGCGGACTGCTGTGGCATCAGCGGGGTGCCCCGAGCAGCCGCTCCACCCGCTCGCGCACCTCGTCGGCGCAGGCCTGCGCGGAGTCGAAGCTGCCCGCATCCACCGGCTCACCGAAGCGGACCAGGGCGCGGAGGGAAGGACGGGTGGTCATCCGCCAGTAGTGGGGGAGGAACGGCGCGCCATCGATCCAGGCCGCGTCCTCGGGGTGCAGGCGCAGCCCCACCGGAACGACCCGGGCAGCGGCCCGGCGGGCGATGCCGAACAGACCCCGGCGAAACGGGAGCAGCGGCCCCGAGCCGTCGGTGGTGGTTCCCTCGGGGAAGTTGAGCACTGGCACGCCCGCGGCGAGCCGGCGCAGGGCCCGTCGCAGCACCAGAGCGCCGTGGTGGGCAGAGCCGCGGCGGATGAAGAGCGTGCCCAGGTGTGCCGCCACCCGGCCGAGGAACGGCCAGGCCGCGAGCTCGGACTTGGCGATGGCGGACAGCGGGAGCAGCGCCCCGATGACGATGGGGTCCAGGTAGCCGAGGTGGTTGCAGGCGAGCACCACCGGTCCGGAGGGCACCTGCCCGCGCACCGTGACGTGCACGCCGTTGATGTCCAGCACCCGCCGGGCGAGCCGGTGCGAGGCACGGGCTGCCTGGTGGTAGCGCTCGCTCTCCACCGCTCCTGGGGAGGGGACGGTGAGGAGCTCGGTGCAGAGCGCGCCGAAGCAGGCCCGAGCGCGCCGGAGGGCCCGGGCGGCGCCCGCGGCGGACTCGAGGACCGGCTGCCCCTCTCGCAGGGCGAGCGGAGGCGCTCCGCTCACGCCACCCCCCGGAGCGGCGCGCTCTCCGGCGCGACCAGCCCGAGGCGCTCGTAGCGGGCGCGCAGCGCGGCGAAGCCCTCGCGGTCGATGCGCGACACGATGCGGTCGATGCCGGGGCCGTAGAAGTTGCTCCGGACGCCGACCTCCTTGCCGCCCAGCGCGGCATGGAGCGCGCGGGCCGCCGCGTTCGACTCGTCGACGGTGAACCAGCAGCTGTCCACACGGTCGGCCAGGTAGCCCACCAGCGCCCGGAGCAGCTGCACCACCACCCGGGTCCGCTGGTAGTCGGGCACCACCGCCAGCGTGGTGCAATAGGCCTCGCGCTCCTTCACGAAGCAGAGCAGATAGCCCGCGGGACGCTCACCGTCGAAGGCCACGAAGCAGCTCTCGCGGAAGAACTCGCAGCACAGCCGGACGTAGTAGGGGCCGAGCAGGGCCTCGCCCTGTGCGCCGAAGACGTCCTCCTCCAGCATCATGAGTGCATCGAAATCTTCCGGGCTGAGCGTGCGGACGGTGTACCGCGCCATCAAGCAGTCCTCCTTCGAGGAGCGATGGGAGGCCAATGTGGAGCACCGCCGTGCCAGCACGCTTGCGAGCGCGGGACATCCGGGCGACGTGTGTGACTCGCCTGCATGACGCGCGTGACACGCCTGGATGGCGCGCGTCACCTGGGCCGGCCGGCGGCGCACCGGGCTCCGCGGTGCACCCGTTCAGGGCAGGCTGATCGAGATGCTGAGGTTGCGGGCACGAGACGGCCGATGTGGGCTGATCCGCGCACCCGGTTTCCGGCGAGGCCCGGGTCTTGACGGGACGGCGACGGAGCGCATCGCGGGTGAAACACCAGACCGACACGACGGTGGCGCGGCCGGTGTCGGCCCATGGGCGAGCCGCGGCGCGGGCTCGTCTCGCGGCGGGGTGGCGACGTCGCTGGCAAGGAACGAGGGCCCGGGGGGGGGAGGGCGTCGCCGGTCCAGCTCCTGGGACGCCGAGGCGGTCGGCCCGGGAATGGTTGCGTCTCCGGGTGCGCCGCACCCGAGCGCCCGGCACGCTTCCGCTTCTGTGCCTGGAAGGGCCTCCCACGCACCAAACCGGTCAGCCGCCGCCGGCGCCACGGGGCGGGCTGGTCAGCGTCCGAAGAGCCGCTTGCGCTGCTTGACGCTCAGCGCGTAGAAGCGGTCGCGGAGCGCGCGCGTCTCTGCTTCCGGAAGGTCGCCGGCGTCCTTTCCGTGGTCCAGCCGCCAGCCGATGACCCGCGAGAGGGTGGCCGAGACCGCGGCGGAGACGTTGAGGCTGCGGGTGAAGCCCCGCATCGGGATCCAGAACGCCTCGTCGGCGGCGGCCAGCGCGTCCGGGGTCACACCGGTGCGCTCGTTTCCGAAGACCAGCGCCCGGGGGCGATCGAACTCCAGCTCGAACACGCTGTGCGCGTCTTCCCGCACGGCGGACACGCAGATCCGGTACCCGCCGAGGCGGAGCGCTCGGGCGCAGGCGGCGAAGCTCTTGTGGCGGTGGACGTCGAGCCACTTGTCGCAGCCTTGCGTCACCTTGTCGTGCGGGGCGAACGGAACGTCGGGGTTCTCGACCACGTGCACGTCCTGGAGCCCGAAGGCCTCGCAGCTGCGCAACACCGCGGCCATGTTGAAGGTGTCCTCGAGCTGATCGAGGACGACCGTCACCCCCCGCAGCCGGCGTGCGACCACCGCATCCACCTTCTCGCGTCGCGGTGGGAGGAGAAGCGTGTCCGCCGCGGGCGCAGGACGGGAGGACGTGCCGCCCGTGGGAGCGCGCTTCATCGGCGGGCCCTTCTCGACGGCCGCCCCCGTGACGTCGGGGGACCCTTCCGCGGGGCGCCCTCCGACGACGGAGAAGCCTGCGTTCTCTTCCGGCTGACCGCTCCCGCGCGGCCCCGCTCTGGCGCCTTCTCCCCGGCGGGGCGCGTCTTTGCCTTGCGCGCGGAGCCTGACGGACGGACCTCGGGGGCCTTCTTCGGCGCGGCGCGACCCCCGGGCGCGTTGCCCGAGCGAGCCGGGACGGCAGCTCCGCGCCGGCTGGTGGCCGTCTCGGCCTGTCCTCGCCCGGGAGACGCCAGGCCTCGATGCCGTGCGGACTCGACCGGGCCGCTCGCCCGCGGACGCCTCCGGGGGCGCTCGGCGCGGCCGAGTGTCGGCAGGGCACCGCCCGAGAGTACCTGGGCCACGGCATCGAGCAGCGGCCCGAGCCCCTCGCCGGTGGCCGCGGAGATGGGGAACACCGGGACGCCACGCTCGGCCATCGCCGCCTGGAACGGGGCGAGCCTCGCGCGCGCCTCGGGCAGGTCGATCTTGTTGGCTGCGACGAGCTGCGGCTTCTTCGCCAGCTCCGGGCTGTAGCGCTCGAGCTCGCGGTCGAGCACGTCGAGGTCGTGCAGCGGGGTGCGGCCCTCGCCCGGCGCCGAGAGGTCCACCAGGTGGATCAGCACGCGGCAGCGCTCGACGTGCCGGAGGAACTGGTGCCCCAGGCCCGCGCCCTCGGCCGCCCCCTCGATGATTCCGGGAATGTCGGCCATCACGAACGACATCCCGTCCTTGTACGGGACCACCCCCAGGTTCGGCACCAGGGTGGTGAACGGGTAGTCCGCCACCTTCGGCCGCGCGCGCGACACCCGAGAGATGAGTGTGCTCTTGCCGGCGTTGGGGAAGCCGAGCAGCCCGACGTCGGCGAGCAGCTTCAGCTCGAGCACCAGGCGCCGCTCCTCGCCCGGCTTGCCGTCCTGGGCGAAGCGGGGCGTCTGCCGGGTCGAGGTGGCGAAGTTCATGTTGCCGAGCCCGCCGCGTCCGCCCCGGGCGACGACGGCCCGGGCGCCCGGCTCGGCCAGGTCGGCCAGGAGCTCGCCGGTGTCCTGGTCGCGGACCAGCGTGCCCACCGGGACGCGGAGAACGAGGTCCTCGGCCGCGGCCCCGTTGCAGTCGCTGCCCATCCCGTGCTGGCCGTTCTTCGCCCGGTGGTGCGGCTGGTACCGGTAGTCGAGCAGGGTGGTCAGGCCGGTGTCCGCCTCGAAGATGACCGAGCCCCCGTTGCCGCCGTCGCCGCCCGAGGGGCCACCCCGGTCGATGAACTTCTCCCGGCGGAAGGCCACGGCGCCGTTCCCGCCGTCGCCGGCCTTCACCTCGATGGAGACCTGGTCGACGAACTTCACGGCGGGCGGCCCTCTGCGGATGATCGAAGCGGGCCGGCGTCCCTCGTCGGGAGGGTGCGCGGGCCCGCTCGGGTGCTGGAGCCATGCCCGGACGTGCCGGGCGGCTGGATCAGGCGGTGGCGGGCGCCTGGGGGTAGACCGAGACCTTCTTCCGGTCCTTGCCGAGCCGCTCGTACTTCACGACGCCGTCGACCGTCGCGTACAGCGTGTAGTCGCGACCCAGCCGGACGTTCGAGCCCGGGTGGATGACGGTGCCGAGCTGGCGCACGAGGATGCTGCCGGCGTTGACGGCCTCACCGCCGTACACCTTCACCCCGCGCCGCTGTCCAGCCGAGTCGCGCCCGTTGCGCGAGCTGCCCTGTCCCTTCTTGTGAGCCATGGTCCGATTCCTGGTTGGGCCCGGGGTTCAGCCCGCGACCGAGACGACCCTCACTTCGGTGAAGGGCTGCCGGTGCCCCTTGCGACGCGTCCAGCCTTCCTTCTCCTTCCGGAAGTGCAGCACGCGGCGGTGCTTGTCCTGGGCGAGGATCTTCCCTACCACCTTCGCCCCGTCGACGAGCGGACGGCCGGCCTTCGGCGACTCCGTCCCGCCCACCCAGAGCACCTCGGCGAACGTGATCTCGCTGCCGACCTCGCCGGGAACCTTCTCGATGCGGACGACGTCGCCCTCGGCGACGCGGTACTGCTTCCCGCCGGTGCGGATGACTGCGTACATCTGGACCTTGCCCCTGTCGTGAAAGGGCCGGACGGATAGCCCGCAACCCCCCGGAAGTCAAGGCGGAGGCCTGCGCACCGCCGGGGCGCCCAGCGTGGGCAACCCCAGCCCAGCGTCCTGCAACGTTCGGCACGTTCCGGGTCCTCCGGGCATGCACTCCATGAACCGCCGTGAAGTCATCTTCCGGGTCGGCGGGCTGCTGCTCGCGATCCCCGCCTCCCGTGTGCTGCTGGCCTGTGGAAGTGACAGCGGCGGGGGAACCAATCCCCAGTCACTGACCTTCACCTCGTCGAACGAGCTCGCCCACACCCACACCGTGAGCCTGCAGCTGACCGAGATCTCCACTCCGCCAGCCGCCGGGGTCACCAAGACAACGTCGAACGACCTCGCTCACACGCACATGGTCAGTCTCACGGCCGCAGACCTGGACTCGATCAACCAGGGCAACACGGTCACCAAGACCACGACCAACGACGACAACCACACGCATTCCTTCGCGTTCCGGAAGAGCTGAGGCGCCGGCGGCGGGCCCGTCCGTCCGGGGACGGAGGGCCGGCAGTCAGTCTCCGAGCTTCGCCTTCAGCGCGGCGTTGACCAGGGCGGGGTTCCCCTTGCCCTTCATCGCCTTCATCACCTGGCCGACGAGGAAGCCGAGCACCTGCTTCTTTCCGGCCCGGTACTTCTCCACCTCGCCGGGGTTCGCCGCCAGCACCGCGTCCACCGCGGCCTCGACCGCGCCCGAGTCCTGCACTTGGGCGAGCCCCTTCTCCCGGGCGATGTCCTTCGGCGCGCGGCCCGAGCGGAACATCTCGGCGAACACTTCCTTGGCCGCGTTGTTGGAAAGCTCCCCTGCGTCGACCAGCTCGAGCAGCGCCGCGAACTGCTGCGGCGAGAACTTCAGCGCCCCCAGCTCGGTCGACTCCTCCTTCAAGAGGCGCAGCAGCTCGCCGGTGAACCAGTTGGCCAGCTTCTTCGCCGGCCCACCGTACGCCGCCTGCACCTTCTCGAAGAAGTCCGCCAGCGCACGGTCACCGACCAGGATCTTCGCGTCGTATGGCGGCAGCCCGAAGGTGGCGATGAACCGGTTCAGCTTGGCCCGCGGCAGCTCCGGGATCTCTCGCTCGATGCGCTCGACGTAGCCGGCCGGAATGCGCAAGGGCGGAAGGTCCGGCTCGGGGAAGTAGCGGTAGTCGTGCGCCTCCTCCTTGCTGCGCATGCTCCGGGTCTCGCCCCGGACTGCGTCGAACAGCCGGGTCTCCTGGGCGACCTTGCCGCCCGACTCGATCAGCTCCACTTGCCGGCCGATCTCGTAGTCGATGGCCTTCTGCACGAAGCGGAAGGAGTTGATGTTCTTCAGCTCCACCCTCTGCCCGTACTGGGCCGCGCCCTTGCGCATCACCGAGACGTTGGCGTCGCAGCGGAAGCTTCCCTCCTCCAGGTTGCCGTCATTGACGCCCAGGTACACCAGGACGTCGCGGAGCGCCTTCATGTACTCGACCGCCTCGGCGCTGGAGCGGATGTCCGGCTCGCTGACGATCTCCACCAGCGGCACGCCGGAGCGGTTCAGGTCCACCAGGCTCTCGCCCCCGCCTGCGTCGTGGACGTTCTTCCCCGCGTCCTCCTCCAGGTGGATGCGGAGGATGCGGATGCGCTTCAGGCCGTCGTCGGTGTCGATCTCCAGCGCGCCGTGCTCGCAGAGCGGCTGATCGTACTGGCTGATCTGGTAGCCCTTCGGGAGGTCCGGATAGAAGTAGTTCTTCCGCGCCCAGATGCTGACCGGGTTGATGCGGCACTCCAGCGCCCGGCCGGTGCGCACCGCGAGCTCCACCACCTTCTCGTTCAGCACCGGGAGCACGCCCGGCATCCCCAGACACACCGCGCAGGTGTGGGCGTTGGGCGGCGCGCCGAACTCGGTGGAGCAGCCGCAGAAGATCTTGCTCCGGGTGAGGAGCTGGGCGTGCACCTCGAGCCCGATGACCGGCTGGAAATCGGACACGCTCATGCGCCCCCCAGGGGCGGCGACCGCCGGTGGAAGTCGTGCTCGCGCTCGAAGGCGCGGGCGATGCGCAGCACCCGGGCCTCGTCCCAGGGCCGGCCGAGGATCTGCAGCCCGATGGGCAGGTTCGACCGGGTGAACCCGCAGGGAAGGCTCAAGCCGGGCAGTCCCGCCAGGTTGCACGGCAGGGTGAAGACGTCGTTCAGGTACATCGCCAGCGGGTCGCTGACCTTCTCGCCGATGCGGAAGGCGGGCGTCGGCGAGGTCGGGGCGAGCACCGCGTCCACCGTGCGGAAGGCGTCCACGAAGTCCTGCTTGATGAGCGTGCGGACCTTCTGCGCCTTGAGGTAGTAGGCGTCGTAGTATCCGGCGGAGAGCGCGTACGTCCCGAGCATGATCCGCCGCTTCACCTCCAGGCCGAAGCCCTGGTCGCGGCTGCGCCCGTACATCGCGAGGAGGTTCTTCGCCTCGGGGACCCGGAGCCCGTAGCGGACGCCGTCGTACCGGGCGAGGTTGCTGGACGCCTCCGCGGGGGCGATCAGGTAGTAGGTGGCGAGCGCGTACTTGGTGTGCGGCAGCGAGACCGGCACCAGCTCGGCGCCGAGCTTCTCCAGCGCCCGCGTGGCTCCCTCGACCGCCGCGCGCATCTCCGGGTCCATGCCCGGGAGCTCGAAGTACTCGCGCGGCAGCCCGAGCTTCATCCCCTTCACCCCACCCTCGATCTCGGCCAGGTAGTCCGGCGCCTTCACCGGGGCCGAGGTCGAGTCGTTCGGGTCGTGCACCGCCAATACTTGAAGGAGCGCCGCACAGTCCGGCACGTTCCGGGCCATCGGGCCGACCTGGTCGAGCGAGCTGGCGAAGGCCACCACCCCGAACCGCGAGACGCGCCCGTACGTCGGCTTGAGGCCCACCGTGCCGGTCAGCGCCGCCGGCTGGCGGATGGAGCCGCCGGTGTCGGTCCCCAGCGCGCCGAAGACCATCCGCGCCGCGACCGCCGCCGCCGAGCCCCCCGAGCTCCCGCCGGGACTGGTCTCGAGGTTCCAGGGATTGCGCGTGGGGAAGTACGCCGAGTTCTCGGTGGAGCTGCCCATCGCGAACTCGTCCATGTTCAGCTTGCCGAGGATGGGCGTGCCCGCGGCCTTCAGGAGCTTCACCACCGTCCCGTCGTAGGGGGCGACGAAGCTCTCGAGGATCTTCGACCCGGCGGTGGTGCGAAGGCCCTCGGTGAGGAACAGATCCTTGAGCCCGACGGGGACGCCGTCGAGCGGACCCGCGCGCTTGCCCTCCTTGCGCCGGCGGTCCGCCGCCTCGGCCTGGGCCAGCGCCCCGTCCCGGTCCACCCGGAGGAACGCCTTCACCTTGCCGTCGAGCCGGTCCACCCGGGCGAGGCAGGCGCGCACCGCCTCGACACTCGAGAGCTCGCCGGACCCGAGCTTCTTCCCGAGCTCGAGCATGGACAGTTCGGTCAGTTCCATCGGTTCACTCGATGATGCGCGGCACGGCGAAGCTCGTCCCGACCTTCGCCGGCGCGTTGCCCAGCGCCTTTTCCGGCGGGAACGACGGGCGCACCTCGTCGGGCCGCCAGGGAGCCACCTCGCCTGCGGCGTGGGAGGTGGGCTCGACGGTGGACGTGTCCACGCGCGACAGCTCGGCCACCGCGTCGAGGATGGCGCTGAGCTGGCTGCGCATCAGCGTCTCCTCCTCGGCCGAGAGGGAGAGCCGGGCCAGGCTGGCCACGTGCCGCACCTCTTCCAGGGTGAGGGACATGCTCAGTCGTTCTTGAAGATGTTGAGCAGCGCCCCGACCACCGCGTGCCGCTCCTCCGGGTGCTGGAGCTGCTTCTGGAACTGCTCCAGGTCGGAGGCGTCGAGCCACACACCCCTGCAGTTGAAACAGGTGTCGACATCCACCGAGCCGCGCCTGAGCGTGTGCAGGTCGAAGCCACACTTGGGGCACTTCATGTAGTGGAGCGTGCGGAGCGCCTCCTTCTGCTGCTCGGCCATGACCTGGGCCTGCTGGAAGGCCAGCTTCCGCTTCTTCTCCACGTCCTCGCGGGCGAAGTACTCGTCCTCATCCTTCGAAGGCTTGTCCAGCATGGTTCTTCCCTTCTGCCCTGACTACCGAAGAGCGTTCAAGGCCTCTCGCGCCCGACCTGCCTCCGCGCCTTCGGGAGCAGCTTCCAGATAGCGCCCGTAGGCGTCGGCGGCCTCCGACGTCTGCCCCGTGCGGCGGTATGCCTCGCCGAGCCAGAACTCGGCCACTGAATAACGCGGATTCACCGCCAGGGCGCGACGGAACGCCGCCACCGCCGCACGTGGGTCGCCCACCTCGAGGAGCGCCCGGCCCTGGGCCAGGTGCGCCTCGGGGCGCGCGGGATCGAGCGCGATGGCGCGGTCGTACGCGTCGAGGGCCGCCCGGGCGCGGGCGTGCGCGCGATCGCGGTCACCCTGCGCCATCCAGTCGTCGAAGGTGCGCGAGCGTGGCTCGGGCGCGGTGGTGCGGGGCCGGGCTGGTTCCGTCCCGGGCGGCGGCGTCACCGCGGCGACCGTGCGGGCCGGGGTGGGGGGAGCAGCCGGGCCCGGCGGCTCGGCGGACCCGCGGGGCGGCTCCGGACGGGCGCTGCCGCCCGTCCCGGCATCAACGCCTGCGCCCGTGGGCGTGGCGGTCGCGGCGCCTGCGTCCGCCCGCCCGGCCATCCCAGCGAGCAGCTCCTCCTTGGCCCGGCGCTCGCGCTCCCGGACCTCGGCTTCGTCGGCGGCGCGCGCCTTCTGGGCCTGCTCGAGGCGGCCCCGCTCGGCCTCCTGCCGGAACTTCTCCTCCTGCGCCGGCACCCAGATCTGGAAGTAGGCGGCGGCGGCGACCCCGAGCGCCGCCACCACGAGCACGGTCGCAACCCAGGGCGCCTTGCTCCTCGGCCTCGGGGATTCTCCCCAGGCCTCGCCATCGTCCACGAGGCCGGGGTCGACACCCAGACCTGCGCGGCGGGTGAACTGCGGCTGGTCCGCGGCCTGGTCGGTCTCCTCCGCCGGCGCCTGGGGCTCGACCGTGCCCTCGGGCATCGGGAGGTCGTCCGGCGAGGGCTGGGCCGCCTGGCGGATCGCCTCGAGCGAGAAGGCAGAGGGCGGGCCGGGGCGCGGCGTCTCGGCCGGAGACGGCGGCGGGGGGGCCGGGACGGCGAAGACCGGGGCGGGCTTCCGAGCGGCCTCCGGCGGTGGCTCGAGCGGTGTCTCGAGGCGGATGGGGGTCGGGGTGGGCGGCGCGGGGCTGGCCTCGTCCGGCAGCTCGACCCGGTGCAGGCGCTCCTCGAGCTCGTGGACCCGGTCCACCTCATCGAGGAGGAGGAAGAAGGGCTGAAGCTCGGCGATGTCGCCCAGCCGCTTCCAGTGGTCGCCGTGGAGGCTGATCTCGTCGTCGCGGCCGAACTTCCTCTCGACGATCCACTTCTGCATGGACGTCAGCTCGCGGAAGGCGATCACCCGCCCGCTCGGGCTCCTGACCCGCCAGGGCGGCTTCTCCACCACTGGCGGGGGGACGGCGGTGGGTTCGCCCCCCGCGCCGACCGCCTCGGTCATGAGGAGGACCTTCTTCCGGACCCGGAAGACGTGGCCGCAGGTGGTGCAGCGCACGGTCGTCCCCGCCTCGGAGACCCGCGCGTCGTCGAGCTCGTACAGCGTCTTGCACCGCTCGCAGCGGACGTCCATGCCCTGGAGCGTGTGTGCATGGCACAGGGCTGGAAAATTGACCACCCCCGGCCCTGGCTCGACAGTCGTCTGCTGCTTCAGGTCGCAACAGGCAGCCCCCCTCGGGGGGCGAGGGAGCGGTACGTCATGGCGGCCAGGCGGCCCCGTCCGGAAAAGAAGATCCTGTCGAAGCAGGAGGTCTCGTCGCGCAAGAAGGCGCTGGCCGTTCGGCGCGTCGAGGGGACGGGGGTGGGTCACCGCGCACTCCTGGGTGTCGCGCTCCTCGCCCTCTCGTGCCTGGCCCTGGTTGCCCTCCTGACGGACCCTGGATCGGCGGCGCCGCGCACCGCGCACAACGGAGCCGGGCCGGTGGGGCACGCGCTGGCGGCGCTCCTGGGGGGCATCCTGGGCATCGCCGCCCCGGCCATCCCTCTCGCCGGCGTCTACCTCTCGGGCGTCCTCCTGGTGGGCAAGCGGGAGAAGCGGCGCTGGCCGCAGTTCCTCGCGGCGGGGGTGCTGCTGGTGGCCACCTGCGTGCTCGTCCAGCTCGGGCTCGGCGCCCCGGGGCTTCATCCGCGCAACCCGCCCGGCGGCGCCCTGGGCGTGGCGGCGGCCGCGTGGCTGGTGGACCTCTTCGAGGTGCTGGGGACGGTCATCGTCGTCTCGGCGGTGGCCTTCGCAGCGATGCTGGTGGCCACCAACTTCGCGCTGCTCCGGGGCGTGGTGACGCTGGGCCACCTGCTCGGCGAGCTCGGGGGGAAGGCGAGGGGCGCGCTGGTGGCGTTCTGGGCGGCGCAGAAGGCGTCCTGGGCCGCCCGGGTCGAGGGGCGCGCCGCGGCGAAGCTGGAGGAGGCGGCGTTCCTCGCCCAGCTCGAGGCCGACGAGGAGGAGCTGAGCCAGGCCGAGACCGAGGCGATGGAGGCCGAGGCGGTGGCCGAGGAGGCGCTCCGGCTCGCGCGCGAATCCGAGAGCAAGGCGCTGGAGCGCACCAAGGACCCTCGGGCCGCGACGCCGCTGCTGCCGGGGGCCGATCCGGTCTGGACGCGCGAGCTGACCACGGTGGCAGCTCCTGCCCCCGAGACGCCGAAGCGGCGGCGCAAGGGCGACCAGCAACCGGAGATCGTCACTCCCCCGGCTCCGGCGGTCGCCACGCCGGCGCTCCTGACCCCGGCGGCGGCAGCGGCGCGCGACGAGGCGGTCTCCGACCCGGTCGAGGCCATCGTGCCCACGCCGGGCCGGGCCCCGCTCATCGTCGAGCCCAAGGCGCCGCCCAAGCCGAGCAAGCACAGGGAGCAGAACCAGTTCGAGTTCGTGGGCGGCCGTACCCAGTTCACCCCGCCGCCGCTGGACGTGCTCGATTTCGACCGGCCCGAGCGCAGCGCGCTCGACAAGGAGGCCTTCCTCAGCACCGCGGAGAAGCTCCGCGCCAAGCTGGCCGACTTCGGGATCGTGGGTGAGGTGGTGGAGATCCGCCCTGGCCCGGTGGTGACGATGTACGAGTTCCTGCCCGGTCCGGGGATCAAGGTCTCGAAGATCGCCGCACTGGCGGACGACCTGGCGATGGCGATGGAGGCGATGCGGGTGCGCATCGTCGCGCCCATCCCCGGCAAGGGCGTGGTCGGCATCGAGGTGCCGAACCGCGACCGCGAGACGGTCTTCCTCAAGGAGATCGTCGAGCAGGACGTCTTCCAGCGCGCGAGTAGCAAGCTGACGATGGCGCTGGGCAAGGACATCGAGGGCATGCCGTACGTGCTCGATCTCGCCAAGGCGCCGCACGTGCTGGCGGCGGGCACCACCGGGTCCGGCAAGTCGGTGGCGATGAACTCGATGGTGATGAGCATCCTCCTCAAGGCCACCCCCGAGGAGGTCCGCTTCATCATGGTGGACCCGAAGATGCTCGAGCTGAGCGTCTACGAGGGCATCCCCCATCTTCTCTTGCCGGTGGTCACCGACCCGAAGAAGGCGGCGCTCGCGCTGCGCTGGGCGGTGGAGGAGATGGAGCGGCGCTACCAGCTGCTCTCCGAGGCCGGGGTGCGGAACATCGCCGGCTACAACAAGCTGGTGGAGAGCGCCAAGGGCGACGCCCGGGTGCTGCTGGAGAAGAAGCGCGAGGAGAAGAAGCCGAAGAAGTCCGCGTCGCTCCTGGTCGTCGACGTGGGCGAGGGCGAGTCCGAGGAGGACGCGCTGGCCCGGGCGAAGGAGGAGGAGGAGTCGATCGGCGTGGCCTCGCCGCTGGCCGTCACCGAGGATCCGCGCACCACCCTCGAGACCGAGGCCGACACCGAGACGTCCGAGCCGCCGAAGGAGCTGAAGAAACTCCCGTACCTGGTGGTCATCATCGACGAGCTCGCGGACTTGATGATGGTGGCGAGCCGCGAGGTGGAGACGTCGATCGCCCGGCTGGCCCAGATGGCTCGAGCCTCGGGCATCCACCTGCTGGTCGCGACGCAGCGCCCGTCCACGGACGTGGTGACCGGCGTCATCAAGGCGAACTTCCCGACCCGCATCAGCTTCATGCTCCGGAGCAAGCCGGACTCGATGACCATCCTGGGGACGGTGGGCGCGGAGTCCCTGCTGGGGATGGGCGACATGCTGCTGATGCCCCCGACCAGTGCCAACATGGTCCGGGTGCACGGCGCCTTCGTCAGCGAGACGGAGATCAAGCGCGCGGTCGACCACCTCAAGGCGCAGGGCAAGCCGGTCTACGACGAGAACATCCTCAAGCCGCGCGAGGAGGACCTCGGCGACGGCGGGGCCGAGGACGAGCTGAGCGACGAGCTCTACGACCAGGCGCTGGCGACGGTGAGCGAGATGCGCCAGGTGAGCATCTCGATGCTCCAGCGGAAGATGCGGATCGGCTACAACCGCGCCGCCCGGATGATCGAGCGGATGGAGCGCGACGGGGTGGTCGGGCCGGCCGACGGCGCGAAGCCGCGCGAGGTCCTGCTCCGGCCGCTCGGCGAGATGCCCGGCGCCGGCGCCGCCTGAGCCTGGCGCGTCTCCGCCCGGCGATTAACCTAGGCCCGATGGGGTGTTCCTGGATCGACACCTGATGATCCGGGCATCCAGCCGCCACGCAGTGGCGCGCCTTCGCAGGAGGGCTGGCGGCGCCCCGGTGCTCCTCACGGCGCTGCTCCTCGGTGCGCATCCCTCCGTGGCGCAGGCGGCGCTGGGCGAGTCCCGGGACGCGGTGGAGCGCGACTACGCCGCGCTCCACGGGACCAGCCTCCGCGTGAGCTCGACGATCTCTTACGAAGTGCACCAGATCACGACCGCCGACGCCGGCACGGTCCGGCAATACGTCGACCACGGAGGCACGGTCTTCGCGGTCACCTGGTCAGGACGGGTGCAGCCGGATCTCCGCCGGGTGCTCGCCGCTCACTACGCCCAGTACCTGGCCGCTGCCCGCGCTCCCCACCAGGGCCATCACCTGCTCTCGGTCTCCACTGCCGATCTGGTCCTCACGGTGGTGAAGCTCCCCCGCGGCTTCGCCGGGCATGCGCACCTCCCGTCGCTCCTTCCGGGCGGAGTGAAGGCCGAGGAGCTCCGCTGAGGGGAGGAAGGATGGCGGGAATGCGTCTCTCGGTCTCCTCGCTCCTCGGTGGGCTCCTGCTCGCGGCGTGCTCTTCAGGGACGGGCCAGCATCTGGGCGGCGCCTTGCTCCCGAACGCTCCGCCAGGACAGGGCGGCCAGCCCCCGGCCGGCCTCACCGTCACCGTTGACCAGGGGCCGGACGGCCTGACCGCGACCGGTGAGGTGGCGGCAAACGTGCTCTACGCCACCGTCACCGTGTGCACACCAGGGAGCACCACCGCCTGTGAGGACATCGACCACGTCCAGGTGGACACCGGCTCGACCGGGCTCCGCATCCTGCACCAGGCGATGTCAGGAACGGCAGCGCCCCGCGCAGTGGTCGAACCGGCGACCCAGCTGCCCATCTCCCAGTGCGCCTTCTTCGCCGATGGCTGGACCTGGGGCTCTCTGTCGACAGCCGACGTGGTGATCGGTGGGAGGCGGATTCCCAACCTGGTCCTGAACGTGATCGGCGATCCGGCGTCCGGCACCGCGCCGGAGTCCTGCTCCAGCGGCACGTTCCGGAGGAGAGCACTGTGGCCGCGTTCGGGGCCAACGGCATTCTCGGCGTCGGCGTCTTCCTCCAGGACTGCGGGCAGTTCTGTGAGGAGCAGGTCCCCAGCAGCG
>Ga0335070_10002585_pt1 | contig 20980 bp, 21 predicted proteins | sample Lox_Sample_13_FD_206722 | JGI IMG/M metagenome (GOLD analysis project Ga0335070, IMG submission 206722) | Soil microbial communities from Loxahatchee National Wildlife Refuge, Florida, United States - Lox_Sample_1.3 | ecosystem: Environmental > Terrestrial > Soil > Wetlands | place: USA...
GCGCTGTCGACCAGCTCCGTGACGACGCCGATGCGCGTGCCCTTCACGCCGCCCGCGAGCGCGGCGCGGTAGTCCGGTACGGCGCTGCGGCTCGTGGTCGGGTCCTTCGGGTCGTATCCCGCGATCAGGTTCAGCACCAGCGCGGCATCTTCCACGGTGCGGGCGAGCGGGCCCACCTGGTCCATGGACCACGCGGCCGGGAAGCAGCCGTGGCGGGAGACGCGGCCCCACGTCGGCCGGAGCCCGACGGCGCCGCAGTAGGAGGCCGGGCTGCGCACCGATCCGCCCGTGTCCTCCCCCAGCGTGACGGAGCAGAGCGCCGCCGCGGCGGCGATGCCGGAGCCGGACGACGAGCCGCCTGGATCGTGGTCGGCATGCCACGGGTTGCGCGGCTGTCCGTAGGGGAAGCGAATGGTGCCGCCCAGGGCGAACTCGGTCAGGTTGAGCTTGCCGATGAGGATGCCGCCGGCGCTCGTGAGCCTTGCCACCACCGTCGAGTCTTCCGCGGGCACGTTGTCGCGCAGGAGCGCCGAGCCCGACGTGGTGAGGATGCCCGCGGTGTCGAGCTGATCCTTCACCGCGAAGGGAATGCCGTGGAGTGGCCCGCGCCACTGCCCCGCCGCCGCCTCGGCCTCGGCGCGCTTCGCCTCCGAGCGCGCGCGCTCGGCGCAGACGGTGATGAAGGCGCGCAGGTGCGTGTCCAGTCGCTCGATGCGATCCAGGTAGGTCGTGACGAGCTCGACGGGCGACAGGCGCTTCTCGCGCACGAGAGCGGCCTGGCGGGCGGCGCCGGCAAACGCCAGATCGTCGTCGGCCCGGCTCATGCGGCGCCTTCGGGCGTGGTGGGCCACGGCTCCACGCGCTCCAGGGGCAGCGCGTCGAGAGCGGCCAGCCCGTCGAGAAACGCGTTGAGGCGATGCGCGATCTCCGCGCTGTCGTCGCCGTCGAGCGTGACGGACAGGGACGCGGCGAGTCGGCGAACGTCCTCCGGTCCGAGATCGGGCATGCGCGAGTTATAGCATGGCGGCGAGGCTACTTGTCGCGCCAGACGTCCTGGAGGCGCCCCCAGCTGTAGAGCGAGTGATGCGGCACGAGGTTCTTCACATGGGGCCACATCGTGAAGTAGTCGAGCCGCCACTCCAGCATGGGCCGGCTCGCGGCGAGCTCGAGCTTCAGCTGGATCTCGCGAACCAGGACGACGCGCTTCGCCTGGTCGAGCTCCTGGGATTGCTGCTCGATGAGCCGCGCCAAGGCCGCGTCACAGTAGCCGGAGTAGTTGCGGGAGGACCCGCACGCGTAGTGCTCGTAGAAGTTCGCGTCCGGGTCGTCCGGCTCCAGCCCCGTCCGGTCGACGCCGATCTGGAATTCTCCCCGCGCCTGCATGGGAAACCACTGCGGAGAGTCCACCGGCTTGAGCGAGGCCTCGATTCCCACCTGCTTGAGCTCGCCGATCACGAAGGAGCTGAGATCGACGAAGGCGGGAAGGTTGCGGGTGAGCATCTCGATCCTGAGCGGCGACGCGGCGCCCAGGCCGGCTTCGCCGAGCAGCTTGCGGGCCTTTGCCTTCTCGGCGCTGGCGCTCCCGTAGCCGGCGACCCCGCGCAGATCGCCCTCGAGCACGCCCCACACGCCGTACGGGCGGGGGACCATGGAAGCGCCCAGCACCGAGCCGCCCTGGTAGACGGCAGCGATCAGGGCTCGGCGATCGACGGCACGAGTTACCGCCTCGCGGATCCGCGAATTGTCAAAGGGAGGCTTCCTGGTGTTGAGGATGAGGTGGTCGACCACGCCGGTGATCACCGTGGTGATGACGAGCTGGGGCGCCGCCTTCTTGAGCTGATCCGCTATCGGCTTGGGGGTTTCTCCAGGGAAGGCAACGTCCACGCGCCCGGTTGACAGTGCCGCCGTGGCCGTGCCGCGTTCCGCGATGATCAGGTACCGCAGGCCGTCCAGGTACGGGCGCCCTTTCACGAAATACTCTGGATTCCTCACGTACTCGACGAACTCGCCCTTGCGCCACTCCTTGACGCGGAACGGACCCGTGCCGACGCAGCCCATCCGATAGGCCGCCGGCGACACGTGGGCCGCGTAGATCGGCGTGTAGCCGGAGGCCAGCATCAGGAGCAGCGAGGGCTGCGGCCGCTTGAGGCGAAAGACCACGGTTGCGGGATCGAGGGCGTCCACGCCCTCGACGTTCGCGTACCACTCCCGTCGCGGATTCAGGCGCAGCTTGTGGGGGCTGTCCGGCGTCTCGCGCAGGATGTCGAAGGTGTGCTTGACGTCGGCGGCGCTGAAGGAGCGGCCGTCATGCCACTTGACGTCCTTGCGGAGGAAGAAGACGAGCTTTCGGTAGCCGTCCTGCCAGGACCAGCGCTCGGCCAGCTCCGGGATGATGGTGTCCAGGCTGTGCGTGGGCTTGAGCGGATCGAAGAGCACGAGGTTGGAGAGACACGGCATGGCCGGCCACATGGTGGAGATCGTCGGGCTCTCATGGATGGCGAAGCCCTGTGGCAGATCCTCGCGCAGGCGCAGGGTGAGCGTGCCACCTGAACGGGGCGTCTGCGCCTGGGCGAATGCCGCGGACAGAGTCATCCACACCGCAACGGCGAGCAGGCCGAGCGCTCGTGTGGCGCTCACGCCTGTCGGGAGCCGCGCGCGCTCAGCTGACGCCACAAGGTGAGCACGCGATACTTGTTCGCCGCCGTCAGCTCGATCGTGAGATCGCCGAGGGCCCGCGCCTGGCACGACAGGAACCACCCGGAGGCCTTTTCTTCCTCCAGGAGGACGGCGGCGGAGGAGCGCCCGTGCTGGACGTGGCCGGCGATCGCGCGCATCTTGCAGGCGCCACAGCCGCCGCCTCGGCAGCCGAACGCGACGCTCGCCCCTGATCCGAGGATGGCCGTCAGCACGGTCTCGTCGGAGCTGCACGGAACGGCGTCGCCGACCGGGCTCAGCGTGATCGTGTACACGGCGCCTCGCGCGTTCGAGCTCTCATGGCGCGGATGCTGGCTCTCTAGGTGTAGACGCTCAGGAACGTCTCGTTCAGCTCCTGCGAGTAGTAGAAGACGGCGGGCCCGATCTGGTCCTGCGTCCACCGTATCGCGCGGCAGTCCGGATCCATCTGATAGGCGGTGTATCCGCCAAAGGTCTCCAGGCGGTTCCCGGAGGGATCAAAGAAGTAGATCGTCGTTCCGCGCGTGATCCCGTGGCGACCTGGTCCGTAGTCGATCCGGGCCTTATGCATCGCCAGGATGTCGGCGGCCCTGAACAGCGCGTCGGCAGAGTCCACGACGAACGCGGCGTGGTGGAACCCCCCAGGCTTCCCCGGCACGATCGCCAGGTCATGCGGGGAGGGGCGCTGCCACAGCCAGGCCGCGATGGTGGTGCCGTCAGGCGCCACGAGCATCTCGCTCAGACGGAACTCGAGCACCGTCTGAAAGAACTCTATGGCCTTGGCAGGCTCGGGAGCGGTCACGAGCGTGTGGTCGAGCCGCGGCGGCGCGATGCCCCGCAGGCCCTCGGGCCACGGCGCGGGATTCACCGTCGGGAGCATGTTCCCCGTGTAGTCCATCTCGCTGTACAGCTCCACCGTGTGACCGGACGGAGCGGCGAAACGGAGGGCCCGCCCGCGGCGGTAATCCTCCGGGACGGTGTCGTACTTGACGCCGAACTCCTTCAGCCGCTTCTCGTAGTAGTCGAGATCTTCCGGGTCCACGGTGCGAAACGCCATGCGAACCATCCCGGCGCGGTCAGATTCAGTGAGCGCGAAGGAGTAGGCATGCCGCTCGTCCCAGCCTTTCATGTAGGCGGTCTTGCCCTCCCGCGCGGTGAGCTGGAGCCCCAGCACATTGAGGTAGTAGTCGAGATCGCGGTCGAGATCGAGGCTGCGGATCTCCACGAGTCCCAGGCGCGAGATTCTGTAGGGCATGGCACGGTCCTCCTTCAGTCAGGGTCCGGTGAAGCCGGATACTACTCGTGTCGGGGAGTGGTGTCCATGGCCCGCGGCCCTGGAGCGAAATCACCGGCGATTGACGGCCTCGTCGCCTTGGGCTAGTCTCGGCGCGTGCTCGATCTCGTGATCCGCGGCGGCTCCGTCGTCACGCCCCAGGGCGTGGGTGCGTGGGACATCGGCGTGCAGGATGGGCGCATCGCCGTGCTGGGCGCGCCCGGCACGCTGCCCAGCGAGGCGGCGCGGGTCATCGACGCCACCGGCCTCATCGTGACGCCGGGAGGGGTGGAGCCGCACACGCATCTCGCGCACGGCATCATGTCCCACCCGGAGTCGCCGTCCATCACCCTCGGTCCCGAAGAAGACACGCGCGGCATGGCCTGCGGCGGGACGACCACGCACATCGACTTCTGCTACGTGCGCCCGGGCCACGAGATCATGCCGGTGCTCGAGCAGCGCGCGGCGCGCTGGAAGGGCCAGTCGCACGTGGACTACGCCTTCCACATCACGCTGGCGGGCGCGCTGCCGCTGCGCGTCTTCGAGCAGATGCCCGAGGCCATCCAGGCTGGGCATCCGTCCTTCAAGGTCTTTACCACCAACGTGCTGCCGCCGCATCCGAAGCGCGCGGGCAACCGCCTCGACTTCGGGCGCATCGGGCACGCCATGGAGAAGACGGCGCAGCACGGCGGCATCATGGTCGTGCACGGCGAGGACGAGGATCTCGTCCAGTTCAACTACGAGCGCTTCCGTGAAGAAGGCCGCATGGACGGCACGAACATGCACCTCGTGCACACGAAGCTCTCCGAGCAGCTGGCGTTCCGGCGCACCATCGCGCTCGCGAAGGCCATGGACGCCACGGTGTACTTCGTGCACACCTCGGCGCGGGAAGGCGTGGATGCCATCGGCGAAGCACGGTCGCTCGGCCTGCCCGTCTACGGCGAGACGCTGCACCAGTACGCCTGCTTCAACGCGGAGTACTACAAGACGCCGCGCGGCTTCTGCTCACACACGTACCCGTCGCTCAAGTTCCCGGAGGATCAGAAGGCGCTGTGGGACGGGCTCGTGCACGGCGGGCTGTCCACGCTGGCCACCGACGAGTACCCGACCAGTCTCGAGCTGAAGCTCCGCGGGCGCACCATCGAGGACGTCACCGGCGGCAACGTGGGCGCGGAGGCGCGGCTCGGCATCGCATTCACCGAGGGCGTGGGCAAGCGCGGCATGACGCTCGAGCGCTTCGCCGACATCACGGCGACGAACGCCGCGAAGATCTTCGGCCTCTACCCGCGCAAGGGTGTCATCGCGCCGGGCAGCGACGCGGACTTCGCCCTCATGGATCCGACAATCCGCAAGGTGCTGACCAAGGACGACTTCCACGTGACGGACTACAGCCCGTGGGAAGGCTGGCAGGTGTCGGGCTGGCCCGCCGTCACCATCCTGCGCGGCCGCGTGATCGCCGAGCGCGGGCGACTCGTGGGTTCCACGTCCGACGGCCAGCTCCTCCTCCGCAAGCTCGATCCCCAGGTGTTGCAGCGCCCCGTCTGCTGACCGGAGGTTTCCCATGGCCGGCAAGCTCTTCGAGGAGCTCTCCGTCGGACAGGTGTTCCAGCACCAGCCCGGCCGCACCGTCACCGAGGCCGACAACGTCTTCTTCTCGTGCCTCACCATGAACCCGCAGCCGCTGCACGTGGACTTTCACGCCGCCGCGAAGGCGGAGTTCGGCAAGCCGCTCGTCAACAGCCTCTTCACCCTGGGCGTGGCGGTGGGCCTCTCGGTGAGCGAGACGACGCTGGGGACGACCGTGGGCAATCTCGGCTTCGAGAAGGTCGAGTTCCCCAAGCCCGTCTTCCACGGCGACACCATCTATGCGGAGACGGAGGTGGTGGACAAGCGCGAGTCGAAGTCGCGCCCCGAGTGGGGCATCGTCACCTTCGAGCACCGCGCGCGCAACCAGCACGGGGACCTCGTGATGAAATGCCGGCGCGCGGCCATGCTGCGCCGGAAGAAGGCCTGAGCGTGCGCCGTTCCATCCACTTCGTGCCGGGCGGCCAAGAGAAGATGATCGCCAAGGCGCTCACGCTGCCGGCCGACGGCCTCATCCTCGATCTGGAGGACGCGGTGCCGCCGCCGCTCAAGCCGGCCACGCGGCCCATCGTCCGCCGGTGGCTGGAGACGCTCGACTTCGGCGGGCGCGAGCGCTGGATCCGGATGAATCCCGTCTTCACCGAGCACGCCGTGCCCGATCTGGAGGAGACGATCGCGGCCCGGCCACACGGCTACATCATGCCGAAGCCGCGCACGGCCGCGGACGTCCGCCGCGTGGCATCGGAGCTGGAGCGGCTGGAGGAGAAGCACGGGCTGCCCTTCGGCTCCACCAAGCTCATTCTCATCGCCACCGAGACGCCGCAGGGGCTCCTCAACATCGCGGACGTGGCGACGGCGAGCCCGCGCACCGTGGCCATCTCGTGGGGGATCGAGGACCTGTCCGCGGCCATGGGCCTGCCCCGCGTGCGCGACGATGAGGGGCGCTATCTCGACATCGCGCGCTACGCGCGGGTCATGTGCGCGGTGGCGGCCTCGGCGGCCGGCGTGGAGTGGATCGACACGGTGTACACGGACATTCCCGATCTGGACGGTCTCCGGCGCGAGTGCCGGGAAGGCGTGGCCATGGGCTTCAGCGGCAAGATCTCCATACACCCGGGCCAGATCGAGGTGATCAACCAGGAGTTCACGCCGTCGAAGGCGGAGGCGGAAGAGGCGCTCGCGCTGATCGCGGCCTTCGAGGAGCACGCGAAGAAAGGGGCCGGCGCCTTCGCGTGGAAGGGCCAGATGATGGACCAGCCCCATCTCACGCGCGCCCGGAAGATCGCCGATCGCGCGCGCGGCGCGGGCGTGATCTGAAGCGCCGCACCGCCCGCCGGCACGCCGCCCGGCGCCGCATCACCTCCCGCGACATCACGCTCATGCTGGCCGTCGTGCTCGTGGCGAGCGCGGTGATCTTCGCGCTGCCGCTGGGCCGGCGCCCGTTCGACAACCAGGACGAGGCGCGCTACAGCCTCCTCGCGCGGGAAGCGGTGGAGCATGGGCACTGGATCCTGCCCCGCGTGCGGGACGAGGTGTACATCAACAAGCCCCCGCTCTACTTCTGGACGGTGGCGGTCTTCGCCCTGCCCTTTGGAGCGGTCACCGACGCCACGGCCCCCATCGCATCCGTCGTGTCGGCGGTGGTGGGGCTGGGAGCTGCGTTCGCCATCGGGCGGCTCGTGTGGGGTCCGGCGGCCGGGCTGGTCGCCGTTCTCATCCTGGCCACGAGCCCGTTCTACTTCTTCATGGCGCACCAGGTCCTCACCGACATGATGCTGACGGCGTGGATGACCTGGGCGCTCTACTTCTACCTGGCCGCGGTGCGGACAGAGTATCCGCTGCGGCCGCTCGTGGGCTTCTATCTGTGCACGGCGGGAGGGCTGGCAAGCAAGGGCCCGGCGGCGCTGATGCTCATCCTGGCCGCGCTGGTAGCCACGCTGGCTACCGACGGGTGGAGCGGCATCCGGCGACTCCGGCTTCCCCTCGGGCTGGGGCTGATCGTGCTGACCGCGCTGCCCTGGTTCCTCCCGTACTTCCTCCAGCGGGAGAAGAGCTTCGGCCGCTCCGTGGTGATGACCAACTATCTCGGCTGGTACTTCAAGACGGCGGTCGGCTCGCGGCTGGGCGCCCTGGTGGGCCATGTCGGGCGCTTCATGCCATGGGCCTTCTTCCTGGTGCCGGCGGCGTGGTGGTGGATCCGGGACCGGGAACCAGGCCGGACGCGGCTGCTCCTGTGGGCGGGGACGCTGGCCGCGGTGCTGATCGTGTCGGGGGAGCAGCGGGCGCGGTACTTCCTGCCGCTCTGGCCCATCTGCGCGCTCCTCGTGGCGGACTTCTGGGTGAGCGGGGCCGAGCGGGCGCGGACGCTCCTCGACCGGGCGGCCGCCGTCTTTCTCGTGGCGATGATCGCGATCGGCGCGTTCGTGATCTGGGGATCGGCCTCCGGCGAGGATGCCGTCTTCCTTCCGGTCGGGATCGTGGAGCGCTGGCTCGTCGCCGGCGCCGTCATCGCCGGCTCGGCGGTGGCCCTGCTGACCCTCCGCCTCGAGCGGAGCGGCGCCGTGGGCTCGGCGTGGCTGGCCGCCGGCTTCGCCGTCGCGCTGGCGGTGACGGCGGTGGGCTATCCGCCGCGCTTCGCGCGCGTGCACGACTTCCCGGGCACGGCGCGGCGGGTGGCGGGGAAGCTCGACCCCGCGCTCCCGCTCCTCGCCTATCCGGACGCCAATCTCGCGTGGGACTTCTATCTGCGCCGGCCGATCCGCGAGCTCCGGAACGAGAACGAGGCGCTGGCCGTGCTGGCGGCGGCGCCTCAGGCGCGCGTGCTCATCCGCAGCGACGAGTGGCAGCGCCTCAAGCCCAGGGCCAACGGGGCCTGGCGCACCCTCGACGAGGGCCAGGTGGGTCGCCGGCAATTCGTCCTCCTGGGAAGCTAGCCCCGCGAAAGGAGAGCGGCATGGAGTTTCAGCTCCGGAAGATCGGACACGTGGTGTTGAACGTCAGCGATCTCGATGCCTCGCTGCGCTTCTACCAGGACGTGCTGGGCCTGCGCGTCACGGACCGCTATCCGGACAGCATGATGCCGGGCGGCATGATCTTCATGTGCGTCAACGGCGATCACCACGGGGTGGCGCTGGTGGGCGGCGGGAAGAAGGCGCAGGGCGATCGCGAAGCGTCCAAGGCGGCCGGCAGCAGCCTCAATCACTTCGCGTTCGAGGTGGGCTCGCTCGACGAGGTGTTCCGCGCCCGCGCGTGGCTCGGCAAGCACGGGGTGCCCATCGTCTTCGAGGGCCGGCGGCGGGCGGGCTGCCAGATCGCGATCGAGTTCACCGATCCGGACGGCAACAACCTGGAGATCTACTGGAACATCGACCAGATCGGGACCGACGGTCACGTGCGTCCGGGCAGCCAGTGGCGCCCCGCGCGCACGCTGGAGGATGCGGTGAAGAATCCGGTGGAGGGCCAGACGCTGCCGTCGTCATTCCGCTAGCAGGCGGTCGAGAAGGGTCCAGATCCGAGGCGCCGCCCGACGGCCGTACGCGAGGCGTACTCTCTGTACGTTGAGCGTGCGGCCGAGGGCGGCAACGAAGGAGATGAGCCCTTATCGGCCGCCTGGCTAGAACATGATCACCGAGCGGGAGACCTCGCCCGCCTTCATGGCGCGGAAGAACTCGTTGACGTCCTCGAGCTTGCCGCGGCGGGTGATCATCTCGTCGAGCTTGAGGCGGCCCTGCCGGTACAGCTCGATGTAGCGCGGCATGTCCACCTTGAAGCGGTTCGAGCCCATGCTGCAGCCCTGGATCTTCTTCTCGCGGAGGAACATGGGCCCGTCGAGCTCGATCTTCTGCCCCACGGGGATCATGCCCACCACGGTGGCCGTCCCGCCGGGCTTGATGCAGTCGAAGCACTGCTCGGCCGCGATCTTCAGCCCGATGGCCTCGAACGAGTAGTCCACGCCGCCGCTCGTCAGCTCGCGGATCGCCTTCACGGGGTCGCTCGTCTTCGCATTCACGCCATGCGTGGCGCCCAGCCCCTTGGCCGTGGCGAGCTTCGCGTCCACCGTGTCGACCGCGATGATCATGCGCGCCCCCGCGATGCGCGCGCCCTGGATGCACGCCAGGCCCACGCCGCCCGCGCCGAAGACGGCCACCGTGGAGCCGGGCTCGATGCGCGCGGTGTTCAGCACGGCGCCCACCCCCGTGGTCACGCCGCAGCCGATGAGGGCGGCCCGATCGAGCGGCATCTCGTTGTCGATCTTTACCAGCGCGTTCTCGTGCACGAGCATCTTCTCCGCGTAGGCGGAGAGGTTCGCGAACTGGTTGACGGGCTGGCCCTTCCACGAGAGCTTCGGCGGATCCCCCTTGGCGCGCACCGGGCGCGTCTGGCAGAGATGCGTCTTCCCGGTGAGGCAGTAGTCGCAGTGCCCGCAGAAGACGGAGAGGCAGGCGATGACGTGGTCGCCCGGCTTGAACTCGCTGACCTGGAGCCCCACCTCCTCCACGATGCCCGCCGCCTCGTGCCCGAGGATGGCCGGGGTGGGGAAGGGATAGAAGCCGTCCACGAAGTGGAGGTCGCTGTGACAGACCCCGGAGCCGACGGTGCGCACGAGCACCTCGCGCCCCATGGGCTTGTCGATGTCGACGTCCTCGATGGTCAACGGCTGGTGCGGTCCATGAAACACGGCTGCTTTCATACCGGCCTCCTGTGGGGATCGTCCGCGTGGGAATTCGCGCTGCGCGACGCGCAGGTTGAGAGAGTGCGCCGCCCCGGGGCACCCTGTCAAGGCCCGAGCTGCCCCTACACCGCGCCCGAATCCTGGAGCGGCCTGGTCTCGAGATCGTCCAGGTGCGCGATGCAGTTGAGCAGGCGCACGCGCCACGGCGCCGGCGGGTCGATGATGGTGAGCGCGGTGTTCCCCCACGCGAGCGGCGCGGGTTCCCCGGGAGGAAGCACGAGGTGCCGGCCGGCGAGCGAGCGGCACACGAGCCCATGTGTCACCACGGCGAGGTGCCCTGCCGCCGCGGCCGCCTGCTCCTGCATGAGCGCCCAGGCGCGATCGACGCGGGCGTGGAAGACCTCCCATGTCTCGCCATTGGGCGGCGCGTAGTCCGGCTCGAACATGTCGAAGCCGAGCTCCGCATAGGGCGTGCCCCGGATGTCCCCGAAGTTGCGCTCCTGGAGGAGCGGCGAGTACTGGACGGGCGCGCCCGTGGCGCGCCGCAGGTGCTCGGCCGTGGCGGCCGCGCGCGCGTAGTCGCTCGAGAGGATGAGGGCGATGCGTTCGCGCTCGAGGCGGCTGCCCAGGCGCGCCGCCTGCGCGGTCCCGCGCGGCGAGAGGGGATTGTCCGGCAGCTGGACGGTGCGCGAGGCGTTTCCCAGCGTCTCGCCGTGCCGGATCAGGAAGATCGACATCCGCGCGGAGCCGCGGGCTCAGACCACGTGATCGCGATGCAGCGCTTCGATGTCGGCCGGCGCGTAGCCGAGCCCGGCCAGGATAGCGTCCGTGTGCTGGCCGAGCTTCGGCGCCGCCTCGCGCACGGCCACGCCGCTCTCGGACATGCGGATAGGCGTGCGAATGTGCGGGACGCGCCCGAGCTCCGCGTCGTCGGCGTGCACGACCATCTCGCGATGGCGCACCTGCGGGTCGGAGAAGAGCTGCTCGTAGTTGTACACGGGGCCGCAGGGCACGCCGGCGTCGTCGAGCGCCTTGATCCAGTGCGCGGTGGGCGCCGTGGCGAGCACGGCGGTGATTTCCTTCTCGAGCTCGAAGCGGTGCGTGCGGCGATCCGGCCCGCGGCGGAAGCGCGGATCTTCCGTCCACTCCGGATGCCCGAGCGCCTTGGCGCAGCGCTCCCAGATGCTCTGCCCGGAGGCGCCGATCATCATGTAGCCGTCCTTGGTCTCGAAGCGCTGGTACGGTGCGTTCTGCCGGTGCCGCGAGCCCATGCGCGTGGGCTCCACCTGGTCCGCGAGCCAGCCCGCGCTCGTCCACGAGGAGAACGCCACCGCCGTCTCGAGCAGCGAGCACTCGATCTTCTGGCCCCGTCCCGTGCGCTGCCGCTCGTAGAGCGCCGCGAGCACGCCCTGCGCGCCCCACATGCCGGTGCCCAGATCGCAGATGGGCAGACCCACGGAGGTGGGCGGGCCGTCGGGCTCGCCCGTGACGTGCATGATGCCGCCCATGCCCTGGGCGATCAGGTCGAAGCCGCCCTTCTCGCGGTAGGGCCCGTCGGAGCCGAAGCCCGAGAGCTGGGCGTAGATGAGGCGCGGGTTGACCTTCTCGAGCACGTCGTAGCCCAGCCCGGCGCGGTCCATCACCGTCGCGCGGTAGTTCTCCACGAGCACGTCGGCGCTCGCCACCAGCTTGAGGAAGACCTCCCGCCCGCGCGGGGACTTGTAGTCGAGCGTGATGCTCTGCTTGTTGCGGTTGATGTAGCGGAAATATGGGTTGCGCGGGCTGCCGTCGCCCATGGCGCGCGAGTTGTCGCCGGAGCCGGGGCGCTCGAGCTTGATCACCTCCGCCCCCATGTCCGCGAGGATCATGGTGCAGTAGGGCCCCGCCATGTGCTCCGTCAGGTCGATGACCTTCACGCCGGCGAGGGGACCGCGATTGCCTTGCTGAGCCATGACGCCTCCGGGCATGGAAGTGTGCCTGCCTCCGATTGGCGCAGTGTAGCGCACTTTTCGCGCGTCATCGGCCGGTGTAAGCTCTCCGGCACATGCGCGACGACGCCCTCGTCCGATTCACCGCGCACGAGCTCACGCGCGAGGACCTCCACGCCTTCATGGCGCGCTCGGACGGGCCCGCGCTCCGCCGCGCCCTTGGCCACTTCGGCACGGTGGCCGTCACCGGCACGCTGCTGTGGAATCTCCGCTTCACGTGGTGGGCGCTGCCGCTCGCGGTCGGGCACGGCTATGCGCTGGCCTTCCTCTTCTGCGCGCTCCACGAGACGGCGCACCGGACGGCCTTCCGCAGCCGCGGGCTGAACGTGGCCGTCGGCACGCTGGCCGGCCTCCTCACGTTCTGGCCGTACCGGAACTATCGCGTCTTCCACTGGGAGCACCACCGCTTCACGCAGGATCCGGAGCGCGACCCCGAGCTCTATTTCGCCAAGCCGGCCTCGCTCGCCGTCTACCTTTTCATGCTCACGGGCATTCCGAACCTGCACCGGCGCGTGAGCGATATCCTGCGCCTGGCCTGGGGCAGCGCCGATCGCCCGTGGATGGCGCCGCCCGAGCGCCGGGCGCTCGTCGTGGAGGCCCGGGCCTACCTCGCCGTCTACGTGCTCGTGGCCGCCGCCTCCGTGCTCACGGGATCCACCCTGGCGCTGGTCGTGTGGATCGTGCCCCTCCTCCTGGGGCAGGCGTTCCTGCGGCCCTACCTCCTCGCCGAGCACACGGCCTGCGCCTTCACGCGCGATTGCCTCGACAACACGCGCACCACGCTCACGCTCCCGCTCGTGCGGCTCTACGCCTGGAACATGCCGTACCACGCCGAGCACCACGCGTACCCCGCGGTGCCGTTTCATGCGCTGCCGCGCCTGCACGAGCGAGTGCAGGGGAAGATCGCGAACCTCGATCCCGGCTATCTGGCCGCCACGGCCAAGGTGAATCGGTACCTCTTCGGCCGGAAGGACGCACGGACGCTGGCTGGGCTAGGATAGCCGCCGTCCGTGCCGTTCACCATCACACGGAGGAACTCGATGCGATCGCGAGTCCTGTGCCTGACGCTGGTGTCATGCTTGCTGACCTTCGCCCTGGCTCACGCCCAGGGCCTGCCCACGGCGAAGCCGGAAACCGTCGGGCTTTCTTCCGAGGGGCTCAATCGGGTCCTGGCTGCCGTGAAGGCCGACGTCGACAAGGGCGCGCTCCCCGGCGCGGTTCTCCTGGTCGCCCGCCAGGGCCGCGTGGTGATGTTCGAGGCCGTGGGCGTGATCGATCCCGCGACCAGGGCCCCCATGACGAAGGACGCCATCTTCCGCATCTACTCCATGAGCAAGCCCATCACCTCGGTCGCGGCCATGACGCTGTTCGAGGAAGGCAAGCTCATGCTGAGCGATCCGGTCTCGAAGTACCTGCCGAAGATGAAGGACATGAAGGTAGGCGTGGAGAAGCCTGGCGCCGATGGCGGCAAGCCGACCCTCGAGCTCGTGCCCGCGGCCCGCGAGATGACCATCCAGGACCTGCTCCGGCACTCCTCGGGGCTCACCTACGGCGCCGCGGGGGCGAATCTCGTGAAAGCTCAGTGGCAGGAGGCGGCGGTGGCGCAGGGGCGCCCCTCGAATGCCGAGCTGGTCGACCGGATCGCCAAGCTGCCGCTGCTCTTCCAGCCTGGCACCACCTGGGAGTACAGCACCTCCACGGACGTGCTGGGCCGGGTCGTCGAGGTCGTCTCCGACCGCTCCCTGTACCAGTTCGAGAAGGAGCGCATTCTCGATCCGCTCGGCATGAAGGACACGAGCTTCTACGTCCTCGATCCCACCAAGCAGAGCCGCATCGCCGAGCCGCTCCCGACCAATCGCGTGCTGACGAGCGGCAACGAGATGTTCGATCCGCGCGTGGAGGCCAAGCTGGAGAGCGGTGGCGGCGGCATGATGGGCACGGCGATGGACTACGCCCGCTTCTGCCAGATGCTGCTGAACGGCGGCACCCTCGACGGCAGGCGGATTCTCGGGCCGAGGACCGTGGCCTACATGGCCTCCGATCACCTGGGGAGCACGATCAAGCCGGGACCCAACTACCTTCCCGGTCCTGGCTTCGGCTTCGGGCTCGGCTTCGCCGTGCGCACCGCAGCCGGCGAGGTCCCCACTGCCGGCTCTGTCGGCGAGTACAACTGGAGCGGAGCCGCGGGCACGACGTTCTGGATCGATCCGAAGGAGAAGATGTTCGTCGTGTTCATGATCCAGGATCCGAAGCAGGGCCGGCACTATCGCACGCTGCTCAAGGACATGATCTACGCGGCGGTGGACAAGCCCGTCACGAAGTGAAGGGCAAGATCGGCGACGCAGGCGGCCACGGTTGGGCGATCGGTTCGTGGCCGTCCGCGTTCTGCACTTCGACGCTTTCTCCGCGCAGCCGGGCATGGGCAATCCGGCCGGCGTGGTCCTCGACGCGCGTGCCCTGGACGATGCGGCCATGCAGGCTATCGCGCGCGCCGTGGGCTTCAACGAGACGGCTTTCGTGCTGCCCTCGCAAACGGCCGACGTCCGCCTGCGCTATTTCACGCCCGGCCATGAGGTGGACCTCTGCAGCCACGCGACTATCGGAGCTCTCGTGGCGCTCCACCAGCACGGCCTGCTGCCCGGTGCGGGGGTCCCGCGGCGACTGACCATGGAAACGGGAGCCAGGCTCCTGCCGGTCACGATCGAGGATGGCGTCGCGGGACCGGTCGTTGTCATGACCCAGGCTCCTGCGCGCTTCGTGCCGTTCGACGGCGATCGCACGGCCCTCGCGCGAGCGCTCGGCATCGAGCCCGCCGACCTTCACGCCGATCTGCCCGTGCTGTACGGCAGCACCGGGCTCTGGACGCTCGCGGTGCCGGTTCGCGGCCGGGATGCGATCCGTCGCATGAAGCCGCACACCGCCGACTTTCCTTCGGTCCTCCTCCAGATGCCGGGGGCGTCCATTCATCCCTTCTGTCTGGAGACGATGGACCCGGCGGCGCACCTTCATGCGCGCCACTTCTCCTCTCCGCGATCGGGCACGGTGGAGGACCCGGTGACGGGCACGGCGTCCGGGGTGCTCGGCGCGTACCATCGGGAATTCATGCGGGCGCCCGCGCGGGCGCCGCTCGTCGTCGAGCAGGGGCAGGAGATCGGCCGCGATGGTCGCGTGCTGGTGTGGGTGGAGCAGCGCGGCGGCGACTGCCACGTGCGCGTCGGTGGCACCGCCCGCTTCATGCGCGAGATGGCCGTCGAGCTGCCGCATGGCTGATCCGGAACTGTCCTTTCGTCGGCCAGCATGCGGGCGGCTGGCGGGCGCGTGCGTGATGGTCCAGCTCACCCCGGACAAGGCGCGCGTGGACGCCAAGCGCTTCTACGAGGGCCTGGTTCGTGGCCTCGCACGAGGGCATGAAGCTTCACCTGGGAACAGCCTCGCCTCCGGGGTGAGGGCGGCGCCGTGCGCGCGCCGGCGATCTCGGCTATGCTCCCGCATGGTGAGTCACGCCCCGTAGTTCCACCCCCCACAAGGAGAGAGCCATGGCCAGCCAGAGCGTCTATCGGGTCACGGATCTGGTGGGAACGAGCAAGGTGTCCTGGGAGGACGCGGTCAAGAACGCCGTGCAGACCGCGGGGAAGACGCTGCGCGACCTGCGGGTCGGCGAGGTCACGCGTCTCGACGTCACCATCGACAAGGGGAAAGTCACGGCCTTCCGCGCCCGCGTGAACGTCTCGTTCAAGTACGAAAGCTAGGCTTTCGGAGGGGCTTCGCCAGAGACACGAGGAGGAGAGCAGATGCTCTCCTCCGTGTTCTCGATCCGGCGCGGGCGCGCCGATCTCAGCGGGTGCCGCTCAGCTCGAACGTCTGCGTCTCGAACGTGTTGGCCACCCCCATGCCCAAAAGCTTGATCTCGGGCTGGAGCGTGACGCCCAGACGGCTCTCCACGCGGTCGCGGGTCATTTCCATCAGGGCGAGCACATCGGCGTGCGTCGCGCCGCCGCGGTTGATGATCAGGTTCCCGGACTTGGACGAGATCTCCGCGCCGTGCACGCGCTTGCCCCGGAGACCCACTGTCTCGATGAGGCGCGCGGCGCGGTCGCCCGAAGGGTTCTTCCAGATGTAGCCTGCCGATGCGAGGGCGAAGGGCTGCGTGTCCTTCCAGACCTTCATGCGCAGGCGGAGATTTTCGTGGATGCGCTGCGCCGGGCGCCGCACGAGCTGGAGCCGGCAGGCCACGACCACGGCGCCGGCGGGCAGATCGAAGCCACGACCGTTCCCAACCGGGCCGCTCGGACGGTACTCGCCCACCGTGCCGTCGGGATGGAGGAACGTGATCGAGGTGCAGGCATCCAGGAGCGAGCCTTCGAGCGCCCGCGCATTCGTCGCGAGCGCGCCGCCCACCGTGGCGGGAATGCCGGCCAGATGCTCGAGACCGCCCAGACCCAGCGCCGCCGCTTCGCGGATGAGCGCGGACAGCGGCATGCCGGCGCCGACGGCCACCTCGTCGCCCTTGAACTCCGCACGGCCCAGAATCCCCTCGAGCTTCAGCACCACGGCCTGGAGCCCCGAGTCGGAGACCAGCATGTTGTTGCCGCCGCCGATCACGATCACGGGCAGGTCTTCCTGCTCGGCGAACGCGAGCGCGTAGCGCACGTCGTTGATGTCCTGCGGCATCACGAAGAACTCGGCAGGGCCGCCGATCCGCAAGGACGTGTAGAAGCTGAGAGGTTCCGTGAACCTGACCGTGCCGGCGATTCGCCCTAGCATCTCGTTCTCCTTTAAGTCCCGAGCGGTGAGGGGGTTTGGGCCGTGCCCGACTATTGCAGCAGCGGTGCCAACTGTCGAAGGTGAGATATTTCAGATAGTTGGAGAGTTTTGACGAGCTGCGGCAAGACGAAGCACGTCACTCGGCCCTGACGGGGAATGCCAATTTTCGGGGCTTCGGGGGCTCGAGCGGCCGGCGCCGCGCGCCGTCGGGCTAGGTCGGGCGGCGGGCCGTGAAGACGCTGATCGGATACAGGCAGAAGTAGTCGGGATCGTTCAGGATATTGCCCTTCGCGTCCGCGTCGCACAGCGCCGAGCGTTTCTGCCACTCCTCCGGCGTCAGGAGCTCGCGGATGCGCTCGCCCCAGTTGCGGGTGAAGACGGTGTGCTGGATGTAGTCGTGGTCCGCGGGCGCGAGGGGAGCCCGCCGCTCGAGAAGGTAGTTGCGCGTCGCGGGCGGCCCGAGACCGGCTGCGCGAAGCGACGCCATGGTCGTCTGGCGCCGCTCCTGAAACGAGCGTCCCCCGCCCTCGTCAAGCGTGCGGCGGATCTCGGCGATCTGAATGCGCCGCTCCAGCTCCGGATGACCGGGCAGGAACATCGCGGCGAGCACCTGGGACTCCTTGATGACGATGTGTCCTCCCGGCCGTACGACGCGCCGGAACTCCTGGAGCGCCCGATCCGTGTCGACGATGTGATGCAGCACATCCCCGCACCAGAGCCAGTCGACGCTGCGGTCGGGCAGGGGGATTGCCGTCCCGTCGCCCTCCCGGAACTCGAGCCGGCCCGGCTCCAGCTGCCCGCCGACGAGCGCCCGGGCCGCTTCGACCTTCGTGCCGTCGGGCTCCATGCCCGTCACGCGGCCGTCACGGCCCACGGCCTGGGCGAGCCAGAGCGCGTAGAGGCCGACGCCGCAGCCCACGTCGAGCCCGCGGGAGGCGGGCGGCAGATCCAGATCGGCGATGATGTGTCGGGCTTCGGGCTCCTGGAAGCGATTCATCCGCTCCAGCGACTGGTGGGGGCTGTCCGGGCTGGGCACGCGGCCATAGTACGCGAGGCGGGGGCTGCGGCATAATCGATCCGTGATGCGCTCCCGTCTCCACGGCGGCCGTGGCCTTCTCGTCATCGGCCTGCACGTGGTCCTGGCGACCTCCAGCATCGCGTCGGCCGCGGAGACGCCGGCGGCGGTCGAGGTCCAGGATCTGCTCCAGATCCCCGCCGCCGACCGGCGGCGTCTCGTCCGGGGCGAGATCGTGTCGTATCCCGTCACCGAGAACAGCGAGCGCGAGGTCGCCGTCGGCCTCGCCATGATCGTGGCGGCTCCCGCCGCTCAGGTCGCGCAGTACCTCACCTCCACGCAGCTGCTCGCCCAGGATCCGGCCATCAACGAGTTCGCGCTCGTGCCGGCGGATCTGAGTCCCGGCGCCATGGTCGGGCCCGGATTCGCCAGGAGCGAGCGGGACGAAGCTCTGAGCCTTCTGGAGGCATCGCCCGGCACGCGCTTCAATCTCTCGATGGCCGAGATCGACGTGCTCCAGACGGCGCGGAGCTCCGCTCGGGAAGGTTCCGCCGAGGCCGGCTCCGACACCTACCGGCGGCTTCTCGCCCAGCGGGTAGAGAAGTACCGGCAAGGCGGGCTGGCCGGGATCGCTCCCTATGCGCGGAGCGGCGGCGCCGTCACCGATCCGAGCGCCGAGCTCAGGCAGGCCATCGCCGATCTGGAGCGGGCCGGCCGCTCGGGATCGGACCTGCGTGAGGCCCTGCTGCGCTTTCCGTCCGATCAGCCCGCTCAGTTGAGCAGCCAGGTGTACTGGGTGAAGCGCCGCGTGCAGCGGCGACTGCACCTGAGCCTGCTCCATCGCATCGTGGCGACCGGTCCGGGAGCGACGATGCTCCTCGAGCGCTACTTCTTCGTGGGCCACTCCTTCAACTCGATGCAAATCCTCACGGGCGCGCTCCGGCACGAAGACAGCATCATGGTGTTCGCGACGACACGGGTCTCGACCGACGAGGTGCTGGGGATCGGCAACTCGTTCAAGCGGACGGTGGCCCGCGGTCAGGTGAGGGACGAGATACGAGCGCGCCTTGAGCGCATGCGTTCCACGCTCGTACCTCGACCCGGCGGGACGGAAAGCCCGTGAGGAGCTGGTGGCGGGGTGCGGCGCTCGGCGCGCTCGCGCTGATGATGGCGCCGGTGCCGGGGCGCGCGGCCTGCGCGCCGTCGTCGGCCGATCCGGGCACGCCCATGGCGCTCGTGCTCTCGGGCGGGGGCGCCAAGGGAGCGTACGAAGCGGGAGTGGCCGCGGCCTTCGTCGAGCGCGGGCTGCCCATCCGCCTGGTGGCCGGATCCTCGGCGGGCGCGCTGAACGCGGCCATGATCGCCAGCGGCCGGGCCGATCGGCTGGAGGCGCTCTGGCGGAGCGTCACGCGCGAGCAGGTCTACTCGCTGCGCGCGCCCATCTTCTTCGCCGGCTTCCTGCCGGGCTGGCTCACGCTCTACGTGCTCAGCGAGACGACGGCGCTCTTCGATCCGTCGCCCCTGCGGGAGCTCATCAGCGCCTCGCTCGACTTCGAGCAGATTCGCGGCTCGCCGATCCGTCTGCTCGTGACCGCCACCGATCTCGTGCGCCGCGAGAAGCGCGTCTTCGACAACGCCACCGTCACGGTGGACGCGCTCATGGCGGCCTCCGCGGTGCCTGGGCTCTTTCCGCCCGTCGAGGTGGACGGCGCGATGCTCGTGGACGGCGGGCTCACAGGGCGCGCGCCGGTCCTGGAAGCGCTGGAGGCGGATCCCTTGCTGGGTCGCGCGGTGGTGGTGATGAGCTACGCGCCGACGGAGCGCGGCGCGCCGCCCACGACGATGCGCCGGGCGCTCGAGGAGAGCTTCGAGCTCATCATGATCCGGCAGATCCGCCGCGATACGGAGCTGGCGCAGCTCCGCTACCCCAGCGTGGACGTGCAGCTCCTCACGCCTTCGGCCCCGCTCCTCCTTCGCCCGCTCGACTTCGACGCGGAGGCCATGACCCGTCTGCTCGCCCTGGGCCGCGCCGACGCCCAGCGCTGCCTGCAGGCGTGGGAGCGCAGGTAGCCATCACGAGCCGGCCGCCCGCAGCCACGCGTCGGCTTCGCGGGCCGTGCGCAGATGGACGATCTCGAGGTGCCGGTGCTCGGGGAGCGCGAAGAGCTTCGGGTATTCGCGCTTGTACCGCCAGTACGTCTTGAAGAGCCAGTTGTAGAGCGAGTGATCCGACCACAGCATGAGATGCTCCCAGAGAAGCTCCCGATTGCCGTTCCAGAGCACCTTGCGGTACACTCCCCGGCCCACGGTGCGCGAGGTCAGCCGCCAGAAGACGCGGGGGAGCGGGAGATCGAGCCATATGATCGCTTCGGCACGCGGCCACACGATGTCGCGCACCTGATGGTAGTTTCCGTCCACGACCCAATCCGTCGTCCGCGTCGCTTCGTCCGCGCGAGCCCGGAAGGTGCCCCGGTCCGCCTCCGTCCAGCTGGGACCCCAGTGAAGGGCGTCGAGCTCGACGAGGTCGAGACCGAGCGTACGGGCCAGGCGCGCCGCCAGCGTGGACTTGCCCGAGCCGGTCGGCCCGACGACGACGAGGCGGCGGTAGCGACACGCCATGAAGGGGCGATCATAGCATCGGCTCGCCTTCGGCCCATCCAGGGCTAGACTGGAGCGGATGCGGATCGAAGACTACGCGCTCCTCGGCGACACGCAGACCGCCGCGCTGGTGGGCCGCGACGGTTCCATCGACTGGCTCTGCCTGCCGCGCTTCGATTCGGGAGCCTGCTTCGCCGCCCTCCTGGGAGATCAGCGCCACGGCCGCTGGCTCCTGCGGCCCGTCGGGGAGGTCTCGCAGTCGCACCGCCGCTACCGGCCGGGCACCCTGATCCTCGAGACCGAGCTCGAGACCGACAGCGGCGCCGCGCGGCTCATCGACTTCATGCCCCCGCGGGACTCGAGCCCGACCGTCGTGCGGATCGTCGAAGGCGTGCGGGGCGAGGTCCGGATGC
>Ga0335070_10002587_pt1 | contig 20973 bp, 19 predicted proteins | sample Lox_Sample_13_FD_206722 | JGI IMG/M metagenome (GOLD analysis project Ga0335070, IMG submission 206722) | Soil microbial communities from Loxahatchee National Wildlife Refuge, Florida, United States - Lox_Sample_1.3 | ecosystem: Environmental > Terrestrial > Soil > Wetlands | place: USA...
CGGGGAAGTACGACTGCGCGACGCTGACGCACAGCGAGACGTCCACCGGCGTCATGAATCACCTGGAGGAGATTGCCCCGGTGTTCCGCAAGTACCCCGACATCGTCTGGTGCATCGACGCGGTGTCATCGTTCGGCGGCGTGAAGGTGGACGTCGACAGCCTGGGCATCGACGTGATGGTGACCTCCAGCCAGAAGTGCCTCGGCCTCCCTCCTGGACTCTCGCTTGCCACGTTCTCTGCCAAGGCGGAAAAGCGGGCCCAGGGCGTGAAGAACCGCGGGTATTACTTCGATCTGCTTCAGCTCCTGCAGTTCATCCGGGAGAAGAACTTCCAGTACCCGTCCACCATGAGCATTTCCCACCTCTTCGCCCTGGACAAGCAGATGGACCGGATCATCGCGGAAGGCTTTGATGCGCGTTTCAAGAGGCACGAACAGATGGCCTCTGCGGTCCAGGCGTGGGCGCGCGGGCACTTTGCGCTGTTCCCCGAAGAGAAGTACGCCTCACGAACGGTCACGTGCATCAAGAACACGCGCGGGATTTCCGTTGCGGACCTCAACAAGGAGCTGGGGAAGCGCAACCTGACGCTCTCCAACGGCTACGGGAAGCTCAAGGAGCAGACGTTCCGCATCGCCCACATGGGAGACCTGCAGATGTCCGATATCAAGGAGCTCCTGGAGGCCATTGACGACATCCTGAAGCTGAAATAACGCCGCGCGGCCAGCGCCCGCTCTGTGTGCAATCGCCCCGGAAACTGAATTGGCCCGCGCAGGCGGGCCTTTTTTCTTGCAAGCTCCTCCCGCGCCGACTATACTTGAGCGCATGGAGGAGCAGAAAACCTGCCTGTTTTGCGGGAAAAACGTGGACAGGAGCTTCCAGTACTGTCCGCACTGCGGCTACGAGTTCGGGCAGGGGGAGGACCTCTGCGCGCTCCTGGAGGAGACCGCGGGAGACCCGGGATCCGAGGGAGAGGAAGACTACCTGCTGCGCCTCCGAACGCTCCAGGAGCTCCTTGCCGACATGGAGAAGGAACTGGACCTCATCATCAGGACCTCTTCAAGAGATCCTTGATCACGCTCCGGTCATCCAGGAGTGAGCTCAGGCTCCTGTTGTAGTGGAGCCGGTAGATGATCCTGGCAAAAAGCTGAGTCACGTCCGCGCTGAGGTACCATTCCCGGTTCAGGACCGATTCGTCGTGGTACACGGCATTCGTGCCGATGATCCGTGAGAAAAGCCCCTCGGCGTACGCGGCGTCGAAGGTGTCCACCGCCTCCGCGCTGAACAGCGGGAGGCTCACCGCGCAGAACGTCTCCTCCGCGCCGAACTCCTTGAGCTTGCGCATCGCCTTGATGAGCGTTCCGCCCGTCCCGATCATGTCGTCGATCATGAAGACCGTCTTCCCCTCCACGGAGCCCAGAAGCTTCATGTCGGTGATGTTGCCCTTCTCCGCGCTCTGTGCCACACGGGAATAGTCCCGCTCCTTGTACAGCATCCCGAGGGGCTTGCCCAGGATGGAAGCGTAGAACTTGTTGCGGTCTACCGCGCCGGTGTCCGGCGCCACCACGACGAGCTTCTCATCTTTCAGGTCCGTGACGCTGGCAAGCGCCTTGATGATCTGGTAGGCACCGTGGAGGTTCTCCAGGCGCACGTGGTTGAAGCAGTTCTCGATCTCCTTGGAATGGATGTCCAGCGTGATGATGCGCGTCACGCCGAAGGCCTCCAGCATCTGGCCCACGCGCGCCGCGGACAGGCTCTCCCGTCCCTTCTTCTTGTGCTGGCGGGAGTAGGGGAACGTTGGCAGGATCACGGTGACCTGCATGGCTCCCGCCTGCAGCGCCGCATCCACCGTGACGAGCAGGCAGAAGAGGTGGTCGTTCACGGAGAGACACTGGGGATCATCCGTCTTCTGGAACTGGAGGGGGTAGCGGTTGGAGACGTCCTGGACGATGTAAATCTCCGTGTCCCGCACGGAGGTGAGAATCTCCGTTTTGAACTCCCCGTTGGGGAACCGGGTGAACTTGGCCGGCACGAGATACGTGGGGCTGCGCTGCCGGTCGATCGGCTCGTCGAGATCGCCAGAGGAGGGCAGGATGTCGTTGGAAAGGTTCACCTGCCGGATGATCTCTGCCCGGGGCAGCTTGTAGGATTTGCTCAGCATGGCCACGCGCTCTTCGAGCTTTTCCCGGGTGATGGTCTCCAGGTGGCCGAAGATTTTCTGGGCGAAGGCGAGTCCGCCCGGGCAGGGCAGGATGCCGATCTGGGAGAGGCTCACGTCAGCCATGGGATGCGCTGAAGAATGCGACCGTGCTTGCCAGCCCGGTGTCGAGGTCCCGCAACGGTTTCCACCCCAGCACGCGCGCCGCTTTGGAGATGTCCAGGCAGCTGCGCCTGAGGTCTCCCGGCCGCGGGCCGCCGCGCGTATACTTCAATTCCCTTCCCATGATCCGGCAGATGGCGGCGAGCAGCTCCCGAGTCTTCACGGGCCGGCCGGTACCGATATTGACGGCCTCCCCGTCTCCTTTCTCCAGGGCTGCAAGGCTGGCCTGCGCGACGTCTTCTACGTATACGTAGTCCCGGGCCATTCCTTCCGGGTCCTCGGGATACGCGTTGATTGTCGGGATATCTCCGGCGAGCATCTTGGAAATGAAGATGGCCACCACGCCGGCCTCTCCATGGGGGTTTTGCCGTGGGCCGTAGACATTTCCGTAGCGCAACGCCGTCCAGTTCAGCCCGTGCTGGTTCTTGTAGAACCGCAGGTAGTTTTCCCCGAGAAGCTTGTGAATTGCATAGGGCGATTCCGGGGCGGGCGGGTTGTCCTCAGGAATATGCTCCAGGGGTGATTCGCCATAGATCGCCCCACCGGACGAAATGAAGATGAACTTCTTCACACTCGCCTTGCAGCAGTTCTCCAGCACGTTGAGAAGCCCGAGGCCGTTGATCCGGGCGTCCAGCATGGGGTCCCGGGAAGAAACAACCACGGACATCTGAGCAGCGTGATGATTCACCACGTCCGGCTTTTCGATCTCGAATACCTTCTGAAGCTGCGGAGAAGCGATGTCCATGAGATAGAAAGCTGCTCCTGAGGGGATATTGGCCCGGTTTCCCGTGCTCAGATCATCCACGATCACCACCGAATGGCCCGCCTTCAGGTATACATCCGCTGCATGGGAGCCGATGAACCCGGCGCCACCAGTGATGAGGATTTTCATGGCGCAACTGTAGCATCGGCCGCCGGGAGGGGTCAAGGCGAACGGGCTTCCCCGGCGCATTTCACGCGCCGGGGGGGCTTTTTCGGTGAAGCTTTGGCGTGCGAACTGCCGAAGATTGTAGGAGCAGGCATAAAGAAGGGGTGCGGATCTTGAGGAAATCACTGCTCCTCGCATTCGTTATGATGGCGCCGGCCGCCTGGTCCCAGGTGACCTTCTCCGGACTCGATCTGTCTGCGAAGAACAGGCTGCTTTTCGGCGCCACCGCGCGCGGCCCTGATTTCGGGACCTACTCGACTCTCTTCCTCGCAGATCCCCGCGCCAAGACAATCCGCCAGCTCACCTTCTTTCCCGAGGAGATTCTCCTTCTTCAAGACAAAGCTGTCCTGCAGATCCAGAACCGCTTCGGCGTTTTCCGCTCCCAGGCAGGATTCGGCACCATCTTGCCGCTCGCCATGTTCCCCTCCTTCACCGGCGGAAAGCAGATACAGACGGGACGGGTGGCCCCGATGCAGACCTCGCCGGACGGCCGCTACCTCCTGTACATCCGCCCGACGTCCCCCGCGTTCGGCAACCTGACGCTCCTGGAGGCGGCCACGGGGAAGGAGACCCTGGTCGCCGAGCACGTGGAGATCTCCCTGGAGACGCTGCCCGCGGTCTGGTCCCCTGATTCCCGGTTCGTCGTGTACAGCAAGGCCGCCGGTCTCTTCTACTATTCACTGTCCCAGATGCTGGACAACCGCGTCCTCACGGAAGGACTGCGCCGGATCGGTGACGGCACCATCGCGAACATCCGCTGGGGCGCGGACCGCAAGCTCATGTACATCTCCGGGCTCATCGTGTACGCCATCGACCCGAATGAGCTTTTCACCCGCGCGCTCTACACGGGGTTCCTGAAGATCGGCCGCGTGGCGGGGAAGATCCCCTTCGAGTTCGACTCCAACTTCGATTCCTTCTGGGTATCTCCCGACGGGAAGAACCTTCTGCTGGACAAGGGAGGCAGGAACCTTTTCCTCTACTACCTCGGCGCCGATGATTTTCACGCAACCGGCGCGCCTCTGACGCTTCCGTACCTCTACCTGCCGCGCGACACGACGGTGCGCAAGGTGATCTGGTCCGAGGGGAATATCGTCACAATGTTGTGTGAAACCCGGGCATCCGGCGTCCGGGGCTCCGCGATCTACCGGCTCGCGCAGGATGCGCAGGGCCGATACGGCAGCTTCGTCCAGATGCCGGACTCCGGCGTACTGGACATCAGCCTCTCTCCTGACGGGACGTACGCGGCCCTCACGAACGACACGGGTGTCTCCTGGCGGGACTACGTCACCTGGCAGGAGAAGGGGAAGGCAGCCCAGCCGTCGCCGCTTCACGTGCTGTGGCTGAGCCAGGACGAGCTGCTCCTCGCGGGGGCGTTCTACATCGAAAGGTTCTCCGTTGCCACGGGCGCCTCCACTCTGGTGGCCCTTTCACAGCCGGGCGATTACGGACACGCCAGGGACTCCGACGCAATCCAGGTGTCCCTCAAGGGACGATTCTATGCTCTGGACGAGCCCAGCGGCGACTGGAAGAAGATCGATGCGTATGCCGTGCGGGAGCGCAGCGCCGCTTCCGAAGACGTGCGCGTGTACCTGGAGAACTCCACGCGCGGAAGCTACGCGAACCTCGTCATGGTCCGCGACGTGAAGGGATTCGGGACGACCCCGCTGTTCCCGGCGGAGACGACGCTCTACGAGCCGTTCCCTGCGACGGATGAGCAGGTCAGCACGAGCGACTTCACGCACGGATCGCGCATCCGCCGCCGCGAGGTGGCCCTGGTGTTCAACGCGGTGGATTCCGCGGAGGGGCTCACCGGCGTGCTCAACACACTGTCCGCGTACCGCCTGCGGGTCACGTTCTTCGTCAATGGCGAGTTCATCCGCCGCTATCCCGATGCGGTGAAGGAGATCGCCGACTCCGGGCACGACGTGGGCTCCCTTTTCTCAACCTTTTTCACGATGACCGACTCCCGCTTCGCCGTGGACCGGGACTTCGTCAAGGGCGGCCTGGCGCGGAATGAAGACGACTACTTCGCCGCAACGGGCCGGGAGGTCTCCCTCCTGTGGCACGCGCCGTACTACATCGTGAGCTCGGACATTATCGCCGCGGCCGCCCTGATGAACTACACGTACGTCGGACGCGACATTGACTCCTACGACTGGGTGCCGGCCACGGACTTCAACCGGGAGCGCGGGATCTACTTCTCCGCTTCCGATCTCGTGGAGCGCCTCATTGCCCGCAAGAAGCCCGGCTCCATCATCCCGATCCAGATCGGCATGACCGGCGGACGGCGGGATGACTATCTCTTCCAGAAGCTCGATCTCGTCATCAACGAGCTGATCCTGCTCGGGTACGATGTGGTTCCTGTGTCGACTCTCATGGAACACGCGAAATGAGCACGGAAGCGAAAGGGGAACAGCGGTGAACTCCAACGATCAGGCGCAGGCGTACAAGGAAATCCAGATCAAGACGGCCAACCAGATCAGGCTCATCGTGATGCTCTACGATGGGGCCATCCGCCACCTGAACCTCGCCCTGGATTCCTTCTCCGAGGGCCACCGGCGCTACGACGCGATCAACAACCACATCATCGCCGCGCAGGACATCCTGTCCGAGCTCACCGCCTCCCTGGACTTCGAGAGGGGCGGCACCGTGGCCAAGAATCTCTTCAGCCTGTACACGTTCATGAACCGGCAGCTCCTGGACGCGAACTTCCGCAAGGAGCCGGCGCCGGTCCGGGACGTCAAGAAGCTGCTCGGCGACCTGCGCGAGGCGTGGGTGGAGATCTCCAGCCGCAAGGGGCTGGAGGAGCGCGGCGGAGCCGTGAGCGGCGTGAATATCGCGGGCTGAGCACATCGAAGAGGAGGGGATTCGCTGATGCGCACCATCATGATGCCGACGAGCACGACGAACAGCGCCGAACAGAAGGTTGCCATCCTGAAGCGCCTGCGGGAGATGCTGAGACAGCAGCGGGAGAAGCTGCAAGGCTATCTGCGGCTCCTGGAGCAGGAAGAGAAGTCCATTCACCGTGGAGATGCGGAGAGCCTCCTTGCGCAGGTGGAGATGGAGAAGTCGATCATTGCGGACATCTTCGCCCTCAAGAAAGTGATCCAGCCCCTTGAATCTCTCTACCAGAGCGCCTACCCTCGGGCGGAGGAAACCGTGCCGAAGCTGAGGGCGACGCTGGAGAAGATGGGAGAGCAGGTGATCGCGCACAACGCGAAAAACCGGGCCCTTCTCAGGGACCGCATGGAAGAGTTGCGCGTGGAAATCGCGTCCCTGCGCTCCTGGCCGAAGTCGACCTTCCGGGAAGCCGCTCCCCGGCTCGTCGACATCTCCACATGAGCGGCGAGCTGTACCTGATCGATGGCTACAGCATCATTTACAGAGGGTACTTCGCTTTCCTGAAACGGCCCCTGCTCAATCCGCAGGGCAGAAACTCCTCCTCCGTGTTCGTGTTCTTCCGCACGCTTCTGCAGATCGTGCGCGAGCGCGGGCCCGGGTACCTTGCCGTTGCCATGGATTCCCGAGTCCCCACGTTCCGACATCAGCGTTACGAGCAGTACAAGGCCACGCGGCAGAAGGCCCCGCCTGATCTGCACGCGCAGGTCCCGGTGATCGAGGAGATCCTGGGCGCCCTGGGCGTGCCCTGCATCCGCCAGGACGGCTACGAAGCGGACGACGTGATTGCCACGCTGGCAGAGGGATGCCGGGCCACGGGCCGGCCGTGCTGGATCATCTCCAGTGACAAGGACATCCTCCAGCTCATCGAGGGCAACACGCGCATCCTGGCCCAGGAGCGTGGGTCCACCGATCTTGCGGAGTACTCCCGGGAGAAGGTGTTTCAGGAGCGCGGCGTCTATCCAGAGCAGATCATCGATTACCTCGCTCTTGCCGGGGACTCATCAGACAACGTGCCGGGCGTTGCCGGTGTCGGAGAGAAGACCGCGGTCAAGCTTCTTGCGGACTACAAGAGCCTGGATGGGATTTACGAAAAGCTCTCAGTCATTACGCCGGAGGGCGTGAAGAAGAAGCTGGAGGCAGGACGGGACGCGGCGTTCCTCTCCCGCGAGCTCGTGACGCTGAAACGTGACGTGCCCGGCGTGCCGCCAACGGAAGAGCTCGTTTTCAACAGCCTGAATACGGCGGCGGCCATTCCCCTGTTCGAGAAGGAAGGGATGAGGAGCATCATCTCCGATCTTCGAGCGCTTGCGCCGGCAGGAAAGACGGCGCGGAAGGCCGAAGCCGCTCCCGCCCCGGCCGCTTCTGCGTCCGCCGCGCCGACGCAGCTCAAAAGCACCGCACCCGGGACCTACCGGACCGTGACAGACATCGCGGAGCTCGATGATTGGATTTCACGCGCCCGGTCCGCAGGAGTCTACGCCTTCGACGTTGAGACGGACAGCACGGACGAGATGCGCGCGGCTCCCCTCGGCTTCTCTCTTTCCTTCGAGGAGGGCAAGGCCTGCTACGTTCCCATCCGGGCACGCGGCGTGACGTGCATTCCCGCGGACGAGGTGCGTCGGAAGCTCAAGGCGCTCCTGGAAGATCCGAGCGTCCGCCTCGTGGGCCAGAACGCCAAGTACGACTACAAGGTCCTGCGCCGGTGGGGCATCCGGCCGGCCAATGTCTTTTTCGATTCGATGATTGCCGCCTGGGTGCTGGAAAGCGACCAGGGCACCTACGGGCTGGACAGGCTGGCCGAGCAGCGGCTCAGCTACCGCACCATTCCCTACGAGGAGCTCGTGGGCAAGGGCCAGACCCTGGCGGACGTTCCGATCCAGCAGGTCACCGACTACTCCGGGGAAGACGCTGACCTCACGCTCCGGATGTACCACCTGCTTTCCGCTGAGCTGGAATCACAGGGGCTTGCTTCGCTGTTTGCCACCGTGGAGATGCCGCTTCTCATCGTCCTGGCGGAGATGGAGATCACCGGAATCCGGGTCCTGTCCACGGAGCTGCAGTCGTACGGCCGTGAGCTGGAGAAGGACCTTGCGCGCCTGGAATCCGAGATCTACGAGCTGTGCGGACGGAAGTTCAACATCAACTCCACGAAGCAGCTCCAGGAGATCCTGTTTACCTGGCGGAAGCTTACCCCGGTGAGAAAAACGAAGACCGGCTTCTCTACGGACGTGGACGTCCTGGAGGCGCTTGCCGCACAGGATCCTGTTCCCGAGAAGATCCTGCAGCACCGCAAGCTCTCAAAACTGAAGTCAACGTACGTGGACGCTCTCCCGCAGGAGATCAACGAAGAGACCGGCCGGCTCCACACGCATTACGTGCAGACCGGCGCGGCTACCGGCCGCCTGGCAAGCAAAGACCCCAACCTCCAGAACATCCCCATCCGCGAAGAGGAAGGCCGGCGCATCCGCGCCGCATTCGTGCCCGCGCCGGGCATGCGCTTCATCAGCGCGGACTACTCGCAGATCGAGCTGGCAATCCTGGCCTGGCTGTCCAAGGACCCGATCCTCCTGCAGGCGTTCCACGAAGGACGGGACATCCATCGACAGACCGCGTCCCTGATCTTCGGGGCGCCGGAGGCCGACGTAACGCCGGACCAGCGCCGGGTGGGGAAGACCATTAACTTCGGCGTGGTATACGGCATGTCGTCATTCGGCCTCTCCCAGCAGCTGAAGATTGCGCGGGGAGACGCGGACCGGTTCATCAAGACATACTTCCAGCGCTACGAGGGAGTGGACAGGTTCCTCAAGGAGACGATCCGCGGAGCGCAGGAAACCGGCTTCGTCACCACGTTCATGGGAAGGAGGCGCAGGATCCTCGCCATCAACAGCCAGAACCGGACGGAGAAGCAGGCCGCTGAGCGCGTTGCGGTGAACTCCCCGATCCAGGGGTCGGCGGCGGACATCGTCAAGATGGCGATGATCAATCTCTCCCGCAGGCTCTCCCGGGAGAAGCTGGCAACGCGGATCCTGCTCCAGGTTCACGACGAGATCATCCTGGAATCCCCCGTCGAAGAGTGCGAGCGCGCCGCGCAGATCGTGGGAGACGTGATGGAGCACGTCACCGAGCAGTCAATCCCGCTCAAGGTCCACGTGGAGACGGGTGAGAGCTGGGGGGCCTTCCACTAGCCCGACGGACAGGAGTGAAAGGGCATGGTCCTGGGACTGACAGGCCGGTACTGCGCGGGAAAGGACACGGCGGCACGGGCCCTTGCTGCCCGGGGATACCGCGTGATTGACGCTGACGCCCTGGCCCACGACGCGCTTGCCGAACAGGCGGAGAAGGTTTTCGCCGCGTTCGGGCAGGGCGTGCAGGCCCCGGGGGGCGGAGTGGACAGGCGCGCGCTGGGCCGAATCGTCTTCGGTGACGACGCGGCGCGCGAGCGTCTGGAGGCCATCATTCACCCTCCGGTCGTGCAGAAGATAAAGCAGATGCTCGCGGCGCCCGGGGACGCGGTCATCAACGCCCCGCTTCTCCACAAAGCCGGCCTGCACGCCCTGTGCAACGCGGTCCTTTTCGTCCGGGCGCCGGCGCTCATCCGCCTGATTCGGGCCATGCGGCGCGACTCCCTGAGCCTCCGGGACGCCATTGCCCGGCTCTCCTCCCAGAGGGACGTGCGGCCTCAATCTAATGGTCCCGCGGTCGATACTTATAATGTGCCGAACTGGGGCAGCGCGCGCGCGCTGGAGCGCCGCATTGCCAGGCTCGACCGGCGCCTGAGAGGATAGGAACTGAATGGAAAAGCAGAAGATCTTCTGGGTCGTGCTCTCCGTGAGCATTTTCGTCGTCGTGGTCCTCGTCGCCGGCGTCTATCTCCTTCGCCAGAAGCCCCTGCCGGTGACCAGCACGCCGGGGACGGTCAATCCCATCACGGACCAGGGCACGCAGGTTTACGAATACTCCCAGGAAAAGCCCCAGGCGCAGACTCCAGGTGAGAAGCCGGGAGAGAAGCCCGGGGAGCCCCAGACCATGCACTTCTACATCGGGGAAGGTGACAAGGGTCAGCAGACGGCGCAGAAGCAGCAGCCCGGGGAGAAGCCGGTCCCGACTCCTCCCACGCAGGTCCAGCCCCCGCAGGCCCCGGCGCAGCAGCAGGTCCTGGCTCCTCCAACACTGCCTCCCGCAGCCACTCCGCGCACGACGCCAGAGACACCAGCGCAGACTGCGGCGCAGGTGAAGAAGCCGTCCCACCCGGTGAAGCAGGCGGCGGTGGCAAAGCCTCGGCCCGCCCGGCACGTGGACTACTGGATCCAGACCGGCTCCTACAGGAGCCAGTCAAAGGCTGACGAACTGGTTGCTCTCCTGGCGGACAAGGGTCTGAGCGGAAAAGTGTTTTCTTTCGACTCGAACAAGGCAACGTTCTACCGTGTTCGGATTGGTCCTTACTCAAACGCAGCAGAGGCTGATAAGTTCCTGGGGATCGTGAAGCAGATCCAGGGCCTGGAGTCAAGCTTCGTGTCCCAGGTGCTCGGCACGCCGGGCGTAAACTAGAAACCCGTACCGGCCCTAACCCCGGGCCGCAACCGCCTTCAGGGGAAGCGCCGGCGAAGCCAGCGCCTTTTCGTACACCGCCTCGTACTGCGGGACAATCTTGCGATAGTCGAACTCCGCTGCCCTCCTGCGCGCCGCGCGCGCAAAGCGGTGCGCCGTTGCCGAATCCTTCAGGATGGTGATGCACGCGGCAGCCATGGCGTCCACGTCCCCGACGGGGGCGAGGAAGCCGGTGCTTCCGTGGGCCACCACCTCCGGGAGGCCGCCCACGTCGCTCGCCACGACGGGAACGCCGCTGGCCATGGCCTCCAGCGCGACAAGCCCGAAGCTCTCCGTCTCACTCGGCAGAAGGAGCACGTCCGCGGCCCGCAGAAGCGGGGCGACCTCGTCCACGACACCGACATATCTCACGTACGTGTTCAGCTTCAGGGATTCCACCAGCTCCCGGGTTCTGCCGTACTCCGGACCGTCGCCCACCAGCACGAGCCGTGCATCCATGCTCTCCCTGACCCGGGCGAAGATCCGGACAACGTCGCCCAGGCGCTTGATGGGGCGGAAGTTCGAGATGTGCATGAGCGTCACCTGGCGCTCCGAGGACTTTTCCGGAATGCACAGCGCGCTGCGGGTGTGGTGGCGCACCGGGTCCACGAAGTTGTAGACGACCTCGATTTCCCGCCGGATTGAGAGCTGGCGGTAGGTTTCCTCTCTCAGAAACGAGGAGACCGCCGTGACGGCGTCCGACTGGTCAATGGAGAACTCCGTGACCGGTTTGAAGGACGGGCTCGACCCAACGAGCGTGATATCCGTGCCGTGAAGCGTGGTCACGACCTTGAGGTTGAGCTCCGGGGCTATCTGGCGGGCAAGGATTGCAGCAGCGGCGAACGGAATGGCGTAGTGCACGTGGAGGATGTCCAGCTTGTGCGTCCGCGCCACTTCCACCATCTTGGCGGTGAGCGTGAGGCTGTGGGGGAACTGCTTCAGGAGCGGGTGGTTGTCCTGGTCCACCTCGTGGTAGCACACGCGCGGGGGAAGCTCCTGCAGGCGAAGCGGGTTGGCATAGCTGATGAACGCCACGGAATGGCCGCGCTCCGCCAGGTGCTTGCCCAGCTCGGTTGCGACCACGCCGCTGCCCCCGGCAGTGGGATAGCAGGCGATGCCGATGCGCACGCTACCGCCTTTCCCGGCTGGCTCGGAGCTCCCTCTGGGTGGGAGTATGGTAGATCTTGCTGTTCGGAGGCACGCTCTCCGTGATCCACACGTTTCCTCCGATGATGGACCCGCGCCCGATGATGGTATCCCCGCCCAGGATGGTTGCCCCGGCGTAGATGGTCACGTCGTCCTCTATGGTGGGGTGGCGCTTGCGGTTGGCCAGCTCCTTCTGGACGCTGAGCGCGCCCAGGGTGACGCCCTGGTAGAGCTTCACGTGGCTGCCGATGACCGTGGTCTCCCCGATCACCACGCCGGTTCCATGGTCGATGAAGAAGGAGTCCCCGATGCTGGCTCCGGGATGGATGTCGATCCCCGTCGTGCTGTGGGCATATTCGCTCATCATGCGCGGAATCATGGCCACGTCACGCACCCACAGCTCGTGGGCGATGCGGTGCACGAGGATTGCTTCCACGCCGGGGTAGGAGAGGATCACCTCCTCCTGAGAACGCGCCGCCGGGTCCCCGCGGTCCGCCGCCACGACGTCCAGGCTCAGCTTCTGCCTGATTTCAGGAATGAGCTCCAGGAGCTGCTCCACGATCTCCCGCGCCTCACCCGTGCAGTCCTCATGCCGGCCGCAGTCGTTCCTGATGCGGCAGGTGTAGCGCAGGCTCTTCTCCACCTCCGCGCCGAGGGCGCGCGTGATGGACACGATCTTGTCTCCGACGGCGTAGCGCAGCCCGGCGAGGTCCAGCCGCTCCTCCGCGCGGAAGCCGGGAAAGATCAGGGACTCGATGGTCTCCACGATCTGCCCGACGCTCTGCTGGGACGGGAGGTTGGGGCCTTCCAGGTGGTTGATGCCGCCGAGCTCTTCGTAGGATTCAAGGATCCTGTCCACGAGAGACTCGGTGAAATCGGAGCAGGCTCCGCGCAACGGTTCACTCATTGTATGAGAAATTGATCCCCGGCGCGCCCGTTTGTCAAGTCGCGGCCTTTCGCGTACACTCCCCGGCATGCCGCTCACGCTTCCCCTCAGCGCAAGCCTCATCACCGCGGTCATCGTCCAGCTCGCCTGCCAGGCGTTCAAGGTCGTGGTCAATTCCGTCCGCGAACGGCGGCTGGCCCTGTCATGGTTCTTCTCCACGGGCGGCATGCCCAGCGCTCATTCGGCGTTCGTGACAGCGCTGTCGGTCTCCATCGGCCTGAGAAGCGGCTTCCAGTCCGAGCTGTTTGCCGTGGCGTTCGTGTTTTCAATCATCGTGATCTACGACTCCTGGCGATTGCGGGGCGCGGTCCAGCACCAGGCGAAAATCATCAAGATGCTTGCGCGGGACCGCCCGGACGTACCGGCCGGGGAGCTGAGAGAAAACACGGGCCACTCGCCGGCGGAAATCGTTGCAGGAGTCCTGGCCGGCGGCGGCCTTGCACTGCTGGGCTGGCTGTTGCTCCGGTAGTTCGGCTTCGCCGCGCTAGCTTTGATACGCTCCGCGGGAGTACGTCAGCTCGTAGCTGTGGCTGTACAGCTCGAACACGTTCCCGAACGGGTCTTCCACGTACACCATGCGGTAGGGCAGCTCTCCGGGATAATACTCACGGATGGGCATCCTCTGGCGCCCTCCGTTGGCGACGATCTTCTTGACCGTCTCCTCGATCTCGGGATCCTGGATGCAGAAGTGGAAGATCCCGCTCTTGCGGAACTCCAGGTTGTTCTTCGGCTTCACCGTGTCCGGCCATTCGAACAGCTCCACGCCGATCTTGTCCGACGTGGACATGTGGGCGATGCGGAACTTCCCGAACCCCGGGCCGAACACGTCCTTGCACATCACCCCGATGGCGCTGTCATCTTCAACCACCTGCGTGGGCTTCATGATGACGTACCAGCCGAAGCACGTCGTGTAGAAGTCCACCGCCCTGTCCAGGTCGGGGACCGTGATTCCAACGTGAGAGAACGCGCGCGCCTGTGCCATGTCTCGATCCTCCACCGCGGTTATGACCGCGTTCACCGCCGGGCCCGCGCGGTGCGCGGGCGGGTGCTTCTCACGGGCCTCCCGTTGGAGGACTTCCCGTCGGACGAAGCCGCCGGGCCGCCTGCCTGCCGGTAACCCATTCTCTGTGATATCTCCTCAGCCGCCCGAAGGACGATGGACCGGTACCGGGGAATCTCCTTGTCGGGCAGCCTGACGGTCGGGACTGAGACGCTGACGGCAGCGCACACGCCCCCGCGGTTGTCCCGAACCGGGGCCGCAACGCAGCGCACGCCGATTTCGTGCTCCTCGTTGTCGATGGCGTAGCCGTTGTCCCGGATGGAGGCGAGCTCCCGGTCCAGGTCCGGCCGCCGCGTGATGGTGCGCTCGGTGAACTTGACGATCTTCTCTTTCTTCAGAATGTCATTGACGCGATCCACGGGGAGGTAGGCGAGGAGCGTCTTGCCGAGGCCCGTGCAGTACGTCGGGGCGCTCTGGCCGACGCGGGACATCATGGAGACCCGCAGCCCCCGGGCGGATTCGATCTTTCCCAGGTACACGAGGCTCGTGTCGTCCATGGTGGCCAGGTGGACCGTCTCCCCGGTCACATGAGCGACCTCCTTGATGATCGGCTGGGCTTCCCGCCAGAGCTCCAGGCGGTCCAGGACGGACATGCCGATCTCGAAGAGCTTCAGCGTGAGGCTGTACTTCTCCGTCTCGGGATCCTGGCGGACGAATCCCAGCTCCTTGAGCGACGTGAGGAAGCGGTAGACGGTGCTCTTGTTCATGCGGAGGCCGTTCGACGACGCCGAAACCCGGTGGGCGAGCTCGGTGATGCCGAAGCTCTGCTCGTGGGAGAGGCACTCGAGGATCTTCATCGTCTTGACGACTGCCTTGGCGAGCGCGGGTTCGTTCATGCGAAGATACTACACAACAACGGGGCCCCTGTCCAGCACGTTTATAAAACGACGTTTTAATATTGACAGCCCGGGGAGCCGGCGCTACCGTGGTTGGGCGGCGCCGGGACGGGCCCGCCGCGCCGGGGGAGGTGGCCATGGACAGAGTGGACGTCGTTCTGGAGGCCGGGTGCATCCATGCGGAGGGACCGGTCTGGGATGACCGCGCCGGGCGCCTGTACTGGACGGATATCGAGTCCCGCACGCTGTGGCGGCTGGACCCCGTTGCCGGCAGGTCGGAGACCTTTCCCATGCCGGAAAAGGTCTGTTCCATCGCCTTTCGCCGGACCGCCGGCCTGCTGATTGCCTTCGAGACCGGGATCTCGTTCTACGACGTGGAAACCGGAGTCCAGAAAAGGATCGTTGACGTGGAGCCGGACATTCCCGTCACCAGGCTGAACGACGGCAGGTGTGACCGGCAGGGGCGTTTCATTGTGGGCGGCTTCGACCCCACTGAGAAGGGCCTCTCCGCCGCCTACCGCCTGGACGCGGACCTCAGCATTCATCGCCTCTTCGGGGGACTGAGCAGCGCCAACAGCACGTGCTTCAGCCTGGACGGAAAGACGATGTACTACGCGGACTCGCCCCAGGCCGCCATCTGGGCCTTCGACTACGATATCGACACGGGAGAGCCGTCCAACCGGCGGGTCTTCTGCGGATTCAAGGACCAGCCGGGGGTCCCGGACGGCTCGGTCATCGACTCCGAAGGGTGCCTGTGGAACGCGCAGTGGAACGGGGCCCGCGTGGTCCGTTTCCGCCCCGACGGAGCGGTGGACCGCGTCATCGAGATGCCCGTCCGCCACCCCACCTCCGTCGCCTTCGGCGGCCGGGAGCTCGACACGCTGTACATCACCACCTCCCGCCTCATCCTCAGCCCGGAGGAGGCGCGCAAGCAGCCGCTGGCCGGGGCGCTCCTGGCGGTGCGCCCGGGGGTGACGGGGCTGCCGGAGGACAGGTTTGTAAAATAAAACGACGTTTCTAATCTGTTGACATCGGGCCGCCGCGGTCCTATACTCGCACAGGAATGAAACGGTATTTCAATTCGGCGGAGCGCGGCGGCGCGGCCTCCCTGGCGGAGATGGTGGCCGCCTTCCGGGAGTCCCTGGCCGGCCGCGTGGTCGTGGGCCCCTTCTCCAAGTCCAGCGACCCGGCCTTCGTGGAGGTCCTGGGCTACGCCGGATTCGACTTCGTTGTTCTCGACCTGGAGCATGGCCCGAACACCGTGCTCTCTCTCCAGAACCTCATCCGCGCCGCGCAGGTGTCGGGCGTCCTGCCCATCGTCCGTGTGAAGGACGACGTTCCGTCTCTCATCGGAGAAGTGCTGGACGTGGGTGCGGGGGGGATCCAGGTGCCCAAGATCCGATGCGCGAAGGACGTGGAGGAGGTCCTGCGCGCCGGCCGCTTTGCTCCCCAGGGGATGCGGGGGGTCTGCCGCTTCGTGCGGGCGGCGCAGTACTCCGCGACGGAGCGCCACCAGTACTTCAGCCAGTCCAACGACACCATCCTGGTCCTCCAGCTGGAAGGCACGGAGGCCATCGACAACCTTGACGAGATCCTTTCCGTGCGCGGCGTGGACATCGTCTTCGTGGGTCCCTACGACCTCTCGCAGTCCCTGGGGGTTCCCGGGGACGTGGACAACCCCCGCGTGGTGGAGGCCATGCGCGGGATCGTGGAACGCTGCCTGAAGCGCGCCGTCACGGTGGGCACCTTCGTGGACACGCCGGAGAGCGCCCGGACGTGGCGGGACGCGGGGGTCCGGTATCTCTGCTACTCGGTGGACGTTGGGCTGTTCCTGGAGAAGTGCTCCGAGGTGGTCAGGAGTCTTGTGTGAAAGAAAGCCAGGTTCTGGCAGGGAAAGAAGTATTCACAGGAGGTGGACTATGAGGAATACGGCACGGATTCTTGTAGCGCTCGTCGTCCTGTTCGCAATCGCGGCGGGCAGCGCGGCGGGGCAGGGAACGTTCACGTACAAGAAGCTCGTCAGCTATGCGGGTCCGGTCGCCATCAAGGCGCAGTCGGATTTCGCGAAGCTCGCGTACGTGAAGGGAAAGGCGCCGGTCGTCGCGTACATGCCGCCGGCCACGGAGTTCAACTACTACATCGCCATCGGAGAAGGGATCAAGGCTATCGCCAAGACAGTGGGTGCTTCGACGTTCATGCTCGCCCCGCAGAGCGGCTCGGACATCAACGGCCAGATGGGCATGCTCCAGGACGTCATGACGAGAGGCGTGGATGCCATCATCCTCTCCACGCATGACGAGCACGCCGCGGCGCCGCTCGTGAAGCAGGCCGTGGACAGCGGCATCCTGATCGTCATCGTCAACTCGGATATTCTCGACTTCCCCACCCCGGTGCACGGCGTCGTTGGATACAGCCAGCGGCACGGCACCCAGAAGGAAGGGGAGTACGCGAAGAAGCTCATGGCGGGCAAGCAGGTGAAGGTCGGCATCATTGAAGGCCAGCCGGGGTACCACTCCACCGAGCGCTGCGGCGGCTTCATCGACGTCATCTCCAAGCTCTCCAACTTCAAGATCGTGGCAAGCCTCCCCGGGGACTGGAACGTGGAAGGCGGAAACCGGGCCGGCATGGACCTTCTCCAGGCCCATCCGGAGATTCAGATGATCTTCGCGGCCAATGACTACATGATCATGGGCGCGGAGAAGGCGGCGGGCGCCCTCGGAAAGAAGGACCTGATCCTTCTTGGCAACGACGGTGACACAGCCTGCCTCGAAGAGATCAATGCCGGCAACGTGACGGCCACCGTGAATACCACCCCGTTCGTCATGGGGCAGATCGCCCTCCAGGTAGCGCTGGACGGGCTCTATGGCAACTTCAAGGGCGGTTTCGTGGAGACGCCCACCGTCATCACGGACAAGTCCAACGCCCTGAGCTTCCTCAAGAAGCCCGAGAACCTCTTCCCCAAGCCTTCGAAGCCGTTCTAAGGACCGAAGGCACGAATGGCATGACGGCCGCGCCGGCTGAAAGGCCGGCGCGCGCCGCCAGCCAGCTCGACAGCCGATACTCGTTGAAAAAAACCGAAATGCGTGTGGCAAACTCGGCGGCGAGGGCGTACTATGGGGAGTGAGATGCAGCCCCTTTGGGAGCTGGAGTCGATCCACAAGTACTTCCCCGGTGTGAAGGCGCTTGACGGCGTCGACATCCGGATATTTCCCGGAGAGGTGCACGGTCTGCTCGGGGAGAACGGGAGCGGCAAGTCGACGCTGGTGAAGTGCCTCTCCGGCGTGCACCAGCCCACGGCGGGCCGCATCCTCCTGCGGGGCTCTCCCACCGTCATCCACGATCCGTTCGTCGCCCGGTCCCTGGGAATCGCCACGATCTACCAGGAGCTCTCTCTCGTTCCCAATCTCACCGTGGCGGAGAACATCTTCCTGGGCCGGCTGCCGCGGCGCGGCCTGGGCGTCGTGGTGGACTGGTCCAGCGTCTGGAAGCGCAGCAAGGCCCTTCTTGAACGGCTGGGCATCCCGCTGGACCCGGGGGCCGTGGTTGCCGAGCTGTCCGTCTCCGAGCAGCAGACCGTGGAGATCGCCAAGGCACTGTCCCAGGATGCAAGCCTGCTCATCATGGACGAGCCCACGGCATCCCTGGGAATGGACGAGGTCACCCGGCTGCACGAGATCGTGCGCACCCTCGCGCGGCAGGGATGCGCCGTGATCTACATTTCCCACCGGCTGGACGAGGTCGCCGGTCTCGTGGACACCGTCACCGTCATGAAGGACGGAAAGGTCGTCGCAAACGAGAGCATCCGGAACATCGCCATGGCCCGGATCGTCAGCCTCATGATCGGCGGCGATTTCAGATCTCACTACCCCAAGGAGAGAAACCGGACTGACGAGGTCCTCCTCGAGGTGGAGAACATCCGCACGGCCCGCGGCGTGCGGGGCGCGAGCTTCACCGTCCACCGCGGCGAAGTGGTCGGGCTCGCCGGGCTCATCGGAACGGGACGCACGTCCATTGCCCACGCGCTGTTCGGCATCGAGCGAGTCACGGACGGCCGGGTCACGCACTTCCGCAGGACAGGCGCGGCCCGCGATTCGCGCTTCTCCTCTCCCGGCCGGGCCATCGCGGACGGCGTGGCGCTTCTCACGGAGGACCGCAAGTCCACCGGTCTTTTCATGAACTTCACCGGGGTCCACAACATCTCGATCGCCCGTCTCTCCCAGATCTCCCGGGCCGGCGTCCTGGACCTCGGCCGGGAGCAGAGCCTGGTGCAGGCCCACTTCGAAAACCTTCGCATCACACCCACGGCGCGGGACCGGTCCGTGCAGTTCCTCTCCGGCGGCAACCAGCAGAAGGTGATCATTGCCCGGTGGATCTTTTCCGAGGCGGACGTGTTCATCCTGGACGAGCCCACGCAGGGGATCGACGTGGGCGCGAAGGTGGAGGTCTACAACCTCATCAACCGGCTCACGCGGGAGGGCAAGGGCGTCATCCTCATCAGCTCGGACCTGGAGGAGCTCCTGGCCATCAGCGACACGATCTGCGTGGTGAGCGACGGCCGCATCGTGGAGTCCCGCCGGGCGGAGGAGATCGACCGGAAGTACCTGATGGAAAAAGTGTTCACGCGCCAGACACGGGAGAAAGGAAGCGCATGGCAAGAAGGGTGACAAGCTCGTCCATCATCGGCCCCGTCATCGCGACGGCGGTCGTCACGCTGATTGTCGGCCTGACCACCGACCGGTTCTTCATGATGGGGAACCTGCGCAATCTCGCGCTCCAGGTGAGCATCGTGTCCCTCGTGGGGATCGGGTCCACGCTCGTGATCATCGCCGGCGGCATCGACCTGTCCCCGGGATCGGCCATCGCCCTGCTCACGATGATCCTTGCGTCCATGCTCAAGTTCATGCACATTCCGCTCATCGTTGCCGTTGCATTGACGGTGCTGATCGGAGCAGGCCTGGGGCTCTGGAACGGCGTGCTCACCGCGTACCTGCGGATCCCGGCGTTCATCACGACCGTTGCCTCCCTGAGCATCTTCCGGGGTCTCGCCTTCATGTTCAACCTGGGCTCTCCCATCTTCTCCATCTCGGACACCCTCACGAAGGTCTTCTACAACACGTTCCTCGGAATCCCCTACGTGCTCATCTACGTGATCATCTTCTTCGCGCTCGCCGCATTCGTCATGAACTACACGGAGATGGGCCGGCGGATGTACGCCGTCGGCGGCAACGCGAACGCAGCCCGGTTCTCCGGCGTGAACACGAAGGGCGTTGTGATGCTCAGCTTCATCGTGGCCGGGATGATGGCAGGATTCGGCTCCATCCTCATGGCGGCGCGCCTCAACTCCGGCTCTCCGAACTACGGCGTCGGCATGGAGCTGTCCGCCATTGCCGCGGCGGTCATCGGCGGGGCGAGCCTGCAGGGCGGCAAGGGGAACGTCATCTCCACGCTCTTCGGCGCCCTGACGATCACCATCGTCCAGAACGGCCTCAACCTCCACGCCGTGGAGACCTCCGTCCAGGGAGTGGTCATCGGCCTGATCATCATGCTGGCCGTGTTCATCGACATGTGGCGCGTGGAGATGTGGTCCGCAGTCTCACGACTGGCGCGCGTTCTTGCCCGGCAGCGGCCCGCGGAGCGGGGCCGCCGGTAAGAGGAAGCTGTCGATGGCGAAGTTCAAGGTGTACATCAGCGATTACGACTACCCTGACAACGAGATCGAGAAGTCGATCCTCGAGCCCATCGGTGCCCAGGTGATCGGCTTGCAGTGCAAGACCGGAGAGGGACTGGCCGAGCTGGCGGCGGACGCGAACGCCATCCTCCAGCAGTACGCGAAGATCCCGCGATCCACCATCGAGAAGCTGAAGGTCTGCAAGGCTATCTGCCGCTACGGAACGGGCGTGGACATCGTGGACGTGGAGGCAGCGTACGAGCACGGCATGGTCGTGACGAACGTTCCCGACTACGCCATCGACGAAGTGGCGGATCACTCCATTACGCTGGCCCTGATGCTGATCCGGCGCATCCCGTGGTACGCGGAGGCAACGCGGGCCGGGCGCTGGCACTGGAGCGAATCCCGGGGGCCCATCCAGAGGCTGCGGGATTCCACGTGGGGACTCATCGGGTTCGGCCGCATCGCGCAGAACATCGCCCGCAAGGTCCGCGCGTTCAACTTCCATGTCATCTCCTGTGACCCGTACGTGTCGGCCGGATTCATGGCTACGTACGGCGTGGAGAAAGTGGATCTGGATGCGC
>Ga0335070_10002588_pt1 | contig 20969 bp, 15 predicted proteins | sample Lox_Sample_13_FD_206722 | JGI IMG/M metagenome (GOLD analysis project Ga0335070, IMG submission 206722) | Soil microbial communities from Loxahatchee National Wildlife Refuge, Florida, United States - Lox_Sample_1.3 | ecosystem: Environmental > Terrestrial > Soil > Wetlands | place: USA...
AGGGCCACTGAACCCATCGTTGCAGCCGTTGCCGTATTCGAACCACTAATGGCAGAAAAGGCGGCACACGCCATGATCGTAGTGATCGCTAAACCTCCTTTATAATGACCAAACCATTTGTAGGTGGTGAAGTATAGAGTATCGTTATATCCTCCGTAATGTGCGAATTCTCCCACTAGAATAAACATGGGGATGACCGTCAGGCCATAGTTCGAGAAAATATTCCACATATCTGTGCCAATCATTCCCAGGGCTGCTTTGAAACCAGCGATATAACTAAATCCTAAAAACCCAACCAATGCCATCGTAAAGCCCACAGGTATCCTGAGCAAGAAGAGGACGATAAACATGAAAAGGATTCCATAGACTCCAACAATCGGTCCTTCCATCTGTTGTTTAGTCCTCCTTGCTCTTTAAGTTTTTGAGGAAATCAATAATGAGTGTGAGGGAGAAGACTGCGAATCCAAGCGAGACACTATATATAAAGGGGTGAAACATGATTTTTAAGGTTTCCGAAACCTCTCCTGATTTCGCTATCTTCATGCCCCAAGCGAACACCTGCCAGGATACGATCGCAAAGAAAATCGTCGTAATTAAATAATTAATCCCGTCGAGAACCCTATTAACTCGTTTAGGGAATTTTTCTGTTAATATGTCTACAACGATATGATCTTTTCTTTTCTGTGTGTAACCGAGTGCAAAAGCGATGACGATAGCTCCTAAAAACCCCACTGTTTCATAAGCCCCTCGCCAAGTTGCTTTAATAAAAGGGAGTCTCATAAACGCATTCACTGTTGCAATGGACATGAGGAGGAGTACGGCCACACTACCTACAATCATAAGAATCTTATTCAAAAAATCATTTATCTTTTCGAGATAATTCATTCTCTTCTCCCGTCCATCCAAATAAATAAGGCGCCTGGGAAATCCCCAGGCACCTTATGGCTCATTACTTATACTGCTTTTCATACTTCTCTTTGAAAGTATAGACATCCTTCATGATCTGGGTACCAGGCAACCCGGCTTTAGTGACTCTCTCGATATAGCCGTCGATGAGCGGTTTAATAAGTTTGGGTACCTCTGCTTTTTCACTCTTAGGAAGTTCAAAGATCTGAAGGTTATACTTTTCCTTTGACCACTTGAGCGATTCTAAGACATGATTATCAACATAGTTTCCTGTCCAGAGTGCCCATTCCTTTTTCATGTCATCGATCACTTTCTTCACATCCGCGGGGAGGGATTCCCATTTCCCTTTGTTCATCACTACTGCAAAGGTCACGACCCAGAGATTCGCAATCGTGGCATTGGGAGTGTATGCGGCATAATTAAAGTCTTTGAGGACTTCCATTGAGGAGACATGACCTTTTACCGTGCCTTTCTGAAGTGCCTCGGGTGTATCAGATTGTGGCATGGCGACTGGAATACCACCTAAATTCTTTATAATGTCTGCTTGAGTCCCGCCTACCCTCAACTCGAGTCCCTTTAGATCTTTTAAAGATTTGACCGGATTAATGGTCATGATATTCGCAGGTGGGCATGTGAACAGAGTGATGATCTTTACCTGTTCAAATTCTTTTGGCTTATATTTCTCGATGAGATCATAAAGAGCAAGGCTTGCAGCTTTTGCACTCGAAAATCCAACAGGCTGATCAATCGCCTCTGAGATAGGGAAACGACCTGGTTGGTAACTCATCGCCAGGCAACCAATATCAGCTGTCCCGGAGATGACCCCTTCGAACATGTTTTTGGGGTTGAGCAGAGTGCTACCGGGGAAGGTTTGTATGGCCACCTTTCCACCGGTCCTTTTTTCTACTTCCTTTTTCCATTCTTCCATTTGAACACAGGGGAAAGTTGTAGAAGGGGGGAAGTTTGCATAAGTCAATTTGATCTGAGCTTGGGCAGGGGCAGACAATAAACTGATCCCCAATAGGAATGCAACCATTACCATGATGGCTATACCCTTTTTTTTCATTTTCTCTGGTCCTCCTTTCCAAATTTGAAGAGTAATTTCCGTATACTGTATACAAGATTCTAGCCTGCTGTCAAGTTTTTTCGAGTCCTGTCACCCCCTTTTTATGATTTTGGAAACATCATATATCTCCGACGGCTACACCGGCCTCTTCATGCGGGATTGGAATGATAAGAACCGGTTTTCTCGCCCGATCCAATACCGAGCGGGCCACACTCCCTAAAAAAGTTTGTTTCAAGAATCCTTTTCCATGTGTTCCAAGGACAATCATACTGTAATGCCCTTCCTCCGCGGCGTTCAATATCTCTTCAACGGGGTGGCCCGCGCGAACGAGGATAGTGGACACCAGTGGAAGACATTGAGGGGCATCTTGACTTTCCCTCTTACAAAACTCCTCCAGGCGTTTCTTAATTCGTTCTATCGCCATCCCCTGTTCATATTTGACTTTTTCCTCCCAGTTGATTTCATCCACAAATCCTTTAACATAATGCTTCACCATGGGGGGAATGGGCTCAATCACATGCAAAATGACTATCTCTGCATCGTATTTTTCTGCCATGCTGACGGCATATCGAAATGCGTAGACAGAGTTTTTGCTCAAGTCGGTGGCATAAAGGATCTTCTTTATTTGTGGAATCATCCTGCTCCTCCATAGAGAATGATTGAGGGTTCAAGGGTTCGAGGGTTCCAGGGCCAAAGCTTTTCCGTTCCGCATCCCACATTCTGCACTCGGCATTCGATTCAGATTCCCCGGTTATCAAAAACTCGTTTGCTTTTTCGCTCTGATCTCGGAAGGGTTCCGTAATTGACAACCTCTACTTTTCCGCTCACGAGAATTTGTTTTTTAATCTCTTCTTCAATGGTGCTGGCTAACACGGGGTCTTCTCCGGGATTACCGCCTTCCGTCCTTTCCACCTTAATGGTCATATAATCCTTGCCGTCTTCTTTACGGTCAAGGTAAATCTGGTACTCACTCCCAACACCTTTTATGCTGGAAAGGACATGATCAATCTGCCCGGGGTAGATGTTGACTGCCCTGATGATAAACATATCATCCGAACGCCCCAGTAATCGGTCATGCATCGGAAGGATGGAACCGCAGGGGCACCGTTTGGGAATCAGTTTAGTGAGGTCTCTGGTGCGGTAACGGATGAGAGGCGCCGCTTCTTTCCGGAGAGTCGTGATCACCATCTCGCCTGTGTCTCCAGCAGGAACAGGTTGAAGTGTTTCGGGATCAAGAAGCTCAAGAATGTAGTAGTCTGCCCAGTAATGAATGCCCTCGTGATAAATGCAATCGAGACCCGTGCCAGGACCATAAAGCTCTGTCAGACCAGGGATATCGAAGACGTGATCGACGCCAAGCAGTTCTTTCATCTTCTTCCTCTGAGCATCGCTCGAACGTTCAGAACCCATAATTAGTTTTCTAAGAGCGATTTTGTTTCTCAGACCCCTCTTTTCCACCTCCTCCGCCATAAGGATACCCATCGAGGCGGTAGAGCATAGAACGGTTGACTGAAAGTCTTCCAAGAACTGACATTGCATGTCGATATTGCCCGGACCGATCGGGACGGCCATGGCACCGAGCCGCTCAACCCCTGACTGAAAACCAACCCCGGCCGTCCAAACGCCGTATCCCACCGCGATCTGGACCCGGTCCTTAGCAGTCACGCCGGCCATCTCGTAACACCTAGCGAACATATTGGCCCAATCATTAATATCCCTCTGGGTGTAGCAAAGGACTTTACGTTTTCCTGTCGTGCCGGAAGAGGCGTGGATTCGAACGATCTTTTCAAAAGGGATGGATCTTAGGGGGAAAGGATATCCTTCCTGAAGGTCTTTAGCGGTTGTGAAAGGAAGTTTAAAGATATCCTTGAGGGATTTGATATGCTTGGGTTTCACTCCGGCTGCATCGAATCTTCTCTGATAAAATTCGGAATTTTTATAGACATGGTTCACTGTCCACTGAAGTCCCTCCAATTGAATCCGCTTCAGCTCCCTCTCTGTTCTAATTTTTGGCATGAAGGTCCGTCCCATAAAGCCCCCTATTATCATGTGGATTCATTTTACATCCTGTCGTTTATTTAATGTATCCTTTAGCTTCCTGCTCGCCTCTTCATCTACCTTCATGCTCTTGGGATCAATAATGACTCCATAATCTTGCCTGGCCCTTCCAACGCTGACATATCCTTCGATCACATCGCTTTCTACCATCTCAAGGTCACGCTCCAGCGGATTTCCATAGCCCCCTCCACCGGCCGCATCGATGGTGACCACATCACCTGGTTTCAACTGCGTTAACCCAAACGGATTTCCAGGTACCTCATTTACCAGGAATTTGGCCTTGGCGCCGGGCTTTCCACCGAAGAGTCCTTCCGGAGGATGGACATGCCTTCCTGCCTGTATTCCTAAATTAACAGGTGGAAGAGGCGCGTAGTGATCATCCGGTATTCTAAAAACCTCTCTTTGTCCGAGGCCTCCCTTCATCCTACCGGGGCCGCCTGAATCGGCAAGAAGTTCCCTGTTTTCAACAATGAGTGGCGTATCACTTTCAAATATCTCGATAGGCGTATTCGCCCCATTTGCAGGGAAGATGTATACATAATTACCATCGCTCATGGAACTCGCTCCCATTCCACCCCCCCTGATGATGACGGAATGCCATGGCCTCGCATCATTCCTTTTGCCGTAGAACACATTCATCTGAGCAGGCGTGCCCCCGCTTGCCGCGATCACCTTTTTGGATGCGACCCCGGAGAGGGCTCTGTAAATGATCTCTGTGATGTAGTGGCCGATCACGAGCCGTGCCGCCACGGCTGCAGGGAATTTACAGTGCACCACAGTCCCTTCAGGTGCTTTCAGTTTGACGGTTTTTGCGCAGCCGTCATTGTTCGGTATATCCGGTCCAAACATGCTCTTGATCGCCATAAATACATAGGCATAAGTGAAATTATAGACCACGTTACCCCCCCAATTGACCTGGGGGGAAGACCCATCTAGGTCCACAATGATATCGCTTCCTTTTACCTCCACGGCTGCTTTAATCACCACATCCTGTTGCCCCTTCATCTGTTCGATGATGCCTTCCGCGCGGTAGATGCCATCCGGGATTTTCTCAATCTCTTCCCTCATGCTTTTCTCCGTACGGCTGATCACCTGATCTGCAAGATCGTCCAGATTCTCTAAATCATTTTCTCTGAGCATCTGACATATTTTTTCAGCACACACATGATTGGCGGCGATCTGGGAGCGAATATCTCCGACTACCTCATCGGGTGTCCGCACATTCCATCTGATCAAATCCATGACAGCCTGATTCAGCACCCCTCCGTTGTAAAGCTTCACAAGGGGGATGAAAATTCCCTCCTCAAAGACATCATGGTTGTCTGAGGAGACACGACCCCCAATGTCCGAGTGATGAAAAACGCAGGCAGTAAAAGCGACCAATTTGTCTTTATAGAAGATGGGGCTCATCACACACACATCGTTCAGATGTCCAGCCAAAGCCCAGGGGTCATTGGTGATGAAGATATCGCCGGATTTGTAAGTTTCCAAAGGAAGTTTGGTTACGAGGTTTTTGATCCCCAAAGCCATCGCTCCGGATTGGCCGGGTGTCGCAAAGGATCCTTGTGCAAGTTCGCGGCCTTTCTGGTCCGTGAACATGCACGTGTAGTCGTGAGCATCTCTGAGTAGGCTTGAAAATGCTGTCCGGGCGACGGAGCTATCGGATTCATCCACAATGGAGATCAATCTTCGCCAGAGTATTTCTAATGTGATTGGGTCAAAGGTACGCCTCTTTCGTCCCATCTTCATGCCTCCCAACAAGTCACTGAGAAAAATTGTTTTCTCACCACCGCGTCATCTTTTCACTGCAACCCCTGGGTTAACGCTTCGATCTTCCTCGGGCCGAAGTCTTGGGTTTGGCCTTCGTCGATACGGAGCGACGGCTTTGACCTCGCCGCGAAGGAGCAGGTATCGGCGAGTTCGAAATATCAATCCAGAGAAATCCGAAATCGTCTACCGAAACCGAAGCATCCTCGCCGACAACGACCGTCGACTCTTTCTCCTCAATGATGGCGGGGCCTTTAAACTTTGCATTCCGAAAAAGCTTGTACCGATCATAGACGGTATAAAGAATGAAATCCCTGGCCATAGAAGAGTAGGCCTGGCGCTTCCCCTTGACCGCCTGATCAAGAGATTTCGCCCTTTTTTCAAGTTTTGGAAATTCGATCAGTCGTTCAGGAAAACTCGCCCTCACCTTAAAATTAATGAACTCCACTTCCGAGTCGGGATAGGTCCTTCCATACAGCTTCACATAGACTTCATCAAACAGTCGCCGAACCTCTTCCTTCTTCAATCCTGTAAAATGTCTTCCAGAGAGGGGGACGTTGGTCTCTGCTCCCTGTCCCACAAAACGCATGTCCAGAGATCTTTCGAATCGGATCTCTTTTTCGGAGGCTTCTTTCTTGAGTATTTCTGTTGCCTCTGTCTCCAGATCCTTGAAGATCCTTTCTAATTCGTTAAAAACAGCATCGCCCAAGGAAACTTTGTGGCTCCGGAGGAGGTCAAAGGCCCGAGGAGCAGTGAAGAAGCCCAAAGCGGATCCTACCCCGGCATTGGGCGGGACGAGCAACCGAGGCGCTCCCAATTTCTTACACAAACCATAAGCATGGACTGGCCCTGCTCCTCCGAAGGCAACGATCGTTACGATTTTGGGGTTTCCTCCTTTTTCAGCAATATGCGTCTTGGCTGCCGCGGCCATGGTTTCATTGATGAGATCATGAATTCCCCATACGGCCTGTATGAATGAAACTCCCAAAGGCTTGGCAATCTTTTCCTCGACGCCACGCCTTGCTGCTTCTTTGTCAAGCTTCATTTCACCACCCAGAAAGTAGTTCTCATCAAGATAACCGAGCAAGAGATCAGCATCCGTGACGCAGGGGTCCGTCCCTCCTCTTGGGTAACAGATTGGTCCGGGCTCGGCGCCTGAGCTCTCCGGCCCTACCTGAAGTGTTCCCATTCTGCTCACCTTTGCAATACTGCCACCTCCTGCCCCAATCTCCATCAGGTCTACGACAGGGACCTGAATCGTGAGGCCGCTGCCTTTCATGAACCTCTGGACACGGCCCACCTCAAAAGTCGGTACAACGCCGGCAACCCCTTTTTGAATCAGGCAGGACTTGGCGGTTGTCCCCCCCATATCAAAGCAGAACATCTCCGAGATGCTAAAGAGTTTCCCGTAGTATTGACCCGCAATGACCGCCGCGGTTGGACCAGATTCGATGATCCGTACAGGAAACTCAGCCGCTGTTTCAACGGACGTCACGCCGCCACTTGAAAGCATAATGAAGAGCTTTCCCTTGAAGCCAATGGACTCCAGCCTTCCAGCTAACCTGGAGAGATATCTACCCGTCAGGGGCTTTACATAAGCGTTGGTTGCTGTGGTGGAGGTTCTCTCGTACTCCTTAATCTGTGGTAAAACCCTATAGGAAACAGAGATTGACATCCCCGGAGCTTCCTTCTCAATAATCTCTTTAAGCATCAACTCATGAGTCGGATTCTCAAATGAGTTAATGAGGCAGACAGCGATCGACTCAACTCCCGTTTCAAGGAGATGACGGACCACCTGTTTGGCTTCCTCGGGGTCTAAGGGCTTCAGGATGGTCCCATCACTACGAACCCTCTCATCCGCTTCGAAACGGAGATGTCTCGGAATCAGGGGTTCGGGGAATTCAGCGAAAACGTCGTATGGAGCGTAGCGCATTCCCCTTCCGATTTCCAAAACATCCCTGAAGCCCTTTGTGGTGATGAGGCCTGTCCTCGCGCCCTTTCTTTCTATGATGGAATTGATGACCAGGGTTGTCCCGTGGATCACTTCATCCATTTTCTCCACAAAACCCGGAGTAGGAATCTCCATTTGCCTGATGCCATGCTCCACGGCATCGGATGGATCTTTGGGAGTCGTCAGACACTTATAGATTCTTGCCTCCCCTGTTCGATCGTTAAGCAGGACAAAGTCGGTGAAGGTGCCGCCAATGTCACACCCTAACCGATAAAAGTTTTCAGTCATGCCGTCCCCCTATTTTAATAAGAATTCAAGGATTCCAGGGTTCATGGGTTCAAGTGACTTGACCGCATGAATCCTTAGCCCCTTGATCCCTATTATTATGCCATCCCTTCAATACGAACTTCTGGATTTTACCGCTTCCCGTCTTGGGAAGTTCTTCAAAGATGAACGCTTTTTGATAAGGTTGAAGAAAACTCCGTTCTTGTATCCAGTAGCCGATGTTCATCATCTTAAAGAGTTGGGACGAATCACAAGGGGAGGGAATCCATTTTCGACTTATCTGGATCATTCCTCGCAAAAACGATCCGGGAGGAGGCTGTAGTGGCTGACCAAGCATTGTAAAAGCCAACCGATCCCCGTTCTCCAAATCCGGAACAAATCTGAAACTGAAAGCCCAAGAAATTCAAAGCAATTCTCGTTTGTTTGTCTCATTTGGATCTAGAGCATTAGTGTTTATTAAGACCGCATCTGAAAACCCCGTCGTGCCTGTCCCGTCTTGACGGGATGGACGGGGATGAAAGGTGCGTCTGCTGAAAGCAGAAAAAATAAATCAGATGCTGAAACAAGTTCAGCATGACATGACGGTTCGGTTCTGGTCCTTTTGTCATCCCGAACTTGTTTCGGGATCTCGGTTTTGGGTTTTAGAATTTAGTTTCTAAAGCCCCGCCCTGTGGGCGGGGTTCTTTATTTCGATTTTTGTGTTTCGAATTCGGAGTTCTATCTTTAGAAAATGGACGGTTCTTTGAATTCTCCGTAAACCTCTTTAAAGACCTTTGTCATCTCACCGACGGTGGCATAAGCTTTGGAGCATTCGAGAAGGTAGGGCATGACATTCTTCTCGGCCCGCGCGGCACCCTCAAGATCTTTCAGCAACTGAACAACCTTCCGGTTCTCCCTTTCCCGTTTCACCTCCCGAAGGCGTTGGGTCTGTTCTTCCGCTGATTCCTTCCGGTATTCATGGAGTTCCACCTCCATCTCTTCCCCTTCAGTATATTTATTCACCCCAACTTTAATTAATTCTCCCTTTTGGACTCCCTTTTCAAACTCATAAGCTTGTCTAGCTACCTCCTTTTGGACATAGCCCGTTTCAACGGCTTTGATCATTCCGCCGATCTCATCGACTTTCTTGATCTCGTCAACGATTTTTTCCTCCATCTGCTTTGTCAAAGTTTCGATGAAATAGGAACCCGCCAAGGGATCTACGGTATCTCTCAGCCCGATCTCTTCCATCAAAATCTGGAATGTTCTAAGGGAAAGGAGGGCAGCCCTAGGAGTGGGGATCGTATAAGCTTCGTCAAAAGAGCAGAGGGCGGCCGTCTGAGCTCCACCTAATGCGGCGGCCAGAGCGTAGTAAGCGCCTCGGATGATATTATTTTCAGGTTGCGCTTTTGTCATCCCATATCCGCCGCCGCCGAAGAGCCCCCGGAGAAGCAGGGACCTATGATCCTTGGCTCCATAGCGTTCCTTTAAATTGATTGCCCAGAGCTTCCTGGCCGCACGGAACTTGGCCACCTGCTCCCAGAGGTTTCCAAAGACATTGAGATTGAAAGTGAAACCCCTAATAAAATCGTCAATGCGATGACCTCTTTTCAGGACTTCCTCGATATAGGTGTTGGCAATCTGGAAGGCGTAAGCGATTTCCTGGGCAGGGGAGCATCCTGATTCACGGATGTGATAACCACAGACGCTGACGGGATTGGTCCGCGGAAGTTCCTTCATCGAATATTCGATTGTATCACCAATGAGCCGCACGGCTGGTTTTGCAGGGAAGATCCATGCCCCCCGTCCGATCATCTCTTTGAGAATATCGTTTTGAGGGGTAGCGCTTACGCGATCTTTTTTAAATCCGTATTTTTCGGCCATCGCCTGAAACATCGCCAGCATGATGCTTGCCACAGCATTGATCGTGAGCCCTACACCAATCCTGTCGAGAGGAATACCCTGAAAGGCCACTTCGAAGTCTCTGAGGGAATCCACCGCCATGCCAACCCTTCCCACTTCGCCCTCAGCTAAGGGATCATCGGAATCAAGGCCCATCTGTGTGGGGAGGTCGAACGCTACATTGAGTCCTGTCTGGCCATGAGAAATCATAAGTTTGAAACGCTCGTTGGTCTCTTCGGGTGTTCCGAAGCCGGTATACTGCCGGGTCGTCCACTCCCGACTCCGGTAGCCAAGAGAATGGATTCCACGGGTGTAAGGATATTCGCCCGGAGGCGCTAAATCCTTGTCTGGGTCAAAACCGATCGCGTCTAAATCCTTCTTCGTATAGAGAGGTTTGACGTGGATGCCAGATTGGAGGATCACATCCTGAACTTCGTCTTTCTCATTTTTCACATATTTCGCAACACCCATGGTAAACTCCTGCGTGAACGGTGAATCGTGATTCGCGAACTGGTGGAATTCAAAATCACCGATCACGGATCGCGGCCACGAATCACACCCTTTGTTTAACGTTCTCTTTGATCCATTGGATCGATTTGTCGAAAGAAGTCCCTCCGGGAAAGATGCCTTGGATCCCAATTTCTTGGAGATGAGGAATATCTCGTTTGGGGATGACGCCGCCAACGACGACCATGATGTCATCGATCTTCTTCTTTTTCATTTCCTTCATCAGTTTTTCACAGATCGGCACGTGGGCTCCGGACATAACGGATAATCCGATGACATCCACACCCTCCTGGATTGCTGTATGGGTGATTTGATCGATGGTCTGATGAAGTCCGGTGTAAATGACTTCCATTCCAGCATCGCGGAAGGCTTGCGCCACCACTTTCGCTCCTCGATCATGACCGTCCAAACCAGGTTTTGCGATTAAGATACGAATTTTCTTCTCCACCTCTTTACTCCTCACGGTTGATCAAATCATATGTCAAGCGCAATAGTCGCTGCCTGCGGTAGACAAGGGAAGCAGTCAAATGTCAAACCGAATCCAAAGTGCAAATTTCAAAAATATCCCGGCTTTGCAATTTGACTTTTATTTGGCATTTGGATTGTCCCACCTTAGAGTCTAGGGGACCATTCTTCCCTTATCAATTTCCCTTAAGACAAGTTCCTTGCCTCTGGCCAAATGCTTCCGGACAAGCCTTTCTGCCAATCTTGGGTTCTTCTTTTTCATCGCTTCCAACATCTGACGATGGTCTTTATTGGAGTAGCTGATGCCATTTTCCGTATGGAGCAAGGCAGACCGATACCGATAGAAATAGTCGCGGAAGTTATTGATCATCTCGGCCAGCTTTTTACTTTTACAAGATTTGTAGAGGAGATCATGGAATTCAGTATGAAGTTGGACGACCTGATCATCCTTTCCTTTCTCTAAGGCATCCTCCGACTCCTTCAATTTATTTTCCAGAATGCAGATCTTGTCCGGAGCGATATGAAGAGTGGCCAAATAAGCGGCATAACTTTCGAGGGCGCTTCGAATCCCAAAGATTTCCTCCACGTCCTCTTTTGTGAATTCCCTTACCGCAAAACCCCCTTTGGGGAGTCGGGTGACTAACTCATCCCTTTCCAGTTTGTGGAAAGCCTCTCTGATAGGGGTGCGGCTGATTCCCACCTGAGCGGCCAATTGCTCCTCGATAAGACGCCGCCCAGCTTTCAGTTTTCCGTGAAGAATGGATTTTCTTAGTGATTGATAGACTTCTTCCCGTAGAGATTTCTTTTTGCGGAGTCGAAGGCCTCCTAAGGTTGTTTCCAAAGAACCCTCCTTCTTCCCTTGAAATTCTGTATACTGTATCCAGAGTAACATCTTTTTATATGCCAAGGGTCCTGACTTGTCAAGGGTTTTTTGGAAAGAATTTGATGAAGAGGAGGAGCAGGAAAAGACTTGACACGATGAGACTTTTGAGGATATATATTTTTCTGTATACAGTATCCAAAATCCCGAAACCGAGGTGGCCGTCGATGGAAGATTCTCAGCTCTTCAAAAATATTAATGTGCTAAGCTTAGAGCAAGCAACCGTCCTACCCTATTTGACCCTTCGCCTGGCTGAGGAGGGGGCCAATGTGATTCGCATGGAACATCCCGTTTATGGCGATCCCAATCGCCGCGTCGGAGATGATGTGTTGAGAGAAGATAGGATGTTCTCCTACTATCTATCCATCAATGCCGGGAAAAAGGCCCTCACGCTTGATTTGGGGACTCCTGAGGGGCAGGAGATTTTTAAGAAACTCATTACCAAATTGAGAGTGGATATCTTTGCCACAAATCAACTTCCGAGAAATTATGCAAAGCTCGGGATCGAGTACGAGATGCTCAAGAAGATCAAGGAGGACATCATCTGGCTGGGAATGACCGGTTTTGGTCCCCAGAGCAACGAGGCCGCTTATGATCCTGTGCTTCAGGCGAGAGGGGGATTAATGGAGCTCACCGGAGAAAGAGGAGGAACGCCACAAGTCATGGGGATTCCCCTTCCCGATATGGGAGCCAGTGAACATGGCTATGGTCTTCTGATGAAGGCCCTCTTCAAAAGGGCGGTAACAGGCCAGGGAAGTCGCATCGATCTCTCGATGTTCGAAAGCACGGTCTCCTGGCTCACCCAGGCGATCACCCATACGGTTTCCTTTGATAAGAAAGTTTGCCGACGGGGAAATACTCACGAATTCTTTGCTCCTGTCTCTGTCTATGAAACGAAAGATGGCTACGCCTATGTTGCCGTAGGAAATGACAAGCAATGGGAGACGATGACAAAGATTCCAGGGTTTGAATCCCTTTCTAAAAAGGGGTATGAAAGAAATGCCGGCCGCATTGCAGATGTGGATAATTTAAATAATGCAATCCTAGCCATTACCAAGAAGTTTTCGACAGATGAGTTGATCGACATCTTCAGCAAGGCCACGATCGCCATTTCCAAGGTCAACGCCATCGAAGATGTTGTTCGCGATCCGCTGGTCAAACCGAATCTCATTCGAAGCAAAGACCCCAAGACAGGGCTGGAGATTACCATTGCGCCTCCTCCTGTCAATAACCCTTATCTCGAATCAATCCACCGAATGATGAGCTTCCCTCCCCGATTCGGTGAACACAATAAGGAGATTTATGGTGGTCTCTTAGGGTATCATGCTGGCCAGCTGAAGGAATTTAAAGAGAAAAATATCATTTAAGGGTTCAAGGGGTCCAACGATCAAGGGGTCGAGCAAGAACCATAAAAAATAAATCCCTGAACCCTTGAATCCTTCGAAGGACGAAAGGAGTGGCCCATGGCCCTTGATTTTACTTTTACCGAGGAACAAGAATTCTTCAGACAGATGGTTCGGGATGCGGTAAATCGTTTGATTATGCCGAGGGTGGCCGAACTGGATGAAAAAGAAGAATTCCCGTGGGACCTTTGGAAAGAGTTCGCCGCTCTGGGATATCTGGGACTAAGGCACGAAGAGAAGTATGGTGGAATGGCTACGGATACCCTTTCCCAGATGATCTTCTATGAGGAACTGGCACGGGGATCCTGCGGATTTGCCATGGCGGCGATCATGCAAATCCTGATGGGAACTTACTTCGTTGCCCGTTTTGGAAACGAGAAGATCAAACAAAGGGTCCTCGTACCGGCAATAAAAGGCGAGAAAATCGGGACCATCTGCTTTACTGAAGACCAGTCCGGGTCTGACCTGGGTGGAACGAGAACTTTAGCGACAAAAGTGGATGGGGGCTGGAGGATCAACGGGAGAAAGCAGTGGATCACCAACGGACCGATCGCTGAGTTTTGTACCTGCATGGCGACGGTCGATCCAAAATTGGGACTGAGAGGTCTCAATTTCTACTTGGTCGAAAAGAAGACAGCGGAGCGCGACGGGTTCGCCCCCGGTCAGAGGCTCCATAAGCTCGGGTCCCGCTGCTCTGTTACGGGTGAATTAGTTTTTGATAATGTCTTGGTTCCTGATGAAAATTTTCTGGGTGAGGAGATTGGCAAAGGCGTTCAGTACGCCGGGGATATTCTTAACGAAGTTCGCATCATGACGGCCATGTGTGCCCTGGCCATTGCCAAAGGGGCTATGGAGGATGCAAGGGAGTACGCCAAAAGCCGGATGGCTTTTGGAAACCCCATCAGTAAGTACCAATTGATTCGGGAAAAGTTTGCCAAATATTGGGCCTGGTATGAGGCCTCGTGGAACTATTGTTATAAATGCGCCTGGATGATTCAAAACAAAATTCCCTGTACCAACGAATGCATGATGGCGAAATATCATTCTACTGAAATGTGTATGTATGCCGTTGAAGAGGCGATGAGAATTTACGGAGGAAATGCCTTCTGCACAGAATATCCACCCCAACGTTATTGGAGGGATGCTAAGTTCTTGCTTTATGGCGGTGGCACCCATGAAGTCCTCTGCGATTATTTGGGAAGAGCCTTTTGTAAAGACTGATTGAAAAAGCGCAGCACGAGATTGACATCCATCGTAGATGCTTATTAGGGAAGGTTCATTTATGGAAATTTATGTGTTGGTGAAGCAGGTTCCTGATCCGGAAGCAATTGTAAAAGTCAAATCGGATTCTGAATTGGAGGTCGAGAATAAATATTTCACCAACTTCTTCGATGAAATTGCAATCGAAGCAGGCCTGAGATTAAAAGAAAAGCTTGGCGGTAAGGTTACTGTGTTGACCGTCGATAATAAGAAAGTGGATGCCCTGAGAAGAGGAATTGCCATGGGCGCGGATGATGCGATTCAGATCGCTGATCCTGCCTTGGAAGGCTCGGATCAGTTTGCTATTGCCGAGGTCTTGGCGGCTTATCTCAGAGATAAACCCCTTGACCTGATTTTAGCGGGGAGGCAAGCCATGGATGATGATGCAGGGATCGTTGGACCTGCTGTCGCCGAGTTACTGGGAATTCCGCATGTCAACGCGATCATCGGGCTCGATGTGGATGACCCCCAAAGGGAAGTCAAGGTGATCCGGGAAGTAGAGGGGGGGAAGGAATTCCTTTCCTGTGTCCTCCCTGCACTCTTCACCTGTCAGAAAGGTCTGTGTAACCCTCGCATTCCTAAGGTGATGAATGTGATGAAGGCCATCAAATCCCAGATTAAAAAGTTAGATCTTGCTGCTTTGGGATTGAGCGCAACCGATGCAGGTGGCCAGGCCGCTAAGACAAGAGTCCAGAAATTTCTACCGCCTCCGAAGAGACCCCCTGTGAAGATGATCAAAGAAGATTTTCCGGGGAATGTGAAGACACTGGTTAAACTTCTCAAAGAGGAAGCCAAAGTGGTTTAAATGTGGAGTCTAGAATGTGGAATGCGGAGTGAAAGTCAAACAAATCAAATTCCGAAATCCGAATTCTGCATTCCGAATTTCAAAGAGGAAGCACCATGACCAATGAGATCTGGATTCTTGGAGAACACCAGGAGGGAGAGGTCAGAAAGGTGACCTTTGAGCTCCTCATGGCCGGGGCAGAGTTTTCAAAGAAGACAAAGCAGGCGGTCGGAGTGATCCTCCTTGGAAGCGGTTTGCAAGAAGCCGTGAAGGGTCTCACCCCTTATGCTGACAAAATCTATCTTATGGACGACCCGGCCCTTGCCTCATACACTTCCGATGCCTATTTAGCCGTTATGGCACCTTTCATTAAAGAACATCAACCCTCTATTCTTTTGGGAGGAGCTACCTCTACGGGAAAGGATCTTTTCCCAAGGCTGGCCATGCATTGCCATACAGGCTATGCCCCCGACTGCACGGGTCTGACCGTAGAGGAGAATGGAAAGCTTATAGCCAAACGCCCCCTCTATGGAGGAAAGGTCATTGCAGAAATGACCTTTTCTGAAGCTCGGCCTCAGATGGCTACAGTGAGGAATCATACATTCCTTGTCAACGAGAACCTTGGCAAATCAGCCCGAGTCGTTTCGATTTCCTCTCACATCAACCCCTCTTCATTGAAAAAGAAGGTCATCGGAGTGGAGAAAGCAGTCGGGGCGAAGTTGGATATTACGGAGGCCGACGTAGTGGTAGCCGCGGGCAGAGGAATCAAAGGATCTGAGAATTTCAAAATGATTGAGGAGTTAGCTGATGTGCTCAATGCTTCCGTAGGAACAACCCGTGCAGTGGTCGATGAAGGATGGAGAGATCAAAAGGATCAGATTGGAAAGAGCGGCAAGAATATCTCAGCTAAACTCTACATGGCCTTCGGCATCTCAGGTGCGATCCATCACGTGCTGGGGATGGGCACGTGTAAAACGGTCGTGGCTGTGGATGCGGACCCCAATGCCCTCATCTTCAACTATGCGGACTATGCGATCGTTGGAGACCTGTTCCAGATTGTCCCAGCATTGACCGAAGAATTAAAGAAGGTTCTAAAGGGGTAACCGATTTGGGATTGACCTTTTTGTCGAAATCTCCCTTAGATGAGATCTCTGAAAAAGTATTTTCCCTCCACATTGAAGAGACCCGGCGGAGCAGACGGGTGGTTTGAAGAAGTTTTAGAGCGGAACCTTTAACCGATCGGCACATCTGTCCCTGGTCTTCATAAACACGTAGTCTTTCATGAAGAGGAACGTCACCCATAGCATCAAATCAACCCGCAATTCTAAGACTTCGGAAAGCCACTTGGCTGCTTCGACCCCGATTTTGGGACTTTTTCAGAGATCTCTAGATGTTGTCTTGACAAGAAAGGTCTGCTCCCCTATATAAATGAATATATTCACTGATCGTCGCTATAGAGTGGGAAAGCCCCGGGCAAATGTCTGGGGGAGAAGTAGAGCGGGAGGAATGAGATGAAACTGCCCAAGTTCGAGTTTATCCAACCGCACTCGCTGCAAGAGACTTGCTCCGTCCTTCGAGAGCACAACAGGAGGGCAGTCCTCTTGGCCGGAGGCACTGCTCTCATGGTTGCCCTTCGTTACAGACTTAGCCAACCCGCCGTTGTGATTGGCCTCAAGGGATTGAGGGCGCTGGATTACGTGCGCCGAAGCGGGAGTAGCGGACTTGCTGTCGGTTCTATGGTCACGTTAGAGACCTTGGAGAAATCTTCCCTTGTCCTAAAAGAATACGCTCCCCTGGCTCAGGCCGTCCAACTCGTGGCCGTTCCTGCTATCCGCCATGGGGCCACCCTTGGAGGAAACCTCTGTCTTGACACCCGATGCATCTACTACAATCAGTCCGAGTTCTGGAGAAGCGGGCTAAAGGCTTGCTTCAAGCTGGGAGGAGGCATCTGCAACGCGGTCGAGAAGGCCCAGCGTTGCCAGGCGGTTTACCAAAGTGATCTTGGTCCAGTTCTGATCGCGCTGGGAGCCGAGGTGAAAATCGCCTCGGCGCAAGGTGAAAAGATCATTCCCTTGGCCGAGTTCTTCACCGGGAGAGGAAAGAAGCCAAACATTCTGAAGCCCGACGAAATACTGGCAGAAGTCCGGATCCCAACTCCTGGCCACGGGGCTACCGGGGGCTACGAGAAACTCCGTGTGCGCGAAAGCATGGATTTTCCTATGGCCGGAGTAGCCGTGATGGTGAAGAGGAGCCGGAGTGGCACCATCGAACAGGCCAAAATGGTACTGGGAGCGGTGGGCCCTTCCCCAATAGAGGTGCCCAAGGCCGCGGGACTTTTGGAGGGCCACAAGCCGACAGAAGATCTACTTCAGTCTGTGTCCCGAGAAGCGATGGATAGGGCGCAGCCGGTAGGAAACTTGGCTATGGATGCGAACTATCGCAGAAAGATGGTGGGCGTGCTTGCAGAGCGGGCACTGCGCCGAGCACTGGTGGTGTAGCACAAAATATCACCATTATTCATAACGATCTTTTGAAGGTTTTACGCAGAGATCCAGCATTTCAAACTTAGCATTAAATATGTGCAACACCACTGGCCATGGCCCCGGAAAATAGGTCTCAATGAATCTTCAACACGGAAATAGAACCACCCCCCTCCCTCATCCTCCCCTCTGAGGGGGGAGGGGCGAGGTGGGGATAAAGGAGAACCATGGGAAGGATTCAGGTTTCACTAAATATAAATGGACGAGTTGAGAGTCTTGAAATCACTCCTTATACGACCCTTCTGGAGGTCATCCGGGATGATCTGCAACTTACTGGGACGAAGTGCGGGTGTGAGGATGGAACTTGTGGTGCGTGCACGATCCTGCTGAATGGGGCACCCATACGTTCCTGTCTACTTCTCGCAGCGGAAGTTCAGGGGCAAGAGATTGTCACCATAGAAGGATTGTCCGACGGAGAGAAGCTGCACCCGGTACAGGAGGCATTCGTCAAATACGGTGGCACTCAATGTGGGTTCTGTACCCCAGGTATGATCCTTTCGGCCAAGGCGCTATTGGACAAGAATCCTACTCCCACGGAAAGAGAAATTCGTCAGGCTATCTCCGGCAATCTGTGCCGGTGCACTGGATATACCAAGATCGTCGAATCACTGATGGCCCTCTCCGGTCAGGGAGCCCCATCCTTGCAAAAGGAAGGTGTCAATCCAGACTATTCAGTAGTAGGTAAGCGAGTCTCTCGAACCGACTCCATGGCCAAAACGAAGGGTGAAACCAAGTTCTCCGCCGATCTGTATTTACCAGGCATGCTTTATGCCAAAGTGCTCCGTAGCCCCTACGCCCATGCCAGGATACTGAACATCGACACCCGTCGAGCCGAGAAGCTTCCCGGAGTGAGGGCAATCATCACCGGCAGGGATGCCATACCGTACCGATGGGGCGTTTTTGCCTACACCCGAGATATGCAGTTCCTTCCTACGGACAAGGCCCGCTTCTTCAGCCAAGAGGTTGCTGCTGTGGCTGCCATCGACGAAGAAACTGCACAAGAAGCCGTGGACCTGATCAAGGTGGAGTGGGAGCCTCTACCACATATTCTCGACCCCGAGCAGGCTTTACTCGAGGGCGCTCCTCAGCTTCATGATGACAAACCGGGCAATGTCAGCGTGCGCATTTTCGTGAATGAAGGGAATGTTGACCAGGCTCTTGCCGAGTCTTATCTCGTGGAGGAGGGCCGCTTCTCGTCACCAGAAGAGAGCTATTGCCAGTTAGAGAATTACGCCGTCGTGGCCAACTTTGACAGCACTGGGCTTGACATATGGTGTCCCAATGCGGGCCCTCATATGAAGGCGAGACCGCTCAGCAACGCCCTGGGCATACCGACCTCAGACGTGCGTGTCCGTAAGATCGCCATCGGTGGACATTTCGGCGGCAGGTCCGAAGTTTCACCTGCGGATTTTATGGCCGCGCTCCTTTCGAGGAAAGCTCGTCGCCCTGTTAAATTGGCCTACACCCGCGAGGAGAACTTCAACTGCGTGCGGCAGGTGCACAGCAGTATTACACACTCCAAAGTGGGCGTTGACGCCGAGGGAAGAATTACCGCCGTTGATATGAAGGTCATCATGGACGGTGGAGCTTACGCCAGCACTGGGCCGATCGCTGCCTCTGTCGCCTACATTATGATTGAAGAGGCCTACAAGTTCGCCAATCTGCGGTATGAGGCCATCCGGTCTTATACCAACAAACCCCCTCGCGGAATGTACCCGCATCACCCCCGCACGGCTTATGCTGGGTTGGAGCTGCAGCTCGATGCCCTTGCCGAGAAACTGGGAATGGACCCCCTCGAGTTCAGGGTCAGGAACGCCGTCCACGAGGGCTACGTGACTCCTACTAGGACGGTGATCACCTCCTGTGCTGAAGTCGAGACTATGCGCTTGGCCACGGAGAAGGCTGGCTGGAAAGAGAAACGAGGCCACTTGCCGCCTTATCGTGGCATAGGCATGGGCTGCGGCGCGATGATCAGCGGATTCCCAATGGGCATCCGCGGAGGGTCCGCAGCCTTTGTGCGGTTCAATGAGGACGGCGATGTCACAGTGATTTCTGGAGTGATCGATAACGGGCAAGGCAACGACAGTATGATTTCTCAGATCGCTGCCGAGGAGCTGGGAATCTCGCTGGACCGAATCAAAGTCGTTACGGGTGATACCAGCGTGACTCCGTCTGATCAAGGAGCTTACTCCCAGGCTTCTACACTCATTTCCGGCGGCGCAGTCAAAGCCGCGGCCGCCGATGCCAAGGAACAGCTCTTCGAGGTCGCCGCCCAAATGCTGGAGGCTAACAAAGATGACCTGGTAGGGCGTGATGACCGCATTTTCATCAAGGGAGCCCCGGAGAGATCCGTCGATATCGCTAAAGTAGCTAGAACCGCTTTGGCGCAGAATCGTGCGATCTTAGGCCGCGGCGACCGTTGGCCCGACGCCGATCCCAAGCGGGACTGGATCAAAAACCCCCGTGGGCAGGTAGCCTCCGCATTCTCCTTTGGCACGGCAGTGGCCGAGGTGGAGGTGGATCCCGAAACAGGCAAAGTGAAGCTGCTCAACATGGTTGCAGCCCATGACTGCGGCTATCCCATCAACCCTCTGGCGGTTGAGCAACAGATCCAACGCTCTGCCATGGAGGCGGGTCCGCAGGGTGTACTCATGGAGAAACATCTATGGACCAGCAGAGGGCAGAACCTTAATGCCAACTTCGCCGACTACTGGTTTCCGCTCTCCACAGATGTGCCCAACATCGACCCGATCGTCGTGACCTCCGACGATCCCTTTGGGCCATTCGGCGCCAAAGAGGGAGGTTTATCCATTGCTGTGGCCATGACCGGAGCTGTGGCCAATGCCGTACAGAATGCCATTGGCGCTATGCCCAAAGAGCTTCCTGTCACGCCGGAGGTGGTGCAGCGCATGTTGGAGGAGAAGAAGTCACGATGAACGTTAAACAATGAACGATAAACAGTGCATTGCCTTCTTTGTTCAATGTCAATCGTTCATTGTTCAGCGGGGGCTTCGTAACCGTAATCTTAACCCCCCTTTATCCCCCCTTAATTTAAGGGGGGACAGAGGGGGGTTATCGATTTTTCACGAGGATCATCATCGATAAGGAGGGAATAGGAATGCAGGCATTCGTATTAGGTGGAACAGGGGGTATGGGTCAGGGAGTCGCCAGGGACCTCATTAAGCAGGAGCAGATTAAGAAAGTCATCTTAGGCGA
>Ga0335070_10002589_pt1 | contig 20964 bp, 22 predicted proteins | sample Lox_Sample_13_FD_206722 | JGI IMG/M metagenome (GOLD analysis project Ga0335070, IMG submission 206722) | Soil microbial communities from Loxahatchee National Wildlife Refuge, Florida, United States - Lox_Sample_1.3 | ecosystem: Environmental > Terrestrial > Soil > Wetlands | place: USA...
GAGATGGGGATGACTCTATTGATTTGTTTCGCCCACTCCGATGCGAACGACGGAAGGGGAAGAAGATACTCCTCTTACGGTAGGAATACTTTTTTCTCTTGACAGGTGCCTTTTAATGGGTGACCCCATGTCCTCCCGCTATGATGTTTCATTCTTTATTGTCTTGCTCATCTTCTCCATATAAAAGCTCATTGAGTTCTTCCGGGTTCATGTGTTTTATTTTCTCTTCTATATTGCGATCATACTGCCGATCGTTAGGCTCTGCCCGCTTTTGGGCTTTCCTTTTATACTGTTGCACGAACACTCCAACTTTCGCCTCAAGTGCTTTCTTGCGTTTGTTTTTCATTTGCGTTTTCATTTAACGACTGAGATAAGGCGCGGGGGCAACCACCCTCGCTAAAAGGCGAGGGTGGCTATTCCCCGTCGCCTTGATTGACTTGTTAAGGATTCATCAAGGATTGATTGATCTCCCTTGAAATACAACTAAACCACAATTTAAACACCGATACGCCTGTTGATTCTTAGGCCATTTTGACTTGCAGACTTTTTTGCCACCGAACAGCTCAAACGAAGTGAATAAATATCGATAGCGATTAAACCAGCGTATCAATGAGGCGGGGGCAAGGTATCCGGTCTTCATTGGAGTTCCACAGTCGGGACATTTTCTATCTACTTGTTGTTCCATATTCATTTTGAGTCCATATCCTTAACGATTTGCATAACCTGCGCGGGCAATCCCCAATGCCTTAAAACCTGACGCGGCTATTCCGCGTCAGGTTGATGCAGTTGTTATGTGCCCCATCCATAAGAACGATCACGGACGCAGTATGGGGTCAGGTCTTGAATTATTAGTTTTGTTTATCCTTGTTTATAATCTTGCTGACCGTAGTGTAATGCACCCTTAAATGATCGGCAATCTCTTTTAAGGTGTAGCCATAGGTAACATGAGCACGAGAGATGGCTCGATTTCTTTGAGCCCTGTCTTGCCGCTTCTCCTGATGCAAGAGCTCGACCAGTGCGGGTCTCTCGGCATATCTCTGCAGGTGGGGGATCTCCTCCAGATCGGCCGAAGCATCGAGAAGACGCATGCACTCCTCAATAAACCCCTTATCCCCTAAGAATATCTGGCCTTTAAGCTCTTTCCATGGTGCCTCTTTTGTTATGCCTTCTACGACAAATTGATGATAAAGCCTCTGCGCCCTTCTCCTGCTCTTGCTGAACTGCGCTAAAACCCAATCCGTGGTAAGCCATGGCGATGGCTTGGCTCTTCCTGCTGTCGAGCGATAACTGCTCCATTTCCAGTCTTGGGGCCTCCTTACGATGTTTGCTCTCACAGGATTTAAGACCACATAGCGACAAAGCTCAAGAAGATAGCTTTCCTTATCCACAAGAATGGCTTTGTATCTCCCCTGGAAAATATGGCCTGTCTTCGTATATCTCCAGTTATATTTCTGGGTATAAATGCCGTTGAGCTGCCTCATCCCACGCGAAAGGTTTCCTCCCGGAGTTTCCAAAACAAGATGGTAATGGTTATCCATGAGGCACCAGGCATGGCAGAGCCAATGGAATCTCTCGATTATAAAACCGAGTAGATCGAGGAAGTATTCTCGATCTTTGTCGATTCTGAATATCCTGTTTCCCGCATTGCCTCTTGTGGTCACATGGTAGAGGGCACCAGGATATTCGATCCTGAGGGGACGAGCCATATAGCAACACTATCAAATCAATTCTTATATTTCAAGACCTGACCCCATGTCCTCCTTTTCGTGGAGAAGAAGATAAAGTTGAAAGAAGAGTATCGGTATTTGCTGACATTGCATGGAGTGGGGAAGATCTTGTCGTTGACAATCATGTTGGAGACGGGACCCATCAGTCGGTTTCAGAAGGTGGGGGACTATGTGTCATATTGTCGAAAAGTTCCCAGCCAATGGACGAGTAATGAGAAGCGGAAGGGTTCGGGGAATAAGAAGAACGGGAATAAATATTTGGCGTGGGCGTATTCGGAGGCATCCGAATTTGCCCGGCAGCTTTATCCCGAGCCGCGGGCTTATTACAACCGTAAGATGCAGAAGACCAATGCGGCAGTCGCTCACAGTGCTTTGGCGAACAAGCTATCGAGAGCAGGATACTATGTGATGAAGGATCAAGTGCCCTTTGAACCCAAGAAGTTATTTGGATGAGGATTTGGGCTGGAACGGTGAACCACCGTTGGGGTTGGTCAAGAACCACGAGACCTGATTGGTCATCCGTTCCACCTCGAACTGACACGGTCATCAATGTCTTGACCGCCCACGCCGTGAGCCACGAGGGGTTGGCTAACAACCATGAGTCCTGACCAAAACGATATGGACACGGCCTGGAACCGAAGATTTTCTGGGTCCACAAAAGCGGACAGGGGTCGCAGAGAAGCAGAACTCGTTTTTCTGTAGACCTTGATCCTGATGGGTGACTGGTGCCGTCAAGACGGACACTGCAAACTCAAAAGAAAAAACGGTAAAGGAAGAGATGGGGATGACTCTATTGATTTGTTTCGCCCACTCCGATGCGAACGACGGAAGGGGAAGAAGATACTCCTCTTACGGTAGGAATACTTTTTTCTCTTGACAGGTGCCTTTTAATGGGTGACACCTATGCCATTTTCCACGGCGAAGATCAACGGCTAAACGATCTATCACTTTGGCACCCCACCCTTCTTCTTTTTGGTGCCTCAGTATATCGCGCCCGATCTGCCAATAGAGCAAAATCAATTCGCGGTTAACCGATAGAATCGCTTTGGTTTGTGCAGAGCGAATGTGGGCCTTGAGATCACGTAAGAACTCTTCGTATCCTCTCAGGGGACTATTTAACGCCGGTAGAAGCAAGGATGGAGTTTGATTTTTATCTGCTTTTTGCTTCGCCATCATATAACCAATTTTCGGAAACGCTTAAGAGATTTTAGAAACGTTCTTAAGTTCTGCCAATACTTAATATACTGGCTTCCTTTTACCGGCTGTCTGGTTATCCTGGCTCTTTCATTTTGAGTATGTACAGGCCGTCATTAGCACAATCGATATAAATGAACCCTCTGTCGTCAACGACGACATCTTCAGTGATTGCCATCAGCGGCCCGGGCATCGTTCTGGCCCGGTATCCGAGCGGATTTGGGGGTATAAAATAGGCGGTCTCCTTAATGTAATAGGGATCTGAAACATCATACACCCGGAGGCCGGCGGCGAAATAGCAGCAGTAGACTCGATCGTTTCTGGACTCCAGCCAGGGTTTGCCAGGCATGGGTTCATGGAGATTATGCGGGCCAAACGGCCCCTGTACTCCCAGCCAGGCCTCGTTGAAGTTCCTAAACGGGAACCCCGGAGGGACTTCGGGATAAGGGAACTCGGCAACCAGGGTAGGATTCCTCGGATCGCTCACATCCACCATATGAAGGTTATTCAGTGCCTGCGCCCGGTGGTTCTCCTTGAATCTCTCGGGTGTAAACCAGGTGTATCTCTCGCCTTCATTGGTGACCACAACATAGTCGCGTCCAATAAGGGGCAAGGCAGTGTGCGTCCGGGAACCGGCGAGCTGGCTGCAGAAGGGTGGCATCAGCTTGAGCTGCCCGAGGCACCGCGGCCGAGTCATATCGGATACGTCGAGGATAACCAAGCCAGCTCCGGAATAGCCCAAGTAGGCCTTATTCCCCACGATAAACGGAGGTCCGTGAAGATGGTTCTTCTCCATGAAGGTTGGGTTGTGGGGAGCGGACGGATCAAAGGTCCTTCCGGGGTAGCCGTCAGCATACTGGTCAGGCATCCACCAGCGGCCGATTTCAACCGGATGCTTGGGGTCGATGATATCGAGTATCCGGTAAATCATTCCCTCAAACCCGACAGCATCGGATGAGAGATGAACATACCTGCCGCCGTCATACATGAAGCGGTGCACGCCGAAGGCATGGGGTACTCCATTGTCCCAGTAGCTAAGGAATTCAGGATTCTCAGGGTCATCCCGGATGTTGCAAATACGCACCCCGTTCATACATTTAGTCTTCGACTTTTCTTCACTATAATATTTCATGGCTGCCGGGCCGCCGCCACTGAGCATTGCTACGATCATCAGCCCGTCTGCCGCCTGTATCTTGAGATTCCTGGTAGTTGGATATACCGATTGATCGATCGTTTCGCAGCGTTTGACGAATCTGGGATGCTGAGGGTCTGTCACTTCGATGATACCGACAGAATCACGCATGGTTCCGTAGATGTAGTATCGACCTTCCGCGGTCTTGTGAAGGGCCATCTGAAAGAAAATACCGCCGTCGAGATCATCAAAAGCGATGACGTCCAGGTTTTTGATATAGCCTTCATTACCGGGCCCTTTGGCGTAAAATTTGGCTGCCATGGTTGAGGTTTCCTCCTTATCGAAATCTATTACCAAATTGGTTTAAAGAATTGCCGGGTCGTTATTTAATCTTCTGCGGGAAATCGGCTGTTTTTTAAACATTTTTTCATTTTCTGCAATAATCCTTGCACGCCAGGGCTCTTTGGTCTCGAGAGCTCTATAACCTTGAGTCGGCCCTGTGGTCACAAATCTTCGATTTTGGTAAGAACTCGCTTTGGAATGGGTTAGATGTACAAAAAAGGGAATTGTATGTCAAGAAGAAACATCGCAAGGTATTGAGTGCTTTCTCAAGACATCCTGGCAAGGCCGGGACAAAGAGCTTTTGAACTGGGATTAGAGTGACCAAGGACAGGACTCCATCCTAACCAGCCGATGAGAAGGAGTTTTTACCCGCTCCTGCGTGCAGACCAATCCCCTGCCCCATTCATCTGAGCACGATTCACTGCCCGTTCAGCTGAGAGAGGAACCCACCGGATAATCCGGGTGAGCATAGAAGGAATCAAGGGCCAACATTTGAGACCCCGAATCATAGAGATAAATCGTTGTGGAGGGCACCTCTGAAACAGTGGGCAAGGCTCAATATCTTGCCAAAATCGGTGCCGGCTGCTGAGCTCGGAAAAAGGAAGGTATGACGTTCAAATCATAACTTTTGCGAGGTTAAAAAAGCAGCAAAGATTGCCGTTATTGAACCTTTTGGAATATCGTAATTGACAGTTTATAAAAGCCGGAACCACACTTCGTCCCCCGATTCTTTTCCACACCCTCGACGATGAATGTAGATCCTGTGCCTAAAGTTAGCATCTCCGACAGAAACGCAAAATAAGACGTCTGGTGCCGCCCGTAGGCGAAGAAATGCCACGGGGTCCGTCGCCTAATGGACAGTAGGCAAAACGGATGTTGCTCCGATCATCGATAAGCTTGTGGTTAATGATTCTATCCGTCCCGACAAGGGTTTTTTCTTCTTGACATTTCAGAGAAAGTTAAGTATTGAAGGTTAAGTTTTTTCTCTTCCGAAAACCAATATCTTTACAGGGATTTGAGGACTTCATGGATGGAGCGTACTGCATTCTTAATGGGGTGCATCCATAGCCTGGAAAGGGGGTCTATGAAATGTTTGCTATAAGAAAAAGAACAGTTCAATTGGCAATCGGTTTAATCCTTCTTATCATTCCTTTCAGTTGGGCATCTGCTGAGGAGGGGGTGACAGACAACGAGATCCTCATCGGGACGATTCAAGCGCTGACAGGGGATATGGCCTTTATCGGAAATCAGAATACGAATGGAACAAAGATCATGATCGGCGAGATCAACAAGAAAGGTGGGATTCTCGGCCGGAAGATCAGGCAAATCGTGATGGATGACGGGTACGTGACGCCCAGGCATATCGCTAACGTACGGCGAATGATTACGGAGGATAAGGTCTTTTGCTTCGTCTTCAATTTGGGAACTCACACCGTCGCGGCAAGCCTTCCCCTGCTCAACCAGTACAAGGTACCGCTTTTCTCAGCCGCATCCAACAGTAAGCTCTTTGACAACGAACCTTTCGTCTTCACCGAGGGCGCGTCATACCGCCAGATGACAATTCAGGCAATCAAATTCATGACAGAAAAAAGAAATCACAAGAAGGTCGCTGTATTTTATTGGGATAACCCTCTCGGGCAAGAGCATTTCGACGCGGCCAAAGAGTACTTCAAGGCGGTAGGAGGAGAATTGGCCGCTGAAGAAAAGTTCAAAGTGGAAGACTATGACATGAGTTCCCAGGCAGCTAGACTAAAGAATTCCGGCGCGACGTGCGTTATTATTGCTGCATCGCCAGGCGGAGGGACAAAGATCCTAAGGGCGATGCACAACATTGGATACCATCCTGAAGCAGTAGGCGTTCTGATGCTTTCCTCTCCAGGATTTATCAATGTCGCCGGGAAAGATGCGGACGGGTTATTCCTCATGCTGCCATTCCTGGAAATGACGAACCCTTCGCTTGCTCCTTGGGGAAATCTGGCAAAACAGTATTACCCCGACAAGCCTTTTGATAGCAACATGGTAGCCGGGATGGGGAGCGTCTACGTATTTGCAGAAGCATGCAGAAGGGCCGGACAAGACCTGACAAGAGAGAAATTTATCAAGGCCGTCGAATCCATTAGCTATCAAAATTTCGATTTACCCCACTATAAAGGGGCCACGGATTATCACTTCGGCCCGGACCGGCATCGGTCAACCTCTGCAACTCGAATAGGCCGAATCGCCAATGGCCAAGCTGGATCTTTTACTGAAGGCTGGCTTGAATGGAAGGGCATCCCACTTCCTGAAGTGATTGGAAAATGAGGGAGAGTAGAGGCAAGATCTCTTTCCCATTGTGATGCTGCCTAAATCTCGGTTTTACGTTTTCTGCGGGGGTCCTGAAATGAAAAGATTCAGGGCCCCGATTTCTATTTGCCTCAAAGAAAGCTATCACCGCTGGTCGTCGAAAGTTAATCCTCATTCTGAAAAATCGGTCAGAACGGTCGAAAATGGATAGGCAAAGTCTCCTCATCATCGAATCTGTTTCCAAGATCTTTGGCGGCATTCGCGCTCTTGAACAAGTCTCTTTCAGTATATCCGAGGGAGAGATATTCAGCCTGATTGGGCCCAATGGAGCGGGAAAGACGACCATGTTCAATTGCATCACAAGAATCTATTCGCCCGAGGGCGGAAGGATATCCTTCTTAGGCAATGATCTCCTTTCTCTAAAACCCCATCAAATATGCAGCCTGGGCATCACGAGGACTTTTCAGAACATCGAGCTCTTTTCCCATCTCAGTGTGGCTGAAAATTTGATCATTGGATTGTACAGCCATTTTCAGTATCGCTTCTTGGCTTCCCTGTTCAGGTCCAAAGGGATGAGAGAGGAGGAAAGGGAGCACCGAAGGCGCACAGAAGAGATAATGAATTTTTTGGGGCTTCTCCCTTATAAGAACTTAAGGGTGTCAGGTCTTCCTTACGGGTTGCAGAAGCTGGTGGAACTGGGACGAGCCCTCGTGTCGAGGCCGAAGCTGGTTCTCCTCGATGAACCCGTATCCGGAATGAACCAGAAAGAAAAAGAGGGTTTGACTCAGATCCTGCTGGAGATCAGGAAAGGCCTGGGGACGACGATTCTCCTGGTGGAGCACGACATGAATTTTGTCATGAACATTTCAGACAGAATCTGTGTGTTGAATTTCGGAGAGAAGATCGCCGAAGGAACCCCGGATCACGTCAGGCAGAATCCAAAGGTAATTGAAGCCTATTTGGGAGGAGAGGTCTAATTTTGAAACTTTCTCCTTTTGGCCAATGATCTATGCTCAAAATTAGGAAGATAGAGGTCTATTACGGCAATATCTACGCCCTCAAAGGTATCTCTCTCGAAGTTGATCGGGGAAACATCGTGGCCGTTCTCGGAGCGAATGGAGCAGGGAAGAGCACACTTCTGAAAGCAATCTCCGGACTCATCTTCCCCGTCAGAGGGGAAATCGAATTTATGCAAAAGAGGGTAAACGGCATTAGCCCTCACCGAATCGTCAGGATGGGAATCTCACATGTTCCGGAAGGGCGGGAACTTTTCCCCGATCTCACCGTTTTAGAGAATTTGATGATGGGGGCCTATATCAAGAAAAGGATCAAAAGGATTGCGGACGATTTGGACTTAATTTATGGACATTTTCCCATCCTGAGCGAACGAAGGAGCCAGACTGCAAGTAGCCTTTCAGGCGGGGAACAGCAGATGTTGGCCATTGGAAGGGCGCTCATGTCCAATCCAAGGCTCTTGCTTCTCGACGAACCTTCTCTCGGTTTGGCACCGCGGGTGGTCGAAGAGATCTATCGGATCATTCGTGGGATCAACGGGGAGGGAACAACCATCCTTCTCGTCGAGCAGAATGCAAAGGTTGCTTTGACCTTAGCCAATTATGGATATGTGTTCGAGACCGGGATGATAACGGTGATGGGCAGGGGTGCTGATCTGCTTCAAAACGAACATGTGAAGAAAGCTTACTTAGGAAGATAAGCTTGGGGCCTCAGGGATGCAGCTTTTGATTGAAATCATTCAACAAATGATATTCGGCACCGTGATGGGATGCATCTATGCTCTGGTCGCGACATGCATGGTCCTGATTTACAAGGGAACAGGAATCTTGAATTTTGCGCAGGGTGAAATGGTGGTGTTTAGCACGTTCATTTCCTATACGCTTCGGGTGGCTTTTCAACTGCCCTACTGGGTCGTCTTCCCTTTAAGCTTTGTCATTTCCTGGTTCTTTGGAATGCTTCTGGAGGTTCTGAGCTTCAGGAGGGTCATCGGGAAACCCCACCTCAATTCCCTGATGGCTTGTGTCGCCGTGGGGATGATTCTCAGAAACGTGACGGGACAGGTCTGGACGTTCGACGATCTCAGGATGCCGCCCCCATTTTCCGATCAAGTCTTTAATCTCCCCCTCGGACTCGTCATCAGTCCCCTTTTCCTCGGCATTATTGGCATTTCGTTTGCGATCATGATCGTCTTTTACCTTTTCTTGAACAGAACCAGGATAGGCCTTTCGATTCGGGCCACCGCTCAGAATCCAACGGCAGCCATGCTGATGGGTGTTCCTGTTTCCTACGTCTACTCGATGTGCTGGGCCATCAGTGCATCTATAGGATCCATAGCCGGAATCCTCATCGCCCCGTTGCTTGTCCTCAATGTGGGCATGTTTATCGTCATCCTCAAAGCGATTGTTGCCGCCGTGCTCGGGGGGATTGAGAGTCTGCCGGGTGCCGTTATGGGAGGAATCTTGTTGGGTATCCTGGAGAACCTCATTGGAACGTTTCTTCCGTCCTGGATCAGGCAGATTTTTGTCTGGGTGATTCTTTTAGGGGTGATCATCGCGATACCTCAAGGGTTGTGGGGAAGGAAGAAACAGAAGAGGGTTTGATGGACCATTGGAATGACTGGGGTAAAGGATTAGGTTGGGGAATTCTTGGGGTGGTTCTTCTCATGGCCCCTTTCCTGCTTGGTACCTACCTCCTCTTCGTTTTCAGCGTGATCTGCGTCTACATCCTTGTTGCCCTCGGAATGAATATTCTCGCAGGTTACACGGGGATGCTTTCTTTGGGGAGTCAAGCCTTCTTCGGAATCGGGGCCTATTGCGCTGCCGTTCTAGGGACACGATTGCCCGGATTTCCCTTTGTCATTGCCCTTTTTGTCGGTGGACTGCTCTCGGGGGGCATCGGATATCTTCTGGGGTTTTCCGCTTTGCGAACTTCAGGAGTCTATCTAGCCATCGCGACGATTGCCTTCGGAATGATCATGAATGAGATTTTCGGCGAATGGTCTTCATTGACTGGAGGACAATCGGGAATGGCAGTTCCCTTACCGGCCTTGGGTTCGATCCAATTTCAATCCTCGACGGAACTCTACTATCTCATCCTGTTCGTTTGCGTGGGGATGCTTATCCTTTTCTACAATCTGATTTCTTCGAACACGGGACGGGCTTTTATAGCGATTCGAGAAAGCGAGATCTCGGCACAATCCTACGGGATCAGTCTGTTGAAATACAAGACACTCGCCTTTGCCATCAGTGCTTTTTATGTGGGAGTCGCAGGAGGACTGTATGCCTATCTTATGAAATATATTGCTCCCATCGATTTTCGACTTCTTGTAGGAATCGAGTTTGTTGTCATCGTCATTGTCGGAGGGCTCGGTTCAATTGCGGGTTCGATCTTTGGAGCCATGATTCTATTCGCATTACCCCAGGTCTTTGCCGGATTAACCTACTGGCAGGAGATGATAACAGGCCTTGTCCTTCTCCTGGTCATTCTCTTTCTGCCAGAGGGGGTAAGTGGTGGGATCAATCGCTTGGCGGGCAGATTGCGAATAACAGATCGATCCAGGGAATAAAGATCGCCGCTGATGAGGCGGGGGATGGACAAAACAAAATCAATCTTGACCTAAGGAGGAATCGTAAACGATGTTCACAAAAAAATGGGAGGTTTCAAGAAGAAAGTATGGGATTATCACGGAACGGAGCGTGGCAATCCCCATGAGTGATGGTGTTTCTATAGACATCGATCTCTTCCGGCCAGAGGGACCCGGGAGATTCCCTGCTCTTCTGGGGGTCCACCCTTACGAAAAGGCCTTACAATCAGCGCCGATTATGCCAATCGGCCTCAATATGGCGAACGGAGGGATCGAAGCCGGGGATTATAATTTCTACGTGCGGCGGGGGTATGCCCAGGTTATCGCCAATATCCGGGGGTCAGGGAAGTCGGGAGGTCGCTACACGAATTACGGGCCCAGAGAAGTTCGTGACACCTATGAGATGATCGAATGGATCGCCCATCAGCCGTGGTGTGACGGCAATGTGGGGATGTTCGGTGTGTCTGCTTTTGCCGTTGCCCAGCAGCAGGTGGCGGCATTAAAGCCCCCCCACCTCAAGGCCCAGTTCACCCCGTTTGGATACACCAATTTTTATCGGGACAAATTTTATCACGGTGGGATTTTGTCGCACGCCTTCATGAGGGGCTGGACGACCACCATCGACAACATTCGATACAAGAGTTGGTGTGAGGAAAAGTGGGGAACGACCCGCTATCGAGAGGCCCTTTCCAAGACCCTCCAGGACAAGGAGATCGGTGTTGTTCCCTACCTTGTCGATGCGCTGAAGCATCCCGATGAGGGCGCCAACGCCCTTCTGGTCGACATTCTTCTGAATCCACTGGATGGCGACTATTTTAAAGAGCGAGATGTGGACTATGGAAAAAACATAGGCGTCCCTGCCTACCTCGGAGGATGCTGGGGAATTTATGGTTTACACCTTCCCGGTGCCTTCCGGAGCTGGGACAACTGGGCTGGGCCCAAAAAGATGACCATTGGTCCACCCATCTATCTGGACCGGCCGCTGTATCAATACCACTACGAGTCGTTGCGTTGGTTTGATCATTGGCTCAAGGGCATGGACAACGGGGTGATGGAGGAAGAGCCCATTAAACTTTTCGTCACAGGGACAGGGGAATGGAAAACGGCGAGCGAGTGGCCGTTGCCGGAGACGCGATGGACCCCTTTCTATCTCCATTCAAACGGGCTGCTCAGCGAGCACGAATTCTTTCCAAACGAGTATGGAACCACCTTTGAAGATTCCATGTTTAACCGGGTGGGCTTGACCTTCCAGTCCCCCCCGCTCATCGAGAACACAGAGGTCATCGGGCCGATCGTTCTCAACCTTTATGCTTCGACCACAGACGCCGAAATACTGTGGTTCGTCAGCCTTTATGACATCGATCCGCAGGGGAAGGAGACTCTGCTGACCAGGGGCTGGCTACGAGGGTCCCAAAGAAAGATCGACCCGGAGAAATCCAAACCCTGGCAACCCTTTCATTCCCACACCCGTCGGGAGCCGTTAACGCCCGGCGAGATTTATGAATTCAATATCGAAGTGAGACCCTACGGAATACTTTACCGAGCGGGACACCGAATCGGATTGAAGATTAAATGCGTTGACGACGAGCGGCCGAAGAATTTTCTCGAGGCGATCGGAATGGGTCACCTTTGGAGACAGTCCGCTTCGAGGATAACCGTCTATCACAACTCCGAATATCCCTCTCATCTCCTATTACCCATTGTCAGGGGGAATGTCATTGGAACCTACATGTCGGGAGGCGAGCTTCTGACGGAGTTCTTTCCCTATCGGATGTACTAACAGGCGCGGAAGAGGAAGAAGGCATGGGTTTAGGCGCTGGATGAAAGAGTAAGAGCAGAAACGGAAGAATTGGAACCCATAAAAATTCGCTTGGGGCTGAAATCTGTCCCATCGGCAGGATCCTGTCAAAAGAGGTCCGTTTTTCGAAATGGAGATAGAAAGAGATGGCCGACTTTTTGAAGAGGGCGTATCATTGCACAATGACCCCGGAGAAGAAGACCGCCGTCGCATGGATTCATGAGAATCAGATGATCTATGAGACGATTGCCAACGATCTATGGGAGCATCCTGAACTGAGCCTGGCCGAGTTCAAATCGTCGGCAAGGCTAGAAAAATATTTGGAAGAGAATGGATTTAAAATCGAAAAAGGTGTCCCCGGAATGCCAACGGCGTTTATTGCAACTTGGGGAGTAGGCAAGCCGGTGATCGGGTTTCTGGCGGAGTATGATGCGCTTCCAAATCTTTCTCAAAAATCTCAGATCATAGAGCCCGATCCGGTCATCGTAGGAGCGCCGGGACAGGGATGTGGTCACAATCTTCTTGGGACCTCGATCTGCACGGCGGCCATTGCCGTCAAGGCAGTCCTGGAGAAATCCGGCATGATAGGAACGATCAAAGTCTTTGGCACTCCCGCTGAGGAAACTCTGATAGGCAAGGTTTACATGGCCAGAGATAACGTTTTCGCCTGCACAGACATGATGATAGCCTGGCATCCTGAGGATACCAACGGCGTGGATTATAAATCGATGTTAGCCATGACAAGCGTGAAATTTCAGTTCACGGGGATTTCGACGCATGGAGGCTCTGCTCCCGAGCTTGGGCGGAGCGCCCTTGACGCCGTGGAATTGATGGATGTGGGGATGAATTACATGAGGGGACATCTTATCCAAGATGCCCGGATTAATTACGTCATTACAAAAGGAGGCGAGGTGCCCAACAATGTGCCTCCTATAGCGGAAGTCTGGTATTTCATCCGGGCACCCAGAAGGTCCCAGGTCGATCAGATATGGAGCTGGATGCTTGACGTGGCAAAGGGAGCATCCTTAATGACCCAAACAAGCATGAAGACCAACCTTCTTTCCGCCACTTGGGAACTTCTGCCCAATAAATCTTTGGCTAGGGTCGGGGATGGGAATGCCACCCTGATTGGAGCTCCGGACTTCAACCCAGAAGAGCAGAAATTCGGGGAGGAGATTATCAGATCATTAGGGAGGGAAATCAAAGGCTCCGCATTTGATAACACCCTGACACATCCCGATTTAACCAAGACGTTTCCAAATGTTGATTTCAGTAAAGCGTCCACGGATCTTGGGAACGTCAGCTGGATGTTTCCAACCTTATCCTTCCGGGTGGCCACCAAAGCTCTTGGCACTCCGCAGCATTCCTGGCAGATGGTTTGTCAAACCAATTCACCCCCTGCCATGAAAGCGGGCTTGAGAGTGAGCGAGTGGATGGCAGCCAGCGCTCTGGACTGCTTTGCCCATCCGGAGATCATCGAGGAGGCTTGGGAAGAACACCGTCTCTATCTTAATGAAACTCAATTTTATCATCCGATTCCCGAAGACCTTGCCGTACCGACGTTCAAAGATTTATACGGGATCGGACTTGACACTGTTTCTTCCTTTTGTAGCAAACATTAAAGTGAGTTGAGAGGCCTTCCCATATTGTGAGGCCAAGCTATCTATTCTTCAGCCTAACAAGATTCTGTTGTTCGCCTTTGTTTCCAAGTGGCGGGTATTTCCTGTAGCAACAGACGTTCCAAGGGATGGACACTGCGTTGAAAAATGGCACTAAATTCTCGCAGTACGATTCTATCTATTTCAGTCTTTTTGAGTCAATTTTAGCACAGCGTTTTTTCGATTTTGAAAATCTCGCTTTCACCTAACTACTAAAGGGTGCGGCTCAAAAGTAAAATTCGTTATTACCGTTCGAAATGCTCAGCGAATAAGTGCGATTTATTTCTTAGTTAACAAGTCTTGCAGACGGGTTCAACCGAAAATACCATATCATGAACCTCTCCACGTTTCCTTTGCAACTCTTAATTTAGCCGTCTCGGCATCCACAAAGATTCCTCCTTACCGGATTCCATTCTCTCCACAGGCGTTGTGGTATTGTCTTTCAAGTCCAACTCATAGGGTATAACAAAGATCGCTTGTTTATCTCTCACTATTTTGCCAAATACTAATCTTGCCCATTTCAATCCAGACTCAGATCTGCTCTTCCCCCTTAAATCCTTCCTTCTCTCTGCCAATGCACCCACCAATTGGCCCTGTTTAAGCTCATAATTTTTATAGAGAACTTTATATACTATCACCCAACGATTGCCACCTCCCAGCACATATTATTCTGGACGTTTGGTTCCTTCGTAACTTATTATTTTGATTTTTTGTTCGCTAGCCCAGCACGAAATAAATCATCTCAAAGCTAACTAAAATGAACGAAAACAAAACTCGCACTACGACCTTTTCCGTCCTCTCATCAAACTGTATAGATAAATTGTTTTAGCTCCTGGGCGGATTGGCTCCATATTTGTCTTTACTCCAATACGGACCATATCACCGAGGTTTAAGTGGATACCAAAATATTTTTGTCCCCAGTTCAAAATCGATTCCTTAGTTACTCTCTGAGGGTTGTTTCTCCTCTCCGGTAATACCCCGATGAGCTCATACCCTTTCGTCTTATTGAATGCGCATAGCTCGTAAACCAACATAGACAGAACTGGTGGGGGGTTCCCTGATCCACCCCCCGAAGGTGCTAGGAAATGAGATACTATGAAAAGTCGAGTACTTGTTACAGCTGCATATCATGTGCCAAATTCAAGAGTCCGAAATTACAGAGATATTATTTTTAATGGGAGCCAATAGGGAAAGAGATTTACACAAAAGTCTTAAATTGCTTCTCAAAGAATGTGAGAAAGGTCTATGGCTTTTTATTGATTGAAATCTTCTAACCTAGGGGAATGCTCGAGAATCACTCTTTCAGCTTACGCTTCAGAAACAAAAAAAGCAGAGCCATCTCTGACCCTGCCATTAAACTTACCCCTGACGTGAAAAAATCGTATGATGAACTTCTCCATCTTTCCTTCTTAATTCTTGATCTTGCCCCTTCGTTATCCAAAACAATTCCTGCTCATTAAATATTATTTTCTCCACGGGCATCATGATATTGTCTTTTAAGTTAACCTCCTCAGGTACCACAAAGATCGTTTGTCTGTCCCTCCCCATTTGACCAAACAATAATCTTGCCCATTTCAATCCGGATTCAAGTCTGGTTTTTCCCCTTAGCCCCCTTCTTCTCTCTGCCAACGCACCAATCAATTCACCTTGTTTAAGCTGATAATTCTTACAGAAGACTTTATAAATTATCATCTTGCCATTCCCTCCCTACAGCTGTTAGTTCAAATTTCATGCCGCAGAAACGATCCTGCCAATTTCTTATATCACTTTACAACACCACCCTATTTTTTCACACCTCTTAACAAGAAAATCTAAGCAAATTCTGCGCTAATTTAAGCGAAATGTTCCAATGGGGCAAATGATTGAGCTAAAAGGTAAAGGCGGCTTAACAAGTAGAAGTAATTACATCGGTTTTTTCAGACTACGAAAGAGAGTCCTTTACGGCAATAGTTTTCATGCAAAGGACTAACGGAAGGTTGTAAGACGGACTTCTCCCTGAGTCATCTTATAGCGCGGACAAGCTTGGGTTCCGCTCCTCGCTTTCCTCCGAGACAGTTTTTATGAAAAAGATTTCTCCATCCTTGGCAAACTTCCCGAAATAAGTCCTTCCCCAGTTGAGAATGGATTCTTCAGGCGATCCTTCAGCAACTCTTCTCGGATTCTTTCTCCTCTCCGGTAATGAGCCAAGAAAGACGTCCCCCCTGACTGGGTCACGCAAATAGAATTTATAAACAACCATATCAAGGGATCCTTTCATTCAATCATCTTGGTCTAAGGCTGACAGAATAGACTGAGGAAGGTCTCTTTAACTTCAGATCGTCCACCGAGAAGAAGATTCAGTTTCCAACGGTCTTCCTTTGAAACCTGAATAAACTCTAATCCATACCGATACCCGTCCCAACGCACATTTCCTTCCGAGTCTTCTCTACGATGAAGCTCCTTCCGAACAATCTGCGCTACCGCTTTGAACTCAGCCAATTCAAACCCATTTGAGAACAAGAGAGTGACATTTAATTTCGTACCCACAGGCATGTTTCGCGTTGATTCGATGAGAAACCCCGCCTTGCCTGCATTAACAACCATTGCTCCACGTAAAGAGGAGTCATCTTTCTCTTGAAATTCAAGAGGCAAATGAGTAGCAATCCGGGGATATCTTCTTCTCTCTCTGCTACCGACAGATTCTTCCATGCTCTACTCCTACTTAAACAAGTTCAGGCTTAGGTTGTACTGTCTCCTCTTAGAAACCGGTCCAATTCTGATTTGAGAACCTTCCAACCCTTTCCTGCCTTGGCTCCCTTGATTCTGCCCGTATGCAGGTACTTCGCGTAGGTAGGCCTTGAAATCCGAAGGTAATCGCAGGCCTCTCGAGCTGTCAGGACTGCATCTTCTCTTTCATTTAACATGGCTTTCTCCCTTCCCCCTCATACCTTCCGCCAATTAGATAGCATCATCTATACCAACTGACTCAATGTCATCTAACCGGCTGATCTTTAAAGTTGATTCTGAAATAATTCCCGGCTTATTCAGAATTAAAGGTGTCATTTTTTGTCAGCTTACCGATAGAACATTTCTTCTTGCTATACCTAATACAACTTGTTTTCTCTTATGGACTAATTTTGTTATAGAAAGAAGTTTTTCGATTGATAGATACTGTGAAGATACATTAAATTCCAAATGGTTATCTGTTTTCTAAGAATCTGGCACCATTCTTGCTCAAAAAAATAAGCAGGAGAATGGGGGCAACGAAGCTTAACGACGAATAGTTGATGGTGACCGCTCTTCCAGGTGTATCTGAGCGGACTGAGTTAGAGGTAGATTATGGAACGAGGGAGTTTTCTAGGAATTGCAATGGGCTTAGAACGAATCATGGACAGTACCCGTTTCAACCTTAAGGAGGCGATGGACCAGTTTCAGGGGCTGTGTTCGATGATTACCGCGGAGAGGAATGTCCCAACAGATATCATTACCGAGACCCGCCAAACTTATAAAAAAATTCAGGATCACCTCACCAAGATCAGCGGAGCCAAGCAACTTCTTGAAGGAAAATACAGGCAATACTATCACAGAAACTATCAGCGCGATAGAGAAATCATGGAAATTGCATTCTTGGCTAAGAATCTGTACCTGACATTCGAATATACCTTGGAGGAAATAGAAGCAAAGAACAGGCTCAAAGATAAGGGAGAACATTTTAAGGGGTACCGTTCACGTCCCCCCTTCCTTTGGTTTCAATCTCCGAGAAACCAGATTGTCCTTTTAAAAAATTTAGAGACGCTAAGGGATCTGGACTATAAAACCAAATTTGAATTGGGATTTGAGCGGAGACGAGACGTCATTCGGAATGACACGCGGAGCATCTCCCTTTTTGCCCTGTCCGGAGAGGGGGCATCCATCGATAGGCTCCAATCCCGTTGGCGATTGCGAGAGTACGATATCGTCGAGCGATATACGGAAATAGAGTTCCGGGGGGCATTAACCCACTTACGGGAAGTAAGTCCCTCCGAAGTTCAGAAGGTCATTAGACGCTTAGCGGACAGTAGTGAATTTCCCAAAATGAAATGCTTGCTTCTCCCCATTCAATCCGAAAAGGATCTCAAGAAAGAGATCGTCCATACCACGAAGGATATTTTAAACGCGATGGAGAGGGGAGAAGTAAAAACACTTTCAATTTGAAAGCCGCCTCCTCAAAGGAGTGTTGCGGTGCGTGTATATAGAACAGAGCTTGCCTATTAGGACGGAGGAATAGCCATGGAGGTTAAAGGAACAGCGATTGTGACCGTTCCTTTGTTTATCAAGGAACGTTTTGGCGAAGGGGGATTAGACCGATGGGTAAACGCTCTGACGCCGGAATCCCGTAAGGTTTATCCAAACTCGGTCCTCGCAAGTTCTTGGTATCCCCTCAAAGAGGTTTTAATCGAACCGCTTCGTAAGATATGCGGACTTTTTTACGCTGGAGACCTGAGAGGTGCCAGGGAGTCGGGCCGCTTCAGCGCGGATTACAGCCTCAAGGGAATATACAAGATATTCGTAAAGCTGGGTTCGCCGGAGTTCATGCTGCGGCGGGCGGGCAGCATCCTGCCGATGTATTACACTCCGAGTGAGATGAAGGTGGTGGAGTCCCGAAAAGGCCAGGGCATCATGCAGATCACGAAGTTCCCGGAAATGGATCAAGTTTTGGAGACTCGCATTGTAGGCTGGATGGAACGCGCCGTCGAGATCAGTGGAGGCAAACAGCCTCATATAAAGATTACAAAATCATTGACGGCGGGAGATTCCCTAACGGAGTTCCAGGCCACCTGGAGGTAGCGCAACAGATTAAAGCCGCTTGGTGCTGGAGGCAGGAAGAAATTCCAAATAAGTAGCAGAGGCTACTTTCAAAAGGGGAAACTATGGCGGAAATCAAAGGAACCGTGTTGAACGACTCGATCAAAAGCATTAAAGACCGATACGGGGACCAGGCCTATAGAAACATCGTGGATCAGTTGAAGGGTCAAACTCGAACTCTGTTTGAACGATCGCACATTTTACCATTGGGTTGGTATTCTTTAGATGCCTTTGCTCAGTTTCTTGAAATGGACGTAAAAGTGACAATGAACGGGAATGAACAAGAACTAATCAATCGGGCAGAACGGGTGATAGAGCGGCAGTTGAGCGGGCTTTATAAATGGTTCGTCAAATTTGGGTCTCCGGAATTTTTACTCAAACGTATTTCCGTTGTTCATCAGACATATTTCCAGGGGGTGGGCATCGCGGTTAACCTGTCGAGCCCCGGCAGAGCAGTGTTGAAGTATACTGGGTTTTCGAAACAGCACCGGCTGATAGGCCTGAGCATTATCGGTTTCTACCGGAAGGGGTTAGAGATTTCCGGAGCCAAGGATGTTCAGGCAGAATTTGTAACCCCGATCGAAGACGACAAAGGGTATTGTGAACTCCTTCTTACTTGGCGGGGTAAATAGGTCGGCCTTTTAGGACGGGAACTTCAGCCTATTCCTGGACCATGCGGATGGCGGCTCTCGGACATTCTTCGACGCAGATGCCGCAGCCCTTGCAGTGATCGTAATCGATCTCGCGTTCCATGGAGTCCTGATTGAGACGGATGGCGAGGTCCGGGCAGAATTCGTAGCAGTTGGAGCAGAAGGAACAGATGCCGCAGTTGAAGCAGCGCTTCGCTGACGCGACGGCTCGACGCCGGTTAAGAGATCCCTCAACTTCCACGAACCCTTTTAAAGCCTCGTTTTGAGACAACCCCGGAACTCGAATCCTTGCTGATTTTCGAAACTCGTAGAGATTCAGCGCCTCGTAGGGAACGACTTCCTTCATGAACCTTCCATGAAGAACTTCTGGGTTCGCGTACCCAGCCATGGAGAGGGATCCCTTGCTCCCAACCGCCATATCGGAAAGCATCTCCGAGGATCCTCTCCTTAAGAAAAGATCGATGGCCATGGCGCCCCTTTTCCCCGACCCAATCGCATGAACGATGGTCCTCGGCTGCGCAACGGCATCCCCTCCTGCAAAGATCCCTCGCGCCGAAGTCTCCAATGAAGGATCGACGGTAAACAGTCCCTGCTCCCTCCTGAGGCGGCCGGGCAGAAACGAAGGGTCAGGGTTTTGTCCCACGGCGAAGATGACTTGTCCCGCCTTCAGCTCGAAGTTGCCACCGTCCACGTTCTTGAATGCTCTCCGCCCATCTTTGTCCTTATCTACAAGTTCTGTTTTAATACATGAGACGGCCTTCACGCGGCCTTCTTCTTCGACAACCCCGTACACCGCTGTCAGGTAATGAAAGATCACGCCTTCCTTCTCTGCCTGAGAAATTTCCTCCTCCGTAGCGGGCATCTCTTCTTGCGATCTCCTGTAGAGAACAACGGACTGGCCGCCCAGGCGTGCTGCAACCCGGGCTGCATCGATGGCAGTGTTTCCCCCGCCCACCACGACAACGGGCCCCTTCAGCGTTCTTCGATTTCCTTCTTTCGTCTCTCGGAGGAATTCGAGTGCTCGATGAACTCCCTGAACCCCGTCGCGAAGACCCGGGATAAGATCGGACTGCGAAGCGCCCGGGGCCGTGAAAATGGCCTCATACTCTTTAAGATCTTCCATGGAAAGATCACGACCCAAGTGGGTCTTCACTCGAAGATCGATTCCAAGGGCGAGAACCTGGTCGATTTCCCAATCCAGAATATCTGACGGAAGTCGGTACTCCGGAATGGCGTATCGAAGCATCCCGCCAGGTTTTTCTTCGCCTTCAAAAACGGTCACCCGGTGCCCGAGAAGGGCTGAAAAGTAGGCACAGGAGAGCCCTGCCGGACCGCTCCCGATAATGCCTATTTTCTTTCCTGACGTCCTTCCTGGAGTTTCTATCGGAGTCCCTTTCTCTCTCGCCCGGTCCGCCACAAAACGTTCCAAAACCCGGATTGAAACCGCTTCATCAAAAAATTTTCGATTGCAGGCGCCTTCGCACGGATGAAGACAGACTCGTCCACAAACACCGGGAAAGGGGTTTTCCTCTCTGATCTTCTGATAGGCTTCGACAAATCGACCTTGGCTGTTAAGAAGCATCACGGTGTCGATATCCTCCCCAGCAGGACAAGCTTCCTGACAGGGAGCGATTCGTTCCAAAAAGACGGGTTTTGCGTATCGCCACGACCCTGTAAGATTGGCGGCAGTGGACTGGGTCGAGAGGGCGAGGGGTGGTTCGAAGAGCTTTTTTTCCTTCTTTCGCATAGAGCACATCG
>Ga0335070_10002590_pt1 | contig 20964 bp, 20 predicted proteins | sample Lox_Sample_13_FD_206722 | JGI IMG/M metagenome (GOLD analysis project Ga0335070, IMG submission 206722) | Soil microbial communities from Loxahatchee National Wildlife Refuge, Florida, United States - Lox_Sample_1.3 | ecosystem: Environmental > Terrestrial > Soil > Wetlands | place: USA...
ACCGATCCAGTTCGACCAGGTTGCAGACCATGCCGGTGGCGGCATCCACCGGGCCGGCTACCGTTACCTCCAGAGCGTAATTATGCCCGTGGCCGTGCGGGTTGTTGCACTTGCCGTAGGTGCGCCGGTTCTCGTCGGCGGACATGGCGTCGCTGTGCAACCGGTGCGACGCCGAGAACCAATACCGCCTTGTGAGGTGCGCCTTCATTTTTCTCCGTAGAAATCCACGAACAGATCCGCGGTCTCGTACACGCGGACGCGGTGCAGTTCGGCCACCTTCAGTTTCGTCTTCAGGCGGTTCCAGATCGCGATCGCCAGGTTCTCGGTCGTGGGAATGGTGTGAAAAAATTCCGGCACTTCCTTGTTGAGAAAGCGGTGGTCGAGAGCATCGAGCACTTCCCTGCTGAGGACCTCCTTCAGCTCCTTCAGGTCCACGACGAACCCGGAGCGCGGGTCCACCGGCCCGCGCACCGTCACTTCCAGGGTGTAGTTATGCCCGTGGCCGTGCGGGTTATTGCACTTGCCGAAGATGCGGCGGTTCTCCTCCGGAGTGAAGTCCGGGTTGTGATAGTAGTGCGAGGCGGAAAACTCGGCCTTGCGGGTCAGATAGACGACCGTGCGTCGCGCGCGTTCGTCGCCGGCGGCGCGCTCGGTCTCGCGTTCGACGACTGCGGATGGCTTGGACAATACGCCCGTCCTTTCCATGGGATCGGTTTGCGCCACTTGTAATAGAAGCGCGAACGCAACAAAAGATACGAAAAGATCGGCAGCCCCAAGGGCGCCAGGAGATCGCCCGGAAGCCCAAAATGGGCGCGGCGTACGCGCTTCAGGACGCGCAGCCAGCATAAAGCGGCGAAGCCCACCACCGCCACTACGAACTCGCGATTGCATAGCAAGCCCGACCGGACAGAGACGGCGCAATCGTTGCCCTCAACGATCGTCCCAGCGGCGACTGCAATCCCAGTCACGATAACCGCGAACTCAGCCAGCCGGACCAGCGCCAACCTCGCCGTCCTGGGGAACAGCAGGGCCAGGTTCTTGGTCCAGCCCTCCACCAGAGAGCGCGTGTCGCGATACATGCGGGTCCTAACCAGGCCCCTGCCATGACGCAGCCGAATGCGATTCCCGGGTGCTTTGACCCGTTTCGCCAGCTCTAGATCCTCGAGGAGGCTTGCGGATACCGCCTGGTGGCCTCCGACCGCGTCATAGGCGACCCGCGAGATCAGCAAGTACTGCCCGTTGGCCGCAGCGATGGGCGATGCCGGATCGCAGACCAGTCGCGGCGGATAGGTCGCAGCAAGCTCGGCGAAGATGGCGGGCATCGCCGCGCATTGCAGGAGTCCGCGAACCTGCTGCTCGGGAGAGTAAGACAGCAGCGCCACGCGTTCGTCCTCCGCCTCCTGCAAACTCCGGCACAAGGATCCCGGGAGATGGACTGTGTCGGCATCGGTGAAAAGCAGCCACTCGCCACGCGCGATCTGGGCCCCAGCCCACGCCGCGTTGCACTTCCCCGACCAGCCGCTCGGAAGTTCACCGGTCGAGACCACCTTCACGCCCGGGAACGATCCTGCCAGGCGGCGAGTGGAATCCGTGGACTGATCGTCCACCACGATGATCTCGTGTTCTACGCCACTCTGCGCCGCGATGGACCGCAGGCACGCACCCAGGGAGGCCTCTTCGTTGCGCGCCGGGACGATCACCGAGACGCGTGGCAGCCTCGAATGACGCGGCTCCGCAACCACTGGCGATTCTGGCGACATAGGCAGAATCCCTTTATTATAGCGAGGTGCGACGTGCTCTCCTGTTCCTGTGCCTGTTCACGCTGCTGGCAGGATGCAGCCGCGGCCCCAAGCCGCCCTTGATCGGCAATCTGGCTCCGGATTTCACCGTGACCGACGCCGACCGCACGGTGGCGCTCAAAGACCTCAGGGGGAAAGTGGTGGTGCTGAATTTCTGGGCTACCTGGTGCCCGCCCTGCGTCGACGAGATGCCGTCGCTGGTGCAGATGCAGAAGCAGTTGAAGGAGCGCGGGGTCACAGTGCTGGCGGTGAGCCTGGACGACGATGCCCGGCAATACCACACCTTCCTGGAAAAGAACAAAGTGGACCTGCTCACGGTCCGCGACCCGCGGCAGAAGAGCAACGAGCTTTACGGCACCTTCAAGTTCCCCGAGACCTACATCATCGACCGCCAGGGCGTACTGCGCCGGAAATTCATCGGGCCGGTGGATTGGACCAAGCCTGACGTTCTGGACTACCTCCAGAAGCTCTGATCAGAGCTGCACATTCCGCAAGCGCAACGAATTGGTGATGACCGAGACTGAGCTGAAACTCATCGCGGCAGCAGCGATGACCGGGCTGAGCAGCAGCCCGAAGAACGGATAGAGCACGCCTGCGGCGATGGGGACGCCGAGTGAGTTGTAGATAAAAGCAAAGAACAGGTTCTGGCGGATGTTGCGCATGGTGGCTTGGCTCAAGCGGCGGGAGCGCACGATGCCGCGCAAATCTCCCTTGACCAGGGTGACCCCTCCGCTTTCCATGGCCACATCCGTGCCCGTGCCCATGGCGATTCCGACGTCAGCCTGGGCCAAGGCGGGAGCGTCGTTGATGCCATCGCCCGCCATGGCGATGATCCGTCCGTCCGCCTGGAGCTTCTTCACCACTTCCGCCTTGTGATCGGGCAGGACCTCGGCCTGGAAGTCGTCGATGCCCAGCTTTCCGGCAACAGCGGCCGCGGCGGTGCGGTTGTCACCGGTCAGCATCACCACCCGGACGCCGGCGTCGCGCAGCGCGCGCACCGCTTCCACACTGGAAGCCTTGATCGGGTCGCTGACACTCACCAGACCCGCAGGCCTGCGGTCCACCGCGACCAGCATGACGGTCTGCCCCTCCTGCCGGAGTTGTTCGGTGCGTACCGCCAGCTCCGCGGCGTCAATGCCGAGTTCAGCCAAGAGTGCCTGGCTGCCAATGGCCACTTCGCGCCCGTTGACGTGGCCGACAACCCCTTTGCCGGTGACGGAGCGGAAATCTGACGCAGTGAGGGATTCCGCGCCCCGCTCCTTCGCTCCCGCCACGATGGCAGCCGCCAGAGGGTGCTCGCTGGCCTTCTCCACGGCCGCGACCAGGGCGAGCAATTCCCTTTCCTCCATGCCGCCCACCGTTACCACGTTGGTGAGGCGCGGCCTGCCTTCGCTGAGCGTGCCCGTCTTGTCCACCACCAGCGTGTCTACTTTCTCCAATGTCTCGAGCGCTTCGGCGCTGCGAATGAGAACGCCGGCGTGGGCGCCGCGTCCGGTGCCCACCATGATCGCCATCGGAGTAGCGAGGCCGAGGGCGCAGGGGCAGGCGATGATCAGCACCGCGACCGCATTCACCAGCGCATGGGCAAGCCGCGGCTCCGGGCCGACGCTGGCCCACACGATGAAGGTCACGACGGCAACTGCCAGCACCGCGGGGACGAAGATGGCGGCGACCTTGTCGGCAAGCCGCTGGATGGGGGCGCGGCTGCGCTGGGCTTCGGCCACCATGCGAACGATCTGCGCCAGCAGAGTCCCACTGCCGACGCGCTCAGCCCGCATCACCAAAGATCCGGTCCCGTTCACGGTCGCCCCGATGACCCGAGTACCCGGGCCCTTCTCGACGGGGAGGGATTCGCCGGTAACCATGGACTCATCCACCGCGCTGCTTCCCTGCAGTACCACGCCGTCCACCGGCGCCTTCTCGCCAGGGCGGACGCGCAGGCGGTCACCGGGGTGCACGCGGTCGAGCGGGACGTCGTGCTCAGTGCCGTCGGCTTCGATCCGCCGGGCCAGCTTGGGGGAGAGGTCGAGCAGTGCCCGGATGGCGGCGCCGGTGCGGCTCCGGGCCCTGAGCTCCAGCACTTGCCCAAGAAGGACTAGCACGACGATCGCCGCCGCGGCTTCGTAATAGACCTCGGGGGCGCCGCCGTGGCCGCGGAACTGCTCTGGCAGAGCCCCGGGGAACAAGGTCGCGACCAGGCTGTAGGCGTAGGCGACGCCGGTGCCCATGCCGATGAGCGTGAACATGTTCAGATGGCGTGTTCGAAGCGACAGCCACGCCCGCTCGAAGAATGGCCATCCGCCCCATACGACGATGGGCGAGGCCAGCAGGAGCTGGAGCCAGGGCATCAGGCGCGGGGAAATGGCGTGCGGCGCGAAGTACATCACGCCCATGGCGAGCACCAGCAACGGAACCAGCAGGACCGCGCCTACCCAGAAACGCCGGGTCATGCTCTTCAGCTCGGGATCTTCCGGCGTCGCCGCCGCTACCGTGCGCGGCTCCAGCGTCATGCCGCAGATCGGGCAGGCGCCCGGCTCGGCACGCACGATCTCCGGATGCATCGGGCAGGTGTACTCGGTCCGGGTTGCGGCCTGTAGTGTCTCCGGCTCCAGCGCCATCCCGCAGATGGGGCATGGAGCCGGCCTGTCCGCCCGCACCTCCGGGTCCATGGGACAGACCCAGACAGTGCCTGATTGTGTGGCGCGGCCGCCTCCCGCGGGCGGCTTGGAGATCCCGACCAATGGCGCCGTTGCTTTCTTCAGATACTTCTGCGGGACGGCCTGGAACTTGGTAGCGCAGCCGGAGCAGCAGAAAAAGTAGGCCTTGCCGGCGTGCTCGACTTTCGCTTTTGCCGTCGCCGGATCCACGGTCATGCCGCAGACCGGGTCGATCTCTCCCGTGGGGGCCGGCGGCGACTGCCCGACGATCTTAAAGGGGTCCATGCATCTACCTCGAGAACCGCGAGAACAGTTCGACCAGTTCGTCGTACATTGCTTCGGCGCGCTGCGGCGAGTCCTTGATGGCGGCGGTGGCGCAATTGCGGAGGTGGTTGCGCAACAACTCGCGTCCGACGTTGCGCAGGGCCTCGTTCACCGCGGAAAGCTGCACCAGGATGTCGGCACAATAGCGGCCCTCTTCGACCATGCGCTGCAACCCGCGCACCTGGCCCTCGATCCGGCGCAAGCGGTTGAGGTTGGCCGCGCGGATCTCCGGGTCCACGGCCACCGCTTTGCGGGCATGTGGGTCCGGCGGGCACGCGCAGGCAGCTTCGCGACCGGAGGCGGAGGTCTGGTTTCGTCTTGCCATGGCTCCCAGTATATACCCCATGGGGGTATATGGCAAGCCAGAGCACTTACCGGATCGAACCCTTCGCGGTATATTGTCCGGCAGCAATCATTAGGAAGGCACCATGACCGCTCTCGATGTGGTGTTCCGCTACGGCGCCACGCCCGGCGAGGCCGAGATCCGGGCCATCGCTCCTTTGCGGGATGTCTACGGCATTCGCCGCGTCCGATTCGACGAGAAGGAACGGACGATCCACGTGGAGTACGACGCCAGCCGCCTCAACGAAGATACGGTGGCCGCTCTCTTGCGACGCGCCGGCATCGATTTGCGTGAGCGGGTGGTGCCCGTCTAGGAGCGCCCATCCCGCGCCCCAATAAGAAAGCAACAGGGCCTCTTCTCACCCGCTCTGGCCAACGGATAAGAAGCGCCCTGTTGCGCGCCACTTCGTCTGGTTTCTCCTATAGCAGCCCCATTGCCAAGCCAAGGCCGTTCAAAACAAAGACGTTAGGAGAGCACTGGACGAATCCAAGAGGCAGCTTTTGCGCACCGCGGGAAAGTTTTACTTCACCGTCTTTGCGGCATCGGAAAAGTCAACGGCACGGCCGGAGCCGTGCCGCTGCAACGGGATCTCTGGATCAGCGCGCCGTCTTTTGCACTCCGAACTCGCGAGCCCGGCGCAAGTACTCGTCGGCCGCCTTGTCGTCACCCTCGGCACGTTTCAGCAGGGCCATGTGATACAGGCTGCTCACTTCCCCGACCGCCTCCTCCTGGCTGCGCTCGAAGGCGCGCTCCGCCGCCTCGATGTCCCCGCGCCGCTCGTGGATCACGCCCATGTGATAGTGCGCCATCAGGTAGTCGGGCGTGAGCATCACGGCCTGCTCGAATTCCCGCAAGGCCTCATCCAGGTCCCCGGCATGGAAGAGGGCGATGGCCAGGCGGTAGTGGGCGGCATTGCTGTGAGGATCGGCGGCCAGGCACCGGCGGTAGGCTTCGACCGCAGCGGGCATGTCGCCACGATGGTAGTGCGCCACTCCCAGGTCATACCAGGCTCGCGCGAAGCGAGGAGCCTTGGCCAAGGCCCGCTCATAGTGCTTCACCGCCACCTCCAGGACCCCTTGGCGGAACAGCAGGGCGCCCAGCAGATGATTCGCCAAGACATGCTCCGGCTCCGCTTCCAGCATGCGTTCCAATTCGCGGCGTGCCTGTTCGCGGTCTCCCTCCTGCTCGTGCACCAGGGCCAGCAGGAGCCGCTGGTCGATGTACGCGTCGCGCAGAAAGGCGCCGCATTCGGCGCAGAACTTGTCGCTGGGCTGGAACTCGTGTCCGCAGCGGATGCATCGGATGCTGCCGGGGGTGCTCATGGGCGGACCTCCTTGACCTCCTCCATTGCACGCCGCTTTCGACCGCCCCTCAGTGATTGCTATCACCCGCTATGGTGACCCTTGCACATCCGGGCGCCGCCAGGCTTGCATTGGAGGCCGAAGCTGCACTAATCTTCCGCGCCAACCAGCCCGGGGGAACCGCATGGACCTTGAGATCCAGATCCGCGAACAGGAGGGCGTGACCGTCGTCGCCTGCCTGGGCAAGCTGATCCTGAGCGAGGAGACTACCCAGTTCGGCAACCAGGTACGCACCTTGTTGGATCAGAAGCCGGTGATCGTCATGGATCTGAGTGGCCTGTCCTACGCCGACAGCAGCGGCATCGGCACCCTGATGGGCCTGTTCGTGGCCGCCCGCGCCCGCAGCGGCGAGATCAAGTTCGCCCAGCCTTCCGACCGCATCGCCAAGGTGCTCAAATCCATGCAACTGGTGGGCGTGATGGGGATGTATCCCCACGTGGACGATGCCGTGCGCTCCCTGAAGACCGGTGCCGCCGGCGCCGGCCCTTTCTGACCGCCACGCTCGTGGTGCGATACAGGCTCGCAGATAGCGGCGACATCCCCGCCATGGCCCGCCTGCGGGCGGCAACCTGGGGTGACGAGGAGTATTGGAAACCCCGGATTGCCGGCTACATGAGCGGCCAGCACGACCCCCGTCAGGCGCTGAAGCCGCGTGTTGCCTACGTCGCGACCGATGGCGGGACCGTGGTCGGCCTCATCGCCGGGCACCTGACGCGCCGCTACGGCTGCGACGGCGAATTGCAATGGATCGATGTCGCGCCCGAACACCGTGGCCAAGGCGTGGCGTCAGGACTGCTCTGCGAGTTAGCGGCCTGGTTCGTTCAGCAGGGGGCGCTGCGCGTCTGCGTGGACGTCGAACCGGGGAACCTGGTCGCTCACCGCTTCTACCACCGGCACGGCGCTGTGGTGCTGAAGCCTTCCTGGCTGGTGTGGGAAGACATCCGCGAAGTCCTAAAGAAGCACAACCTGAATGGCGCGCCCTGAGAGATTCGAACTCCCGACCTTCTGGTTCGTAGCCAGACGCTCTATCCAACTGAGCTAAGGGCGCGCGGCGCGAGAACAGCGGAGAATCTGATTATAGCGGAAGCGCTGAGACCGCGAAAGCTCGGTCCCTTCGCAGATGTCGCGGGGAATCATCCCGCCGCGTTGAGAAGTTCGCATCTCTTTTTCTTTGCCGTAGAATCGGGCGGCCATGCGGCGCGTCCTCATCGCCACCTCGAACCCCGGCAAGCTACGGGACTTTGCCGGAGCTGCCGCCGTTCATGGGATCGAGGTGCAGGGCGTGCCCGGCTTCGCTTCCCTGCCCCAGGTCCGCGAGGATGGCGCCACCTTCGAGGCCAACGCCCGCAAGAAGGCGGAGCACTACAGCCGGCTGGTTCCGGGCGAGATCGTCTTGGCGGATGATTCCGGCCTGGAAGTCGAAGCCCTGGATGGAGCGCCGGGCGTCCATTCGGCGAGGTACGCCGCGACCGCACCGTTGGGGAATTCCGATGATGCCGCCAACAATGCCCGCCTGTTGCGCGAGCTGGGTGCAGCATCGGAGCAGCGGCGACGTGCCCGCTTCGTCTGCGTCATCGCAGCCGCCCGGGACGGCCGCACGTTGGGGACCTTCCGCGGAGCCGCCGAAGGGCGCATCCTTCCGGCGCCGCGGGGCTTCCGCGGGTTCGGCTACGATCCGCTGTTCTTCTTCCCTCCCCTGGCGCGCACCTTCGGAGAGCTTACGGCGGAAGAAAAAGCCCGGGTCAGCCACCGGGGGGAGGCGTTCCGGAAGTTTCTGGGATGGTTTGAAAGAGATCCTTCGCTGCACTCAGAATGACGGCAGCGGGCTCCCGCTTCGCGCACGCCCGGGAAGATCTTTCGCTCCGCTCAGGATGATGCCTGCGGGCTCCCGCTCGGCACGCCTCGCTCACGCCCGCAAAGTGGCATCACTTGAAGCACTTGGCCAGCGAGGCGGCGATGGTGACCAGTTTCTGCAGGTCGGCCGGCGTGAAATCGCCGCCCGCTTCCGGCGCCGTCTTGCCCTTGCGCGACACCTCGATGACGCCCAGCACCCCCGCCGGCCCCATCACCGGCACGCTCATCATCTTCTGGATGACGTGGATAAGCTTCTCCTCGGGACTCGGGTGCCCGGCCACCTTGGGCTTTCCCGCCAGCTCCACCGACTCGAAGACGCTGGCGTGCTTGGACTGGGCGAAGTTGTTGACGATCTCGGCGCGCTTGGTGGTGGCGGTGCGGGCCGCCAGCGCGGTCGAGGTGTTGATCGGGATGGAGCCGACCGTGGCCAGCTTGGGAGGGTAGATGAACGACAGCATCTGCTTCTCGAGGCGCAGGATCCCGACTTCGTCCTCCTTGACCCCGAAGGTCTTGGCGATCTCGGCGGCGACCCGCCCTCCGTTCTTGGGGTTCAGGCCTTCGCCTTCGATCTCGTTCGCCAGTTGCGCGAATGCAATGACGGGTGTTGCCATGTTGCGGTCCCCTCCTGGTCTTGCGGGGAAGCTGGCTGCCGCGACATTATATCCGGCGGGGGCCGGGGGGCAAGCCGGGCGGCCTCGAAAAGCCCGTACTCCGGTCTGTGATGTCCATCACATAGCTAGGTTCGGAAACGATTGACTTCGCTTCCGGCGGAAAACATAATTCAAGGTTGGTGTCCTGCTCTTTTCATCTTCAGGAGTGATCTTACCGATGGCTTCTTCCGTTCCTAGCTCAGTACCCGCTGCCGTCCCCCAGGTCCGCTCTGGCGTCGCGCCGTTGCGTGCCGGAGAAGGTATCTCCTTCGTCCTGCGGCGATTGCACTCCTTGAGCGGCATCGTGCCGGTAGGCGCCTTCCTGGTTGAACATTTCATCAGCAACGCCTTCGCGACCAACGGCGTGGCCGCCTACACCGCGCAGGTCAAGTTCCTCACCAACCTGCCGTTCGCCAAGCTGCTGGAGGTGTTCGGCATCTACATCCCCATCGCCTTCCACGGCCTGTACGGGATCTACATCTGGTGGCGGGGCGAATCGAACGCCACCGACTACCCCTACGCCAACAACTGGCTGTACCTGGTTCAGCGCTGGACCGGCATTATCGCCTTCGCCTACATCCTCTACCACACGTACACCATGCGCTTCACCGGGGCGCACCTGTTCGGCAATCCCGGGGCGGCGTTCGGCAAGGTGCAACTGGAGCTCTCCGAAGGCTGGCCGGTGTACGCCTATATCGTGGGGATCGTGACCGCCTCCTGGCACTTCGGGTACGGCATTTTCCTGTTCTGCGCCAAGTGGGGCATCGTGGTCGGTGACCAGGCGCGCAAGCGTTTCAGCGCGCTCTGCATCGCCATCGGGGTGCTGTTCGCGGTGGTGGGACTTTATACCCTGCGGGCGTTCCTGGTGACCCCGACCCAGCCCATCCCCGAGCCGGGTTCCAAGCAGGTCGAATCGCAAGTTTACAGATAAAAGGAGCCGGGTCCTCCCGGAGCACTCATACATGGCGAAGATTCCTAACGTAATCGTGATCGGCGGCGGGCTGGCAGGCTTGTCGGCGGTGATCAAGATCGCGGAGATGGGCGGGCACGCGGACCTGTTCTCCATCGTGCCGGTGAAGCGTTCCCATTCGGTGTGCGCCCAGGGCGGCATCAACGCGGCCAAGAACCTGAAGGGCGAGGGCGACTCGACTTGGATCCACACCGACGACACCGTCTACGGCGGCGATTTCCTGGCCAACCAGCCGCCGGTCAAAGCCATGTGCGAGATGGCGCCGGCCATCATCGACCTGCTCGACCGCATGGGCGTCACCTTCAACCGCACTGCCGAAGGCCTGCTGGACTTCCGGCGTTTCGGCGGCACGCTGTTCAACCGTACCGCGTTCGCCGGGGCCACCACCGGCCAACAACTCCTGTATGCGCTCGATGAGCAGGTGCGGCGCTACGAGGCCGAAGGCAAGGTCACGAAATACGAAGGCTGGGAATTCCTGTCGGCGGTGCTCGACAACCAGCGCATCTGCCGCGGCATCTGCGCCATGGACTTGCGCTCCATGGAGGTCCGCACCTTCCCCGCCGACGCCATCATCGTCTGCACCGGCGGCATCGGAGCCATCTACGGCAAGTCCACAAATTCCGTGGTGTGCACCGGATCGGCCCAGTCGGCTCTCTACCAGCAGGGTTGTTACTACGCCAACGGCGAGTTCATCCAGGTGCATCCGACCTGCGTGCCGGGCGAGGACAAGTTGCGGCTGATGTCGGAGTCCGCGCGCGGCGAGGGCGGCCGGGTGTGGGTTCCCAAGCAGCCGGGCGACAAGCGTGATCCCAAGTCCATCCCGCAGAACGAGCGCTGGTACTTCCTCGAGGAGTGGTATCCGAAGTACGGCAACCTGGTGCCCCGCGACATCGCCACCCGCGCCATCCATAAGGTCGTGTACGAACACGGCCTCGGCATCGATGGCTCGCCGATGGTTTACCTCGACCTGACCCACATTGATCGCAAGATCCTGGACAAGAAACTGGAAGGCATTCTCGAGATCTACGAGAAGTTTGTGGGCGACGATCCGCGCGACGTCCCCATGAAGATCTTCCCCGGCATGCACTACACCATGGGGGGCATGTGGGTGGACTTCAATCAGCAAACCAACCTCCAGGGCATTTACTCCGCCGGCGAGTGCGATTACTCGATCCACGGCGCCAACCGTCTGGGCGCGAATTCCCTGGTGTCGTGCATCTACGGCGGATTCATCGCCGGGCCGCAGACCATCAAGTACGCCAAGAGCCTGGCCGAGGCCAAGAGCAACGGCCACTTCGAAGCGGAGACGAAGCGGCAGGAAGAGATCAACGCCCGCCTGATGTCGAACCAGGGGAACGAAAACCCGTTCCGGTTGTGGCGCGAGCTGGGCGACATCATGACCAAGAACGCCACCGTCATCCGCTACAACAAGAACCTGAAAGAGACCGACGCCAAGCTGGTGGAGCTGCTGGAGCGCTACCGCCACGTGAACCTGAGCGACCGCAGCCAGTGGGCCAACACGTCGTTCGTATTCGCCCGGCAGCTCTACAACATGCTGCAACTGGGGCGCGTGATCGTGCAGGGTGCGGCCATGCGCGACGAGTCGCGCGGGGCGCATTACAAACCGGATTTCCCGGAGCGCGACGACAAGAACTGGCTGAAGACGACCAAGGCCACGTTCGCGCCCGACGCCGATGAGCCCCGGTTCGAGTTCGAGCCGGTGGACACGAGTCTGATCCCGCCGCGGCCACGCCGATACGACGCCACGGCGTAGTTGTGTCAGGTATTAAGGATTGATACCAACAAGAAGAAGTCATAAGAGAGTTATGACTAACAATAAAGTCGTCTTACTAAAGATCAAGCGCCAGAACGATCCCGACAGCAGTCCCTACTGGGAAGAGTTCGAGCTGCCGTGGAAGCCGGGGATGAACGTGATCTCCTGCTTCATGGACATCGCCGCCAACCCGGTCAACCGCCAGGGCAAGGCGACCACCCCCATCCAGTACGATTCCAACTGCCTGGAAGAGGTGTGCGGCTCGTGCGCCATGCGCATCAACGGCAAGGCGCGCATGGCCTGCTCCGCGCTGGTGGACCAGCTCGACTCGCCGATCACCATCGAGCCCTTCTCCAAGTTCCCGGTGGTACGCGACCTGGCGGTGGACCGCCAGGTGCTGTTCGAGAACCTGAAAAAGGTGAAAGCCTGGGTGCCAATCGACGGCAGCTACGACCTGGGCGCCGGCCCGCGCATGTCGCCGGAGACCCAGGAGGAGACCTACCCCTACTCCCGCTGCATCTCCTGCACCTGCTGCATGGAAGCCTGCCCGCAGTTCAACGAGAGCACGGGATTCGTGGGCGCGGCGACCATCGGGCAAGTGCGCCTCTTCAACATGCACCCCACGGGGGCCATGCTGAAGCGGGAGCGGCTGGCGGCGCTGATGGGCGACGGCGGCATCCACGAATGCGGCTACGCCCAGAACTGCGTCGAGGTCTGCCCCAAGGACATCCCCCTGACCCGCGCCATCTCCGATGTGGGACGGCAGGTGATGATCCAGGCCGTCGGTGACCTGTTCCGCAAGTGACGGCGCTTGGCGGGCGTGAGCGAGATCTGCGGGAGCCCGCTGCCGTCTGAGCGAAGCGAAGGATCAACCCCGGCCACGGAGCCCTGCTCCGTAGCCGGGTGTTACTGCTTCCAAATCCCATAGTTAAAGGGAAACTTTAGGTTCTGGCCCAGATGGCCATCGGTTTCGGCCCGATACACCACCGGACAGTACCCTTTTGTTACCTCCGGCCCTCTATTTCCATGGACCAAAATCCCGCTGCCCTGGTGTACACTGCACCCCAAGTTGGGCATCAAAATCCAAGTGTTTGGTTTCACCGGCCTGTGACCCTACGGATGCGGCACATCACGATCGTGGTCCTCTTGCTCGGCTTGGCCGCGCCGGCCTTCCCGTTGAACGCCCGCCGCACCAAGTACCGCAGCTCGCACAAGAGCCGAGCGGTGCGATGGAACCCGCTGTTGCGCGGCTCGCACGAATCCATGCTGCGGCAGAACGAAGAGATCGACCGCCTGGATCTGCCCCGCATCATGGACGACGACCAGCTCAACGAACTCATCGCCCGCAAGGACCTGGTTCCCATCGAAGAAGGTTCCGCCCTGAAGATCGCCCCCAACATCGAGGCCAACAAGCGCTACTGCCGCCCCTGGACCCGGGATTTCCTGGACGACATCTCGCAAGCCTATTACGAGCAGTTCCGCCAGCCGATCCAGGTGAACTCTGCGGTGCGCACGGTGGAACAGCAGCACCAGCTGCGGCGCCATAACCGGAATGCCGCCGCCGAGGTCGGGGAGATCACCTCCTCCCACCTGGGCGGGCTGACCGTCGACCTGAACAAGCGCGGCCTCACCCGCAAGCAGCGCCAGTGGATCTCCCAGTACGTCTACCGGATCCAGCAGGCAGGGATGGTGGAGGCGGTCGAAGAGCGCCGCCAGCCCGTGTTCCACATCATGGTCTACGACGGTTATACTGCTTGGCGCGAAGCCAACCGGATGGCCGACCAGTCGGGGACGAAGTAGCTTTTCCTCTGAGCTTTTCTCCTTGTCCTGAGCGAAGCGAAGGACCACTGCCCTGAACGGGAATCCAGGTGGCTCCAATCTGCCAGCATGAAAATCGCTCAGCTCACCGTTCTGTCCGTCCTTCTCTCTCTCGCGGCTAACGCTCAACCACAGCCGAAGAAGCCTGCACCCAAAACCTTCGATCCCCTGGCGCTGCACCGCTCGGCCATCGTCATCGACACCCACGCCGACACCACGCAGCGCATGCTGGACGAGGGCTATGACCTGGCGACGCCGGACCCCACCATCAACGTCAATCTTGAGAAGGCCAAGGCGGGGAATCTGGGGGCGGAGTTCTTCTCCATCTGGGTGGAGCCCAAGTACAAGGGCCAGTACGCACATCGCGCGCTGGACCTGATCGACGCGGTGTACCAGCAGGCGGCCAAGCACCCCGACCAGATGGTGATGGCGTTCTCGGCCGACGACATCGTGAAGGCCCGCAGCGGGCCCAGGAAGCGGCTGGCGGCCCTGCTGGGGGTGGAAGGCGGGCATGCGATCGAGAACGACCTGGGCGTGCTGCGCAGCTTCTACCGTCTGGGCGTCCGCTACATGACCCTGACCTGGTCGAACACCAATGAGTGGGCGGATTCCTCGGGCGACCTCGACAACAAGGAGGTCGAGCACCACAAGGGCATCACCGATTTCGGCGTGGAAGTGATCCGCGAAATGAACCGGTTGGGCATGATTGTGGACATTTCGCACGTCTCCGACCGCACCTTCTACCGCACCCTGGTGGTGAGCCGGGCGCCGGTCATTGCGTCGCACTCGGCGGCGCGAGCGTTTTCCCACCACCCGCGCAACATGACCGACGACATGCTGCGCGCCCTGGCCCGTAATGATGGCGTTTGCATGGTCAATTTCTTCTCCGCCTTCGTGGACGACGATTTCCGCAAGCTGTTGGAGGCGCGCCGGCACGAATCCGACGAAGCTGTGGCCAAGGCGCAAGAAGAGTACCGGAAGGCGCACAACGGACAGACGCCGCCGTACACCGTTGAGGAGCACGTGACCCGCGAATACGCCAAGAGGCTGCCGCGCCCGCCGTTGAAATCGCTGATCGACAACATCGACCACATCGCGCAGGTCGCGGGCTGGCAGCACGTGGGCCTGGGGTCGGATTTCGACGGGGTCTCCGGCATGCTGCCGGAGGGAATCGATTCGGCGGCCGACCTGCCCAAGATCACGATCGAGCTGGCCAAGCGCGGCTATACGGCGGAGCAGATCCGCGGCATCCTGGGCGAGAACTTCCTGCGCGTCTTCCGCAAGGTGGAGGCGGTCAGCCGCGAACTACAGAAAGAGAAGCCGCTGGGCACCGAGCCGCTCGGCGCCGGTGAGAATCGGTAGTCTGGCGCGGCCTGCGGAGGCCGCAGGCATTTATAATGCCCGGTCGCACAGGAGCCCCCATGCGCACTACTCTGATCGCATTCCTGCTCTGCACCTCTGTTGCCTTCGCCCAAACCGCCGCCAAGAAGCCCGCGGCTGCTCCCGCTTCCAAGCCTGCTGCCGGCACCGCAGAATCCGCGGGGAACCCCAAGGCGGTCTTCGACACCACCGCCGGCAAGCTCACCTGCACGCTCTTCCCCAAACAGGCGCCCGAGACGGTGGCCAACTTCATCGGCTTGGCCAAGGGCACCAAGGACTGGAAGAACCCGGTCTCCCACGCCACCAAGCACGGCGTGCCGTTGTACGACGGCACCATCTTCCACCGGGTGATCCCCAACTTCATGATCCAGGGCGGCGATCCGGCGGGAAACGGGACCGGCGACCCCGGCTATTCCTTCAAGGACGAGTTCAGCCCCGACCTGAAGTTCGACCGGCCCGGCCGCCTGGCGATGGCCAACTCCGGCCCCAACACCAACGGCTCGCAGTTCTTCATCACCGAGGTGCCGACCCCGCACCTCAACGGCAAGCACACGATCTTCGGACAGTGCGATGCGGCCAGCGTGGCCCTGGTGAAGCAGATCGCGCGCAAGCCGCGTGATCCGCGCAACGATCAACCGTTCACACCGGTGAAGATCAACCACGTCACCATCGTGCAGCCGGGCGAGGCGGCGCCGGCTGCCACCCCGGCCAAGAAGCCGGCAGCCAAGCCGTCCGCAGCTAAACCATAACCGCACGGCCGACGACCGAAGACCAACGACCGACGACAGAAAGGAACCTTATGGCACGCCAGCCCGGTACTTACGCCATCCTCGACACCACCGAAGGCCAGATCGTCTGCCGGCTCTTCGAGAAGGAAGCGCCCAAGACGGTCAAGAACTTCACCGACCTCGCCGAAGGCAAGCGGGAATGGACTCACCCGGTCACCCGCAAGAAGTCTTCCGACCGCCTCTACGACGGCACTATCTTCCACCGTGTCATCCCCAACTTCATGATCCAGGGCGGTGACCCGGCGGGCACCGGCTTCGGCGGACCCGGCTACCAGTTCGAGGACGAGACCAAGGGCTCGCCCTATCGCTTCGACAAGAAGGGCAAGCTGGCCATGGCCAACGCCGGCCCCAATACCAACGGCAGCCAGTTCTTCATCACCGTGGCTCCCACCGACTGGCTCACCGGCAACCACACCATCTTCGGCGAGGTGATCGAAGGACAAGACATCGTCGACAAGATCGCCAACGTCGCGCGCGGCCGCAACGACAAGCCCAACACGGACGTGAAGATCAGCTCGCTGAAGATCGAACGGGCCTGAACTGTCTTTCAGCCGCCCTCAGCAACAGAAACCCGCCTTACAGGCGGGTTTCTCTTGGTACTTGGTACTGAGTACTTGCTACTGCTTTACACCGCGATCACGTGCACCAGCTCCTCGACGGCGCCGGCGCTCTTCTTGAGGGCGGCCTCCTCTTCGGCCGTCAGCTTGATCTCGATGACGTCCTCGATGCCGCGCTCGCCCAGCTTGCAGGGCACGCCGACGAACAGGCCCTTGATCCCGTACTCGCCCTCCAGGTAGGCGGCGCAGGGCAGGATCTTCTTCTTGTCCTTGAGGATGGCCTCGACCATCTCGCAGACGGCCGCCGAGGGCGCGTAATACGCCGAGCCGGTCTTGAGCAGCTTGACGATCTCGGCGCCGCCGTCGCGGGTGCGCTGCACCAGGCGGTCGATGGTGGCCTTGTCCATCAGCTCGGTGATGGGGATGCCGGCGACCGTGGAATAGCGCGGCAGCGGCACCATGGTGTCGCCGTGTCCGCCCAGCACGAAGGCGGTCACGTTCTCCACCGAAACCTTCAATTCGGCGGCGATGAAGGCGCGGAAGCGCGACGAGTCCAGCACCCCGGCCATGCCGATCACCCGGTTGCGGGAGAAGCCGCTGAGCTTGTAGGCGGCCTGGGCCATCGCGTCCAGCGGGTTGGAGACGATGATGAGGATGCAGTTCGGAGAGTTGGCCACGACCTTGCCCACCACGTCCTGCATGATCTTGTAGTTGGTGTTGAGCAGGTCGTCGCGGCTCATCCCCGGCTTGCGCGGGATGCCGGCGGTGATGACGACGATGTCGGAATTCGCCGTGTCCTTGTAATCGTTGGTGCCGATGACGAAGGAATCCCGCTTTTCGATGGGCATGGCCTCGAGCAGGTCCAGGCCCTTGCCTTCGGGAATGCCTTCGAGGATGTCGATGAGGACGACGTCGCCCAGTTCCTTGGAAGCGATCCAGTGTGCCGCGGTCGCGCCCACGTTGCCCGAGCCGACGATGGTGATCTTCTTACGCATGGGATGAGTCCTTTCTGCAAGCGGCCCGCTGGGGTGGCCGCCGGGATGAATCGAACCGGAAATTGTACCCCTGAATGGCCCTTATGAGTGCGTCAAGCGACATCGGCCCGTCTTGCGACGGGCCGATGCCTTACTCCTCTTCCCTTCCCGGGTCAGTCAGCGGCAACGGCCTTGGCATCCATGTTCTGGATGATGTAGGTGCCGAACTCGCTGCACTTCACCTTGGTGGCGCCTTCCATCAAGCGGTGGAAGTCGTAGGTGACCTTCTTCTGCTCGATGGTGCGGCGGATGCCCTCCTCGATCAGCCGGGCCGCTTCCTTCCAGCCCAGGAAATCGAACATCATCACGCCCGACAGCATGACCGAACCGGGGTTGATGACGTCCAGGTCGGCGTACTTCGGAGCGGTGCCGTGGGTGGCTTCGAACATCGCGAAACCGTCGCCGATGTTGGCGCCGGGCGCGATGCCCAGGCCGCCGATCTGCGCGGCGCAGGCGTCCGAAATGTAGTCACCGTTCAGGTTCGGGGTGGCCAGCACCTCGTACTCGTCGGCGCGGGTCACCACCTGCTGGAAGATGGAGTCGGCGATGCGGTCGTTGACCATCAGCTTCTTCTTCCACTCGCCGTTGCCGTGGGTCTTGTAGATCGAATCCAGGCAGCTCTTCACTTCCTTGACGATGTCGGCCTTGAACTCGGGCGTGGCGAACTCCAGCCCGGGCTCGATCATGTTGGCGTTCTGCTCGAGGGTCAGGTTGGGGTTCTTGTCCTTGTTGTCGAGGATCCAGCTCTCGCGCTCGGTGACCACCTTGTCGCGGAACTCTTCCACCGCCAGGTCATAGCCCCATTGCCGGAACGCGCCCTCGGTGAACTTCTGGATGTTGCCCTTGTGCACCAGCGTGACCTTGTTGCGGCCGTTGTCCAGCGCATACTGGATGGCGCGGCGCACCAGGCGCTTGGTGCCGGTGATCGAGATGGGCTTGATGCCGATGCCGCTGTCCAGGCGGATCTGCTTCTTGCCGCCCTTCAGCATCTCCTTGTTCAGGAAGTCGATCAGCTTTTTGACCTCCGGCGTACCCTGCTCCCACTCGATGCCGGCGTACACGTCTTCCGTGTTCTCCCGGTAAATCATGACGTTCATGCGGTCGGGACGCTTCACCGGGCTGGGGGCGCCGTACCACTTCACCGGGCGCACGCAGGCGTACAGGTCCAGGATCTGGCGCAGGGCCACGTTCAGAGAACGGATGCCGCCGCCCACTGGGGTTGTCAGGGGGCCCTTGATGCCGACGCGGAACTCCTTCATGGCGTCGATGGAGCCGTCGGGAAGCCAGCTTTTGAACTTGGCCATCGCCTTCTCGCCGGCGAAGATCTCGTACCATGCGATCCTGCGCTTGCCGCCGTAGGCCTTTTGCACGGCAGCGTCGAAGACGCGCACGCTGGCCTTCCAGATGTCGCGGCCGGTGCCGTCGCCTTCGATGAAGGGAATGATGGGATTGTCAGGAACTGTGTACTTGCCGTTGCTGTAGGTAATCTTGGCGCCGTCCTTGGGCACCTCGACCCCGTTGAATGATGCCGCCATTCGCAATACCTCCGCTGGAGCGTTAAGAAGTCTAGGGATTATAGGCCGGTTCCCGGGTCCCGCCGTAAGGCAAAAAATCACACCCGTTTGTGATGTTGCTCACAGGAACAGGTGCAGGCCCGGCTAGGAGACCACCTGATCGTAGACCGCGCGCACCCCCCGCCGGAGCGTGGCCAGCTCCACCTCCAGGCCGCGGGGGAACTCCTGCTGCAGCATGCGCCCGACCAGCAGCTCGGTCATCTCCCGGGCGTGGGCCGTGGCCGGCAGCGACTTGCGGGCCCGGCCCAGGACCAGGCGCACGATATGTTCCATGCTGCGCAGCAGCTCGGCGGCATGGTCCAGGGTGGCGCAATCCGCGTCGCTCAAGAATCCTTGCTCCGCCAGCTCGTAGAGCCGCTCGCGAATGTTGCCCTTCGGCTGCTCCAGAGCATGGACCACGGTGAGATAAGAGCAGACAAAGTCGATGTCATAGAAGCCACCGGGCGCGACTTTGAAATTGGCGGCATCGTCCGACTTCTCCAGCTTGGTGCGCATGGCGCGGACCGCACCGGGAAAGGTGGGGTCGGCGGCAAAGCGCGGAAAGTGCTGGCGGGCCGCCGCGATGGCCCTGGCGCCCAGCTCCTCGGTGCCGGCCACGAAGCGCAGCTTGGTGAAGCTGAGCCCCTCCCAGGGCTGGGCCTCCTGCTCGAAGTAGGCTGCCAGGGTGGCTGGGGTGATCACCAGTTCGCCTTCGCCGCCGCGCGGCCGCAAGCGCGTGTCCACGGCGAACATGGTGCCTTCGCTGGTGTAGGCGACCAGCGCCCCCACGGTCTGCTCGGCCGTCTTGTGGGCCTGCACCGGATCGCTCTGTTCGTCACGGACGAAGATCAGATCGGCGTCCGAGCCCACGTCGAACTCCCAGGTCCCCAGGCGGCCGAGGGCCAGCACGGCGAAGCTGTCGGGCGCGCCGGCAATGTGCAGGGCGGCCCGGATCGCGTCGTCGGCGATCTCGCTGTTCTCCCACAGCGAGTCGTAGACGTTGCGGCTTTCCATGATGTCGCGCACGCCGGCGGCGAAGACCCGGTGACGATAGTGCTGGCGCAGCAGGGCCAGCTTTTCGGTGTGCGGCAGATTGACGGTGGCGATGTAGTGGAACACCGGGTCGCGTCCCGGGGGCCGTTCCCCTTCCGCGAGGACCGGGGCTGCCAGGGTCTTGGCCTCGGTGAACTGTGCCACGGTATCGATTTCCTGCGGGTGGCGCACCAGTATGTCGGTGAGGAAATCGCTCACCGCGAGGAGCCGCAAAGCTCTTTCCACGGCCAGCGGCTGGCGGATGACCGCCGCGTATCGCTCCGAGCTGGTGAAGGCGGAACTCAGGAAGCGCTGCAGGTTGCGGCGGGTGCGGGCGGTCAGGTCGCGGCTGGCGACGATCTCGTGCAGTTGCGGCGCATCCTGGGAAAGGCGGTCGAGGATCTGCTGGAACGACTGCTCCCGTGCGCTCTCGCCGCCGGAGGAGAGACGGAATTCGCCCGCATCCTGCTCTTGGCGCCCGTGCACCTGCTCCGCATGGATGATGCGCTGGTAGATCCCGGCCACCGCCTCCATGCGCAGTTGCAGGGCATGCACCAGGCCGTGTGCCGCCACCAACCCCGTCCGGTCCGGCCCGACGGTGCGGTAGAGCACCGAAAGTTCCTCCGGCGTCCCGGGCAGACGATGCACCTGCTGTCCCCGCCTTACTTGCAGGCGGTGCTCCACCTTGCGCAGGAACTCGTAGGCCCAGGTCAGCTCGTGGAAATCCTTGCCGCTCAGGTGCGCCTTGTCGTGGAGCTTCTGCAGCGAGAACAGGGTGCCCCCGGAACGCAACCAGGGCTCCGCCCCGCCGTACACCCGCTGCAGGCACTGCACCAGGAATTCGATGTCGCGGATGCCGCCGCGGTCGAGCTTGACGTCGAGCGTGCCCTCCGCCGGACGCAGGGCCGCCTTGCGCCGCCGCGACGCGCCGATCTTCTCGCGGGTGCGCAGTGCGGTCTCGATGGCGGCAAAGTTGAGCCGTTTAGCGGGCGTGAGGGCGCCAGAGGCGCCCGGGAGTCCGCTGGCGACATCCTGAGGCGAAGCCGAAGGATCTCTAGTCTCGATGCTCC
>Ga0335070_10002593_pt1 | contig 20950 bp, 16 predicted proteins | sample Lox_Sample_13_FD_206722 | JGI IMG/M metagenome (GOLD analysis project Ga0335070, IMG submission 206722) | Soil microbial communities from Loxahatchee National Wildlife Refuge, Florida, United States - Lox_Sample_1.3 | ecosystem: Environmental > Terrestrial > Soil > Wetlands | place: USA...
GACCGCCTTGCGCACCGCGGCCCCGCCGAACGAGCCGTCCACCGCGAGCTTCGCCACGTCCAGCGCGTAGACCGTGAACGTGTAGCGGTGCGCAATCTCGTCGTTCCACGGCGGGCACGGCCCGTCGTAGCCGCGGTACTCGCCCGACATGTCCTTGTCGGATGCGAACCAGCCGGTGTAGTCGTTCACGCCCTGGCGCGAGCCGTGCGCCGCCGCCGGGCCGGGCTTGCCGCGCGGCGTGACCGACGACGAGAACTCGCCTGCCGCCACGCTGGTGACGGAAGGCGGGAGGTCGACCAGCACCCAGTGGAAGAAATCCACGCGCGGCAGCGACCGCGGCACGATGCGCCCTTCCTGGTTCACGTCGTCGCCCTTGCTGGGCACGTCGGGATCGTGGCAGACGATCGCGAAGGACTTCGTTCCCGCCGGCGCGCCGCTCCACGCGAGCTGCGGGTTGCGGTTCTTCGAGAGCGTCGCGTGCGTCTTCGCGTCCATCGCGCAGAAGGCGTATTCCGCGGGAATCGCGCCGCCGTCTGCGAAGCTCGTGCTGGTGACCTTCATCGCGGACCTCCTGGCTATTTCTTCGCGGGCTCGGACCTGGACGTCTCCACCTTGCCCCCGGGCGGCGGCGGATCGAACGGGATGCCCGCCACTTCCACCTCGAACACGAGCGTGGCGTTGGGCGGGATGCGCCCGCCGCCCGCGCCCTGCTCGCCATAGGCCTTGTCCGGCGGGATGACGAGCAGGCGCTTGCCGTGCTCCTTCATGCCGATGAGACCTTCATCCCAGCCCTTGATGACCTTGCCCGCGCCGACGATGAAGCCGAACGGCGCCTGGCGCTTGGCCGACGTGTCGAACATCTCGCCCTTGTGGTCGGGCGCGCACGGATCGTAGAGCCACCCCGTGTAGTTCACGAGGGCGCCGCTGCGGAACTGCACCGTCTTGCCCGAGCCCGCCTCCAGGTCCTTGGTCACGAGCTGCTTGGGCGGCGGCTCGCAGCCGGCCTTCTTCTCGTCCGCGGCATGCGCCACGCCCATCGCGACGACCGCGGCGAGCGCGGCGGTGAATGCATTTCTCAATTCCTGCTCCTCTGGTGACTCACGAAAAAAACTTCATTGGCCGCGCGCGACGCCCTCGCGGCGCGGATCGGCGCCGCCTTCGAGCCCGCCCTTCACGCGGCGGATGCCCTGGATGCCGCTCGTCATGTCGATGGCGCGCACGTCGTGGCCCATGGCCTGGAGCGCCGGCACGACGGATTCGAGCGCCGATCCCTTCTCGATCTCCGTGGGACCGTTCCTGCTGTCGAAGTTCGGAAGGTCGATGGCCGACTGCATGTCCATCTTCCAGTCGACGAGGCCCACGATCGCCTTGGCGACGTAGCCGATGATGAGGCTGCCCCCGGGGCTGCCGAGTGTCATGTCGAGATCGCCCGTGCGTGCGTCGAATACCAGGAACGGCGCCATGGAGCTGCGCGGCCGTTTGCCCGGGGCCACGCTGTTGGCCACGCCCACGCCGTCTTCCACCGGCAGGAAGTTGAAGTCGGTGAGCTCGTTATTGAGCAGGAACCCGTGGACCATGATGCGGCTGCCGAAGAGGGCCTCGATCGTGCTGGTCATCGAGACGGCATTGCCGTCGCGGTCGATGATGGAGATCTGCGTGGTGCCGGGAATCTCGTCGACGGGATCGTCGTCGTAGGCGAGCGTCACGCCTTCGGGATGCCCCGCCACGGCCTTGCCCATCGACTTCCCCGCGGCGATCAACTGCGAGCGTCTGCGCAGGTACGCGGGATCGAGGAGCCCCTTCACCGGAACGTCGACGAAGCGGTCGTCGGCCACGTACTTGTTGCGGTCGGCGAAGGCGAGGCGCTCGGCCTCGGAGACCACGTGGACCGCCTGCGCGGAATTGGGCCGCATGGAGGCCATGTCGAAGCGCGAGAGCTCGCCCAGGATCTGGAGCACCGCGATGCCCCCCGACGAGGACGGCGGCATCCCGCAGAGCTTGTAGGCGCGATAGGGGCCGCAGAGCGCCTCGACGTCGCGCACGCGGTAGGCGGCGAGGTCTTCCTCCGAAAGCGTGCCGGGATTGCGATGCGCATGGACCGCGGCCGCGATGTCGTGCGCGATCTCGCCCGTGTAGTACGCATCGGCGCCGCCCGCCGCGAGCCTGCGCAGCGTCGCGGCGAACTCGGGATTGCGGATCCGGGTGCCCACCGCCTTCGGCTCGCCGCGCTCGTCGAAGAAGTACGCGCGCGCCGCGGGCTCGTCGGCGAGGCCCTTGTCCTCGCCCAGCAGGCGGTGGAACCGCGGCGAGACGGGGAAGCCCTTCTCCGCGAGCTCGATCGCCGGATCGAAGAGCGACTTCCACGCGAGCTTGCCGTAGCGCGCGTGCGCCACTTCGAGCAAGCGCGGCGTGCCGGGCACGCCGACGGAGCGCCCGCCCACGCGCGCCTGCGGGAAGGGCATGGGCTTGCCGTCCGCCCCGACGAAGAGCTGCGGCGTGGCCCCCGCCGGCGCCACCTCGCGGCCATCGATCGCGTGGATCTTCTTCGCCTTGGCGTCGTAGTAGAGCAGGAAAGCGCCGCCGCCCAGGCCCGAGGAGCTCGGCTCGACGAGGTTCAGCGCAAGCTGCACCGCGACCATCGCATCGATCGCGTTGCCGCCGCGCTCCAGCATGCGAAGGCCCGCTTCCACCGCGAGCGGATTGGCCGCGGCGACCATGTATTTCTTCGCATGGGCGAGCGGCTTCGGCGACCAGCCGCTCGGCGGCTCCGGCTGCGACGGGCGGTCCTGCCCGAACGCGAACGTGCACGCGACGAGCAGCGCCGCCAGCCGGACGTACATCAGATGCCGCCGATGGCCATGTACTTGATCTCGAGGAAGTCGTCGATGCCGTACTTCGAGCCCTCGCGCCCGAGCCCGGACTGCTTCACGCCGCCGAAGGGCGCGACTTCCGTGGAGATGATGCCGACGTTCACGCCGACGATGCCGGCCTCGAGCGCCTCGGCGGCACGCCAGATGCGGCCCACGTCGCGCGAGTAGAAGTACGCGCACAGGCCGAACTCGGTGTCGTTGGCCATCGCGACGGCCTCGGCGTCGTCCTTGAAGCGGAAGAGCGGCGCCACCGGCCCGAAGGTTTCTTCGCGGGCCACCTTCATGCTGGTCTTCATCTCGGTGATGAGCGTGGGCTCGAAGAAGCGGCCGCCCAGCTTGTGGCCGCCCAGCACCACCTTGCCGCCCTGGGCCACCGCGTCGGCCACGTGCTCCTCGACCTTCCTCAATCCCTGCTCGTCGATGAGCGGGCCGATGTTCACGCCGGCCTCGGTGCCCTTGCCCACCTTGAGCGCCTTGATCTTCTCGCCGAGCTTCGCGGCGAACGCGTCGTAGACCTTGTCCTGGACGTAGATGCGGTTGGCGCAGACGCACGTCTGGCCCGCATTGCGGTACTTGGACGCGAGCGCGCCCTCGGCCGCAGCGTCCAGGTCGGCATCGTCGAACACGATGAAGGGCGCGTTGCCGCCGAGCTCCAGGGAGAGCTTCTTGACGGTGTCGGCGCACTGGCGCATGAGGATGCGGCCCACTTCGGTCGAGCCGGTGAAGGTGAGCTTGCGCACCACGGGATTCGCGCAAAGCTCCTGCCCGATGGCGACCGGGTCGCCGGTCACGATGTTCAGCACGCCCCTGGGCATGCCGGCGCGCTCGGCGAGCTCGGCCAACGCGAGCGCGGAAAGCGGCGTCTGCTCCGCGGGCTTGAGCACGAAGGTGCAGCCCACCGCGAGGCCCGGGGCCACCTTGCGGGTGATCATCGCGTTGGGGAAGTTCCACGGCGTGATCGCGGCCACCACGCCGACGGGCTGCTTGATCACCACGAGGCGCCGGTCGTTGGTGGGGCTGGGAATCACGTCGCCGTAGACGCGCTTGGCCTCCTCGGCGAACCATTCGACGAAGGACGCGCCGTAGAGGATCTCGCCCTTCGCCTCGGCGAGCGGCTTGCCCTGCTCGGTGGTGAGCAGCAGCGCGAGGTCGTCGGCGCTGGCGACGATGAGGTCGAACCACTTGCGCAGGATCTTCGAGCGCTCCTTGGCGGGCAGCGCGCGCCACGCGGGCAGCGCGGCCTCGGCCGCGGCGATGGCGCGCCGGGTCTCCGCCGTCCCCATGTTGGGGACATGCGCGACCACGCTTCCGTCGGCGGGGTTGTCGACACTGATGCGGGCGCGGCTGTCGGCATCGACCCACGCACCGTCGATGTAAGCCTTGTCGCGGAAGAGCCTGGAATCCTTGAGATTGGGAACCGACGCGCGGTCCTGCACGATGGCGTTCATGGGTTTCACCTCCGGGACCTGCAATTATACCGTCGGCGGCCGGCCGGGCAGGGCACCGCGCCAGAGGAGAAGCGCGGCGATGGCGAGGACGAGCGCGACGGCCGCGGCGGGCCTGGGCTTTTCGGTCCAGCCCTCGACGAGCCAATCGCCGATCCCCGAGGTCCATCCGAAGAGCGGCCTCACGACGGGGATGATCTCGTCGTAGGAGACGCGCTCCCCGCCCGGCGCGCGCGCGCCGATGCGCACGAGGATGCCGTCGCGCCCGATGTCGCGCTTGGCGCAACGCAGGGTCAGCCCTTCGCCCGCCGCCACTTCGAGCGCCGCTTCCTCGCGGCGATCGGGAGGCATCTCCACGGGATGGCAATGCGCGTCGAGCCCGCGCGGAAACTCGCTGAAGTAGCCGATGTGGCCGGGGTCGTAGCGGCGGATCCACACGAGATAGCTCGCGGCCGCGCCCGGCCTGTACAGCTTGGCCGGCTGCATCTCGATGCGCCAGGCGTCGCCCTCGTCGGCCACCGAGAGCGCGCCGCTCGGGAGCGTTCCCATCTGCAGCAGCCGCAGGACCGCCGCGAACCGCTGCGCGCTGAACAGCTCCGCCGATCGATGGACCAGGCGGGCATCCCGCGCGAGCGCCTCGAGGCGCTCGTCGTCGAAGCGATGGCCCGGGTCGCGCCACAAGTCATAGTCCGGCGGCAGCGGGCGAAAGGGGTGCCCCGGACGGCCGTTGTCGAGCGGGGCGATGCGCGCGAGAAAGGGATCGGACAGCCCGTGGATGTCGTCGAACGCCTGGTCGTTGCGGGCGAGGAAGCCGTTCTGCCCGAGCATCGCCACGACGCGCGGGCGCGGGCTGAGCGGCAAGCCGTCGGGTTTCACCACCAGCCGGTTGGGGGCGTACGCCCCGAGCCAGGGGATGTAGACGCGCCTCTCGTCGGTGGCGCCGGCGAACCCCACGGCGCGCAGCAGCGACTTCTCCTCGAGGCCGATCCACAGGTTGTTGGCGGAATGGCCCGTGACGAGATGGAAGAGCGCGAGCGCGGCGAGCGCGAACGCGGCAGCCCGGCGCGCGTGCAACGAATCGCCCTGCGCCGGCATCGACGCGAGCAGCAGGACCCACAGCGCCCACAGCGCGGGCAGCACGAACCGGCCCAGCATGAAGTCGCCGCCGGCCCAGGCCGCGTACAGGATCGCGATGAGCGCGCTCGCGGCCGAGGCTGCGGCGAGTGCGCCATCCTGCCGGTCGAAATCGCGGCGACGCCATCGCCACCCGCCGATGGCGGGCGCCGCCACGAGCAATGCCAGCGCGGCGGGATCGCTCGCGAACGACGCCGCCACGTACCCGATCCCGGAATCGAGCCGTCCCGCGACCGTGCCGCCGAGCTTGGCGAAGGCCGTGTTGGGCAGGGGAGACCCGTAGTACACCGTCGAGATGGCCATCCAGGCGACCGCGGGTGAGGCGAGCGCGGCCGCGAGCCCGAGCCGACCCACGCGGCCGCGCGCCGCCACGATCGCCGCGAGGGGCAGCATCCAGATCGACAGGTCGAGGCGCACGAGCGGCAGCAGCGCAAGCGCCGCGACGGCCCAGCGGTCGCGTCCGGTGCGGATGGCGAAAATGGCCCCCGCGAAGAGCGCGAAGGACAGCGGCGTCTCGAGGCCGCTGGTGGCGAAGTCGGCCATCGTCCTGGAAAGCAGGATGAAGGCGAATGCAAGGGCGAGCCCGAGCGGCTTGTCGCGGAAGGCGAGGTAGAAGAGGGCGAGGCCCGCGGCGAAGATCGCGAGCGAAAGCGCCATCGCGCCGGGAAACAGCGATCCCCGGAGCCCATGCCACGCGCAGAGCACGAGGAGCCACAGCGGGTGCGTGAAGACCTGCACGCGCTCGCCCGCGTTGAAGACGGGACCGTTGCCCGCGAACCATTGGTCCACGACGCGAAAGGTGATGAAGGCGTCGTCGCACGTCCATGCGCGCGCGATCGCCATCGCGAGGGCGGCGCCAAGGGCGAGGAGCGGGTAGCGGCGGATCATGGGGGCCATACTACAATCGGCCTCCATGGATTCGATCACCCAGCAGCTCGAGGCGCACAACGCGCGCGAGAAGGCCCGCGCGCCCGGCTGGTACGGCGAGTGGATGCGCGTGAACTGCGTGATCGACCCGCGCGACGACATCTACCGCTTCTTCGCCGCCCACCCGCTCGCGTGCAATCCGGTGCGCGAGTACCTTGCCGACGGGTGGCGCACGCTCTCGGAGCTGAACCTCGCGCTCGACGCCGCGGGCCGCTCCCTCATGGCGAGCCGCTCGGTGCTGGAGTTCGCGTCCGGCTTCGGGCGCTTCACGCGCCACCTCGCCGCCGCGATGCCGGGCCGCGTCACCGTGTCGGACGTGCAGCCGGGCTCGGTGGAATTCGCCATCGAGCAGTTCGGCGTGAAGGGCTTCCATTCGTCGACGCGTCCGGCCGAGGTTCCCGTGCCGGCGCGCTACGACCTCGTCTTCGTGCTGTCGATGTTCACGCACCTGCCCCTCGAGGCCTGGACGCCGTGGATCCGCACGCTCGCCTGCCTCACCGCGCCGGGCGGCGTGCTGCTCGTGAGCGTGCATAGCGAGGGACAGGCGAAGGCCGACGGCGTCGAGCTCGGGCCCGACGGCACGCGCTTCATCCCGAGCAGCGAATCGCGCCACCTGGGCGCCGACGTGTACGGAACGACTTTCACCACGCGGCGCTACGCCGAGGAGACGTTCGCGCGCGCGCTGCCCGGCTGGCGCCTGCACTACCGCGAGACCGCCTTCTGGGCGGGCCAGGATGCCGTGCTGCTGGAGGCGCCGCGGCCGTGGTACGCCGCGCTCCTGCCGCGCCGTTTGTCGCTATGATGTGCGCTCGAACAACGAGGAGGCCCTGATGACTCGACCCGGATTGCGCCGCACGCTCGGCGCCCTGCTCGCGGCCGCGGCGCTCGCCGCCGTCGCGAACGTCGCCGACGCCAAGACCCTGCGCTGGTCCAGCCAGGGCGACTACCTCACCGCCGACCCGATGGCCCAGAACGAGCTGCTCACCAACTCGATCAACGGCCAGGTCTACGAGTCCCTGGTGGAACGGGGCAAGAACCTCGAGATCCTGCCCGCGCTCGCCGAGAGCTGGAAGCAGATGAGCCCCACGGTGTGGGTGTTCAACCTGCGCAAGGGCGTGAAATTCCACGACGGCAGCGACTTCACCGCCGACGACGTGGTGTTCTCGATCAAGCGCCTGCAGGGCAAGACCTCCAACTTCCGCGTGTACGGCAACGCCGTGGGCGAGCCCAGGAAGATCGACCCGTACACGGTCGAGCTCACCACGCCGGTCCCGAACCCCGTGATGCTCGAGATGCTCGCCAACAGCCTCTTCATGATGAGCAAGAGCTGGTGCGAGAAGAACAACGCGGTGAACACGCAGGACTTCACCAACGAGAAGGAGGCCTACACCGCGCGCAACGCGAACGGCACCGGCCCCTTCATCCTCGTCTCGCGCGAGCCCGACGTGAAGAGCACCTTCAAGAAGAACCCCAACTGGTGGGGCCTCAAGGAAGGCCGCTTCGACGGCAACGTGGACGAGATCCTCTACCAGCCCATCAAGCAGGACAACACGCGCGTCTCGGCGCTGCTCACCGGCGAGCTCGACTTCGTGCTCGACCCGCCGCCCCAGGACCTGGACCGGCTCAAGCAGGACAAGAGCGTGAAGGTCTACGAGGGCCGCGAGAACCGCATCATCTTCCTGCAGATGGACCAGGCGCGCGACGAGCTGCTCTACTCGAACGTGAAGGGCAAGAACCCCTTCAAGGACCTGCGCGTGCGCAAGGCCTTCTACCAGGCGATCGACATCGAGGCGATCCACCGCTCGGTGATGAGGGGCCTGTCGGTGCCCACGGCGATCAACCTGCCCAACCCGGAGAAGGCGGGCATCCCCAAGTCGATGGACAAGCGCTACCCCTATGACCCGGCGGCGGCCAAGAAGCTGCTCGCCGAGGCGGGCTACCCGAACGGCTTCGAGGTGCAGCTCGACTGCCCGAACAACCGCTACATCAACGACGAGAAGATCTGCGTCGCGGTGGCGGGCATGCTCGCGAAGGTGGGTGTGACCATCAAGGTGAACGCGATCCCGCGCGCCCAGTACTTCCCGAAGGCGCAGCGCCTGGACGTGAGCTTCTGCATGCTGGGCTGGGGCGGGGCCACCACGGACGCCATCTTCACCCTGCAGCCGGTGCTGCACTCGCGCAACGACAAGGGCGACGGCGACTACAACTGGGGCGCCTACAAGGACGCCGATTTCGACGCCATGATCGACAGCGCGAAGGGCGACACGGATCCGAAGCATCGCCAGGAGACGATCGACAAGGCGATGCAATACTTCCACGACCACGTGTACATGATCCCGCTGCACCTGCAGGTGATCCCGTGGGCGTCGCGCAGCAACGTCGAGGTGATCCACCGCGCCGACAACTGGCTGCAGACCACCTGGATCAAGATCAAGTAGTGAAGGAAGTGCCGCTTGCCGTCGACCTCGACGGCACGCTGGTGAGGACGGATACGTTGTGGGAGTCGGTCGCGGCGCTGGTGCGCCGCGACCCGCTCGCCGCCTTCGCGCTGCCCTTCTGGCTCCTTCGCGGGCGCGCCGCCTTCAAGAGCGAAGTCGCCCGCCGCGCCGAGATCGACGTGGCGCTGCTCCCCTATGACGCGAACGTGCTGAGGGAGCTGCGCCGGCAGCGTGCCGAAGGGCGCTGGCTCGTGCTCGCCACGGCGAGCGATTCGCGCATCGCCGAGGGCGTGGCCCGGCACCTCGGCCTCTTCGACGCGGTGCTCGCGAGCGACGGCGTGCGCAACCTCAAGCGTGAAGCCAAGGCCGAAGCCCTCGTCGAGCGCTACGGCGAGGGCCGCTTCGACTACATGGGCGAGGACCGCCACGACGTGCCGGTGTGGAAGCGCGCCGGCGCCGCGTACGTGGTCGGCGCGCGTGCCCTCGCGCGGGGCCTCGAGTCGTCCGGCAAGGTGGTGCACGAGATCCCGCGCGAGCCGGGAGGCGCGGTGCCGCTGCTGCGGGCGCTTCGCGTGTACCAATGGGCGAAGAACCTGCTGGTCTTCGTGCCGCTCGCCACCGCGCACCTGCTGCTCCTGCCCGGGGCGGTCATGGCGGCCGTCCTCGCCTTCACGGCGTTCTCGCTCGCCGCCTCGGCGGTCTATCTCGCCAACGACCTCGCCGACCTGCAGGACGACCGGCGCCACCCGGTGAAGCGCGCGCGGCCGCTGGCGGCCGGGGAGGTCGCGATCGGCACCGCGGCGATGCTCATCGTGCTGCTGCTCGCCGGCTCGGCGGCGCTGTGCGCGCTGCTGCCGCCCGCCTTCGGCGCGCTGCTCGCGACCTACCTCGCCGCGAACCTCGCGTATTCGCTGCGCATCAAGCGCATTCCCGTGGTGGACGTCTTCGTGCTGGCCGGCCTCTACACGCTGCGCATCCTCGCGGGCGCCGCCGCCATCGCGGTGCCGGTCTCGCACTGGCTGCTCGGGTTCTCGCTCTTCGCGTTCCTCTCGCTCGCGCTCGTGAAGCGCTTCGTGGAGGTCTCCAACGTCGCCTCGCGCGACGAAGTGAACGTGGCCGGGCGCGGCTACGTCGCGGGCGATGGCGAGCTCCTGGCGATGCTCGGCACCGCGAGCGCGAGCCTCTCGGTGCTGGTGTTCGCGCTCTACATCACGAGCCCGCAGGTGGTGGTCCTTTATCGCGCGCCGGCGCTGCTCTGGTTCGCAGTGCCGCTGCTGCTCTACTGGATGTCGCGCATCTGGTTCCTCGCGCATCGCGGCGCGCTGCACGAGGACCCGCTCCTCTTCGCGTTGCACGATCCCGTGAGCTACGTGACGGGCCTCGCGATCTTCCTCACGATGCTGGCCGCGACGTGATCGTGCGCTCCTGGGGCAACTACCCGCGCGTCGAGCACGCCGCGGTCGTGCCGCTCAACTGGCGGCACCTGCCGCTGCCGCGCCTGGCGGGCCCCCTGCTGCCCGTGGGCCTCGCGCGAAGCTACGGCGACAGCTGCCTGAACGAAGGCGGCACGCTGCTCGCCGCGCGCGGGCTCGACCGCCTGGTGAGCTTCGACCGCGAGGGCGGCCGGCTGCGCTGCGAGGCGGGCGTCTCGCTCGCCGAGATCCTCGAGCTCGTCGTGCCGCACGGCTGGTTCCTGCCGGTCGTGCCCGGCACGGCGTTCGCGACCGTGGGCGGCGCGATCGCCAACGACGTGCACGGCAAGAACCACCACGTCGCGGGCACCTTCGGGCATCACGTGCGCCGCTTCGAGCTGCTGCGTTCCGGCGGCGAGCGCATCGAGTGCTCGCCGGATTCGAACGGCGGGCTCTTCCGCGCGACCGTGGGCGGCCTCGGGCTCACGGGCCTCGTCACGTGGGCCGAGCTCGAGCTCGCGCGCGCGCCCTCGGCGTGGTTCGACGTCGAGACGATCCGGGTGGAAGGCCTCGACCACTTCTTCGCGCTCTCGGAGGAGTCGGCCGCGGCCCACGAGTACACCGTGGCCTGGATCGATGCGCTCGCGGGCGGCGAGCACGCCGGGCGCGGCCTTTTCATGCGCGCCAACTTCGCCGCGGCCGGCGGGCCGCACGTGCCCCCCGGCCGGCGCCTCTCGGTGCCCTTCGATTTCCCCGCGCTGGCACTCAACCGCGGCAGCATCGGCGCCTTCAACGCGCTCTACCGCTCGCGCGGCTCGCGGCGGTGGCGGGCCACGCGCGAGCCCTATCCCCGCTACCTCTTCCCGCTGGACGGCATCGCGGGCTGGAACCGCATGTACGGCAAGCGCGGATTCGTACAGCACCAGAGCGTGGTGCCGCGGGCCGACGCGCCGCGCCACCTTCGCGCGATGCTCGAGGCCATCGCGCGATCGGGCGAGGCCTCGTTCCTCACCGTGCTCAAGGTCTTCGGCGATCGCGAGCCGGCGGGGCTCCTGTCGTTCGCGCGGCCGGGCGTGACGCTCGCGCTCGACTTCCCGATGCGCGGCGGGAGCACGCTGTCGCTCCTCGATCGGCTCGACGCGATCGTGCGCGAGGCGGGCGGCGCCGTCTATCCGGCCAAGGACGCGCGCATGTCGCCGGAGACCTTTCGCGCCTCGTTCCCGCGGCGCGACGAATTCGCGCGCCACATCGATCCGGCCTTCTCGTCGAGCTTCTGGCGGCGCGTGTCGCCATGAGGTTCGAGCGCATCGTGATCTTCGGCGCGACCTCGGCCATCGCCCAGGCCACGGCGCGCCGCCTTGCGGCACCCGGCGTGCGCTTCCACCTCGTCGCGCGCGATGCGCAGAAGCTCGACGCCGTGCGCGGCGACCTCGTCGCACGCGGGGCGGCCGCGACCACGGCGCTCGCCGACCTGGACGACGTGGATCGCCATCGCGCCCTCCTCGACGAGGCCGAGCGCGCGCTGGGCTCCATCGACGCGGCGCTCATCGCGCACGGCACGCTCGGCGTGCAGGCGGCGTGCGAGGCGGACTTCGCGCTCACCCAGCGCGAATGGCGCACCAACTTCGTCTCCCCCGCGAGCCTCGCCGCGCACCTCGCCAACCGGATGGAGCCGGCGCGCAGGGGAACGATCGTCGCCATCTCGTCGGTGGCGGGCGACCGCGGGCGGCGCAGCAACTACGTCTACGGCACCGCGAAGGGCGCGCTCTCGATCTTCCTCGAGGGACTGCGCGCTCGCCTGCACGGCACGGGCGTCGCGGTCATCACCGTGAAGCCGGGCTTCGTCGATACGCCCATGACGGCGGGGTTCCGCAAGGGGCCGCTGTGGTCGTCGCCCGCGCGCATCGCCGCGGGCATCGAGCGCGCGATGCAGCGCGGCCCCGGCGAGGTCTACCTGCCGCGCTTCTGGTGGGCGATCATGTTCGTGATCCGCCACCTGCCCGAGGCGATCTTCGTGCGGCTGAAGATCTAGCGCCTCACAGCTCCGGTTTCGGGCACGGCGAAGCGCCGAGCGAGCGGCGCAGCCCCAGCGCGAACTCCTCCGGCGTCGCGTAAGTGCCGGGCGTGAGGTCGTAGAGGCGCTGCTCGGAAGGGTCCCAGCATGCCGCCCGCGTCGGATACTCCGGCGGGTCCAGGGCGATGCGCTTTCCGTCCATGTAGTCGAACACCGAGCGCGCGCGAAGCGTGCTCACCAGGCCCTCGCGGATCTTGCCCGGGAGATCCGGCAGCTCCTCGTCCAGCTGGACCACGACCCGCGACGTGATGGGCGCATCGAAGAACGGCGGCAGCATGAGGCCGCCCTGCGCATTGCGGGCGAAGGGAATGCCGTTCAGCGGGCCCGGCACGAGGATCACGGCGTAGTCGCCCGGCGCGAGCGCGCGCTGGTATTCGTCGATCTGCACGACGAGCGCGCGCATCTGCCCGTAGGAAGCCTCCCAGCGCTTCATCGCGTGGTGCATGAAACCCGCGTGCATCAGCACGAGCCCGAGCGTCGTCCCCCACGCGAGGTAGCGAAGGCGCGCGTGGCACAGGCCCACCACCACGAGGATCGCGTAGAAGGCGACCGTCTGGTAGAGCAGCCGGCCGCCGAGGATGCCCTTGGCGAGCGTATCGACATGGGGCAGCAGCAGCACGAGCGTCGCCACGACCACCGCGCCCACCACCGCAAGCACCGTGCGTGCGGCCGGCCTCGCGATGTACACGAGCACGACCTGCGCGGCGGTGAGGGCGACGAGGAACGGGAACCGGTACGAAGGCGTGAACTGCGCCCCGAGCCAATCGGGCATGAGCCGCGCGATGTCGCGCCAGTGCTCCATCGAAAGCGCCGTGGCCAGGGGGTTCGTGCTGCCGTACACGCGCGTCATCGACCCGAAGAACACGAGGCGCGAGACGAGATACAGGGCCGCGATGGCGAGCCAGGGCGACGCGTCGCGCACGGCGATGAAGACGCGCTCGCGCGGCGGCGTGGCCGGGGATGCCTCGCTTCGCAGGAAGGCGAAGGCGAGGATCGCCGCCGGCATGATCGCCGACGACTCCTTCGACAGCACCGCGGCCTCGCCCGCGGCGAGCGCGATCCACCATGCGGTATCCAGCGCGCGCCGGCTCGCGAGGAAGGCGTAGCACGCGAGCAGCGTGAAGAAGGTCGCGAACGCGTCGAAGCGCCCCGAGATCCACGCCGCGACCTCCGCGCTCGTGGCCATGAAGAGGAAGAGCGCGGCGCCCGCCGCGCCCGCGGCCGCGGCCTCCCATTTCGACTGCGCCCGGGCCAGCCTCACGCCGATGGCGGCGACCAGCACGCCGCTCGCCACGTGCAGCACGGCGTTCACCGCCATCCACGGCGCGGCATTCGTCCCGCTCACGAGGTAGTTCGCCGCGAGCGAGAGGTAGCTCAACGGCCGGTAGAAGTGGTTCTCGCCCGCGTCGAGGCCGCCCCAGAACTTGGCCGCGAGCTCGTGGCCGAACGTCCCGTTCGCCTGCCAATGCGCGAAGAGCACGGGCGGGACGAAGTCGTCGGAGACGAAGTAGCCGCCGGCGATGGGGATGAAAAGCCACGCCGAGACCGCCGCGACCGCGAGCCACGCGGCGATCGCCGCGCGCTTCCAGAACGGATCCTGCGCGGCCGCGCTCACGGGGCCACCTCGATGCGCCTGCGATCGACCTCGGTCGTCGGGCCCGCACGGCTCCTCACGAGGATGCGCACCGGCGTGGGCTGCTGCGCGGCATTCGCGAACGTCTCCGCGGGCAGCTCGAGGGAGAAGTAAGCATTGTCGGCATCCGGGTAGCCTGGAAATGCGCGGCGCACCGCACCGCCCGGTATTCCGTACTGGGCGCGCTGGCGCGTGCCCGACACTTCGACCCAGACCGCCTCGACGCCGAACGGGTCTATGGCCCAGCCGAAGATCGGGAGCGGCTTGCCGCGTTCGACCATTCGCGACGTGGGCGTTTCGAGCACGCCGAGCGCGAGCGGCTGCGCCTGCGCCCAGCGGATGGCGAGGGTGCCGCCGCCCGCGATGGCCACCACCGCGGCGAGGCTCGCGGCAAAGGGCAGCGCGCTCGCCCTGGGCGCGCCGCTCCACCGCGCGATCGACGCGGGGATGGCGACGGCGAGCGCAAGAAGCCCCGACCAGATCGCCAGGTTGCCCGGCAGGAAATGGCGCGCCGCTTCGCTCAGGCCGTCGCCCAGCACGGCCGTGAGGATCGAGTAAAGGGCCGTGCCGCCGAGCAGCATCGCGAGCAGCAGCGGCGCGCCGGAACCTTCGTCGCTGGGCCGGGCCCACGCGAAGGCGGCGAGCAGGGCGAGCGGAGCGGCCATCGCGGTCGCCATCACCATCCACGCGTAGAGCGCTGTGGGGATGCGCCATTGCACCGCGTGCAGCGGCGAGCGCAGCCACCACGGCAGCTCGTTGAGCGCGACGCGGCGGTCGCCGGCCATGGTGCCCAGGTCCACGCCCAACTCCTGTGCCGCGGGCAGCACGCGCGCCACGGCGCGGGCGATGGCTTCGGGCTGGCGCTGCGCGATGCCCAGGAACGCGAAGCTGTCGAGCTTGTACGCCTCGGGACATTGCTCGTCGAGATTCTCGCCGTGGCGCAGGTACCACGTGGCGCCCACCATGCTCTCGCAGCGCTGCGGGAGGGCGAGCCAGCCGAGCGCCTCGGCCGGGTGGCCCGTGGCCGGCACGAGGATGCCCAGGTACGCATCGACCCGGTTGGTCTTTGCCACCAGGTCGCCGCGCGGCGTGAGGGCGAACGAGATGATGGAGGCGACCAGCGCCACGCCGAAGGCGGAGACGGCGAGGTGCGGGGAGCGCGCCCACAGCCACGGGCCCGCGGTCACGACGAGGGCGGGCGCGAGGAGCGCGAACTGCTCGCGCGAGAAGGCGAGCGAGACCAGCGCGAGCGCGAGGATCGCGGTGAGCAGGTAGGCCGCGCGGCCCGAGATCGCCAGCGCGCAGATCGCGCCGATCGCCGCGTACAGCCCCCAGATCGCCGAGAACTCCGTATACATCGTGTTGAACCACAGCGTCACCACCGGGTCGCACACCACCAGCGCGAGCACCAGGCCGTGCAGCAACGCGGCGTTCGGATGCGGGTGGAGCGACCAGGCGAGTGCCAGCGCCGCAAACGCGAGGAGCGCGAGCTTCGCGTAGCCGATCCATTGCAGCTTCATCCCGCCGCGCATCCAGTCGCCGGTCTGCGCCACGAACACGACGGCATTGGCGATGGCGACCTCGGTGGAGGGATAGCAAAGGTCCGCGCGCACGTTCTCGAGGCGGTAGGCGGCGAGCGGCGCCTGCGGCGTCGCCTCGTAGCGACGCGGCTTCGCGATGTCGGGGAAGAGCCCGAGGCAGGCGCTGGTGCGGATCATGTCGTACTGGTTGGCGTACCCCACGAGCGGGTCGTGGGCCACCAGGAGAGCGGCGCGCGCAAGGCCCAGCACCACGAGCGCGAGCCCGATCCATTCGCGCGGAAACCGCAAGCACCTCTCCCAGTAAGCGACGGGCGACAGTGTATGCCAACGTTGCAAACGCAGCCGCATCCGCCGCCCGGGCGCGCTTTGGCGTGCTTCCGCTTCCGTGTGTCGGCAGGGAGACTAGCTGTACACCCGGTCCGTGGGCAGCACTGCGTTGGCCGCGTGCGGCTGCCTGCCGCGCAACTGCGCGTAGTACGGCGTGAAGTCCGGCGCCGTCGCGTCGAAGAGCTCGCGGAAATCGCGGATCACGAAGTACGTTTCCTGGAAGGTGTCGATCTTGTAGCGCGTCTGCATGATGCGCAGCAGGTCGAAGCCCACGCGGTTGGGCCGCGGGCTGTCGATGCAATAGGGCAGCTCGCCGCCCGACGAGAGGATGCCGGCGCCATAGGTGCGCAGGCCCCGCGGCGTCTCGATCAGCCCGAACTCGACCGTGTACCAGTACAGCCGCGCGAGCATCTCGATGGCCCCCAGCGCGTGCGCCTTGATGCCGCCGCGCCCGTACGCCTGCATGTAGTCGGCGAACACCGGGTTGAAGAGCATCGGCACGTGGCCGAAGAAGTCGTGGAAGATGTCGGGCTCGACGATGTAGTCGAACTCGCGCGGCTCGCGCAGCCACACCGTGACCGGGAAGCGCCGGTTGGCGAGGTGCTCGAAGAACGTAAGGTCGGGCAGCAGCCCCGGCACGGCCACGAGCTGCCAGTTCGTCGCGGGCCCCAGCATCGCGTTGATCGCGTCGAAGCGCGGGATGCCGTGGGAGAAGCTCAAGGTCGCGAGCGTGTCGTTGAACTCCTCGCAGCCGTACTTCGGAACGAGCGACATCTGCCGCTGGTAGAGGCGCCGCCACAGCTCGTGCTCGTCGCGCCCGTACGCGTCCCAGTCCTGGTCCACGGTGTAGTCCGGGCGCATGCGGCTGTAATCACCGCGCAGGGCGTGTGCGGTCTCGCCGGTCATCGCGGGTAGCGCTCCACTTTCTGGTCGATGGCGCCGAAGAGGCTCGCGCCCTTCGCGTCGAGCATCTCGATCCTCACCGTGTCCCCGAAATCGAGGAACGCGGTCTTCGCCTCGCCCAGCTCCACCTGCTCGACGAGGCGCGCTTCCATGAGGCATGCGTAGCCGACGGAGGCGTCGTGGTTGGAGATGGTGCCGGTGCCCACCAGCGTGCCGGCCGCGAGGTCGCGCGTCTTCGCCGCGTGGGCGATGAGCTCGAAGAGGCCGAACGTCGCGTCGCGCCCCGCGTTCGGGTGCCCGAGGCGCTTGCCGTTCACGTCGCAGAGGAGGTCGTGGTGCACGCGCCCTTCGCGCCACGCGTCGCCCAGTTCGTCGGGCGTCACCGCCACGGGGGCCAGCGCGTTGGCGCCTTTGCCGTTCACGAAGCCGAAGCCCTTGGCGAGCTCCGCGGGAATGAGTCGGCGGAACGAGAGGTCGTTGATGAGCGTGACGAGGCAGACCGACTGCGCGGCCTCGGCGGGCGTGGCGCCCATGCGCACGTCGCCCACGATGGCGCCGACTTCGCCCTCGAGGTCCACGCCCCAGTCGGCGGAGAGCACCCGGATCGGGTCGCGCGGGCCCATCATGGCGCCGGCGCCGCCCTGGTACATGAGCGGATCCTTGTAGAAGCTCTCGGGCACCTTGTCGTTGCGCGCGCGGCGCACGCGCTCCACGTGCGAGAGGTACGCCGATCCGTCCAGCCACTCGTAGGCGCGCGGCAGGGGAGCCGCCACCTCGCGGCGCTCGAGCGCGGCGTTGAAGTCGATCGCGTGGCGCGCGTGGCCGCCTTCGAGGCTCGCGGCGAGATCCTTCAGCACGTTCACGGTGCGCGCCCAGTTCTCGATGGCGTGCTGCATCGTCGGCGCGACCTCGCCCACCTCCACCGCGCGCGTGAGGTCGCGGTTCACCACCACCAGCGTGCCGTCGCGCGTCGGGCCCTTGAGCGAAGCGAGCTTCACTTGGCGCTCCCCGGAAGGGCTGCCTTGCGGAACCCGTTCCATACCGCGTCGTAGTCGCGGTCCAGCGTGGGCGTCGTGAGCGCGAACGACGTGGGGTCGAAGACGTAGCGGCTCTCGAACATGAATGCGAGCGTGTCGCCAAGCTGTTGCGGCTCGAGCTTCGCGGCCACCGCCTTGTCGTAGGACGCGCGGTCCGGCCCGTGGCCGCTCATGGCGTTGTGCAGGCTCGCGCCACCCGGCACGAAACCGCCCTGCTTCGCGTCGTATTCGCCCTTCACGAGGCCCATGAATTCGCTCATCACGTTGCGGTGGAAGTACGGCGGGCGGAAGGTGTGCTCGGCGACCGACCAGCGCGGCGGGAAGATCACGAAATCGACGTTCGCCGTGCCGCGCGTGTCCGAGGGCGAGGTGAGCACCGTGAAGATCGACGGGTCCGCGTGGTCGAAGCTCACCGTGTTCATCGTGTTGAATCGCGCGAGGTCGTACTTGAAGGGCGCGTAGTTGCCGTGCCAGGCGACCACGTCGAGCGGCGAATGGTCGAAGCGCGCGCACCACAGGTGGCCGCCGAACTTGGCGACGACTTCCGTCGCCTCGTCGCGATCCTCGAACGCGGCGACCGGATACTGGAAGTCGCGCGCGTTGGCGAGGCCGTTGGCGCCGATGGGCCCCAGCTCGGGCAGGCGAAACGGCGCGCCGTAGTTCTCGCACACGTATCCGCGCGCGGATGCGGCGGCGAGCTCCACGCGGAAGCGCACGCCGCGCGGCACCAGCGCGACCTCGCCGGGCGCCGCCTCGAGCCGACCCATTTCCGTGGCGAGGACGATGGCGCCTTCCTGCGGCACGAAGAGCATCTCGCCATCGGCGCTGTAGAAGACGCGCCGCTCCATGGACTTGTTGGCGCAGTAGGCGTGGATGCCGGCGCCGTGCTGCGCACGCGCATCGCCGCACGTGGCGTACGTGGCGAGGCCTGCCACGAAATCCACGCGCTCCGCCGGCAGGGGCAGCGGCTGCCAGCGCAGGCGATTGGGCGAGGCTTCCACCTCGCGGCAATGGGCCGTGCGCACAAGCCGGTCGTCCATGCGCTCGAAGGGCCGGTGCATCGCGGAAGGCCGCAGGCGATAGAGCCACGAGCGCAGGTTCTCCGCGCGCGGCGCGGTGAAGGCGGCGCCGGAGAGCTGTTCCGCGAAGAGGCCGAAGGCGACTTTCTGCGGCGAGTTCTGCCCGACGGGCAGCGCCCCCGCCACGGCCTCGGTCTCGTGGTGGGAGCCGAAGCCGGTGAGGTATCTCAAATCACGCCCCGCGCGATCTGGTCGGCCTCGATGGACTCGAAGAGCGCGCGGAAGTTGCCCTCGCCGAACCCCTCGTTGCCCTTCCTCTGGATGATCTCGAAGAAGATGGGCCCGATCACGGTCTCGGTGAAGATCTGCAGCAGCTTGTCCTCGTGGCGGTCCTTGTCGATGCCCTCGCCGTCGATGAGGATCCTGTTGCGCTTCAGGCGCGCGAGGTCCTCGCCGTGGTTGGCCACGCGCGCATCCACGCGCTCGTAGTAGCTGTCGGGCGTATCGAGGAAGCGCACGCCCTGGCCGCGCAGGCCCTCGACCGTCCCGTAGATGTCGTTGCACGAGAGCGCGATGTGCTGGATGCCCTCGCCCTTGTACGCGTCGAGGTATTCCTGGATCTGCGAGCCCTGGTCCGACGGCTCGTTGATGGGGATGCGGATCTTGCCGCAGGGGCTGGTCAGCGCGCGCGAGGTGAGGCCCGTCTTCTGGCCGCGGATGTCGAAGTAGCGGATCTCGCGGAAGTTGAAGAGCTTCTCGTAGAACTGCGCCCACGTGTCCATGCGCCCCGGGTAGACGTTGTGGGTGAGGTGGTCGATCTCGACGAGGCCCGCGCCCTTCGGGTTCTGCTCGCGGCCCTCGACGGGGACGAAGTCCACGTCGTAGATGGAAAGGTTGCCGCTGTTGCCCGGGTAGCGGTCCACGAGGTAGATCAGGCTCCCGCCGATGCCCTGGATCGCCGGGATGTTGAGCTCCATCGGGCCCACCTTGCCGTGGAAGGGCTTGGCGCCCAGCTCCAGGGCGCGCTGGTACGCCTTGGCGGCGTTCTTCACGCGGATCGCGAAGGCGCAAGCCGAAGGGCCGTGCACGCGCGCGAACGACTGCGCGAAGCTGTCCGGCTCGCGGTTCACGATGAAGTTGATGCGGCCCTGGCGGTACAGCACCACGTCCTTGGAGCGGTGGCGCGCGACGGCCGAGAAGCCCATCTGCTCGAAGAGCTCGCCCAGCAGCTCGGGATTGGGCGCCGTGTACTCGACGAACTCGAATCCGTCCGTGCCCATCGGGTTGTCGTGCAGCTCGGCCATGGCGCTCTCCCGGGTAAGCTGATTATCTTACCTCGCGGTCATGGCAATTTGATTGCCAAATTGCCCGGCAGCAGGCACTCTGGCGCAATTAAATTGCGCGACGGCGTGCCATGACGACCAAAGTGACCGACATTTCCCTGGGCCGCGTGGACCGCCGCCTGCTCGAGATCCTCCAGCGCGACGGCCGGCTCTCGAACCTGGAGCTCGCCTCGCGCGTGAACCTCTCGCCGAGCGCCTGCCTGCGGCGCGTTCGCGCCCTGGAGGAAGCGGGCGTGATCCGCGGCTATGCGGCGCTGGTGGACGCGAGGCGCGTCGGGCTGCAGCTACTCGCCTTCGTGAACGTGAAGCTCGAGAAGCGCGGACGCATGCCCACGGACGCCTTTGCCCGCGCGGTGAAGGATTGGCCCGAGGTGCAGGGCTGCCACGCCCTCACCGGCGACATGGACTACCTGCTGCGCGTGCGCGTGGCCGATCTCGACCACTTCTCGAAGTTCGTGATGGAGTCGCTCCTCAAGCACCCCGGCGTGCTGGACGTGAAGTCGAGCTTCGTCCTCGAGGAAGTGAAGGAAACGACGGCGCTGCCGCTGTAGGTAATCGGGGTCAGAGCCCTTTTCGCCGGAAAAGGGCTCTGACCCCTTAGGCGAACTCGATCACGACGCGGCGCGAGCGCGCGCTCTTCTTCTCGATCTTCGCGACCCGCAGGCGCCCGATCTCGCGGGTGTTCGCCACGTGCGTGCCGCCGCAGGCCTGCAGGTCCACGCCCTCGATCTCCAGCAGGCGGACGCGGCCCACGCCGCGCGGGGGCTTCACGGACATGGTGCGCACGAGCTCCGGCTTGGCGTCGAGCTCCGCATCGGTGATCCAGACCGTGCGCACGTCGTGGGCC
>Ga0335070_10002594_pt1 | contig 20948 bp, 13 predicted proteins | sample Lox_Sample_13_FD_206722 | JGI IMG/M metagenome (GOLD analysis project Ga0335070, IMG submission 206722) | Soil microbial communities from Loxahatchee National Wildlife Refuge, Florida, United States - Lox_Sample_1.3 | ecosystem: Environmental > Terrestrial > Soil > Wetlands | place: USA...
TCGCGTGGCTACAGCCACTGCGGCCGTGATGTTCGGGCCGGTGGCGGTGCAACTGATGGCGGCAGCCATCATGATTTCGACCTTCGGTTGCGCCAACGGTCTGATACTGACCGGGGCGCGCGTGTATTGGGCCATGGCGCTCGACGGACTGTTCTTCCGCAAGGTGGCCGCGCTGCACCCGCGAACGCACGCACCGGTGTTCTCGCTCGTGATCCAGGGCTTCTGGACCATGCTGCTCACCCTAAGCGGCAGCTACAACGACTTACTCGACTATGTTATCTTTGCTGTTCTGCTGTTCTATATCCTGACGATTGCCGGGATCTTCAGGCTTCGCCGCACGCGACCGGACGCGGAGCGGCCGTATCGCGCGCTCGGTTACCCCCTCCTTCCGGCGGCGTATATAGCGGCGGCTGGGTTAATCGAAATTCTTCTGCTGTTTTACAAGCCCAAATACACCTGGCCGGGATTGATCATTGTGCTGCTGGGCGTGCCGGTTTATTTTATGTGGCACAGGAAAGAGGTGCATCCGTGAGTCTCTTTGCGACGAAGTCCGTGGAGTACATCATGGCCGAGTCGGAGGCCGGCGAGTACAAGCTCAAGCGCACGCTGGGACCGACAAGCCTGGTGGCGCTGGGGATCGGCGCCATTATCGGATCGGGCCTCTTCTCGCTCACTGGCGTGGCGGCGGCTCTGCACGCCGGCCCCGCCATCGTGATCTCCATGGTGGTGGCGGCCATCGGATGCGCGTTCGCGGGACTGTGCTACAGCGAGTTTTCCTGCATGATCCCTGTGGCCGGCAGCGCCTACACCTACGCGTACACGACTCTCGGCGAGTGGCTGGCCTGGATCATCGGCTGGGACCTCGTTCTCGAGTACGCCGTGGGCGCCTCCACCGTCTCTATCAGTTGGTCGGGTTACGTGGTTTCGCTGCTGCACGATTTCGGCATCGATCTCCCGGTGCAGTTGCTGGCTGGGCCGTTCGAGATGCGCACTCTACCCGACGGCCGAATGATTCAGGGCATCGTCAATCTGCCGGCCGTTTTCATCATCTGCATCATTTCGCTGCTGCTGATTGTCGGAATCAAGGAGTCCGCTCGCACCAACGCCATCATCGTGGCTATCAAACTCGCTGTGGTGCTGGTTTTCATCGCGGTAGGCTGGCGCTTCATCCATCCCGAGAACTACCATCCGTTCCTTCCGCCCAACCAAGGCGACTTCGGCAAGTTCGGAATCAGCGGCGTCATGATGGGCGCCGGCGTGATTTTCTTCGCGTACATCGGTTTCGACGCCGTGTCTACTGCCGCGCAGGAGGCCCGGAATCCGCAGAAGGACATGCCCATCGGCATCATCGGCTCGCTGGCCGTGTGCACCATCCTGTATGTCGTGTTCTCGTACATTCTCACCGGCATGGTGCATTACACCAAGCTCAACACGTCGGCGCCGGTTGCGGTGGCAATCGATCAGACGCCCTACGACTGGCTGAAGGTGCTGATCAAGTTCGGCATCATCTGCGGCTTTACTTCAGTGATGCTGGTCATGCTGCTGGGACAGAGCCGCGTGTTTTTCTCCATGTCCCGCGACGGCCTGGTTCCCAAGATCTTCTCCGATATTCATCCGAAATACCGCACTCCGTGGCGCTCAAACCTTTTGTTCATGCTTTTCGTGTCGCCCTTTTCGGCGCTTCTCCCGCTCTCTGTCGTTGGCGAAATGACCAGCATCGGCACGCTGTTCGCTTTTGTCATTGTGTGCGCGGGTGTGTGGGTGATGCGGCGCGCTCACCCGGACACGCCGCGGCCATTCCGCACGCCACTTGTGCCCCTGGTGCCGATTCTCGGCATCGTGTGGAACTTCGCCATGATGTATTCGCTGGGGTGGAGCAACTGGCTGCGGCTCATCATCTGGCTGGTGATTGGGCAGATCATCTACTTCACTTACAGCCGGCACCGCAGCCATCTGGCGTTGAAGCAAGGAGCACCGGTCGAGCAACGGCGTTAAGACCACTCGGATCGGGACTGCAAAGTCTCAACGCTCCGGCAGCCCCAGCAATCTCGCCGGATTTGTCTTCGCCATGCGCTCGATCTCGCTCACGGAGAAGCCTTCGCCGCGCAGGGCCGCGAAGAACGCCAGCAGGCCGTCCGGGTGCAGAGGATTACCGGCCTGGCCCAGGTCGCTTGAGAGGATGCAGTGCTCCGGCCCGACTGCGCGAATGGCCTGCGCGTATTCCTTGATGTCGAAAGCTTTGTTGGGACCAATCAGGGCGTTGTAGACAAATTCGATATATGCGCCCATTCGCGCGGCCTCGCGCATCTGCTCGACGTTCATGCCCACCGGCGGCAGCATGGCATGAGTCACCACGATGCTCCGGACGCCCGCGCGTCGCGCCTCGCGAACCAGCATCAGGTCCTCGTTGGGCGAAGAGTGCCCGGTCGCCAGTACAAGATTGTGTTTTGCGATGAGCGCGATGACCTCCCGAACTTCCGCCAAGAGCGCTCCATCCCTTGAAACGGCGACAAACGGGCGCGATTCCTTCGAGTACTTCACCTGGTTCTCGGCGTCGAACGTGGGCATCCACACTACTTGCCCCCAGCCGCCCTTCACCTGTGTCATGTGCTCGACCGCCGCGGCATTGATGCCGCCCACCGTGCGGTTGAGCGCGATGCCGCCGAATACTTCGATGCCCGGCGCCACCTTTCGCACGAGGTACACAATCGACTCCGTCGGCTCGTAGTGATTCTTCAAAACCAGGGCGCGTATGCCGCGGTCGTGGGCGAGGCGCGCCAGGTCGATCGCATCGATGGAGCGGGCCATGCTGTCCGGATCACAGTGCGCGTGTATGTCAACGACGCCGTCGAGCGTTTGAGCGGGGAGGCTACACAGGGCAACCAGCGCGAGCAAGAGTTTCGGCATGTGCTCATGGTAAAACGGAGCGCTGCCGCCATTACAATAGGAGAGTTGCCGCCCTTTCGCCCGCTCGTCTCCAACCCGCACGTTCTGAGTGTGCTGGCCAACTTCTGGCCGCGAGTCCTCGACATGCGCCGGTACCCGGCGGAGGCGCGCTTGTACCCCACCGAACCGGGTGTGCAGGTGCTGGTCCAGTCGCAGCGGCCTCCCGGTGGCAGCCCGCGCGGAGAAATGATTCTCGTCCACGGTCTCGAGGGGTCCAGCGACGCCGGTTATATGCGCACTATGGCCAAGACGGCCCTCGACGCGGGCTATGCGGTCCACCGTTTCAACATCCGAACCTGCGGCGGCACCGAGCATCTCTCTCGCACGCTCTACCATGCGGGGCTGACCGGCGACTTGCGGCACGTGCTCAGCCAGTTTTACGAGGAGGGACGCGTTCCGGTTCACCTGGTCGGCTATTCGCTCGGCGGCAATCAAGTTTTGAAACTGGCAGGCGAGCTCGGCGAAGAGGCCCGGCCGCTGATTTCGAGCGTGTGCGCCATCTCCACCCCCATCGATCTCGCCGCCGGCTCCCGGAAACTCGCTCAACGGTCCAACCGCATCTACGAGAGACGATTTCTCAGGCGCATGCGAAAACGCGTGGTGGCGACCGGACGCTTCACCGCTCGCCAAATCAAAGGCCCGGCGTCGATCTATGAATTTGACGACAAATTCACCGGCCCGTCGTTCGGTTTCCGGGGCGCCGACCATTATTACGAAACACAATCCTCGCAGCTTTTCCTTGAGGGCATTCGCGTGCCGGCGCTCCTCATCCAGGCCAAAGACGATATCTTCATTCCGTTTGAAATCTTTAATCATCCGGCGATTGGTGCGAATCCGCACGTGCGACTGCTGGCCACCGAACATGGAGGCCATCTCGGCTTTCTGTCACGAAGGCGCCCGCGCTTCTGGACCGACCAGGTTGTGCTGGAATGGATTGGGAGCGTCTGCGCGCCCCACCAAGTGGCGGCGCGATAAGCGATGGCGTGTAACAGTTGTTTTCTCGACTAACAGATCGAGCGGCGCGCCGTCTACAATGAACGACATGCAAAAACTTTTACTCACCGCGGCAACGGGTCTGCTCATTTGCGGGCTCGCGAGCCTCTCTGTTGCGCAAGAGCGCAAGAGTCCCCACTCAACGGTTTCCTTCGATCTGGGTGGCCACAAAGTGACGATTACCTACGGACGCCCGTACATGAAAGGCCGCAAGATCATGGGCGGCCTGGTCCCCTACGGCCAGGTCTGGCGTACCGGCGCGGATGAAGCCACAACGCTTGAAACCGACGCGGATCTCGACATTAACGGCCTCAAAGTTCCCAAGGGGACCTACGCTCTGTTTACCATGCCCGCTGAGGCCACCTGGACACTCATCGTGAACAAAACCGCCAAGCAGTGGGGCGCGTTCAGCTACAAAGAGTCTGCCGATCTTGGGCGCACCCAGATGAAAGTCTCCAAAACCAGTTCGCCCGTCGAGCAGTTCACCATCACCTTGACTCAGGCCGGAGGCAATGCCGCTACGCTCAGGATGGCGTGGGAAAACACCGAGGCCAGCGTGCCGGTAAAGCTGGCGCAGTAGGCTACCCGGGCCGCTCTGTCACAGGTTGATTCCCCCGCGATGGCAGCGGGTGTTTTGCGCCTCCGCGAGCCTCGCCTTCGAGCAGCGCTTCCACGCTCGAATAGGCGTAAACCGTCGGGGCGTGGTTTTGCATCAGGCCGCCGGTGTCGGCTGTCGGACCGTACGTGCTATGCATGTCGCTCCCCAGCATGCGGAGCATCGCCATCAGTTGCCCGCGATGCTGCGCGGTGTGCGCAATGCGCCGCACCATGACCCACGCTCGAGAGCGGCGCGCGTCGAAAAACGGAACGATCTCCTCCCACCACGCCTCGGCCTTCTCCCGCAGCGCAGCCAGGCGTTTTCCGCTGTCTTCGGCATAACGCTCCATGAACTCCCAGCGGACCTCCTTCGCCGGCAAAGGCGCGGCCCCCACATCGATGCCCAGAATCGTGCGAAACCACAGATTCTCGCTCACGCACTGGTGCACCATATGCTCATGAACGCTGCGCCCGCGCGATTCTGCGGCATTCGGCCGCGCTGGAAGATGCTCATCCCGGAACGTGGCCCAGACACTCAGAACTTTGATCCGCTCGGATTCGTACGTATCCACGAGAAAGTCGTACTTCATGCTGCCTTGACAACATAGCACGCGAGCGTGCACGCTCATGATTTACGGGAGGAATAGCGATGAAAGCGCAGATTCGATTTTTCCTGGCTGCCCTGTTTCTGGCAGCGTCCGTACTGGCTCAGCAGCCGCCGTTGATTGATCGGGAACTGTTTTTCGGCGATCCCGAAATTTCCGGCGCCGAAATCTCTCCGGACGGCCAGTACATCGCCTTCCTGAAGCCTTTGAACAAAACGTGCAACATCTGGGTGAAGAAAACGGATGAACCGTTCGACAAGGCGCATCCGATCACCAACGACACCACGCGGCCCATTCCGTTTTTCCTCTGGAGCCGCGACGGCAAATACGTGCTTTTTGTTCAGGACCACGCCGGTGACGAGAACTACAACCTCTACGCCGTAAATCCGGCCGATCACCCGGCGCAAGGATCGGAGGTGCCGGCCGCCCGAAACCTTACAGACATCAAGGGCGTGCGCGTCGCTCCCTACGCCGTTCCGCGCAGTGAGCCGGACACCGTCTACATAGGCCTGAACGATCGCGACAAGGCCTGGCACGACCTCTACAAACTACGCATCTCCACCGGCGAGCGCACGCTGCTTCGCAAGAACACGGACCGCATCACCAATTGGGTGTTCGACCGCAAGGACCAGCTCCGGCTGGCCACGCGCTCTGCCGAAAACGGCGACACCGAAACCCTGCGCGTTGATGCGAACGGTTTCAACAAGATTTACTCCTGCAATGTGCTGGAAACCTGCGACCCGGTGCAATTTGAAAAGGACGGCAAGCGCTTCTACATGGAGACCAATAGAGGCGGTGTAAATCTGAGCCGCCTGGTTTTGGTAGACCCCGAAACCGGTAAAGAAGAACTGGCGGAATCGGATCCTCTCCACAAAGTAGATTTCGGTCATGCTCTTTTTTCAGAAGTGAGCGACCAGTTGATCGCCACCGTCTACGTGGACGAGAAACAGCGCATTTACTGGAAAGACAAAACCTTCGAGGCGGATTATAAATGGCTCACCAGTAAACTGCCCGGCAAGGAACTGAGTTTCCCGTCGCACACGCGCGATGAACAAGTCTGGCTGATCTCGGCAACCTCCGACACAGAACCCGGCGAGACCTACCTGTTCGATCGCAAGGGCCGAAAGCTGACTCTGGAGTACCGCATCCGGGAAAAGCTCCCGCGCCAGGATCTCGCCCGGATGGAGCCGGTGCGCTATGAGTCCTCCGACGGCCTGGAAATTCCCGCATATCTCACCCTGCCCAAAGGCGTGCCGGCCAAAAACCTGCCCGTGGTGATGCTCCCGCATGGCGGCCCATGGGGGCGCGACACCTGGGGCTACCGCGGCATGGTGCAGTTCCTCGCTAACCGCGGTTACGCCGTCCTCACACCCAACTTCCGCGGCTCAACCGGCTACGGCAAAGAATTTCTCGACAAAGGCAACCGGCAGTGGGGTGAGAAAATGCAGGACGACGTCACCTGGGGCGTGAAGTACCTGACGGCCAAAGGCATCGCGGATCCGAAGCGCGTCGGCATCATGGGCGGCTCTTACGGAGGCTATGCGACTCTGGCCGGAGTAGCCTTCACGCCGGACGTTTATGCGGCCGCCGTCTCCATTGTCGGCCCATCGAACTTGATCACTTTGCTCGACTCCATTCCTCCATATTGGGAGGCGGGCCGCAAGATGTTCCACGAGCGTATGGGCGATCCCACCACGCCGGAAGGCAAGGCTCGTCTGGAGAAGCAATCGCCGCTCAACTCGGCTAACAAGATTCGCACGCCGCTTTTGGTTGCACAGGGCGCCAACGATCCGCGCGTGAACAAAGCGGAATCCGACCAGATCGTGATTGCCCTGCGCGACCGGCAGTTCCCGGTTGAATACCTGGTCGCTCCCGACGAAGGACACGGCTTTGCACGGCCCGTGAATAACATGGCGCTGATGGCGGCTTCGGAGAAATTCCTGGCCAAATATCTTGGGGGCCGGTATCAGGAGGACATGACGCCGGAAGTCGGACAGCGTCTCAAGGAGATTACTGTCGATCCCAAGACCGTAGTCCTCGCGAAGAAAGTGAACGCGGCCTCGGTGGGAGCGCCGAAACCGGCTGTGGCTTTGCAACCGGGAACCTACAAGTACCAGGCGAAGATCGAGGTGGGCACGCAGTCCATGGCCCTGAATTACTCCACCGAAATCAAGGAAGAGAACGGAGCCTGGACCGCAACCGACCGGATGAACACGCCCATGGGTGAAGCCATCGATACCACGATCCTCAATAAGGACAGCCTGGTGGTGGAGAAGCGATCGGTCAAGCAAGGTCCGGTGGCCATCGATGTCGAGTTCCGTGACAACAAAGCGACAGGCTCCATGAACATGAACGGCCAGCAGCGGCCGATTTCGGTAGATACCGGCGGCCCTGTATTTGCCGATTCTGCAGGAGCCCCGCAGGCCATCGCCTGCCTGCCGCTTGCTGAAGGATTTTCGGCCACTTTCAGGAATTTCGACGTGCAGAAGCAGAAGGCCAAGGTCATGCAACTGCTGGTGTCAGGATCGGAGAAAGTAACAGTTCCGGCGGGCACCTTCGACGCCTTTAAGGCCGACATCACTTCCGGCGACGGCGGACCCGAGAAAATCACCATGTGGATTGCGAAGGATTCCAGGAAAGCAGTCAAGGTTTCCGCCGTGTTGCCTCAAATGGGCGGAGCCGTCTTGACCGCGGAGTTGGCCGAATAGCCGCTTACCGAGCCGCGACCAAAAGGAGCGGTTACAACCGCGGCCCCGACTTCGCCACGATGCCTTTGTCTTCTTCGATGATCAGAAACTGATTCGCTGTAATATTGCCGAGCCGCTGTTTTGTTCCGCTGGGCCACTCAATTTCAAGGGCGGTGGCCACGGGATCTTTACCCAGCCCGAACGTCAGAGCCAGATCGCTCTGCGAGCAGTAGCTGCCGCCGCTGTGCACCGTATTCCATTGCTTGCCGGACGCGCTCTCAATGCGCACTACGGCGCCGATGCCGTCCCGGTTCGATTTCGAACCCACAAGGTGCACCGACAGCCACTTGTTGCGGTTCCCGCCGTCGTTGCGCAGCAGGTACGCCCGCCCGTGGTTGGTGGAGATCAGGATGTCCTGATCGCCGTCGTGGTCGAAATCGGCATAGGCCGCTCCGCGCGCCACCATCGCGCGGTTGAGCGCTGGTCCCATGGCCGGAGTCACGTTCTCGAATCGCCGCTTGCCAAGGTTATGAAACAATAGCGGCGGCTCCTTATATTGCACCTTGGGCTGAACGCGCCCAATCTCCTCCTCGATGTGCCCGTTGGCCGCGAAGATGTCCGGCTGCCCGTCCAGGTCGTAGTCGAAGAAAAACACGCCGAACGCCAGCGTCAGAAGGCTGGCGCGGCCCACTGTTGAGGACGGCGCCTCGTCCACAAACAGTCCGGTGCCTTCGTTGTGGTAAAGGCCGAGCATCTGGTTGGAGAAGTTCCCCACCAGCAGATGCGGGCGGCCGGACCGGTCGTAATCGCCCGCGTCGGTTCCCATGGCCCCGCGCGCCACCCCGTCCTCGCCGAAAGCTACACCTGCTGCCATACCCTCTTCGGTGAACGTGCCGTTTTTGTTATTGCGGTACAGCTTGTTCGGTTGCGTGTCGTTGGCCACGAAAATGTCCGGCCAGCCGTCGCTGTTGTAATCGAACACCGTGACGCCGAGCGATTTGCTGGTTGGATCGGCGATCCCCGCCTTCTGGCTCACGTCTTCAAACTTGCCGCCGCCGAGGTTGTGATACAGCTTGCACGACGCCCCCTTGTAGGATTCGGGCGTGCAGTACGACTTCGTTGCGCCGTCGAGCGAGCACCACAGATCCCCCGCGGGCGTCCACTGCACGTAATTCGCGACGAAGAGGTCGAGCTTCCCGTCGCGATCGTAATCCAGCCACGCGGCGCTCGTGCCGAAATTGGCGTTGCGGATTCCGGACGCAGCCGTCACATCCCGGAACTTGCCGCCGCCCTCATTGCGAAACAGATGGTCGCCATCAAGCGCGGTGATATACACATCATCCCGGCCGTCATTATCGAAATCACCAATGGCTACCCCCATGGCATACATCTCGACGTCCAGTCCGCTTCCGGCGGTGATGTTGGTGAACGTTCCGTCGTGGTTATTGTGATAAAGCGCGCTCAGCGACTTCCGCCCCCGCGGCGTCCAGTCTTTGCCGTTGAGGAGCAGAATATCGGGCCAGCCGTCGCCATCAGCATCGAAAAATGCGCAGCCGGCCCCTAGTGTCTCCGGCAGAAACTTCTTCCCGGCCCGCCCGCTGTTGTGTGTGAACCGGATCCCGGCTCGCTCGCTCACATCGGCAAACTGAATCTCACTCTGGGGTAAGGTTGCCGCCCCAGCGATGACGATCATGGGAATCGCGAGCAGCCAACCGCCGTGTCGCCGCCGAAGGCCCGTGCTTCTCCCGGGCGTCGCTGCCGAAGGCCCGTGCTTCACCCGGGTGTCGCCGCGCCGGGTCACTTTGCACCGCCCACCAGCGCCACGCTCTCATGATCGTGAATCTGCTGCCGCTCGTTATTGTCCTCGGGACTGAGCCGCCGCCGGATCGCCGTGATGGATTGCGCGGCTTCTTCCGCCTTAAAACGCCGGAAAAGAACCTCCTCGCGCGCGGCCTTCTCGCGGTCGCCCAGTCCTCGATAGCAAAGCATCATGGTGTAGTGCATCTGTAAATCTTCCGGGTCGACCAGGCAGACGCGTTGCAACACCTGGATGGCCTCCGCATACTGCCGCTTCAGGAACAGAATCCGCGCCATTTGGTTGAGCGCCACGCGATCCCGCGGATACATCGACTCAACGGTGCGCAGCGAGGCCAGCGCGCCGTCGTAATCCCCGTCGGCTTTCTGCACCATCGCTTTGAAGAAATAATTGCGCCCGAGTTTCGGATTGATGGCGAGCGCCTTTTCGATGTACGGCTTCGCGGCGTCGGTCTCACCTTCCTGCACCAGCGCGCGCGCCACATTCAGCCAGCCGTCTGCATATTCCGGCTCAGCTTCCGTCACCTTCTTGAACGCGTACTCGGCGCCCTTCAAATCGCCCTGCAACAGCAGTCCGATTCCCCAGTCGTTCCAGCGCTCCCGATCCTGTTTCTGAACCGCCGGTGTCCATTCCGTATGGCCCAACCCGACGGTCGCCTTCGCTTGGGCCAGCGTGATGATGGGCAGATCCGGAATGTGGTCTTTGATCTCGCCCGAAACATCTTGAGGAATGTTCGCCGGATCGAAGGAATATTCCAGGCTGTTCTGAGACGCGTTCACGAGCGCCGGATCTTGCCCCGGTTTGGGCTGGCTCGCATAAACAAACTGCGTGTAGTACCAGGAGAACTTGCGGTAATTGAGCTTCGCGGTAAGGGTGATCGGCCCTTTGGCGTCTTTCGGAATCTTCACGCGGTAATGCACTACATCCGCGGCGCCAGGCGGAATCAGCCGGACGTACAGAACGCTGCGCGCCTGCCACGCATTGCGCTTGTCGATGGGATTGCCCGCGCCATCGAGCTGGTACGACTTGTAGAAGTGCGCACCAGGCTCGACGGGACCTTTGCCGCTATTCTGCACCTGCCCGCTCCAGAAGATCACACGCCCACTCGCATCTTGGCCTTCCAATTCAAGCCACACGTCGAAAGCGTCCACCGTGCCCGCCGGAAAGAAATGGCCGATCTTGCGAGTCCGCACCACCACATCCACACGCGCCGTGCTCCCAGGTTCGAGCTTGGTCCCCGCATGATCGATGGGTGCGGCAATCTGACCGACCTCGCGAATTACACCGGTCGAAGCTGTTTCCGCTTCCTCGCCCACCGCGAATCCCGACATCGCCTGCGGTGCATCACTGGTGCGCCGGCGCATCTCGGTGCCCTTGGTCTCCACCGGCGACACGGCAAAAATATCCACCGTGATGAAGCCGGACTTCAGAAACTGTTCCGTGGCTTTCATCTGCGCTTCGTCATGATTCACGTATGCCAGCGCCGTATTAGCGGCCGGGAAGCGATGCGAGTGCACCATGCCGTCGTGATTGCCGGGATCGCGCGACGGCACCAGCGGCATGTGGCAGTCTTCGCACACCTGGCTTTTGGCCGGATAGTAAAACGACCGTGCCCCCTGCCCGGAGACGCCGCTTGCCTGCCAGTTATCGTAATCGTTGAATCCCCGGAACCAGCGGTACTTGTTTACCGGGACGTCGAGATGCACTTTGTGGCACGCGGCGCAGAACTCCGCCGACTCTCCGCGCATGAACGGTTTCAAAAACGATTTCTTGTGCGGGCCCGGATTCAGAAATGTCAGAAAATAATCCAACGCATGGATGTACCGGTTGCGGCTTGTGGCCAACTCATGGAGCGGCGGGTACTGGATGGTGAAATCCGCGTTACCCATGGTGCTGTTCACGTGCACAATGGCGTGACATGACGTGCAAGCGAGGCCCGCCCGCGCCTCCGGCGTGTCGATCTGCTCCTTGATGGGCCGGTCGAACCGTCCGTTGAAAAAGACCGCGTGATCGTGGCAGCCCGCACACCACTTGCTCGGCTGCGTCCCCACCACCGACTGCATGTACTCAATCGACTTCCGGTAAAACTGATTGTTGAATGACGCAAAGTGGTGCGCGGAACTCTTCCACTGCTCGTAAATGTCCTTGTGGCACTCGCCGCAGCGTGCCGAATCCATAAAGAAGTTGGCTGGTATGATGCCGCCGACATTCGTGCGCGACGAGGAAGGGAAGAAGGGCGATTTCGGCCCCCCGCCTTCGCCGTCCATGGAGAGTGGAACGGTGAGGCTGTTGCGGATCTGCGCGCTCCGATCCGGAAAAGCGTTGTGATACAGCGCGGTCGACAGGGGTAAAGCCACCAGCAGCGCAAGAGAAACCTGAAATGTCTTGCGGAAGACCGGCGGCTGCCGCATGGCGAATGGTGTGATCACGATCAAGCCGATTGCGGCCGCGCCGATGTGCGCCACCAGAGCCCATCGGTGATCGAGCGTATTGCCGCGGATCGCCAGAAACACTCCGAGCGCCGCTGCCAGCAAGAAAAATCCCGCGGCTACGGGAAATCGCCGCAAAAGAAACAGTAGCGCGACCGAGAGAACCACGCCCAGCACGAAATGCAGCAGCACGTTGCCCATGTAGAAGATCGTGGGCGAGGCAAAGGCAGCAATGTAGGCGGTATTGATCAGCAGAACAATAAAGAGGACCGCCGTCCGCCGCACGAGCTTTTGCGAGTTCATTTGCCGCTCCCGCCGGCCGCATCCGTGAGCGGACGGATCAACCGCAGCGCCCGCCTGGTGTTGTAATGCTCCCGGTATTCCCGGTGTTCCGCATCATCCGGAAAATGCTGCCCAGCCGGATACGGGTACGAGGTCATCGCATGGAAGGGCAAGGGCTCCACAGATTGCGAGAACGCCGTGTTGTAATCCCCATCTTTGGCCCAGCCGTCTACCAGCAGCAAGAAATCGCGCTTCCATCCCGGCCTGAGCGCCGGTACATTGCGCGCTGGGAACAACAGCCGCAGTTCGTCGCCGGAGCCCATGATCACCAGCCGGTCGTCCACGGCTTCGAGCAGCGCCTGCACATCCCCATACCGCGTGTACTGACCTGGGGTCGGATTCCACATCGAAACCGGCATCCAGGTCTGATAGTCGAAAGCCTCGGGCTGCTTGCGCTCGGGATCAATCTTGGGTTTCGAGAATCCCCGAAAATGCAGATCCGCTGATTCCGCATTTACGCCCGTTAATAGCACCTCAGGCCGGCCCGAATTCTCACTCAGAAAAATCTCGTCCCAGTACACGCAGAGATTGGTGACAAGGCGAACCTCGCGCGATGCCGATAACCACTTACCGTTCAGATCCACGGCGATGGTCTTCGGCTTGCCCGCCGGAATGCCCATGTCTTCAATGACCGTTTTCCAGTCGCCGTTTGCGTCCTTGACCTGGAGGTACGGCAGAACCAACCCGCTCTTCGATTCCTGAGACGCTCGGCGGAACGTGCTGCCGTCGGCCCAATCCACCCAGCCGTTCAAGATCAGCACAGCGCTGCCGTCGCGCGCGGCGTTGCCGAAATCCAGATCCAGGTGGTGCAGTTCGGCGACCCCGTTGTAATCTCGCCGGAAGCCATCCGGGTATACACGGTCACGCTTCACGAGCCGCGCAAGAACGTCACGGCCCGACGAGTCCCGAGCCGCCACGGGATAGATGCGCCGGCTTACGCCGTACAGCCGAAATTCAGGGAACGGCGGCGATTTGAATTTCTCGTTGGTAAAGATCTCCGTGCCCGCCGGATGATCCATCGCGATTAACTCGATGCGATCCAGATACGAAACCTCGCGCAATTCTTCGGTGATCCGGATCTCGTAGTTGTCGTCTTTTTCAGCGAGCGATTCACCCGGAATCTGCACGTACTCCTGATGGTCGACTGGGAAATACTGGCCATCGCCCAAGCTCGCGCCAAGCGGCGCCACCCCCAGCACATCGGTGATGAACTCGAACCGCTTCCCATTCCAGGCGAAAATCATAGGGCAGGAGCCGGAAAGGCGCTGGGCTTCTTTGAAGTTCAGAGCGGTAGTTACCGGCTGTTTCGCTTCGTTCTGGATCAGGCCGTTGGGCCAGGTGATGCGCACCGCATCTACATCCTTGTATCCGGCCAGCCCGAACGTGAGCGGCACTCCCTGGTAGATCTTTTTCTGATAACTCGCCCCGCTCTTCACTTCCACGGTAGCGCCCGGCGCCAGCTTCAAATTCTTCACGCCGCTGATGGCGATGCGCAGCCAGTTATGACGTGTCAGAGTCTGGTTTTCGAAAACGTGCAAGGAACCGTCTGTGTTGATCGCTGCCAGATCTGCGCGCCCATCGCCCTTGAAATCTGCGGCGAGCAGCGCGGAAGCCGCCGGCAATCCGGGCACGGCGTCGTGCCGCTCCAGCTTGCCTTGCCCTTGGTTTCGATAAATCGCGCCGGAGGTGACAAGGTCAGCGATGCCGCGGTCTTCGAGATCGGCGAACACGGCCGGGCCTTTGGCCTCGAGTTTTGTTGCCGGCTCCAGCTTGCCCTGATGATTCTCGATGAGTGCAACTCCAGATGGAGACACCGCAACCAGATCCGGGAACCCGTCGTTGTTGAAATCTTCCGCGAGCACCGCCGTGGCCCTCGCCGGCAACGCATCCAGCGGAATCGCCTCGTATTTGCCATTGAGCCGGTCGCGGTAGATGACACCCGCGCGGTCTTGGTAGACAACCGCCAGATCGCTCGCAGCCGTATCGTGGCGCACCGCAAAGATCGCGCCATCCACGGCATGCCCGGACACAAAAGGAAATTCCGCGGTCTGATTGCTGAAGCCTGCCTGGCCATTGTTTGCGATAAGCGCTGAATGCACGCCAAGGAGCAGAAGGTCGAGATCGCCGTCATGGTCGTAGTCAATCCATAGCGCCTTGTCATAGGAACCGGCCGGCAACTCTACGGGATGCTTCTCGAAAACTCCGCCGCGGTTACGGTAAAGCGCGGCGCCCGAATCGGTCAGCACGCAAAGGTCCGGCAGTCCATCGTTGTCGAAGTCTCCCGGCGCGATGCTCCGCACATTCTTCAAATCCTCAAGGCCAACCTTCGCAAGCGGCGTCTTGCCGTCTTTATAAACATGCACACCTTCCGCCGACCACGAGATCAGATCCACATGGCCGTCGCCGTTGAGATCGAGCACCGCCAACCCGGCCGTCGCAGGGTCAAAGTGTCCGGCCAGTTTATGATCGGCGAACTTGAGCGCAGCGGGCGGATCATCGGCCCGCTGCGGCTCAACCGTCTCGTAGATCTCCGCGTAATAACACCACTCCATGTCCTCGGCCACGGCCGCGCCCGCCTGGCGTTTCTTGATCTCCTGGAAAACTTGCAACTCCCGAGCCGAGTCTGCCGCGCGCCCCGCCTGCCGGTACTGATTGAAGAGCTGAAAGTGCGGACCTGCCAGATTGGGATTCAGTTTCTCCGCAATCTCCAGTTGCTTCAGCCCCTCGGCCGGCTTCCCGGCGAGCTTGTACAGAACGCCCAGGTTGTAGTGCGTGACCGGCTCGTCCGGCACCAGCTTCGCCATCCCTTCAAGTTGCTGGATGGCGTGCTCATAATCACCGTCCTTCTTGTAAACAATGCCTAGGTTGAACCACGTGTGCGGGATGTTGGGATCTTTTTGCTGCGCTTTGGAAAGTTCTGCGACCCCTTCTTTGGTCTGCCCGGCGCGCAACAGTGCGAGCCCGTAATTCACCCGCTCTCGCGCCGAGTCCGGCGCCAGATCCAGCGCTTTCTTGAACTCGATGACCGCCTCTTTTTGCGTCGTCGGGTTCTCGTAAAATGCCTTGCCCAGATTGCGATAATGCCAGAGAAGATCCTGCTGCTGCCGAGCCGCGCTCGCGCCATACACCAGCCAAAACGCCGCCGCTGGCAACACGATGCCCACGATACACCAAAAGACCCGTTTCATGAAGTGATGTCTTCACATTATGCAGCGGTAAGGCATTCCAGCTAAATAATGAGTTTCTACTAGATTGCCGGGTCAAACCAAGCCAGATGGTAGACTAATGGTATGCGATCTACCATCGATCATGCCGGAAGAGTGGTAATTCCGAAGGCGGTACGGGAATCCGCCGGTCTAACACCGGGTTCGGAGCTGGAAATCGAATATCGCGATGGCCGGGTCGAAATTGAGCCGGTCCGCAAGCGAGTGAAGCTGGTTCGCAAATCAGGTGTGTTAGTGGCGGTCCCTCCGCCAGGATCGCCGAAGGTCACCGCGGAACAAGTGAACCGTATCATTCGTGACCTCCGGGAACGGCGTTTGAATCTATGAGCTTGAAGTTTGGCCTGGACACGAGTTGCCTCGTGCCGCTATTGTCGGTGGGCCATGTCCTGCACGTGCCAACACGCGAAGGCTACGCCGCCAGGCGCCGGCGGGGTGAACAGCCGGTGGTACCTGTTCATGCTTTGCTGGAGGCCTACTCGGTTCTTACGCGCAGTCCCGCGCCGCTTTTTGTGCCTCCACAACAGGCCCGTCACCTGCTGGTCGAGAATTTCTACGAGCAGGCGGAAATTCCCGGTGTTTCAGCCCATCTCGCTTGGTCGGAATTAGACGAGCTCGCGGCCCGGTCGCTGGGAGGCGGACTGTTGTACGACGCGATCATCGCGCAGTGTTGTCTAGACTCGGGTGCAGAACTCCTGATTACCTGGAATGTCCGCGATTTCCTTCGGGTGGCGCCCCCGGCGTTGCAGATCCGCGAGCCTGTATCCTAGCTACATGCTCACCCGCCGGAACTTGCTGGCTGCCACCGCCGCGTTGCCCGTTTCCGCGGCCGCCAGCCGTATGTTTCTGTGCATGCATCAGACAACATCCGCTGGCTCGACGTTCCGTGCCTCGCTCGAAGGTTACGCTCGCGCGGGAATCCGGTACGTCGAAGTGATCGCGCCCCTGATAGAAGAGTTCACAAAGCGCGAGAGCCTTGCGGGTGCCAAACGTCTGATCGCGGATCTGGGCCTGACGGCTGTCTCGTGCGGCGGTGTGCGTGGCCTCGCCGAACCCCACGCCGCGCGGCCGCAAGCCGTTGAAGATCTCAAGCGGGTGGCCGCGATCGTCGCCGAACTGGGGATCGACCGCATGGTCTGCCCCTGTGGAACTACCGAAAAATTTACAAGTGAAGACTATGCACGCGGCGTTGAAAATCTCCGGGAAGTAGGCGACATCGTCAAACCGCCGGGCATCACGGCCATGCTCGAGTTCATGCGCGGCTCGACATTTATCGGGACGCTTCCGACGGCGCTGCGCATGACCCGCCAGGCGGCGCATCCCAACGTACGGCCCATGTTCGATTGCTATCATTTCTGGGCCGGACTTAGTAAGTTCGAAGATTTGGATCTGATCCGCGGCGGCGAAATTCACCACGTGCACTTTCAAGATGTGCCCGACATTCCCAGAGAGCAACTCGACAACGCCACGCGCGACATTCCGGGCGAGGGCGTCTCGCCGCTGGTGCGCATTCTAAACAAACTCGCGGAGAAGAACTACCGCGGCCCGCTTTCCGTCGAACTTTTCTATCCGCACTTGCAGAAGGGTGACCCCTACGAGGTGGCATCACGCGTCCGCCAGAAAGCCGAGCCCATCCTCCAACAGGCGGGCGTGCTGTGACTCCGGACAGCCTCCTGTTTCGTGTCGAGAACCTAACGAAGACTTACCGCTCGGGCGCGAGCGATCTGGTGGTACTAGACCGTCTCAATTTCACCGTCGCGCAAGGGGAGCGGTTGGCGCTCGTGGGTGAATCCGGCGCCGGAAAATCCACGCTGCTGCATTTGCTGGGCGGTCTGGACAGGCTAACGAGTGGTACGATATACTACAAAACGAAAGATATATCAGGGCTCGGGGATTCAGATCTAGCGGATTTCCGGAATCGGGAAATTGGGTTCGTTTGGCAGATTCACTATCTGTTGCCGGAGTTCACGGCGCTGGAGAACGTGATGATGCCATTGCTCATCCGTGGCAGGTCGCACGCGGAGGCGGCCTCGGCTTCGCTGACGAGGTTGGAGGAGGTTGGGCTTGCAGCACGCATTGGGCATCGTGCGGGAGAGTTGTCCGGGGGAGAGCAGCAACGGGTCGCACTTGCCCGCGCCCTGGTCACTAATCCCTCAGTTCTGCTGGCTGACGAGCCAACCGGAAATCTGGATCTCAGGACCGGAGAGATGATCTTTGATCTCCTGACCACCCTGCATCGTTCACATCAGCTCACCTCGATTTTAGTCACGCATAATTTATCGTTTGCTCGTCGATGTGACCGCGTATTGGCACTGGAAGGGGGGACCCTGGCAGGGTCACCGCCCATGCATCCGGATGGGAACCGGGAGTATCTTTAAAGTGTGGGATTTTTTTTTATAGACGGCGGGGGCGCTACTCAGTATGTTTGAACGTTATACAGAGAAGGCTCGGCGGGTGATTTTCTTCGCGCGCTACGAAGCGAGCCAATTTGGAAGCCCATTTATAGAGACCGAACACTTGCTGTTGGGATTGCTTCGCGAAGACAAAACCCTGGCAAATCGTTTTCTTCGATCGCATGCGGCTGTCGAATCGATCCGCAAGCAGATCGAAGGCCACACCACCATTCGGGAGAAGGTATCCACCTCGGTCGATCTTCCTCTGAGCCATGAATGCAAGCGCGTCCTGGCCTACGGAGCCGAGGAAGCCGAACGGCTGAGCCACAAGCACATCGGCACAGAGCATCTGCTGCTCGGTCTGTTGCGCGAAGAGAAATGCTTTGCAGCCGAGATCCTGCATGAACGCGGGCTCCGCCTTTCCGCCATTCGCGAGGAACTCGCGCGCGCCTCATCCGAGAAAGTCACTTCCAACCGGCCCAAAGAGAGTTCTTTGCTCGCCGAGTTCAGCCGCGATCTCACGCAGGCTGCCGTCGATAACGCGCTCGATCCGCTGATTGGCCGGGATTACGAGCTGGAACGCGTAGTTCAGATTCTGTGCCGCCGCACCAAGAACAATCCGGTGCTGATCGGCGAGCCCGGTGTGGGCAAGACCGCCATCGTGGAAGGGCTCGCCCAGCGCATCGCCGAAGGCGACGTGCCCTCATTCCTCGCCGACAAGCGAATTCTTGCGCTGGACCTTTCGCTGATCGTCGCCGGCACCAAGTATCGCGGGCAGTTTGAAGAGCGCTTGAAAACCATCATGAAGGAATTGATGGAGAATCAGAACGCCATCATCTTCATCGACGAGTTGCATACGCTGGTGGGCGCGGGCTCGGCCGAAGGTTCGCTCGACGCTGCCAACATTCTGAAACCGGCACTCTCGCGCGGCGAGATCCAGTGCATCGGCGCCACCACGCCGGGCGAGTACCGCAAATCCATTGAAAAGGATCGCTCGCTCGAACGCCGCTTCCAGGCTGTGAAAGTTCCGCCTCCCACTGAAGCCGACGCCATCAAGATCCTGTTCGGTATCAAGGACCGCTACGAGAAGTTCCACGCGGTGGGTTATACCGATGATTCCATCGAAACCGCGGTCTACACCTCCAACCGTTACATCCCGGATCGCTTTCTGCCGGACAAGGCCATCGACCTGATCGACGAAGCCGGCGCGCGCGTGAAACTGCGCCAGACCACCTTGCCCGCCGATCTGGCCGACATCCAGAAGCGCATCAAGTTCATCGTGCACCGCATGGAAAACGCCATTGCGAATCACGAGTTCGAAAAGGCGCGCTTTTATTCCGACGAGGAACGCAAAGAGCGCGAGAACATGCGCCAGTTGCGCGAAAAGTACAATCTCGACGACACCTCGACCGGTATCGTAACCAAGGACGATATCGAAGAGGTTGTAGCGCGCTGGACCGGCGTGCCGATGACGGCCATCAAGGAAGAAGAGATTGCCAAGCTGCTCCGCATCGAAGAGGAGCTTCACAAGCGTATCATCAGCCAGGAAAAAGCCATCTCCGCACTGGCTCGCGCCATCCGCCGCTCCCGCGCGGGCTTGAAGGCTAGTGCCCGGCCCGCAGGGTCGTTCCTGTTCCTCGGGCCGACCGGCGTGGGCAAGACCGAAGTCGCCCGCGCACTCGCCGCCTTCCTGTTCGGCAGCGAGAAATCGCTCATCCGTTTCGACATGTCTGAGTTCATGGAGAAGCACTCGGTTTCAAAGCTGATCGGCTCGCCTCCCGGATACGTGGGTTATGAAGAGGGCGGACAGTTGACCGAGCGCGTGAAACGGTCGCCGTATTCGATCATCCTGCTGGACGAAATTGAAAAGGCGCACCCGGATGTGTACAACATCCTGTTGCAGGTGTTTGAAGACGGCCAGTTGACCGATGGCCTCGGCAACACGGTCGATTTCAAGAACACCATCATTATCATGACTTCGAACCTGGGAGCGCGATTCCTCGAGAAGCGCGGAAACCTCGGCTTCTCTGCTCCGGCAACCGAGGGCATTCCCTCCAAGATCGAGGACATGGTCCGCGGCGAAGTGAAGCGAGCGTTCAACCCCGAGTTCCTCAACCGCCTGGACGAAGTGATCCTGTTCACCTCGCTCAACGACGACGACCTGCTCAAGATCATCAGCCTGATGGTGGAACAGATCAACCAGAACCTGGTGGCCAAGCAGATCAAAATCCGCCTGACTACGGATGCCGCCAAGTACATTCTGGAAAAGACCTGCGGAGACCGGAGTTACGGCGCGCGCCCGTTACGTCGCGCTCTGCAAAAGTACATCGAAGACCCGCTCTCGGAATCTCTGATTCAGGGCGCGCTTCCGCGGCCTTCGGATCTCGAGGTGTACCTCGGCGACACCGGAATTTTCTACCGCCCGGTCTCCGAAGCGCAGCCGGTGAGCGCCGGGGATGCCCCCGCGGAGCCGATAGCCGGCACACCGCTGTATACGTTCTGATTTTCATTAAAAAAACCCACGTAGCGCAGGGCTATGGCCGCCTTTGCCGGAGACCTGCGGCTTTTCTTTTGGTCATTACCAACCCCGCAAAAACGGCGTGGCCCTACGCTACCTCAACAGCAGCGCCTCCTTTGCCAGCCGGTTCAGCCGTGTCTCAATCTCTTCGTCCCTGACTTCCGCGATCAGCGCCTCGCGGTTCCGCGTGCCATCCAGCAACTGAAGCAGGCGTCGGTCGATCGCATCATCCACCTCGATCAACGTATGGCACAGCGTGGTGACCACCGGTCCCTGCTGCGCCTGCAATCGTGCCAGCGGGCTGGCCAAGGGATATTCGCCGGCGCACGGCACAAACCCCGGCGGCTGGGTGTGCAGTTCCAGTAGGCCCACTCGATATCCCTGGACGAGAATCTCAGCCA
>Ga0335070_10002595_pt1 | contig 20943 bp, 15 predicted proteins | sample Lox_Sample_13_FD_206722 | JGI IMG/M metagenome (GOLD analysis project Ga0335070, IMG submission 206722) | Soil microbial communities from Loxahatchee National Wildlife Refuge, Florida, United States - Lox_Sample_1.3 | ecosystem: Environmental > Terrestrial > Soil > Wetlands | place: USA...
CAGCGCGGCCGTGGGCTCACTCGTGTACTCGCCGTTGCTCCAGGCCGGATCGCCCGTGATCGCGTCGATGATCAGGCGTCGCCACATGCGGTTGCGCCCCGCGATCTGCACCGGCAGGCAGGCGAGTGGCATCAGCGCGTCGGCGCGGTCGGCGTGCAGCTCGCCCCACATGAAGGCGTGCATGCAGCCCATCGACGTGCCCATCACCAGCCGCAGATGGTCGACGCCGAGGCCCTGCGTCACCAGGCGATATTGCGCCTCGACCATGTCGGCGTAGCCATAGTGCGGGAAATGCGCGTGCGCGCCGTCGCTCGGCCTGGATGAGCGGCCATGGCCGATGCCATCCGGCAGGATGATGTAGTAGCGCGCCGGGTCGAGCAGCCCGCCCGCCGCGAACAGCACGCCGGCGAATTGCGGCCGCAGGAACTGCCGGCCGCTGCCGCCGGTGCCGTGCAGGATCAGCACCGCATTGCTCACGCGCCCCTGCGCGTCGCGCCTCGGCTCGCCCAGCGTCGTGTAGTGCAGGCGCAGGTCGGCCAGCGTCTCGCCGCTGGCGAAATGGAAATCGTGCAGCACGAAGTCGCCTTCATGCGTCTGCAAGGGCGCGGGTGCGGGCGCGGCCACAGCGGCGCGGACCAGCAGCACCGCGCCGATCCACAGCAACTTCCTCATCGGGTGTGTACTCCGTGGCGAAGGGCTCAGCTCGAAGCGCCGCCGCCCAGCCAGTCGTGGCCGCGTCGCGTGGTCAGCAGCGGCAGCAGCCGCGCGTCGAGTTCGGCGTCCGGCGACCGGTAGGCCCAGTGCACGCACGGCGGCATCGACATCAGGATCGCATCCGTGCGTCCGCCGGACTGCAGGCCGAACAGCGTGCCGCGATCGAGCAGCAGGTTGAACTCCGCGTAGCGGCCGCGCCGGTACAGCTGGTAGCGGCGCTCGCGCTCGCCGTAGGCGAGCCCGTTGCGCAGTCGCACGATGGCGGCATAGGCGGCGAGGTAGCCGCGGCCGACCGCACGCATGAATTCGAAGCAGCGCTCCCACGGCATGCCGATGTCCGGCGTGTCGGCATTCAGGTCGTCGTAGAAGATGCCGCCGACGCCGCGCGCCTCGCCGCGATGCTTCAGGTAGAAATACTCGTCGCAGGTGCGGCGCAACCGCGGGTACAGGTCGGCGTGGAACGGCGCGCAGGCCGCGGCCGCGGCGCGGTGCCAGCCCGCGGCGTCCTCCTCGAACGGCAGGTAGGGCGTCAGGTCGAAGCCGCCGCCGAACCACCAGACATCGCCCGCGCTGAAATAGCGCACGTTCATGTGGCTGGTGGGCACCTGCGGATTGCGCGGATGCATGACGACCGACACCCCCATCGCGCGGAACGGCCGCCCGGCCAGTTGCGGATTGCGTGCGGTCGCCGCCGGCGGCAGCTTCGTGCCGCGCACGTCCGACAGCGCCACGCCGCCGCGCTCGAACAGCGCGCCGTCCTCGAGCACCGCGGTGATGCCATCGCCGGCGAGCGTCTCGGCGCCGCCGGCGCGCTGCCACGGATCGCGCGCGAACGCGCGCACGCCGTCGGCGGCCGCGAACCCGCTGCACAGTTCATCCTGCAGCGCGCCGAGGAAGGCGCGCACCTCGCCCGCGCGGCGTTCGGCAACGTCCGCCGCCGCGGCGCCCGCGGCGCTCAATGGCGGACCATCACGTGACGGACCACGCTGTAGTCCTCGAGCGCGTACATCGAGAGGTCCTTGCCGTAGCCGGAGCGCTTCAGGCCGCCGTGCGGCATCTCGGAGACCAGCATGAAGTGCGTGTTGATCCAGGTGCACCCGTAACGCAGCCGCGAGGCGACCTGCATCGCGCGGCCGACGTCGTGCGTCCACACCGAGGAAGCCAGCCCGTAGTCCGAGTCGTTCGCCCAGGCGATCGCGTCGTCGGCGTCCTTGAATCGCGTGACCGACACGACCGGCCCGAACACCTCGCGCCGCACGATCTCGTCGTTCTGCCGCGCGCCGGCGATCACCGTGGGTTCGAAGAAGAAACCCTTGCCGGCGCGGGCCTTGCCACCCGTGACGACTTCGATGTGCTTCTTCTGCGTGGCGCGTTCGACGAAGCCGGCGACGCGGTCGCGCTGTTCGGCGCTGATCAGCGGACCCATCTCGACGCCCTCCTGCTGCTGCGTGCCGACCTTGATCGTGCCGACCGCCGCAGCCAGGTCGGCGACGAGCCGGTCGTAGACCTTCGCGCCGGCGTAGATGCGGCAGGCCGCGGTGCAATCCTGCCCGGCGTTGTAGTAGCCGAAGGTGCGCACGCCGCCGACGACGGATGCGAGATCCGCATCGTCGAACACGATGACCGGGGCCTTGCCGCCGAGCTCCAGGTGCGTGCGCTTGGTGCCCCGGGCCGCCGCGGCCAGCACCTTCTCGCCGGTCGACACATCGCCGGTCAGCGAGATCATCGCCACGCCCGGATGGCCGACCAGCGGCGCGCCGACGCTCTGGCCGCGCCCGCAGATGACGTTGACGACGCCGGGCGGGAACAGCTCGGCCAGGATCGTCGCGAGCCTCAGCGTGCTCAGCGGCGTCTGCTCGGAGGGCTTGATGACGACGGTGTTGCCCGCGGCCAGCGCGGGCGCGAGCTTCCACGCGGCCATCATCAGCGGATAGTTCCACGGCGCGATCGAGGCGACGACGCCGACCGGATCGCGCCGGATCATGCTGGTGAAGCCGGCGACGTATTCGCCCGCCACCGCCCCGTGCATCGTGCGCGCGGCGCCGGCGAAGAAGCGGAACACGTCGGCCACCGCCGGAATCTCGTCGCCGAGCGCGGCCGCGAGCGGCTTGCCGCAGTTGCGCGACTCGACCGAGGCGAATCCGGCGCCGTCGGCTTCGATGCGGTCGGCGAGCTTCAGCAGCAGCGTGGCGCGGTCCTTCGGCGGCGTGGCGGCCCAGCCCTCGAAGGCCGCCTGCGCGGCTTGCACCGCGGCTTCGATCTGTTCGCGGCTCGCCTCGGGCACCGCCACCAGCAGCTTGCCGGTGGCGGGGTCGAGCACCTGCTCCGCCGCGCCCTTGCCGGCGACCAGTTTTCCGTTGATCAGCAGTTTGGTGTCCATGATGCGTCTACCGTGTGGCCGTCAGTTGCTGTTCTTCGCCTGCGCAATCAGCCGCTGCAATTCGTCGACGCCGCGCGCCATGATCGGATCGAGAGGCGCTTCCGGCGCCGAGGGCAGATCCGGCACGAGCACGGGCGGCAGCCAGTCCTGTCGCGGCGTGCCGTTGACGTGATAAAGCTGCTCCGTCGCGAATGCGACGTCAATCCCGGTGCGCGGCAGCGTGAAATCGCTGACCGCGCCGGCCAGGTGCGCCATCGGCGTGCCGATCACCAGTGCGCGCTTCATGCCGTCGAGACCGATCGCCATGCCCTCGCCCATGCTGCCGGTCCAATGGTCGACCAGCACGACGATCGGCGCCTCGTACGTGAATGGGCCGCGCGGCGCCACGAATTCGAACCAGTTGCGTTCGATGTCGCTGCGCCCGTAGTTCGGGATGCGGTGATGCTGATAGGGCAGCATGGTCTTGACCAGCCTGCCCAGGATGCCGAGCGCCACCGAGCTGTCGCCGCCGCTGGGCACGTCGCGCAGGTCGAGTATCAGTCCGGGTGCGCCGCGCAGTTGCTCCAGCGCGCGATCGAACGCGGCCACGGTGCCTATGTCGCCGATCGAGTTGTTGAAGCGGATCCAGCCGACGCCATCCGGCAGCACGCCGCAGGCCAGCGCACCGGGCGGACGGTCGAAGCGGCGCTCGAGCGGCAACGTGAGTTCGCGCACGCGCCCGTTGCGATCGCGCACGCCCAGCTGGCGCACTTCGTCGGCCCGCCCGGCCAGCACCGACAGCAGTGCCCAGTTGCGTGCTGCCGCCGGGCGGTTGTCGACGTAGGCCGTCAGGCGGGCAGTGATCGCGGCTGCGACCGGCAGCTTGCCGATCGTCGTGACACGATCGCCGGGCACAATGCCGGCGCGCTCGGCATCGCTGCCGCGCCGCACCGCGATCACCGCTGCGCCGTTCGCGTCTTCGCTCGCCCAGATATCGGCGAACGTGGGCACCGGCAACCAGCGGTGCGGATTGTGCGCGCGCACTTCGGCATGGAAGTCGTGCACCTCATCGAGCGCGGCCTCGATGACCGCCGCGTAGCTCACCGCGTCCTGCGCGGCCAGCACCGCGGGCCGATAGCGATCGGCCCAGGTCAGCCAGGGCTTTTCGGCGCGCTCGGGATAGGCATAGTTGTCGCTGAAATCCTGCACGAAAGCGAGAAAGTCCGCGAGGCGTGCCTGCTCGGACCAGTCGCCAGCGCGGGACACTTCGGCGCACTGCCCGACGCTTGCCAGCAGGCCGAGCGTGGCGGCCAGCAGCGCCGTGATTCCGCCTGTGCATCGCTGCGCGCTGTCCGCCATAATGCGCGGCATGATCCCACAATTCGAGGTTTCCCTCATGCCCAGCCTGAAACCTGCCGGGGCACTGTGCGCGCTCGTCGCGTCCACGCTCACCGCCGCTGCAAGCGCGGCGCCGGCCGCTGCCGCCGCGGCCTCGATCGATCCGCAACTGGCCGCCGCGGTCGCGAACCCGCAGCGTTCCGCGCCGTTCATCGCGCGCGATGCCGCGCGCCATCCGGCCGAGGAACTCAGCTTCTTCGGCCTGAAGCCAGGCATGACCGTCGTCGAACTGTGGCCGGGCACGGGGTACTGGACCGAGATCCTGGGGCCCTATCTCGCCAAGGGCGGCCACTACTACGTGGCGCAGCCCGTGCGCGGCAACCAGGAGGAAGACGAAGGCGTGGCGCGTTGGCAGGCGCGCGTCGACAAGATGAAGGATCACATCGGGCCGATCACGCAGACGCACCTGGGCAAGGATCACTACGACGTCGCACCGGCCAATTCCGCGGATCTCGTCGTCACCTTCCGCAACCTGCACAACTGGGTCGGCGAAGGCTATGCCGAACAGGCGCTGGCCGGCGTGTATCGCGCGCTGAAGCCGGGCGGCATCCTCGGCATCGAGGACCATCGCGGCCGCGACGACAAGCCGCAGGATCCGAAGGCGAACGACGGCTACCTGCGCCAGGACTACGCGATCGCGCTGGTGAAGAAGGCCGGCTTCGAATACGTCGGCGCCTCGGAGATCAACGCCAACCCGAAGGACACGAAGGACTGGGTCGATGGCGTGTGGACGCTGCCGCCGACGCTGTCGCAGGGCGACAAGGATCGCGCGCGCTACGTGGCGATCGGCGAGGCGGACAACTTCGTGCTGAAGTTCCGCAAGCCTAGCCACTGACCGGCGGTCGCCGGAAGCGCCGGCGCAACGCGACGATCCACAGCACGGTCGCCAGCAGGTAGGCGCCGAGCGCGATGCCGAAGCGCGTGCTGTCGAGCGCCGGCGGCACCGCGGCGTTCGCGCGCACCACCAGCGAGTGCATCGCGCACAGGAATGCAACCAGCAGCAGGCCGAACCAGCGCATGTGCCGCAGCAGGTAATCGATCGTCGGCGCGCGCTGCGCCTCCGACAACCAGTGATCGCGGTGGGGCAGGTTGATGCGCGCGCCGGGCGCGGCGAGCATGCGCTCCATCGCGAAATTCACCAGCCACGGCAGCAGCACGACGAAGGCCAGCATGAAGCGCACGTAGGCGTCGTGCTTCATGTAACCGTTGGCCGCGCCGCCGGCGCCGAAATGCGTCGCCACGACCGCCGGCAGCGCGCGGCTGCTCGCCCAGACGTACAGCGCCGCCAGCGCCAGCGGCAGCAGCAGCACGGGCGAGGTCGTGCTGCGCTTCACCGGGTCGCCGCGGCGATCGCGGCCTGGTAGGCCGCGGCCGGCTCGCGCGCATCGGCGATGGTGGTATTGAGGTCGCGCAGCAGCCCGTCCTTCAGGCCGTACACCCAACCGTGGATCGACAGTTCCTGGCCGCGCTCCCACGCATCGCGCACGATCGTCGTCTGGCACACGTTCGCCACCTGCTCGATGACGTTCAACTCGCACAGCCGGTCGCTGGCGGCCGCTTCATCGCCGGCCAGGGCCAACGCCTGCGCGTGCTTCTGGCTCACGTCCTGCACGTGGCGCAGCCAGTTGTCGCTGAGGCCGATGCGCTCGCGCCGGAAGGCGGCGCGCACGCCGCTGCACCCGTAGTGGCCGCAGACGATGACATGGCGCACCTTGAGGATGTCGATCGCGAACTGCATGACCGATAGGCAGTTGAGGTCGGTGTGCACGACCAGGTTGCCGACATTGCGGTGCACGAACAGCTCGCCGGGCAGGAGCCCGACGATTTCATTGGCCGGCACGCGGCTGTCGGAACAGCCGATCCACAGGTAGGCGGGCGATTGCTGGCGCGACAGCTTCTGGAAGAACTGCGGGTCCTGCGCCCGGATGCGATCGGCCCAGGCGCGGTTGTTGTCGAACAGCTGCCGGAGATTTCGCATGCGGACCGGTTCCAGGGAGCGGGCAAGGCCGGCACTGTAGCAGGAGGTCCGCTGCTCCCGCCACGCGGCGGCGGCGGCAGGCTGGCGTAAGCCGCCTCGGCAAACGTATAGTCACGGCCATCATTGCCAGGCCCTGTCGGGGAGATCGCGCATGCCCGGTCGCATTCTCATCGTGGTGGGCAGCCTCGCGCTGCTGTTGTCGGCTGCGACCAGCGGCGCGCCGCTGTATCCACCGGCGGGGCTCGACATGTCGGCCATCGATCCGTCGACGAAGCCCGGCGACGATTTCTTCCAGTACGCCAACGGCACCTGGCTGGAGCACGCCACGATCCCGGCCGACCGCTCGTTCATCACCGAGGCGCAGCGGTTGCGCGATGACACCGAGACGCAGCTGCGCGAGACCATCGAGGCCGCCGCCGCGCAGGCCGGTCACGCGCCGGTGACGCTGGCGGGCAAGGTGGGCGCGTTCTACAAGTCGTTCATGGACGACGCGCGGCGCGAAGCGCAGGGCCTGCGCCCGCTGCAGAAGCAGCTCGCCGAGGTGCGCGCCGCGAAGACACGCGCGCAGCTCGCGGCCATCATGGGCCGGTCGATGGGCGATTTCGGCGGCAGCCTGTTCGCCGCCTCGATCGACGTCGACCTGAAGGACACGGCGCACTACGCCGTCACGCTGTCGCAGTCCGGCCTGTCGCTGCCGGACCGCGACTACTACCTGAACCCGCAGTTCGCGCGGGAGAAGCGCGAATTCCGCGACTACGCCGCCCGGCTGCTGGCGCTCGCGGGCTGGCCGGGTCCGCAAGTGCAGGCGAATGCGATCGAGGCGCTCGAGTCGCGCATCGCGGAGGCGAGCTGGACCAAGGCGCAGCAGCGCAACCTGCAGGCGACGTACAACCCCTGTACGCCGGCCGCCCTGCAATCCTTCGCGCCAGGATTCGCGTGGGCGGATTTCCTCGCCGGCGCCGGCCTGCGCGGCAAGCAGCGCGTCATCGTCGCCGAGCAGAGCGCGTTCCCGAAGCTCGCGCAGGTCTTCGCCGACACCGACCTGGGCACGCTGCGCGCCTGGGTCGCCTACATGCTGCTGGATTCGGCCGCGCCGTACCTGAGCGCGCCGTTCGCCGATGCGCGTTTCCATTTCCGCGACCACGTGCTGCTCGGCATCAAGGAGCGGCCGGCGCGCTGGAAGGAAGGCATCCGCGCGGTCTCGGGCGGCGACTGCCTGGCCGGTGGCGCCTGCTTCGGCACGCTGAACTGGGCCGTCGGGCAACTGTACACCGCGAAATATTTTCCGCCGGCCACCAAGGCGGCCATCCAGGCGCTGGTCACCGAACTCATCGCGGCCTATCGCGCACGCATCGAGCATCTCGAGTGGATGGGCCCGGCCACGCGCGCCGAAGCGCTGCGCAAGCTCGACACCTATGTCGTCAAGGTCGGCTACCCCGATCACCCGCGCAGCTACGACAAGGTCATCGTGCACGACGATGACATCGTCGGCAACGTGCGGCGCGCCGCCGCGGCCGACTGGGCCTTCAACGTGGATCGCAGCGACGGGCCGGTGGACACCAGCGACTGGTACATGACGCCGCAGACCGTCGACGCCTACAACGGCTCGCTCCGCGACATCGTGTTCCCGGCGGCGATCCTGCAAGCGCCGGAGTTCGACCCCGAGGCCGACGCCGCGGTGAACTACGGCAGCATCGGCTCGACGATCGGCCACGAACTGACGCACGGCTTCGACGACGAGGGCCGCACGCTCGATGCCAGCGGCGCGCTGCGCGACTGGTGGACGCCCGAGGATGCGGCGGCATTCAAGCAGCGCGCGGCAGTGCTCGGCGCGCAGTACGCCACCTACGAACCGGTCGCCGGACTGCACATCAATCCCGAGCTGACGATGGGCGAGAACCTGGCGGACCTCGGCGGCCTGGCGATCGCGCTCGATGCGTACCACGCTTCGCTCCACGGCCAGGCGGCGCCGGTCATCGACGGACTGACCGGCGACCAGCGATTCTTCCGCGCCTTCGCGCAGGGCTGGCGCGGCAAGGGGCGCGAGGACTACATCCGCCAGCTCACGACCAGCGACCCGCACTCGTACCGCAAGTTCCGCGTCAACGGCGTGGTGCGCAACATCGATGCCTGGTACGAAGCCTTCGGGGTGCAACCCGGCGACAAGCTCTACGTCGCGCCCGACCAGCGCGCGCGCATCTGGTAACGCTGCGCGCGGATGCGGGCGGCGCCCGTCGCGGGCGCTACGGCACCCCCGCCATGCGGTCGTGCGCGACGAAGAACTTGCGCGCCAGCGCGGCCAGCTGCCCTTCGCTCGGGTGATCGACGGTTTCCCAGCCGGCGATGCGCGGCGCGATCGCCGGCCGGTGCTTCTCGACGTAGTGCCGGAAATCCGCCTGCGCCTGGTGCGAACCGGTCACCAGCACTTCCTTGATGTCGGCCAGCGCATCGCAGACCGCGCCGAAGAACTCGTGTTCGGTGCGCACCTGGCTGCCGTGCTGGCGCGTGTGGTGCTGGTGCGCCTTGATCTTCTGCACCTGCGTCGAATCGGTCTGCAGGTGCAGCACCTGCGCGTGATGGTGATCGATCCACAGGACGGCGTGCAGGTTCGACATGGTGATACTCCGCGGCGTGGGCGCGCATTGCAGCTGGGGTTGTTCCGCCGTTGATTGTAGCAGCCGCGCGCGCGCCAACCGGCGGCCCGGACTAGCGGAAAGTACCTACCAGCCCGCGGCCTGGCCGTCCTTGCGGTGGTCGGAGGCCGCGCGGTAATAGGCGTCGGGCGGCGGCGAGCGCAGGATCGCCTGGTAGCCGCCCATGCCGTCGCCGTTGGCCGCCTTCACCTTGTGCCCCATCGCCGCGAGTGGCGCGCCGACCCGGTCGTAGAGCGGCGTCTCGAGCTCGAGCGTGTCGCTGTCCTGCGCATGCTGGAAGCGCGCCATGTCGCTCGCCGCCTGCAGGTTCGCGCCCAGGTCGATCAGGTCCACGAGCACCTGCATGTGCCCCTGCGCCTGCATGCTGCCGCCCATCAATCCGAACGAGACCAAGGGCTGCCCGTCCTTCATGACGAAGGCGGGAATGATCGTGTGGAAGGGACGCTTGCGCGGCGCGATGACATTCGGGCTCGCCGGGTCGAGCGAGAACAAGGCGCCACGATCGTGCAGCACGAAGCCGAACCCGGGCACGGTGATGCCTGATCCGAGCGCGTCGTAGACGCTGTAGATCATCGACACCATGTTGCCGGCGCGATCGGCGGTGGTCAGGTACACCGTGCCGCCTTGCTGCGCGCGCTTCGTCGCCGGCGCGGTGGCGTGCTTCGGGTCGATGCGCGCGCACTGCTCCGCCGCGTACTGCTTCGAGATCAGCTTCTCGACCGGCACCCTGGCGAAGCGCGGATCGGCGTTGTAGCGCTCCAGATCATCGAACACCCGCTTCTTGGTCTCGATGAGCAGATGCCAGTACTCCGGCGCAGTGGGCCCGAGCTTGGCCAGGTCGTAGCCCAGCTTCGGCACGCAGGCCTCGAGGATGTTCAGCTCCTCGAGCACCGCGAAGCCCTGCCCGTTCGGCGGCAGCTCGTAGACATCGAAGCCGTGGTAGTTCGTCGTCAGCGGCGTGACCCACTCCGCGTGGAAGTCCGAGAGATCGGCGGCCGTCATCGTGCCGCCGAGCGCTTTCGACTTCGCGACGATCGCCCGCGCGATCTCGCCCTTGTAGAACGCGTCGCGCCCCTGCTGCTGCAGCAGCCTGAAGGCTCGCGCAAGCGCCGGATTGCGGAACACGGCGCCGGCTGCAGGCAACTGCCCGTGCGGATAGTAGGTCTCGAGCGTGTCGGCGTCGGACTTCACCTGCGTGTTGTAGGAATACGTGTCGGCCATTTCGGCGGCGATGCGCTGCGACCATGGGAAGCCATCGCTCGCCAGGTCGACCGCCGGTTGCAGCACCTGCCTGAAACCCATCGTGCCGGCGCGACGCAACAGCTGGTCCCAACCGTCGACGGCGCCCGGCACATCCACGGTGAGGATGCCGAACTCCGGCATGCCGGTGCCCGCATCGTAGCCGTGCGACTTCAGCAGCGCGGGCGTGACGCCCGTCGCCGCCCAGCCGCTGGCGTTGATGCCGATCAGCTTGTGCTCCTTCGCGACGTAGACGATGGCGAACATGTCGCCACCGATGCCGGCACTCTCGGGTTCGACGACGTTGAGCACCGCGGCCGTCGCGACCGCGGCGTCGATCGCATTGCCGCCCTGCTGCAGGATGCGCAGTCCCGCCTGCGCCGCGAGCGGATGCGAGGTGCTGACGACGCCGTTGCGCGCCATCACTTCGGCGCGCGACTGCGGCAGCCAGCCCTCGGCGCGATCGCCGCGCACCGCGTCGCAGGCAGGGGGCAGTGGCGCGCCACCCGCTGCATTGCAGGTCGAGAGCTTCAATGCGGACTGGGGCTCGATCGCCGCGGCTCCGATCAGCACGGGCATGCACAGCAGAGTGAATGCGGGTATCGAGCTACGGTTCATGCGGCGACTCCGGATCCTTCAGGTGAGGGAGCGTATCCAGAATTGGTCCCAGGCGTTGGTCCGGCTGATGAACCAGGCCGCATAGAGCGCTGTTGCGGTCGCCAGGCCCCCGAAGGCGAAGACCGGGTGCAGGCGGCGCGTCCGCAGCGCATCGACGGCCAGCACCGCCAGGGAAAACACCGCCCAGGCATTCAGGATGGACAGATTGGTCTGAAGGAAATCAAGGAATGGAACATTCAGGGTCAGCCTGACGACTGCGTTGGGCAGCAGGGACAATGTCGCAAGCACGATCAGGCGCTTGTGGACATCGGGACGATGCCGATACGCGCCTGCCGCCCAGATCCAAGCGCCGAACAGCAGCATCTGCGCGTACGAAATGCCCAGCACGTTCAGTTCGGACAGCATGAAGTCCGTATGGCCATGCACTTCGCGCGCGGCCGAGATCGTTACCGCGACGCAGCCGACCGGGACCAGCAGCGCGGCATAGTAGAGGCCGTAGATCCCGAGCCTGATGTGCCAGGACAGCCGCCCGGTCGGCACCAGCAATGCCTGGATGACGAGCAGGACCACCCAACCCGTCATCATCGCGCCGTGCACGACGATGAACGGCGGCGGCGCCGGGCGGCGATACATCCCGTGCAGGAAGAAGCTCGGCGCAAACGCCACGAAGGTCAGCAGCACTACGGCGAGCGAGAACGCCGTGAAGTAAAGCCGCTCCGTGCGCTTTCCCGGCCAGGGTTCGCGTTCCGCAGCTGGATTCGATTCGCCGACGTTCATCCCGTTGCCCCGTCTTGGCCCGAACGCCAAAATTCTAGGACAGGCGCCCGGCGGCCGCTATCGGTCCGCGGGCGGCATGAATGACCGCCCCAGGCGGCGTCTGCCGGGAGGGCGTGGGCCCGCCAGGATTCGAACCTGGAACCAAGGGATTATGAGTCCCCTGCACTAACCGTTGTGCTACAGGCCCGTCGCGACAGACGTGCGGAGTCTATCAGGGCGCCACCGGCGCCGTTCGGAGGCTCGGCCAGGCGCCGGCCCTGGGCCTTCAGGCGTTGGCGAGGAAGGCGTCGCAGCTGCCGCGCGCGGCTTCGGTCTTCGGTATCTTGCCGCAGATCTGCTGCATGCGCGCGCGCAGGTCGACCAGCGTCGCGTGGTGCGCGCCCTTCGTCGCGGCGTCCCACTTGCGCAGCGCCGCATCGAGCTTCTCGAGCCGCATGCGGGCGCGCTGGTAGATGCGGTCGGGCCCGTCGAGCTCGCCGAGCACCTGCGCGGTGACGGTGCCGATCTTCGCGGCATCATCGGGCGCGAGGCGCAGCAGGCCCTGCGCGTAGATCGCGCCCCACTGGAAGCGCGTCGCCGGACCCCGGGCTTCCGCGAAGCCTTCCGAGTACCACTTGATCGCCTCGTCCTTGCGACCGAGCTGTTCGGCGAGTTCGCCCAGGTCGGTCTTGTAGTAGTACGGCGTGGCGCTGCGCGCCAGTTCGCCCTGCACGACCTTGTAGGCCTGCTCGTCCTGCCCGAGCAGGTCGTAGATCGGCAGCACGGCATTGATGATGCCAGAACGCACGTACGGGATCTGCCGCTCGGCCAGTGCCGCATTGACGCGCGCGGTGGCGGCGCGGGCGGCGCCGACCGGAATCGCGCCGTTGATGACCTTGATGGCCTGGAGCTTCGAGCCGATCGCGCCGAGCTGGTCGGCCTCGGCGAAATCGGGCTGGGAAGCGGTCATGTCCATGACCCTGCTGAAGCGCGCCAGCCAGGCGGCCGCATCGGCCCGCGCCTTCACGACGCGGAAGAAATCCTCATCGAGCATCTGCAGCGCATCGGCCACGGCGACCGCCGTTCCCTCGTCGGCCAGCACGCCATCGACCGCGCCGGCGCGGGCGAGCAGCGACGCGCTCGGGGCCTTGCCGGCCTTCAACGCCTCGGCTTCGGCGTGCGTCGCGAAGGCGGCGGCGAAGATCGCGAGCCGCGCGCGCTCATTGCGCGCGTCCGCCGGACATTGCTTCGCGGCCGCATCGAGCCGATTCGCGAGCGCGGCGCTGGCCGTCGCATCAGCGAGGGTGTCGAGCTCCCAGGCGTTGAATGCCAGGCGGCGGCATTGGCCGATGGCGAGCGCGTGGCCCGCGGCCGCCTGGTCGAGCAGCGCGGCGGCCGGCTGCAGGTCGGCGAGCGCGTTGTCGAGCACGGCCGAGTACTGTTCGAGATCCATGCCACCGGCGATGCGCATCTGCTCGTGGCGGTCGGCGTCGAGCACGACCAGCGTCGGATAGCCGGTCACGTGGAATTCCTCGCCCCACTTCTGCGCGCGCTCGTCGTCACCGTCGAGATAGACCGGCACGAACAGCGCGCTCTTGGCGATGAAATCGGGACGCGAGAACACGGTCGACTTGAGCTGCTGGCAGGGCGGGCACCAGACCGCGCCCCAGTACAGCAGCAGCGGCTTGCGCGCGGCGCGCGCAGCCGTGAAGGCGTCGGCGACATCGCCTTCGAACCAGGCGATGCCGGGCGCGTCGGCATGCCGGCGCGCAGCCGGCGCAGCCGGCGCGGGCGTTGCAGCGGACTGCGGCGCATCACCCTTCGAACACGCGACGAGGCACAGCGCGAGCGCGCCGACGAGCGAACCGAGCGACAGGCGGAGCGTGCTTTCCATGGGATAAAGATAACGTGTTTGGAAAGTGTCCGCCAATGACGGCGCGTCATGATCTGATGCCGCAGCGGCCGTCCCTTCAGCCGCGGCGCCGCGCGCCCCGCGATGGCGGGGCATGCAGCGGGTCCTCGGGCCAGGGGTGCTTCGGGTAGCGGCCGCGCATGTCCTTGCGCACATCGGCATAGCTCGTCTTCCAGAACCCGGCCAGGTCGCGGGTGATCTGCACCGGCCGTCGTGCCGGTGACAGCAGACGGAAGCACACCGGGACCGTGCCACCGCCGATGCGCGGCGTCTGCGCCAGGCCGAACACCTCCTGCAGCCGCACGTTGATCGCCGGCGCGCCATCGCCCGCATAGTCGATGCGGACGCGCGAACCGGAGGGCACCGCGAGCTCGCGCGGCGCCAGTTCATCGAGCGCGCGGCGCTGCGCGCCCGACAGTCGCGCCAGCAACGCATCGGCGAGCGGCACGCGCGCGAGCTGCTCGCGCCGCGTGATGCCCTCGAGCCACGGCGACAGCCACGATTCGAGTCCGCGCAGCAGCGATTCGTCGTCGCTCGCTGGCCAGGGCGGATGCGGGGCATTCGGCAGCGCGCGCACGAATTCGAGCCGCGCGCGCAGGTTGCGGGTGGCCTCGTCCCACGGCAGGCAATCGAGCCCCAGCGCGCGAACGCCCTCGAGCATCGCCGCCGCGGCCCGTTCCCGCGGCGGCGGTTGCAGCGGGCGCTGCTCGATCAGCAGCGCGCCGAAGCGGCGCTGGCGTTCGGCCAGCACCGCCCCCGCGCGCGCGTCCCATTCGACGCGCTGTTCGATGGTGATCTGCGCGCCGAACAGTTCCTCGAACTCGGCCGCGTCGAGCGGCGCGGCCATATCGATGCGTGCTTCGCGGTCGCGATCGTCGAGCTCGACGGCGACGATGTATTCCTGCGCGGCCAGACCGGTCGCGGCCGGAAACGCCGCGCCGCGCCCATTGGCCAGCAGGTAGCGGCCGCCGCCCTCGCCGCGTCGCCTGCCGACGCGATCGGGAAAAGCCATCGCCAGCAGCATGCCGGGCGAGGCCTGCGATGCGGCCTCGCCCCCGGCATCGCCCGGCGCGCCATGCGGCGCGCCGCCGGACGCCAGCTGCACGATGCGCGCGGCATTGGCCCGCATGCGCTCGCGCACGCCGCGCGCGACCTGCGCCGACCCCGCGTCGCCGCGCAGCATCTCGAGCCGCGTGCGGATGTCCGGATCGCGCTGCGCGCCTGACTGCCGCAGCAGGTCGCGCTCCGAGAGGAGCGCCGCGAGTTCGGCGGCCAGCGGCAGCGAGCGATGGGTGCGCGCGGCGAGCACCATGTGCGCGAGCCGCGGGTGCAGCGGCAGCGCGGCCATCTCGCGGCCGAGCGGCGTGATTGCGCCGGCGGCGTCGAGCGCCTCGAGCCGTTGCAGCAGCTCGCGCGCCTGCGCCAGCACCGGCGGCGGCGGCGCATCGAGCCAGGCGAGCCGCGCGGCATCCGTGCTGCCCCACTGCGAGAGCTCGAGCGCGAGCGGCGCGAGGTCGGCTTCCGTGATCTCGGCCGGCGTGAATGCGGCCAGGCTCGCCTGCGCGCCCTCGCTCCACAACCGATAGCAACGGCCCGGCGCCGTGCGGCCGGCGCGGCCGGCGCGCTGGTCGGCGGCCGCGCGCGAGATGCGCGCCAGCTCGAGCCGGCTCATGCCGGTGACCGGATCGAAGCGCGAGCGGCGCGCGAGCCCCGCGTCGATGACCACGGTGACGCCGGGAATCGTCACGCTGGTCTCGGCGATGTTGGTCGACAGCACGATGCGGCGCACGCCCGCGGCGGCCGGATTCAACGCGGCATCCTGCTGCTGCGCGTCGAGCTCGCCGTACAGCGGCAGCAGCAGCACGCGCGGGCTGGCGAGATCGGCGAGCAATGACTGCACGCGGCGAATCTCGCCGGCGCCGGGCAGGAACACGAGCAGATCGCCCTCCGATTCGGCGAGCGCGCGCCGCACGACCTGCGCCACCAACCGCTCGGGCGAGTCGGCGCCGCCGGGCAGGAGCGGCGCGCCGCGGCCGGCGTAGATGAGGTCAACCGGGAATTGCCGGCCCGGCACGTCGACCACGGGCGCATCATCCAGGAGCGCGGCGACGCGTGCGCCATCGAGCGTCGCCGACATGACGAGCACGCGGAACGATCCCTCGAGCGCGGCGCGCGCGTCGAGGCAGAGCGCCAGTCCCAGGTCGGCCTGCAGGCTGCGTTCGTGGAACTCGTCGAAGATCACGCAGCCAACTGCGTTGAGCTCCGGGTCACTCTGCAGCATGCGAGTGAGTACGCCTTCCGTGATGACCTCGATGCGCGTGTCGCGCGAGACGCGCGTGTCGAGCCTCATGCGGTAGCCCACGGTGCCGCCGACGGATTCGCCGCGGAGCGTGGCCATGCGCCGTGCGATCGCACGCGCCGCGACGCGGCGCGGTTCGAGCAGCAGGATCCTGCGGCCGCGCATCCACGGCTCGTCGAGCAGGGCCAGCGGCACCAGCGTGCTCTTGCCGGCGCCGGCCGGCGCCTGCAGCACCGCATCGCGGTGCGCGGCGAAGGCGCCGCGCAAGGCCTGCGCCAGCGGCGAGTCGGCCGGGCGCGGTGCGCTCACTGCGCCGCGCGCGGCGCGGCCACCTCGATGCCGGTGCCGGCGAGCACGGCCTCGGCGAGCGAGGCGTAGTCGCCGCTGAAATGGTGGCCCTTGCCGATCTCGCGCGCGCTCATCGCCGGGCCCGCGAGCTGCGCGCACGGATCGTGCGACTCGCCCTCGCCGTACAGGCACACCGCGGGCAAGCCCTGCAGCCTTTCGATCTCCGGGCGCACCGGCAGATCGCCGCTGCTCGTACCGGGGATCCACCCCGATACGCGGATCTCGAAGCTGGTGTTGAATTCGAGCCCCAGCAGGCCGATGCCGGCGACATGCGCGCGCGCCTCCGGATCGAGCCGATTGACGATGAACGGCAGCACGTTGGCGCCGAAGGAGTAACCCACCAGCAGCACGCGCGTGCGTTTCCACGCCGCCATGTAATGATGCATGACGCGCTCGATGTCGCGCGCCGACTGCTCCGGCGTGCGCGCATTCCAGTAGTACTTGAGCGTCGACAGGCCGACGACGGGCAGGCCGCGCGCCGCGAGTTCCGCGGCGACGCCCTTGTCGAGGCCGGCCCAGCCGCCGTCGCCACTCAGCACGATCGCCAGCGGCAGGTCGCCCGCGCCCGCCGCGGCCGGCACTTCCACCAGCGGCAGGTCGCGCACGTCGTCCGCGGGGCCCGCAGCGACCTCGGCGGGCGCGATTGCATCGAAGAGCTGCTGGTACTGCGGCAACCACTTCTTCTCGTCGCCGTAGCCGTGGCCGACGCCCGCGAGCTTCACGACCCGCGCGCCACCAACCTGTTGCGCGAAGTCATCCACCGCGGCGGCTGGGCAGACCTGGTCCTTCTCGCCCTGGAAGGCGATCCAGCGATCCTTGAGGTGCGGAGCCGGATCGAACACCCAGGCATTCTTCTTGCCGGGTTTGTAGCTGAGCTGCTTCTCGGGTCCCGGGCACAGCGGCGTGCCACCGAATTTCTGGTCGGGACAAAACCCGAGGCTCACCGCCGCGCCGAACGTGCCCGGCGGCGACTGCACCAGCGTGGCGTAGGCCACCGTCGCGCCGGATGAGTAGCCATACAGCAGCGGCACGTGGTACTCGCCCAGGCCGAGCGCGCGCTGCACGTAGTGGCCGAGCGTCTCGAAGTCGGCCGCCATGTAGCGGCAGCCATCCGGATGCGCGGCGATGTCGGCGAGGTAATGCCGCACGTCGAGTCCCACCACGACCGCGTGCTGTTCGGCCAGATGGCGCGCCATGCTGACCACGCCGAGGTGCCAGCCACCGTCGCCCGACAGGAACAACACCACGGCTCGCGGCTTGCCTTCCGGCACGTACACCGTGATGTCGCCGAACGGCGCACCGTAGCGCATGACCGATTCCTTCGCATCGGCATGGGCGAGCATCGGCGCCAGCGCGAACAGCAACGCCGTCATCATGAGTGCTTTCATTTCGCGAACATCTCCCGCAATCCACCCGAGACCAGCTTCGACACATCCAGCAGCACCCGCGGGAGCACCAGTCCGCCTGGCGAGGCCAGATACTTGGACTCCCATACGGGATTGAACTTGGACTTGTAGCGCCGCAGCCCGTCGAAATTATAGAAATGCTCGCCGTGGCGGAAGACGAAATTGCCGACGCGATGCCAGGCGGGTGCGAGCGGATGCTGCTCGAGGCCGGCGAGCGGTGCCATGCCGAGGTTCAGCCACTGGAAGCCCTGCGCACGGCCCCACAGCATCAGTTCGACGAACAGGAAATCCATTGCGCCGCGGGGCGCGTCGGGGCCGAAGCGCATCAGGTCGACCGCGAGTTCGCGGCCGTCGCCCGCGGCCCAGAGCGTCGCGAAGGCCACCGGGTCGCCCTCGCAGCGCACCAGCGCGACCGGGAAATTGCGCACGTATTCCGGCGTGAACGCGCCGATCGAGAAGCTCTTTTCCGCGACCGCCTTGTCCTGCAGCCAGCTGTCCGAGATGGCCGCCAGCCGCGGCAGCAGCGCATCGAAAGCGCCCGCGCCGAGCACTTCGAACGTGGCGCCGTCGCGCTCGGCGCGACGCCGCTGCGTGCGCAGCTCCGCACGCGCGCTGCCCTCGAGCGAAAAATCGGCCAATGGCACGCGCGCCTCCTCGCCGAGCTTCAGCGCCGCGAGCCCGAGATCGACGTACAGCGGCAATCGCTCGCCGCTCACCTGGTAGAACACGGTCCAGCCGCCGTGCCGGTCCGAGAGTTCGCGGAACTGCCAGACCAGCTCTTCCTGGCTCTCGCGCCGGCCGACCGGATCGCCGAGCGCGATCCAGCTGCGGCCGCTCACCTGGTACATCAGGAAGGCATCGCCCGCTTCGCTGAACAGCAGCCGCTTGTCGCCCATCAACACGGCATTGGCGAGCGCCTGGTCGGCCTGCGGCAAGAGCCCGCGCGCACGCTGCAGTTCTTCGGCCGAGGCGCGGCCCGGCTCGGGGCGCGAAGGGCGCAGCAGGTTCATCGCCAGGAACACCGCCGCCAGCAGCACGACGGCCAGCGACGCGCGCAGCATGCGCGGCGCATCGCCCTTCAGCGCGAAGGTCCACCACAGCGAATGCGAATACTCGACATGGCGATGCGCGAACAGGCCGACCCACACGGCGGTCGAGATCACGATCACGAGGCTCGCGATCCAGGCCGGCGTGAAGCGCTCGGCCATGATCGCCGCGGGCCGGTAGAAGGCGCGCCGTCCCAGCCACAGGATGCCCATGACGACGGCGAGCACGAGTGCCTGCTCGACCTCGAGGCCCTTCAGGAGCGAGGCGACGATGCCGGCCGCGAGCAGCCAGAGCGTCAGCTGGTAGGCCGCCGCGAGGCGCCGGAACAGCGCACGCGCCAGCACCAGGAGGGCGAGCCCGATGACGCTGCCGGCCAGGTGCGAGATCTCCAGCACCGCCAGCGGCAGCGCGCGCCACAGCAGCGCGATGCGCGAATCGATTGCCGGGGTCGCGCCGGACACCAGCAGCACGAATCCGGCCATGAACACCAGCGCGCCGGTCACCTGCGGCACGACCGGCGCGACGTAGACGCCCAGCACCTGCTCCAGCCGCGACAGCCGCGGTCGCAGCGCCAGCGCCTGCTGGCCGCCGAACAGCAACGCCGCCACGCACAGCGGCAGCGCGTAGTACACGGCCCGCCAGGCGAGCAGCGCGCCGGCGAGCTGCACCGCCGGCACGCCCGGCAAGGCCAGCACGATGACCGACTCGAATACCCCGAGGCCACCGGGCACGTGGCTGATGACGCCCGCGGTGATCGCCACGGCATACACGCCGATGAACAGCGGCAGCGCGACGGGTGCGTCGGCGGGCAGCAGGAACCAGAGCACCGCCGCGGAGCAGGACAGGTCGACGACCGCCAGCAGGATCTGCGGCAGCGCCACGGCCGGGGTCGGCGCGCGCAGCGCCCAGCCGAACAGCTCGATGGGCGCCGGACCCAGCAACGACCACAGCGCGTAACCGGCCACGATCGCCAGCAACAGCAGGCCGATCACGGCGATGACGGGCACGGCAAGGTGCAGCGCCGCCGCTCCGGCGGCCGGCGCGGCGACGAAGGCCACGCCGGCGAGCGCGGCCAGGCCGATGCCGGTCGTCACGCCGCAGAACACGGCGACCTCGGCGACATCGGCGGCGCTCAGGCCGGAACCGGAGTACAGGCGATAGCGCACCGCCGCGGCGGTGAAACTGCCGACGCCCAGGTTGTGCCCGAAGGCATAGGCAATGAAAGAGGTGAAGGCCGCGCGCGCGTACGGCAGCGGCTTGCCGATGTAGCGCAGCGCGAGCACGTCGTAGTAACCGAGCAGCCAATAGCTCAACAGCGTGAACAGCACGGCACGCAGCACCGATGCGGCTGGGATCGAGCGCAGCGTCTCCAGGATCGCCGACAGCCGGATCTCCACCAGTTCGCGGTGTATCAACCAGGCGAAGATCGCGAACACCAGCACCGTGAATGCCGGCAGCAGCCAGCGGCGCCAGAATTCCCTGAAGCGGACCAAGACCACGCCCCTACTCCGGCCCCGGCGACGGCCGCCGCCACAGCGCCACGGCGGCCAGGAGCCAACCTGCGATCAGGCACAGGCCGCCCAGCGGCGTGAGTGCGCCGATGGCGCGCGGCGCGCCGGCCAGCAGCAGGTAGAGGCTGCCCGAGAACAGCAACACGCCTGCCAGCAGCAGGTCGGCGGCAATGCGCAGCAGCCGATCCGCACCCTGCCTCGCCAGCGCGCCCAGCAGCAACAGGCCCAATGCCTGGATGAACTGGTAGAGCACCGCGGTCTGCAGCACCTCGTAGCGCGCAGCGGCCAGCCGCTCGCGCAGCACGTGCGCGGCCAGCGCCCCGATGACGGTCGCGAGGGCCATCAGCGCCGCGCCCGCGCACAACGCGCGGCGCGCGCCACGGCCGGACTGCGCACCGGCGATCATCGCGGGCGCTTGCCGCCGCCGGACTTCGCACCCCGCGAAGGGGTGCGCGGCACGCGCGGCAGTCCCGTGTGCTGCGTGCGGATGGGCCGTGCCTGCGCCTTCGCCGCCCGCTGCCCTTCGCGCGCGAGCCCGGTGCCCGCCGGCTGCCAGGATGGAATGAGCTGGTGTCGGCCCGGCCCGATCAGGTCGGCGCGCCCCATGCGCCGCAAGGCCTCGCGCAGCAGCGGCCAGTTGTTGGCGTCGTGGTAGCGCAGGAACGCCTTGTGGAGCCGGCGCACGCGCAGCCCCTTCGGCACCG
>Ga0335070_10002596_pt1 | contig 20943 bp, 13 predicted proteins | sample Lox_Sample_13_FD_206722 | JGI IMG/M metagenome (GOLD analysis project Ga0335070, IMG submission 206722) | Soil microbial communities from Loxahatchee National Wildlife Refuge, Florida, United States - Lox_Sample_1.3 | ecosystem: Environmental > Terrestrial > Soil > Wetlands | place: USA...
GGTTCGCGAACTATACGTTGGGTCAGGGCGGGGCACGACCCTGGCCTACTCTTCGATCCGGTGGCCAAGTCCTTCGAAGAGCTGGCGGGGTCTGGCCTAGTCTTGGGAGTGGCGGAAAACTATTCTTACACACAGTATGAGAAGCTCGTAGGGACTCCTGGAACAATCATCTTCATTGGTACGGATGGAATTTGGGAGACGCACAACGGGCATGGGGAAATGTTTGGCAAACGGCGTCTCTGCGACATCCTCCGGGCAAACAATGAAAAATCGGCAGAAGAAATTCAAGACGCGGTTCTCGAGGCTCTCAGAGAATTTCGGGGAGAAGTTCCTCAAGAGGACGACGTGACCATCGTGGTCGCAAAAGTAAAGTAGCAGGATGAATGTAGATCACACGCTTCAATACCAGGTGTAGTCAAGAGCATGTCCAGCGATATTGTAGGACTTTTTGGCGTTGCACACTCAGATCTTTAGCTTTCCCTCGAACCATTTTTCTTGCCGAGCGTCCTTCCAGTACCATCGCTGCTTAGTCCATATGTATGTTCCACTAATCTTGTCTCCTTCAATCTTCCCGGCCCATACGATTCTCCCATGTTTTTCGCTCACGGTAATAGCTTCAAAATAGATAGTGTCCCCTTCGACTCTAGTCGAATAATCGCCACCACTGAAGTCCCACACGATACAGCTTGATGAATAGAATTTGCCATCTCTGAAGCTCAAATCGTCTTCATCGGAAGCTTGCTTGCCATTGATTCCTGTCTTGACTACAAAAGTTCTGCCGTCGAGTATGTTTGAGGCGGCATCCGTTTGACTTGATATGCAGAGAACTGCGATCATTAGGATCGCAACGAGCGTGGCCAATTTAAAGTACTTTTGTTTGACGCTCATGGCTGTCTCCGGCGGTTACGTTGTTTCGGATAGGTCACACACAAACTAAATAAGTTTAACTCGGGGACGGCCGTTTTGAAGAAAGGGGGTACGCTAGCCGTAATTCGGTCACACGCCGGATGCTTGGTGGGAACCCACCTCCATCCACGCCGCGGAACACGGAACGCAAGAGTAGGACGAGTCCACGAAATGTCGACCAGTCTTAGGCGGGGCCCCAGCACCACCTTCCAGAAAATGTGACTTGTATGAGATAGTTAAAATCCGATCTGGCAACTGGGAATGTTCACATAACATACGATCACGATCACTTCATGTTGGCAAGATGGTCTGGAAGCTCAAGGGAGTCAAGAACCGGTCCCTCTCCAGAGATGGCTCGGGAGGCCTACGGTTTGGTCTTGTTTTCGACTTTCTGCTAGAGCGAGTAAATAGGGACAGCAACTCTTCGGTCGGCCTTCCGGCGCCCTCGGATGCGCTCCTGAATGGTCTTCAGCACATTCGCCGTGTAATAGCGCGTACCGCATTGGACGCAAACGCCTGCAGGCACCTTCTCCAGAAGCACGTATCGGTTCTTGACTTTGCGATGGCGGGTACCTCGCTTCTCGATGATGGACCCGCCGCAGTATTCGCACATTTCACCTTCCTCAAAGCCCATTTCCACTTCTCCTGATTCAGGTCCGGGGCTTATCTATTTCCAATCCCCCACGAGAATGAAGGGGGCCCAGTAGAAGGGGTGAGCCCACTCGGCAGGCATCGTGTCACGGTCGGGGGTGGATGGAGAGGGCTTCGCCGTCTTCGTTCCGCCGGCAGAGGCGGCGCTGGAGCCGAGGAGATGGAGCTGGGCCTGGCGGAGGGCCTCGGCCTTGGGCATGCTCCGAAGGTTCCGGTAAAAATCCAACATGAGCTCCACCGTGGAGTCATCCGAGACCCTCCAGAGGGAGGCAAGGATGCTGGGGGTGCCGGCGTGGATGAAGGCGCGGCTTAGGCCGATAAGGTCGTCCCCCTGGGGGAAGGTCCGCCACTCGCCCCGAGCCAGGGCGGTCTCACAGGCGGAGAGGGTCACGAGGTTCGCCTTGATGTCGAGATCGAAGATCTCGTTGACGGTAAGCTTGCCGTCATCGCTAGGAGAAGGAGTAAACCGCAGGTTGGACTTCAGGGGGCTGGATTCCAGCATCTCTCCGTGGGTAGAGAGCAGCACGATGTCATACTGCCCTGCATACCGCTTTACCGAGGGCTTGGTCGCTTCGCGGCCCGTGAGGAGTAATTTCTTGTCGAAGAGGGCCGAGACCTCCCGCACCTCCGCTTCCGCTTCCGGTAAAGAAGAGAGTCCGGTGGCGGGATTTCCCACGGCGAAGAGGGCCTCGTGATTCCCCTTGTTGTTTCCCCGGACATAACTAAGGACGCTCGCCGAGGGAAGATAGCTGAGCGTGAAGGACTCGATGAGATACCTGCCGTCCTCGAGAACAAGGGCGTGGAAAGGGACGTAGTGGAGCACGCCGTGGGGGATGATGACGAGGTGACGTTTAGCGGCGAGCTCTCCCTCTAGCGGATGTATCAGGATACGGTTAAACTCCGCGAGGGTTTCGCGATACCCTGGCAAGAGGAGCCCACTCTTGTATACCTCTTCTACGGCGTCGGTCCTAAAGGTCGTGATCAACTGGAAAAGCCTCTCCGGCTCCCCGAGAAGGGGCCGGGCGATCACCTTCTCCTTGGTGACGACGAAGACCAAGACACCCTGTCGGCCGACGTAATAGTCAAGCAGGGCGGTATCGGCATCGAGCAAGGCTTGAACCTCTCCAGGCTTAAGGGGCCTCGTGGTGAGCAGCGAGGCAAGCTCGGCATTGAGACTCTGGATCTTGTCGAGAACGGCCTGACGCCGAAGTTGAAGACGGCCGAGATCCGGGGGGCGATCCTCCGTCTCTTCTGCCTCCTCAACGTCGGATCTCTCCTCGTCGAGGGTGAGCTGCTCGATCTGCCGGGCGAGGGCACGCTCTTCCACGAGAAGAGCATTTTCCTCGCGGTTCCTGGAGGAAAAGGCCTTCTCCCTGAGCATGTCGAGCAAGGCCCGCCCCTTGCTTCGCTCAAGATACTCGAAGGCTTCAGGATCCCGTTGCATCTTCATGAGCAGCCGGATCATGCGCTCGTAGACATCGATCTTGCGCTCCATGAATGTGGTCTTGAGAGCTGAGTCCGAGAGCTGAGCCCGCATTCCCTCGATGACCTTGATCGCCTCCGCATAATGGCTGAAGGCGTCCTGGCTGTCGCCCCTCTCTTCCGCCAGCCTACCGAGGAGGCTGTGTGCGTGCCAGCTCGGCTCCGGGTATCCCCCTCTGCTGGCCTCCGTGAGGCCTGCCCGGAAGGATGCCTCTGCCTCTTGCCGCTGCCCCAACTGCAGCTGGGCTCTCCCGAGGCACAGGTGGCAGCCGGGCACGAACCCCACCCGGTCTGAATGGCCGGTGGCGAACTGGAGCGCCTCTTTACAGTGCTTCTCGGCCTCTTGCGGATTTCCTGCCGCGAGATAAAGACCTCCAAGCGACAGATGACACCGGGAGGCAAGCCCGGCCTCCTTCAACGATTCAGCAAGTGTAAGGGCCTGCTCCGTTAGTCCGATGGCCTCACGCCGCCTCCTCATAGCCGACAGTGCCGTCGCGACTTCGGTGAGGGCCAAGACTTGTCCTTCCTGATTGGAGTCCCGGCGGTAGATCTCGAGCGCGCGTTCGCCGTACGATCTCGCGAGCTCGTACCGTCCGAGTCGGTTCTCATTCTGTGAGGAGAGGAAGAAATCCCATGCCTTGGGCTCGGGAGCACTCCTCGCCCATTGCAGCAGGGCCTCGGCTTTGGAATAATCACCCCTCTCCACAAAACTCCTAGCCAAGTAGCAATGTAAGTGGGAGTACTGAGAGTCGCCGGGATGTGGCCGTGCCAACTCCTCGCAGTCCTCTTGGAGATGATCGGTCTGGTCTTGCGGCCAGACGATGACGGTGACCGCGAAGCTCCCGGCTCTTCTCGCCGCGAATCGTTTTATGTTAACCCACACATACAGAATGTCAGTCGCTGCACTTGCGAAGACGTTCATGTTGAGCGCCTTCTCACGGTTATCTCCGCGATAAACGGGAAACTTCTTCCCTTCCTTGCCAACTCTGAACCACAAGATCTGATATGGATAACGGGTCCACTCCGAAAGACGCTGGTCCAGGGTTTTGCCCTTGCTCTTGCCGGCGGTTGAAACCCCCTGGTCCCAGAAGCTGCCCTTCGCGATGACGGCGACCGTGGCTCCCCTGGGGATAGAAATACCTGTGTCCCTCCACCCCGGTGCGTCCGAGGGCGTCACCGTGAGATTCTCGTAAAGCCGGTAATGAGCCGATTGGGTCACGGTGACCCTAGGCATGCATCCGGATAAACTGAAGAGGGCAAACCAAAAGACCGCAAGCGGCAGGAGTAAACGAGGTCGCCTCTTGTTCATTGGTTTGACTTGCCTAGCTTTCCTTGCACCCATTGCTCGAGCTCTTTCAGCGCCCCGTTGTCCGGCTGCCTCTCGAGGGCATTTTGAACGACCTTTTCCATCTCGCCGTACTGCTGATACTGCGCCAGCGTTCCCAGGAAGTTCAGCTCCGGGGTGATATCATCGGGGCTGGTCTGCCCCCGCCACCGCTGATAGACCTCCCGCGCCCGGGCGATCTCCGTCTGCCCCTTCTTGCCCGGCACCACTGTCTTCTTCACGCCTTCCCCCGGGCCGCGCACTTGGATGCCACCTGAGCGCCCAAGTCTCGCCTGGTCCAGAAGGGCCGGGATACGCCGGAGGCCCTGGGAGGCCTCTGACGGCAGCATCGCGATCGCCACCTGCCCCTTGGTCGCGCTCTCGCTTTCGGCCCGGCTCCCCGTCTCCTCCGCGATGATGACCGTCGGTCCTTGCCACGTCTCCTTTCGACCGCCTTGGAAGAAGACAATCTCCAGCGAAGTTCCCGACGCCATCTTGAGGTGGTCGCCTTTTCGTATCTTCATAAAAATCTGCGCCGGCCTCGGCGTCTTCTGGGAGGCCTCGTCCCAGTAGGTCGCCTCGCCCGATAGCTTGGTGATCAATCCGACATCGAGCGGTGGAGACTGCGCCCCCGCGGCCGCCTGCGGCAGCAGTACCACCACTGCGCCCACGAAGCAGAGGAAGTGGGTAAGAAAGACGTTACACGCGGAGCGGGTTCTCATATCCTTTCCCCCTTTTGACGGCTTGGTAAAAAGTTCATCTGCGGCGTTGCGCTTCATCTTTCGTCATTGCAGCGTACTTCTCTGTACGCCTCATTCCTCAAGATTCGCGCGCCTTGCATCTGAAGCTTGTGCCGTCCGCCTTGGCGACTCCTTACGCAGTGATCGCTGTTCAGTCTTGAGCCCGGTCACCTCGACAACCTCGATCGGGGCCTCGCGGCCCTTCACGGTCACGGTCTTGCGGTCGCCGGCCGTGGCAACCCCAGCGGCGGCTTTGATCACCTCGGCACTGGCGACGATCGTCCAGCCGAGGTCCTTCGTCAACCCCTCGAGCCGAGATGCGGCGTTGACCGTGTCCCCGATGGCGGTGAAATGGAGGCGCTTGGGAGAGCCGATGCTGCCGACGACAACCTCGCCGGTATGAAGCCCGACACCGATCCGGAATTCCGGGAGGTCCCTGAGGGGAAACCGCTCTCTGACCCAGACGCGGAACTCGCGCGCAATATCCGCAAGGGCAACGCTGGCGCGAAGGGCCCGTTCCGCGTGATCGTCGTAGGGGGCTGGCGCTCCAAAGAAGGCCATCACCGCATCGCCGATGAACTTGTCGACCGTACCGCCTTGCTCAAGGATCGGCTCGCAGACCCGGGTAAAGTAGGCATTAAGGAGATCTACCACCTCGTGCGGCGTGAGCTTCTCCGAGATGGTGGTGAAATTTCGAATATCCGAAAAGAGGACCGTGACCCGATAGGACTCGCCCCGCTGATCGGGACGGCGGCCGAGAGCGAGGAGCTTCTCGACGACCTCGTCGGAAACGTACTTGCCGAACATCTCGCGCAATCGTAGCCGCTCTCTCTCCTCACCTGTAAGTCTGATCCCCAGGGTGAGCATATAGCATGCCGCCACTCCTGACTGCATGGCGGCCACTGGCAGGACCCAGTCGCGGAGGAAAAGGAAAAAGCCGAGGAGAGCGCAGAGGAGAAAGAGCGTGACACCTGCACCAAGCCCCCGCCAGGGAGACACCCTGAGAAAGAGGGCGGTTGCGGCGCTGAGCAGGACAGCGAAGCTCAAGAGCCGAACCGATGAGGGCAGGGGCCGGGGAAACCTCCCGGTGAGGAGCGTCTCCACGATATTGGCGTGAACCTCGGCGCCGCCCATCAGTCGGCCTCCGAAGGCCATGAACCCCCGGGCATAAGGAGTGAGGTGAATGTCCTGATTTCCCAAGTGCTCTGCGGCGACGATGACAACCTTGTCTTTTAGACCCTCGATTTCTGCATTCCCCTCACTGCCAGGGCTGAGCAGGCGGCTGAAGGGCAGGCGGGGAACGGCTCCCGGCGGACCGATAAACCCGATAGCCAGGGGAAGAGCACCGTTCGCTACCTCGCGGCCAGCGAGAGACCAGCTTGCGCTTGCCGGACTCATACCGGCCGCCCTGACTGCCAGAAGCGTGGCGAAAGTAAGGCTGGGAAGCCTTCCATCCTCAAACAGAGCGGGAGTGAACCGGCGGACCGCGCCGTCGGCATCGGTGAGAAAGTTGCCCAACCCGACGTCCGCCAAACCGCCCGGGAGGGCGAAGAGATAGTCCTCAATCGGCAGCGCCAGGTGAACGTTTCCCTGATCGTCCGTGGCTACGTCCCCAATGAGCACCACCCGGCCGGAGGCGAGCTGGGCCCTCAGGGGGATGTCATGGGTACGCCCTTGGTCGGACCGCGCCAGCGCCGTCTTACTGAGCCACGATTCGGCGCTCACCGAGAAAAGATAGTCGAGGCCGATAATGGAAGCTCCTGCCCGCCGAGCCTTCTCAACGGCCCGGGCGAAGTACGGCCCCCAGAATACAAGGGGCTCGTCCCGGTGCTCGAGAAAGGCCTGGGTGTCAACAGAGACGATGACTACGTGTCGCGGTTCACTCCGCGGGCCTGCCAGGAGATGCCAGAGATCGTAGTAAAGGAGCTCTAATCCGGTGAGCCAACCGACACGGGTCGCAACTTCGGCGGAGAAGGAAGCCAGGAGTACGATCAGAAACCCGATGATGGCTCGCTTCGCTCGCTGCTGCGGACGCCGACCGGTCGGTTTCCCCACCGTAGCTCTCCTCTCAGACTTGCTGCCGCGAGGATGATGCGGGTTACTGGCAGGACGATGGTTTGCACCGTCAGTTTACCAGAGACTTCCTGAAAACAGAAATGGGAAGGAGCGCGGGCAACCCTCTCAACACGGCGACCTACCAATGATTAGCAAACGATAACGCACGACGTCGCACCAATATCCCCCGCTCACTGGGCGCCGATCTGCTGGAGCACCGTCAAAGACTTGAGGTCCTTCTCCAGGTGATGGCGGATGAGACCGAGGAGAAGAGTGCGGCACTCGGCGCGAGACTGGCGGTGGGATCTGAGGCGCCAGAGCTTTTCCAGAGGAAGCCGTTGAGCCTGGCGGAGGAGGAGGATCGTGCCCGGGGAGAGTTGGGAAGCCTCCCCGCCGGACTGGTGGGCAGGGCACAGGAGGGTGCCCCGAGAGGTTGAGAAAAACCACGCACCCGGGCCGGTGGGCTCCACGCTGCAGCGGGCACAGCGCTGGAGATTGGGGCCAAAGCCGCTCAGGCTAAGGATTCGGGTCTGGAAAAGGAGGGCGAGATTCTCGGGGTCTCCGCCGGCCTCCAGGCGCTCCAGGTACTGAGCGAGAAGGGCAAAAAGGCTGGGATTGGCCTCGCGCTCGGGCGCGAGTTCGAGGACGAGCTCGACGCCCACGCTGGCGTAGCCGACGCGGGTCAGATCCTGACGCAGGGCGGTGAACGGGTTCGTGAGCTCGCTCGCGTCGATGCGCACGAGGCTCGATGGCGCTCGCTCCACGTAGGTCAGGTGCACGAGGGAAAGAGGCTCCAGGGTGTGGACGAACCGCCTCTTGCTGCGCCTTGCCCCTTTAGCGATCCCGGTGAGCTTTCCCTGAGCATGGGAGAGAAACGTGACCAAACGGTCGGACTCGCCGTAATCCCGGGTGCGGAGAATGACCGCATTAGAGCGGCGCGTCCACATGGTCTTCCCTTGCGGCGGTGCTGACAGCCTTCTCTAGGCGCGTTGCCGCCGAGGTGGGATAGGAGGCCCGGCGCGATGCCGAGGAGCACGAGGGACAAGCCTGAGGTGTGAGCGCACCGGGTCGAGGGAGGGGTCGAATCGTCATCGACTTGTGGGTCTTTCTGGAGGGGCTGTCCCGGTGGTCTGGACCAGCGAGTCGTTGGGGAGGCTGATGCCCACCACTTGCCCCTTTTGGCCGAGAGGTTTCAAGGGCCTATCATTGAGGAAGAGCCGCAGCCCGGCAGCATTGCCCACCAGAAGGCTGAAGCTCGACTTTGCCTGCCATCTCACCTGCTCGCCCGGTTGAAGGAGGTACTCCAGCTCTTTGCCATTGTCGACGCTGATCTTGAGCCACGTCGTCTCCGTGACCTCGCCCCTGAGCATGTACTCTGGAGGCTGGCCGACGGATGCCGTCGGAGCTGACTGGGTGGGCGGCGGAGCCCCGGTTCGTGGCGGCAGGGCGGACACCGGATTTGGGGTGGGTGTGACCGCCGGAGTCGCCCGGCCACTAGGGGCTGCGCTCGTGGCAGGCTCCGAAAGGCCGGCCGAGGGCGCCGCAGAGGGGAAGTCCGTCTCTCGCATGGGAGGAGGGACGGCCAGCGGAGCAGGCTGGATTGAGGGAGGACTCGGCAAGGGGAGAGAAGCTGGGGCCGGTTCGACGGGAAGGGGGGCAGGCGGAGCCTCCTGCGGTACCACGGCCGGAGCCTTCGTGCTCGGCGGCGCAGTCTGATGCCGGTCTCTGGGGGAGAGCAGCCAGGCCAGGAGCAAACAGATGACCAGGGCGGCAGTCGTACCGGGAACCAGGAATCTCCTCCGGGTCGGAACAGGCCGGAATCGCTCGTGGAACTTCTCAAGCGCCTCCCTTCGGGCTCCTTCCTCCTCATAGAGATCCTGGTAGCGGAGGATCACGGTCTCGGGGTCCAACCCGATCTTCTGGGCATAGGCGCGAAGAAAGCCCTTCACCAGCACGCCGGCGGGCAGACTCTCGGTGTTCCCATCCTCGATCGCCTGGAGCATCCGCGTGCTGATCCTCGTGTCCCGGGAGATCTCCTCCAGGCTTATTCCTCGGTTCAGGCGCTCGGAGCGAAGGTATTCGCCAAGACTCTTCATGGTGATCCTTACGGGTAGAGGCGCTGCAACATCCGCGGAAAGGGGATCGCCTCGCGCAGGTGAGCGATCCCACAAATCCAGGCAACCGTTCGCTCGATGCCGAGACCGAAGCCGGCATGAGGTACGGAGCCGTAACGTCTGAGATCAAGGTACCACTCGAAATGCTCTCTGGGAAGGTTGTGTTCCACCAACCTGGCCATGAGTTGCTCGTAGTCGTCTTCCCGCTGCGAGCCGCCGATAATCTCCCCATATCCCTCCGGGGCGAGAACGTCGACGCAGAGGGCGAGATCGGACCGCTCGGCGGCTCGCTTCATATAGAACGCCTTGATCTTGAGGGGATAGTGGGTGACCATGACGGGACGGTCAAATCGCCGGGAAAGGATGGTTTCCTCGTCGCCGCCGAGATCGTCGCCCCACGCTATGCTCACCCCTTGACTGCGGAGGAGGTCGATAGCCTCCTCATAAGTGATCCTCGGGAAAGGCGGGAGGATCGGTTCCAGCCTGCTCAGGTCCCGCTCCAGGATCTCCAGCTCCCGGCGCCGGTGGGTGAGCACAGACTGGACCAGATGGCTGATAAGCTGCTCTGCCAGCGACAGGAGATCCCCGAGATCGGCATAGGCCACTTCCGGCTCCAGCATCCAGAACTCGGTGAGATGGCGGCGTGTCTTAGATTTCTCCGCCCTGAAGGTGGGGCCCAAGGTGTAAACCTTGCCGAAGGCCATGGCGCCCGCCTCGGCGTAAAGTTGACCGCTCTGGGAGAGGTAGGCCTTCTGGTCGTAGAAGTAATCGGTTGAGAAAAGCGTGCTCGTCCCCTCGCAGGCGGCGCCGGTAAAGATCGGGGCGTCGAAGAGGGTAAAGCCCTGCTGCTTCAGAAACTCATGGGCCGTCTGGATCACATGGCTTCGGATGCGAAGCACGGCGTGCTGGCGGGAAGAGCGGAGCCACAGGTGGCGGTGGTCCAGCAAGAAGGCGGGTCCATGCTCCTTAGGAGTGATGGGGTACTCCGCCGCCAACTGGACCGTTTCGAGACCGGTCGCAAGGAGTTCGTAGCCACCCGGCGCCCGGGCATCGGCACGGACGGTGCCGGTGACGACCACGGACGATTCTTGGGTCAGGAGGTCGGTCTCCTCGAACACTTCCACGGTCACGTCTTTCTTGGATACCACCGTCTGGATCGTACCGGTGCCGTCGCGAACGAGGAGGAAGCGGATCTTCCCACTCGACCGCTTGCTGTAAAGCCAACCGCGGATGGTGACCGTCTGGCCGACGAACTGGCCGATCCGTTCGATGGTGGTGATAACAGCCATCGATGCACTCCCGATCATAGTTGACGGCTTCGTAAAAAGTCCATCTGCGGCGTTGCGCTTCATCTTTCGTCATTGCAGCGTACGTCTCTGTACACCTCATTCCTCAAGATTCGCGCGCCTTGCATCTGGAACTTTCTACTGTGCCGTCTACGTTGGCGACTTCTTGCGACGTCGTCACAGTTGAATCTTCACGAAGGACCGGTCTCGCAGATCCTTGAGCCACTCCGCGTATTTCCGGTTTATCTCCTGCTGGAAGAGGCGGCGCCGGATGTTCTCCCGCACCTCCTCCATAGGCCTGTCGGCAACGGTCTGCACCTCGGCGACGCGGATGATGTGGAGACCGCTGTCAGTACGGACGATCTGGCTGACCTGACCGGTTTTGAGCGTCTCGATCGCCTGTTCAAGGACCGGATCAAGCTCTCCCTCGTTGAAAAAGCCGAGATCACCGCCGCTTTCAGCGCCTGGCCCCTGGCTGTAGCGTTTTGCCATAGCGGCGAAATCGGCGCCCCGGCTCAAGCGGTCGAGGATCTGTTCCGCCATGGCGTAAATCTGACGCTGCTTGTCCGGGGAGTTTTCGGAGCCGAAGGGCAGGAAGATGCTCTGGAGGCGTCGCCGCACTTTTGCCTGAAACTCTTCCCGGTGTGTCTGATAATAGGCCTCTATTTGGGCGTCGGTAATGACGGTCTTGCTTCTGATCTCCCGGTCAATGAGCTTGGAGCGCTCCAAGTCCTCCTGGACTCGTTTGCGGAAATCCTCGACGGTTAGCCCTTCCTTACGGAGCTCGACTTCGAACTTCTCCGGCGTGAGGTTGTTGTCTTCCATGATGCTCTTTAGGATGTTGTCCACCTCTCCCGCGGTCACCGAAATCTTCAGCCGGGTGATTTCTTTGGCAGCCAGGCGCTCGTTGATGAGGTTGTCCAAGATCTCGCGGCGGAGCTTTTCGACATCCTGCTCCTGATCGCGGAGGTATGGGTTCTGTTTCCGGGCGGCAACGATGGCGGCGGTCTTCTCGTCGAGTTCGCTCAGGGTAATGATATCGTCGTTCACGTAGGCGATGATGCGATCTACGACGGCGGCTTCGACGAAGGCTGGTGGGAACAAGGGTCCCCCGAGGCAGGAAAGCAGCAGGCCAAGAAGGATCAATCTCGCGCACATGGAGGACATACGTATGGGCTAACTACCTGAGCTCAAAACAAAAAACCTGTAAGGACAAACAGATAGCACGTTACTCTAAACTGTGCAAGAGGTTTTTCAGCTCTGCAAGGCATTCCCCGGCGTCAGATGACGAGCATTGCACATGCAATCGGTGATCCGGGGAGAGACGGAGCCTTTTCGGGTCGGCGGCGACCAGCCGGGCGAGCTTCGCCCCGTCGATGTCGGGGTTCTCGGCGAAGCTCAGGATGTAGCTCCCATTCACCGTCTCGAGCCGGCGAATCCAAAGCCGGCGAAGAAGGAGCTTCAGACTAAGGAGAGAGAAAAGACGGCTTGCCTCAGCGGGCAGTGGTCCGAAACGATCCACCAACTCCTCGCGCATCTCGGCAAGGGCCATCTCGTCAGCGGCAGCGGCAAGGCGGCGATACGTAGTGAGCCTCTGGCTGCTGTCGGCGATGTACGTTGCCGGGAGGTGGACCTCCAGGTCTAAGTGAATCTCCGGGTCCACCGACTCCCGTACGTCCTCACCTTTCATCTCCCTGATCGTCTTCTCCATGAGCTGCACGTACATCTCATACCCCACCGCCGCGATATGTCCCGACTGGGCTGCACCGAGGATATTGCCCGCACCTCTAATCCTGAGGTCATTAAGGGCGATCTTGAAGCCGGAGCCGAGTTCGGTGAAGTCCATGAGGGCAAGGAGGCGCCGCTGGGCGTCGCGGGTGACCAGATGCTCCGGCGGGACGATGAGATAGGCATGAGCCTGCTCCGAGGAGCGGCCGACGCGACCGCGGAGTTGATAGATCTGGGCGAGCCCGAGCTTGTCGGCGCGATTGATAAAGATGGTGTTGGCTGCGGGGATGTCGAGGCCCGACTCGATGATGGTCGTGCAGACGAGGACATCGATACGGTGCTGGACAAAGTCCAGCATGACCTTCTCGAGTTCCCGCTCCGGGAGCTGGCCGTGGGCCACGCCCGCCTTCAGCTCGGGTGCAAGCTGCTGGATCCGCTCCGCCATCCGATAGATGGTGCGGACATTGTTGTGGACGAAGAAGACCTGGCCGCCTCTCGCCTTCTCCCTCATCATGCCTTCCCTGATGACAGGCTCTTCGAAGGTGCAAATCCTCGTCTCGATAGCGAGTCGATCTTCGGGTGGAGTGTCGATGGTGCTCAGGTCGCGGATACCGATCAGGGACATGTGGAGGGTGCGAGGAATGGGAGTGGCGGTGAGGGTGAGGGCGTCCACCTCGGCGCGGAGCTGCTTGATCCGCTCCTTGTGCCGCACCCCGAAGCGATGCTCTTCATCGATGATGAGCAGCCCGAGGTTGCTGAAGGAGACGTCCCGCTGGAGCAGCCGGTGGGTGCCGATGATGATGTCGAGGCGACCGCTTCGGAGGTCGGCGAGGATTCGCCTCTGTTCCGCCCGAGACTTGAAGCGGCTCAACGCCTCGATCAGGACCGGATGGCCGGTAAGGCGCTGCTGAAAGGTGAGAAGGTGCTGCTCGGCGAGGACGGTGGTGGGAACGAGGACCGCCGCCTGTCTCCCGTCCATGACCGCCTTGAAGGCGGCGCGGACAGCGACCTCTGTCTTGCCAAAGCCGACGTCGCCGCAGATGAGGCGATCCATGGGTCTCGCCGACTGCATGTCGGCCAGGACGTCCTCAATAGCGGCGAGCTGATCAGGGGTTTCTTCATAAGAGAATGAGGCCTCGAATTCGCGAAAGGTACTGTCCGGTGGCGAGTACCTGGTACCCTCCTTGACCTGGCGCAGGGCATAGATCTGGAGGAGTTCCTGGGCGACCTCGCGGATGGAATCCTGCACCCGTTTGCGGGTCGAGGCCCAACGGGTGCCGCCGAGTTTTTCCACGCGGGGCTGCTGCCCCTCGATGCCGAGGTAGCGGTGGACCCGATGGAGCCGGTCCACTGGGAGGTAGAGGCGGTCGCCGTCCTGGTACTCAAGAAGGAGGAAGTCATTGGCCAGGCCTGCCACGGTGAGATGGACCAGGCCTTGGTAGACGCCGATGCCGTGATCCACATGGACGACGAAGTCCCCGGTCTGGAGATCGCTCAGAGAATCGAGCAAGGGCCCGGCGGCGGGGTGGCGCTGGCGCCGGCGCCGGGGCTTGTCCCCGTAGAGCTCGGCCTCGGTCACCACGGCGAGAAGCTCGTCGGGCCAGATGAAGCCCCGGGGCAGGTGGCCGACCAGGATCTTGGTCACCGGTGCCTCCATGGAGAGGCGGCCGAAGGGTTCGGTGCTGAACACGCCGTCGACGCCGTAGTCAGCGAGAAGGTCCTGGAGGCGGTGGCCCTGCTCCGCGGTGCGACACACCAGGAACGAGCTCAGCCCGGCCCGCTGCCACTCCTGGAGCCTGAGTGCGAGAGGCTCCAGGAGCCGTTGGCGGTGCGGATAGGTGAGCACTTCCTGCCGGAGTTCCTCATGATCGGCCATGCGGAACTGGAGCACGCGGCTTGGAGGGTCTTCGGGAGACGGGGCCAGAGGCAGGCCATCCTGAACAATGCGGGCATGGCGTTCCAGGTGGAGCCCGAACTCCTCCTCGGAAAGGAGGTACGTTGCCGTCGGCGGTAACCACCGCTCCCGGCGCTCGCGCTCGGCCTCGGCGAAGCGCGCCGCAACCCGTTCCTTGGCCGCACCTGGGTCCGGAAGGACGATGAGAGCCGAGGGCGGCAGGTAACGAAAGACCGAGTCCAGTTCCTCGTAGAAGAGGGGGAGCAGCTGATCGATCCCGGGAAAATGACCCGAGGTCCGCATTCGCTCGAGCCATGGATCCAAGCGCGGGCGAGCCTCCGGCTCCTCGGCACGGGCTGTCAGCAAGCGGCTGCGGGCCAGTTGCCGAGCAGGGGAGGTGAGAATCACCTCATGGGCGGGCAGAACGATGACGTCCTCGCGGTGAGCACTTGAGCGCTGGGAGGACGGGTTAAAGAAGCGAATCGATTCCAGCGTGTCGTCGAAGAACTCCATACGGAGCGGCTGCGGGTAGAGGGGGCTGAAGAGATCGATGATCTCTCCGCGCACGCTGAAGTCGCCCATCTCCTCGACGAGCTGGCTTCGATAGTAGCCGCAGGCGCTGAGGTGGGAGAGGAGCTCGTGTCTCGGTACCTTTTCACCCACCACGAAATAGCGTGTAGCATCCATGCATTGCTGCCGCGGCAAGACCTTTTCCATGGCCGCCGCCGCCGAGGTGACGATGATCTTCGGCCTGCCGCTGGCTGCGGCCGCGTACAATGTGGACAGCCGTTGCGCCTGGACCTGGGGGGAAACCATAGGGCCGCTCGGCGACTGGCCCTGGGTGCTGGGAAAGTTCCAGAGCGGGCATTCCAGGGGATCGCCGAGCCACTGTTCGGAGAGGCCGAGAAAGAAGGAGAGGCTCTCCTGGGCCTGGCGGGCCTCTCTGGCCGTGGGGGTTACCAGGACCAGGGTGCGGCCGAGGCGAGGGAGAATCCGCGCCAAGGCATAGACCAAAGCCCAGTTGTTCATGCCGCGGGCCAAGATGAGCCGGGCGCCGCCTTCCGCGGCGGCACACAGATCCCCGAGGCGGGCGCCACCCACCAGGGATTTCCAGTCGTCAGGTACGACACGGCTGTCCGACATGACCGATGTATTCTCCGAAGGGATAGTTGCTGTCGAATCAGAACAACTAGCCCAATCGGGCCGAAAAGGCAAGTTCCCCGCCCGCCTTCTTCGAAGCGGAAGGAGAGGCCACTGCCGCAAGGTGTAGGTGCACTCAGTGCTGATCCTTGTCACTCACGGCAACCTGTTGACACCCGGGGGTTTTTTCCCTAGAGTTTCCCACGCGACCGAGAAGGGGTTCAGGTGGAGGAGGAGAAGAGACCGAGTTTGCGTCTGAGCGCCCGGGAGATGAGCCTGGTGGCGCTTTTTGCCGCCCTGAGCGGAATCGGCGGCTTCATCCGTCTGCCGATTCCTTACATTCCCCTGACCCTTCAGCCCCTCATCGTGATGTTTTCCGGCCTCCTCCTCGGGGGACGCCTGGGAGCGCTCAGTCAGTTGGTCTACCTCCTCGTGGGTCTTCTCGGCATCCCCATTTTCGCCCAAGGGGGCGGCCCCGGCTATGTGCTCCAGCCCACTTTCGGCTACCTCGTAGGATTCGTTCTCGGGGCCTACGTGATCGGCAGGCTCACCGAAGGCAGAGAGCACCTGCACCGGGGCGTGCTCTGCGTCGTCATCCTTCTGGGCATTGCGGCCATCTACATCCCCGGGGTGACGGTACTCTACCTGAACCTCCTTTTCATCCAACAGAAGGCGGTTACTCTCAGCACGGCGATCAAAGTGGGGGCGCTCGTGCCCCTGCCTGGGGACTTGGTCAAGCTGGCAGTGGTGCTGGCGCTGGGGCCGCCCATCCGCGAGCGGTTTCGCCGCATGGGCGGCGGTTCCGGAGGGTAGTCTACATGGAAACTTCTCACCTTCAGGATCTCCTTCGTCGGCTCCCGGCGGTGGATGAGCTCTTGCGCCACCCTCTCATTGCCGAGGCTGCGGAAACGTTTCCCCGGCCTCTCGTGGTGCAGGCGGTTCGAAACGTCCTCGACCGCATCCGCCGCGCTATCGTGAATGATCAGGCTTCGGAAGCCAGCCGTATTCCTGATGGGGCTGTCCTGGTCCAGGAGATCCTCGCCGAAGCCGAAGGCCTGGCAGCCTACACCCTGCAGCGAGTGGTGAACGGCACCGGCATCATCGTCCATACCAACCTGGGCCGATCCCTGCTGTGCCAGGAGGCGCTGGAGCGGCTCCAACTCATCGGCAGCGCTTATTCCAACCTGGAGTACGATCTGGAGGCGGGCTCCAGAGGGTCGCGTTACGTTCATACCGAGGCGATTCTCCGCGAGATCACCGGTGCGGACGGAGCCCTGGTAGTGAACAACAATGCCGGCGCCGTGCTCCTGGTTCTCAACACCCTGGCACAGGGGAGAGAAGTGGTTGTCTCCCGGGGAGAGTTGGTGGAGATCGGCGGCTCCTTTCGCATCCCCGACGTCATGACTCGGAGCGGTGCCCGCCTGCGCGAGGTGGGCTGCACCAATCGGACCCACCTCGAGGACTACCGGGCCGCGATTGGCCCGGAGACCGCGCTCCTTCTCAAGGTCCACGCGAGCAATTACCAGATCACCGGTTTCACCGCCGAGGTGGATCTTGTCACCCTGGTCGCTTTGGGAAGAGCCCACAACCTTCCCGTCATGGAGGATCTAGGAAGCGGCTGTTTTGTGGACCTGTCGCGGTTCGGGCTTCGAGGCGAGCCCGTGGTTCAAGATTCGGTTCGCTCCGGAGCGGACGTGATCACCTTCAGCGGCGACAAGCTCCTCGGCGGTCCCCAGGCCGGAATCATCCTGGGCCGCAAAGAGATCATGGAGAGGCTCCGGAGGAGTCCCCTTACCAGGGCGCTCCGGGTGGATAAGTTCACCTTGGCCGCCCTCGAGGCGACGCTCAGGCTCTATCGGGAGGAGGAGACGGCAGTGCGGGGGATCCCCACGCTCAGGATGATCGCTCTCGACGTGGACACCCTGGCGACGCGGGCTCAAATACTCGCCGAGCGAATCCGGGAAGTGGTCGGCAGCGGCGTAGAGGTGGCGGTAGTGGATGGTGCTTCTCAGGTTGGCGGCGGCGCACTGCCGGTGCAGAACCTGCCCAGCAAGCTCGTTGCCCTCGCCTCCCGGAGGCTTTCGGCCGCCCGGCTGGAGGGCATCTTTCGGGGCAATCGGCCGCCCATCATCGGCCGGGTGGAGCAGGAGCGCTTCCTTCTCGATGTCCGGACCCTCCAGCCCGGAGACGACGAGGTGATTGTGGCGGCAGCAGCCCGACTCGTCGCCGTTTAAGAAGGCGGCTCCGGATGCGCTTTGCGCCGCAGACGATCCCTGCCTCCGCGGTGCGTGCCGATGTCGGGTGGTGTGGGGCAGGGAGGTCTGCTCTGCAAAGGCGCATAGTCGCGGCATTGATAGTGGAGAGGGCGGCCGGGCCTTCGGGCAGGGTTGCGAAGGAAAGCTTGGAGGGCTTTCCTGTCGGCGAAGGAAGGTAGATGCTCCGAATGCGCTTTGCGCCGCAGACCGTCCCTGCCCCCCGGCGCCGGCCGACGGGCTTTCTTTTATAACTTTAGGCACTTTAGATCACTCTAGGCACTTTAGCCACTTCAGCTCACGTTAGGCACTTGTTCGGGAGCGCCATGGAACTCTACTCCATCGAATTGACCTCGGCTGATGTCATGGCCCACGAAGAAGTCTTTCGCCGGGAGTTCATCGACCTCCTCGGGTGCCAACATCTCACCGTCCTTCCCCCCTTTCCGGATTACCAACTCCTCAGTCGGAGCCGTGCCCCGAGGCCACTACTCAAGACGGTCAATGAGGTGGTCCTGAGTCGTCGACCGACCTACGATCAGAACGCCGACTGGCTGCTTGTTCCCCTCGCCCTGGGCGGCAAGGTACTCGCGGTGCTCCTTGCCGAGGGTGTAAACCCAGAATGGCGGTTTTCAGAGAGGGTCCCCGTCCTCGAACATCTCGTCCGCCTCTGTCTCGAGGGGCTCCAGTGGGAGAAGAGGGCGACGCGAGACGGGGAGACCATGCTGTGGCAGCGCCAGGCCCTGGTCCAGGAAATGGTGCGGGCCGTGAAAGCGGCCGAGACCGGCGGGAGAATAGTGTCCCGGAGGCTCCTCGGCCAGGGAGACGGGCCTATCCACTTCATCCTCGTCTGTATGGTAACCACGCCTGCCCCGGAACCTTGGACCGGGGCCGGCCCCTTCTGGGCCCAAAGAGGGCCCTTAATGGAGAAATCGCTGCCGCCCGGCGCGTTGGCCGCGCATCTCGGCGGCGGGTGCGTCGCGGTCTTTTGGCCCGCGTCCGACATGAACGAGGTCAGCACCTGGTTGAAAGCTTTGATCCAAAGCATGGGGGGAGCCGGGGCCCCACCCGGCAGTTGGACCCTACACGCAGGCATCTGCGCCTTTCCCGAGGATTTCTACGATGTGGGGCCGGTACTCCCCTGGGAAAAGGGTGGAGGCCATCAGGACAGAGTGGCTGCCGCCGAAGAGGTCATCAGGCGTGGGATGCTGACGGCCAAGGCGGCTCGGGACGCCCTCAAGGTCACCGTGCTCACCTACCAGACCCTCCAGGAACGGGGTCTGGCACCGAAACCGGAGGCTGCGGCAGAACGGGAACTTACCTCTCTCCTTGCGGGGGACGAACCGGGCGCGCTGCTCTTGGTGAAGCTGGACGAGTGGGAACGGTGGCAGCGTCAGCAAGGAGCCCGAGAGGCGGCGCGGCGGGCCAAGGAGGTTCTGAAGACGACTCGGCGGCTCTGCCCTGCCCGCGCTGCTCTGCACTGGGCCGGCCCTGACCGGTTCGTTGTCTTTCTCCCTGGCACCGATGAGGAGGGAGCGGAGGAGCATGGCCATGCCCTCAGGAGCCGCACTCGGTCGGAGCGTGGTACAACGGTGAGCATCGGCCTGAGCCTCTTTCCCTGTGTGGGATTCTCCAAGAGGGATCTCCTCGACAACGCCCGGAAGGCACTGATCCATACGGGCTTCTTCGGCCCCGACACCCAGACCGTCTTCGACGCGGTGAGCCTTAACATCAGCGGTGACCGCCTTTTCGAGGCGGGCCACCTGGAGCAGGCGGTAGAGGAGTTCCATCGGGCCCTCGCTCTCGATTCGGAAAACGTGAACGTGCGGAACAGCCTCGGCGTCTGCTATGCCCAGATGGGGCGCATCGACGAGGCTGCCGCCGAGTTCTCCCGGGTGGCGGCACTCAGGCCCGACGACTTCATGCCTCACTACAATCTCGGCTGCGCCCTCGTGAGCCTCGGACGCGCCCAGGAAGCGGAGCAGGCCTTGAAACGGGCGGCCGACCTTGACCCTAACGCTCCGGCAGTCTGGTTCCAGCTCGCCAGCCTTTGTAGGGAGAAGGATCGGATCGAGGAGGCCGTCTCCCATCTGAGGCGCACCGTGGAGTTGAGACCCCAGTGGCTCCAGCCCTGGCGTCTCCTTGGGACCTGGTTGCTCGAGAAAGGCGAGGACGAGGAGGCGATGGCCGCCTTCAAGAGGGCACTCCAGCTGAACGCCGCCGATGCTGCGGCTCTGAGTGGGTTGGCGGTTGTGTTTGGTCGGAGGGAGATCAACCGGGAGGTGGCCCTTTCCCTGGCCCGGAGGAGCGTCCAGACCGAGCCTGCCAACGCCCTCTATCTCGAGAGGTTGGCCCGGCTTCTCTTTCAGAGCGGCGAGGTGGAAGAGGCCCTCACCCACTGCCAGCGAGCGGCAGAACTCGCACCCGAGGACGGCCGCATCCGGGATCTTCTCGGCGAGATCGGAGGGGCTCAGAGGGCCTCCACCTCGTAGCCGCTGGAGGTCAGGGCATTGAGGATCTCCTCCATATGCCCGACATCGCGGGTCTCCACCTCGAGCTCAACGCGGCTCAGGCCCAGAGGCAGGTGGCGCCCCATGCGATCGTGAAGGATGTGGAGGATGTTGCCGCGACTGGTGGCGACAACCTCAAGGAGCCCGGCGAGCGCACCGGGAACGTCCTCTAATACCACCGAAAACTTGAGAATCCTGCCGCTCCTGAACAGCCCCTGGTTGAGAATCCTGCCGAGCAGGTGACTGTCCACGTTACCGCCGCTCACTACCAGTACGACCACACGGTCCCGAAGCGAGGGGAGCACGCCGCTCACGAGGGCCGCAAGAGGGACAGCGCCCGAGCCTTCGGCGAGTACCTTCTTCCGCTCGAGGAGGTCAAGCACGGCCGTGGCAATCTGCTCTTCTTCCACGGTGACGATGTCATCCACCAACCGCTCCATGACGGCGAAAGGCAGGCGTCCGACCTCCTTCACGCTGATGCCGTCGGCGATGGATTTCCCAGCGCTAACAGGCGTCGGCTTGCCAAGGCGGCGAGCGGCGAGCGCCGAGGCACAGACGGCCGCCTGGACGCCGATCATCTTCGTCTCGGGCCGCAGCGCTTTCACCGCCGTGGCAATGCCGGCGATGAGACCCCCGCCCCCTACCGGTGTCAGTACGGCATCCACCGTGGGGAGCTCGGCGACAATCTCGAGGCCGATGGTCCCCTGGCCGGCGATAACGTCGACATCGTCATAGGGATGCATGAAGGTCCGACCCTCCGCCTCCAGGGTGCGGGCCTGGGCCAGGCTCTCCGTCAGGCTCGTGCCGGCGAGGATCACCCGGCCGCCGTAGCCGCGGGTGGCGAGCTGCTTGCTAATTGAGGCC
>Ga0335070_10002598_pt1 | contig 20931 bp, 16 predicted proteins | sample Lox_Sample_13_FD_206722 | JGI IMG/M metagenome (GOLD analysis project Ga0335070, IMG submission 206722) | Soil microbial communities from Loxahatchee National Wildlife Refuge, Florida, United States - Lox_Sample_1.3 | ecosystem: Environmental > Terrestrial > Soil > Wetlands | place: USA...
GAAGTGGTGACGAATTGTGACCTGGATTTCGGGTGCGCACCGAAGCTCCTCCAATTATTGAAGTTAACACAGTTCATACCGTTCACACCGGCTCAGGTTTCACGAAAAGCTGTACCAGCCGGTCTCCCGGCTGGACGGAGCTATTCATGCGCAGAATGGCGACGACACCAGAACCTGGCGCAACGTGTTCTTCCAAGCGCCGGCCTTCCAAACCGAATGTACGGCCCAATATTTCACCTTGGCTCACCTGCTGTCCTATTTCGACCGTTCTTCGAAACAGGCCGGCCCTCCCGGCAAAGATATCGTCATGGTCCACGATCTTCTGGCGGAGTCCCGCGCTTTTCGGCGGCGCGGTCCCGGTCTTGATAGCACCCCAAAACTCGAGAAACCGCAAAATGATCGCCCGCGTAATGACCTGTCCTTCTGTCGTAATCGTCCCCATGCCGCCGACCTCGGTTTCCACCGCTGCGATTCCGTGGCGGGTGGCTGCATCGCCTAGAACGCCGACCGGCCAGACGTACGGGTGCAGGTACTCCATCCCCAAATGCAGCGCCGCGGCTTTGCTCTTCTCCACGAGTTCGCCTTCGCCCAACGGACATTCGGCATAGGGAATGACGGTCGCCTCTTTGCTCCAACCGTGGAGGGAAAGGAACGCATCGCTACCCAGCACGAACTCCTCGAAAAGAACCGCTGCCAGGCGATGAGTGATTGTGCCCGAAGGATCACCCGGAAACGCCCGGTTCAGATCTCCGAAATCGACCGGATTGCGGCGCGCCCCGGCATGAAAGGCCTGTGGGTTCGCCACCGGAACAACAACGACACAGCCGGTCAGTGTTTGCGGATCGAGTTCGCCGGCAACATCGTGAAGCGCGGCCACGCCTTCGTATTCATCTCCATGGACCCCCGCGATTAGGAGGATGCGCGGGCCGCTCTTCGCTCCAACCAGGGCGTGAAAGGGGATCTCCACACGGATACCACTGGCGTATCCTTCCAATTCCAGCTTCAGGGCGTTTCGGCTGCCGGGTTTCAGTGCCTCCGGATTCCAATGCTTTGGCATCTCTTCTATTCCTGCGCGATCGAACGCAGCTCCCGCGGAGAATTGGAAAGAACCTCGAACCCATCCTCTGTCACCAGGACATTCTCCTCGACATGAAATGTGCCGTAGGTTGTGGCCACACCCGGCTCGAGCGTGATCACCATTCCAGGTTCGAGAGCCGTGTGGTCCTGTTCGGAAATGTGCGGCGGCTCAGTCATGCTCAGACCCACGCCGTGGCCCACTCGACTAGCCAGCGCCGCAACAGAAGAGGTGATCGGGAAATCGAGCTCCGACAGACGCCGGTAGCAGAATTTGGCGAGAGCCGACGCCGCCACGCCGGGCCTCACCATACGCACGGCTTCGGTGGTGATCTGATGGATCGTCTCCTGCGCGTGCTGCTGCTCTGACGAAGGTTCGCCGACGACTCCGGCGCGTGAGAAATCCGACCAGTACCCGGACACCGTGCATCCCGCATCCAGCCAGACGAAATCGCCCTTGCGCAGTGGCCGGCTCTCGGGTGGCTTCGTCACCAGATCGTAGTTTCCTTCGCCGGATGTAATCGCCAGAAACACGTCTCCCATGCTCTCGGATTGCAGGTGATTGTAGGCCGTGCCAAAGACTTCGCGTTCCTGCATTCCCGCTTTCGCCCTTGAGAAGCAGAGCCCGTATGCCCCGGAGGTAATCTCACATGCCCTGCGGATGCACGCGACTTCGCGTGCTGACTTGACCATGCGCAACCGCCACAGGAAGACGCTCGCGTCCACTAACCTCGTGTCGCCCAACGCGTCTTGGAATCGTCGGAACTCCAGCCAGGAAATGTCCATGGCTTGCTCAAAGCCGAGTTCCATGCCGATCGTCTTGCCGAAAAGGTCACGCTCGCGCATGGCATCGCGGATCAACTCCGCCGGCACCCTGGACAACTCGGTGTACTCGCGAATATCCCCAATCCAGGAAAAGCGAACCGCTTCGGCGCGATGACCGCTGTGACTGAAGAATACCGGGTCACTGGCCAACGGCAGCAGCACAAAAAACGGACGGGCGACGCTCCTCGCAGGCGAAGGATAGCCCGAAAAATAGGCAAGGTTGTTGCCTGTTCCTAGCAGGACGGCCTGCATTCCTGCATCGCGCATGAAACGCCGCAAACGCTCCAGGCGCTGCGGATATTCTTCTTTCGGAATTCCGGGAAGATCTTTCAAGGCGCCGGGCTCCCGGTCAGCCAGGCGAGCGCCTGATCCAAAAAATGCTCGGCGTAGCGCCACTCTTGAAATCCGGCGCCCCAATGCGGAGCGATATCGGATGTAAAAGCCATGGCGCGCCCTTCGCCGAAGTGCCAGACTGCCAACAGGGGATCGCCGGTTTCCCGGAAACGGGCCAGTTCCTCCGCCCCGGGTTTTACTTCGACGCGGTTGTACCCGTTGAAGATCGGACCTGCCGACCAGTCGATTCCCCGCACAATCGGATGATCGGGCTGCAGAATCTCGGCTGTCACGCCCTCCGGCGTCTCCATGCGATCGTCGTTGACTTCGAGGCAATTGACCGGAAGAGCTTCCTCAACCGGCGTCCGATGGTAGTTGCCGGCATTCTGCTTGCCAGTGAAGGTAGCATAGCCACCAATCATGACCAGCGCACCACCGTTCTTCACAAATTCGCGAACCAGCTTGAGGCGGTTCGGCCCCATCGGCGCGCGCATAGAGCGCTCCACAGGATAGAGCACCAGCGAATCACTTTCGACGTCGCTCAGGAAAATCACGTCGTAACGATGAATCGCTTCCCGTGTTTCGGGAAACTTTGCCAGCGCGTCCCAGCCCGTGAGATAGTCCACTTGATAGCGTGGATTGGCTCGCCACCAATGGAGAATCTTCTCGGCCCAGTTTTCGACGGCGACGCCGCGGAAATCATAGGTCAGACTGCTGAAAGCACTCACCGTCCCGGCGGTGAGCCAGGAATCGCCGACATATAAGATGCTGATGCGGTCGCGGTCGCTCACAGCAGATCGAAGATGAACGGGAAAACGCCTTCGGTATAACCGCCGGCCGCCATTTCGCCGCCATCCACCACAAGGGCGGAACCGGTGACGAAGCGGCTGGCGTCACTCGCCAGGTAGATCACAGTCCCAACGATCTCCGGTGGTTCACCACCCCGGCCAAGCGGGATCTTGGCGTAGATCGGTTTCATGTACTCCTCGGAATCCAGCAGCGCCTGATTGAGAGGTGTGCGGAAGAAACCTGGAGCGATAGCATTGACCCGAACCTTGTATTTGGCCCACTCGATGGCCATGGTCCGGGTCATCTGCAAAACTGCCCCTTTACTCGATGTGTAGCTGATAGCGGTGGGATGACCGATGAACGAGAGTACCGAGGCGATATTGATGATCGACCCGCCGCCTTGCTGGATCATGCGGCGCGCCGCGGCGCGGCCGCACAGAAAAGGGCCCCGCGCGTTTACCGCCATCACTTGCTCAAAACCGGCCAGGGTTTCCTCTTCCGCCTTGGCGCCCCCGCCGATGGCCGCGTTCGCCACCATGATGTCGATGCGTCCAAAATGTTTGCAAGTCTCGTCAACGAGACCTTCCACGCCAGCCTCGCTCGACACATCCACTTTCCGAAATTCCGCACCCGGTGGGAACGATTTGGGCTCGTGCACGTCGGCGCCAAAAACCCGAACCCCGGCTTCCGTCAGCCCATGCACGATGGCGTTGCCCAAACCTCCCGCTGCTCCCGTGACCACCGCGACCCGTCCCGTGAGGTCAAATAAAGTGCTTGCAGGCAAGATTCTCTCCCTCTTTTGGCCCGGCTGGCGCACTCCCGCGCCGCCGGCTATTGTTTCAGTAATCGCCGCAGTTTGCTGATTCCGTTTTTCCGGTCCACCTTGATTCTCTTAGCAGGAAGATGGCGCGCCAGCTCGGCAGTTTCGCGGAAACCGGATCCGCTGACCATGGCCACCACTTTTTCTCCATCGGCAATCGAGCCCTGCCTGTGAAGCTTTTCGACGCCAACCAAAGCCACCGCGGCTGAGACCTCAGCGTAGATTCCTTCGCGTGCGCCCAACGCCAACTGTGCGTTCCACGCTTCCTTGTCACTTGCGAACAGGAACTGCCCCTTCGACTCCCTGACCGCCCGAATCGCTTCGACGCCGTCCGGCGGCCAGCTCATCGCGATTTTCACCTGTGCGGTTTCGGGCACCTCAAAGTCCGCCAGATTGCGCAAGTCTTCATCGTTTTCAACACCGCGCGTCAGCCCGAGTTGCAACAGCCCGTATCCTTTCGGTAGCACTCCGACAAAGCGTGGAATTTTCCCGATCAATTTCCATTTATGAAGGTCGCAGAATCCGCGCCAAATGCCGGCCAAGGTGCCGCCGCCGCCGACCGGGACCACCACCCAATCCGGCGCTTCACCAAGATCCTCAAAGATCTCAAAGCTGATGGTCTTCGGGCCTTCTGACTCGTATGGGTTCGCCTTCCGATAAGTCGATGTCTCGTAGATCCCGAGAAACTGGCAGGCTTCGTGAACCCAATCCAGCGCGTCCGCAGAGTCGCCGGCAAACTCAAGCACCACGGAGTTATAGACCATCAGAGGGAGAAGCCGGTTGTCGGAAGCCCCCTGGGGCACCAGCGCGATGTTGCGCATACCGGCGCGCGCCGCATACGCCGCTGAGGAAAGTGCGGCGCTGCCATCGGAGTACAGCATGCAAGTGTCAAACCCGAATTCGCGCGCCTTAGTGATACCGATGGAAAGAGCACGGTCCTTGTGCGACCCGGTGGGATTGACCGTCTCGTTCTTGAGGAAAAGTTCGAAGCCGGTCTGATTTGCCGCCCGCAATAGCGGTGTCCCGCCTTCATTCAGGCTGATGATCGGAGCGCCGGGTTCAACCGGCAATCGCTGGCGATACCGCCACATGGAGCGGCAGCTTCCAGCCCAATCCGGCAACTCCTCCGGATAGCTGAAACCCAGCGCCCCCCCACAGGATGGGCAATCGGCGCGATACGTCTTCCCCGAGATCTCGTGACTACAGACCCCGCACCGGACGTGGAATGGCGTTTTGATGCTCGTCGGGGAAGAGATTCTAGTAAGGCCTTTCAATGGAAGCATGCAAATCTCGGGTGACCATCCGCATAGCAGTACTTATCATACCTCTATGCTTGCGTCAAGAAAGCTGGAAAAGAAAGGCACTATGATTGTTATTGTTGACTAGAATCGTCCGGTATGATAGGTAAGATTACGGTCTTGCCCATGTGGAAGAGCGCGACCGGCTGGCTTGGTCTGGCCGCTTTGATGGGAACCAGCGCTGCCGCCGGCCCGACGGAGTTTTTCGAAATCCGGGTGCGTCCCGTTCTGGCGAACAACTGCTATAGCTGCCACGCCAACTCCGAATCAGGTGGCCTGCGCCTGGATTCTCGTGAGCGTTTTGAAAGGTGGCAAGTGGCGCGATTTCCGATTGACCGACCTTGCGGGCCGCGTGGTGAAAGACATCCTGGCTTGAGCTGCCATTCATGACCGAGACCGAACTTTGGCCGGCATTGCGCAATTACTGGCTGCCTGTGGCGCTGTGCCGCGATGTTTCCGAAAAACCAAAAGCCGTGCGGTTACTGGACGAACGTCTAGTGGTGGCGCGACTGGGCGGAAGGACCGTCTGCTTTCGGGACCTCTGCATCCACCGCGGCACGCGGCTGTCGCTCGGATGGGTGGAAGGCGACCGCCTGATTTGCGCCTATCACGGTTGGAATTACAACTGCGAGGGCGTGTGCGTCCGCATTCCAGCGCTGGCCGCCGAGCGTTCGATTCCGGAGAAGGCGCGCGTGCCGGCGTATCAGTGCGCTGAGCGTTACGGCTTGGTTTGGGTTTGCATGGGAGAACCGCGGACATCGATTCCAGAGTGTCCGGAATTTGATGATCCGGCGTATCACCACTATCTGGTCGGGCCGTTCACGTGGAAGTGCGGCGCCGCTCGCTCGATCGAAAACTTTGTCGACCAGGCGCATTTTCCCTGGGTACACGAAGGCATTCTGGGCGACAGGCGGAACCCGGAGACAATTCCCGTTGACGTTCAGCGCTGCCCCGAAGAACTGCGCTACAGCTTCACCGACCGGCCCAACCCCATGCATCCGGTGCCGCACACACGCGTGTATCGCATATACCGGCCATTCACCATTCACCAGCGGAAACTGCGGCAAGACGGAGAGGCCGAGGTTTCATTCTTCACCGTCACTCCGCACTCCGCCGCCCAGAGCACCAACTATCTTTACGTCTTCCGCAACTTCCCGCTCGAGGCGCATGAAGAGTCCGGTCGCTACAATCTTGACGTGAAGATCATGCTGCAGGATCAGGTAATCCTGGAAAACCAGCGCCCGGAAGAACTGCCTTTGGACCTTTCCGCGGAATTGCACCTCAAGGGGCCGGACGCCGTCGCCGTGGAGTACCGGCGCATGATGGCCGAGCTGGGCGTGAACTAATCTCGAGCACTCTCGGTCACGGCTACCGGGCTCGGCTGCTTTTCCGCCGGTGCCTCCTGCGAGAGCAGCACCACCGCCGTGAGTGCACAGGCCACCCCGATCCCTTGCAGTAACGTGATCGATTCGTGCAACACCAAAGGAGCGAGCAACACCACGGGCAACGGATAAAGCGCGCAGAAAGGCGAGACGATGGACGCCTTGCCGCCGCATTTCATCGCCTCGAACAATCCCCATGCACCGAGGTTGCTGAACAGCCCGCTGAGCAGACCATAGACGATGGCGCGCGTGGGATAGGAAGACAACGGTTTGTCCGGATAGACGAACGGCTGGAACAGCAGGAAGCCGACGATGAGCAGGATCATGGTCGACTCAGCCGAAATATAGTTGGTTGCCAGCTTCTGGAAAACGCCGAGAACCCCCCACGATACGAGCACGACGACGGCGTAAAAAACCCAGGATAAGTGCATCCGATTCTTCCTCAGAATGAAAAGATCACAAACGCCGCGGCCGCGAATCCCAGGCCGAGAACTTGTGCCTTTGTCAGCCGTTCGCGCAAAACGATCACCGCCAGAACGACGGTGACCAGGGGATAGAGCGACGTCAGCACGGTGACGACGGCTGCATTCGAGCTATAGCGAAAGGCGGCAAACAACGCTAATTGCCCCACAGCGGAGAGAATGCCTACGGTCAGACCAAATGCGATGCCTTTGGGGCTCTTTTCAATCCGAAACCGTTGCATCACGAGGAAGCCCAGGCCCACCGGAATGCTGCCCCAGTTGAAAAGATATTGCATGGTGGTGGCGGGGATCTGTTCGGAGCCGAGTTTCGATACGAAAGTCCACGGAACCCAGCAAGCCACGCAGAAAACACAACACCAAAACCACCGAGCCTTAAATGCTTGCGGGAGTGCCAATGCTGTTCCTCCTTGGATAGAGTCTCACAGAATTCAGGTGCCGCTGAAGAACCGCCGGGGATTTTCGACAAGGAACGTCCGCACTTCGGCTGCGCTGAATCCCGCTTTGAGCAGTTCAGGAACTGCTTCCGTGATCATGTAGGCATAAGTGCGCCGCGCGGTTTCAGGATGTTTCTCTGAAGCTTCGAAGACCTGTTTGCCGTTCTTCCATTCCCAGCTGCAGTCTACAGACGTCAGCACGCGGTTGGCGTGGCCTTTGTCGCAGAGGTAGCGGATCAGGTAGACCAAGTCGTTCCACGGCGTGTCGAATTCAAATCCGAAGTTGTTGAAAAGGAGATAGCCGCCTTCACGTGCGATCGCCAGCAGGTACGCGGCTTCCTGTTCGCGAGAGCGCCCCCTCCAGCCAAACTCCGCCTCCACATGGGAGAAGAAGCACTTGTTGGGATCCGCCCCGGCGCTCACCAGCAAATCAAACTGTTCGCGCGGCTCAAAAATAGCGTGGGTACCGATGGGTGTGCCCAGCTTCTTTTGCACTCTGGCGGCGGCGCGGAATGCGGACTTTTCCCATTCCGTTAAAGGCGTCTTGGCTCCCGCAACCTTGATAATTCCAGCCCGGGCTTTCGTGCCCTCGATACCGACAGTGACCTCGCGCAGAATCCGCCGGTACATGCGCTCCTCGTCCATTTCCTGAAGCCACTTTGGCGTCCGGCTATAGAGGTATGAGCCGGTGGAGGCGATGATGCGCAGCGGAACCTGCTTCGCGATTTCCAGGTAGAGGGCGATATCGCGCGTGGGGGAAAGATCCACCAGGGTATCGACTCCGACACGTGCGGCGTCCTTGAGCAGTTTGACGGCGATATCGATGGATGCGGCGCGCTGATCGGACGGCACCTCTCCGTAAAGCACATGCTCATGGATCAGCGTAGTGCCGAGACTGTCGCAGGGGACCGCTCCCGTCAAGGTCGACACCGTTGGGCTGGCGTGCCGTTTCGCGCCATAGAGCGCGCCGGCCGCGTAGCCGAGTGCCAGCAATCCTCTTCGCGTCACAGCGCCGCTAAGGGATGTCGGTATCGCCAATCGGGTAAGCCATCGTGGCGTAGAGGGAGGTGATCACGGGAACTCCCTTGGCATAAGCACGCCGCACCTGCTCCACGACGACGGGAATGTCACTCTCGATGATCGGTCCCGAGATCTTGTTTTTGGGAATGATCGGCAGGTTGAACATATCCACTGAGCGCACGCGTTCGGCCGGCACCGTCAGCTCGTGGACTTTCTGCTCACCGGCAAAATTAAAGGTGATCTTTACCTTGGCGTCGCGCCTTTCATCGGGATTCAGAATCGAAATCCACTCCCATTCTTCGAGCGGATTCGCCGAACTGAGCGTGAGCCCGTCGGCATAGACCCAGCGGGTTTCCTTCTTACCCAGGGGCCCGGGATACGCGACAAAGGAAGCCATGGCATGGGTGATCGGATTCCAGGGTTCGTATTCGGCACGAGTCGGCTGTACCACAATCGGCGTCCCGCAGCGAACGCGCACCGCGTATAGCTTTTTGGGTGGCACCACGTCGGGGATGTCATGCACCACGATGCGCCCAGGTGAGCGCGCGGGAAGCGTTTGCTGAAAGTCCCGTGGCGGGATGTCTTCGAAATAGAAGCGAGCCGTAGCCGTGGTTTCACGCGGCGCCAAGTTGAAAATCACCATCCATTCGCGGGCCGGGGACCATACACCCTCCCGCGCTTCCTTCGGGTTGATGCCGTCGGGCTGGATGATGCCGTCGGCGTAATACCATTCGGTCATAGGAGCGGGGCTCTGTGCCAGACAAGCCACCGCCCCTATGCTCAACAGGAATGCCGCTACGCCTTTGCAAATCATGTTCGCGATCAGAACACGAGCTTCAGCGCGAACTGCACATCGCGCGGATCGGTGCGCGTACTGGTGATTTGGCTGAAGCGTCCTCCATCGACGAATCTTTTTGGATTCGCAAAGTTCGGATGATTCGGCAAATTGAAGAACTCCCCGCGGAACTCCAGACGTTTCGTTTCGGTGATGCGGAACTCCTTGAACAGTGACATATCCAGACCAACCAGACCTGGACCCTGGAGGACGTTCCTGCCTGCATTCCCGAACTGACCCAGGCTGGCGAGACCAAAGGCGGCCGGATTGAACCAGCAACTGACAGACTGGTGACCGTCGCAGCCTGCTTGCGCCTGCACATCTTTGCCGTAGCTGAAATCCGTTGGATTGTTCAAGACCTGAGCCCGTCCTGTGCCATAGAAACTGGGTGCACTTGACGGGTCGAAGTTGCTTCCCGGGGTGAACCAGAAGCCGGTCTGCTGGGTGAGGATTCCCCCCAACCGCCAGCCCCCGAGAATCTCGTTGGTGACTCCGTACCAGCTCCCACCGAATTGCTTGCCCCTTCCGAACGGCAATTCATACAGGGCATTGGTAACCCAGCGGCGGCGCACGTCGAACGAGGAGTTCCCACGCTCCGCATTCAGGTTCCGCCCGTCTCGGAAACAGTCACCGCCTCCACCGTCATTCCCCAGGACGACGCAGAGAGGCGCCGTATCGATGGAGTGTCCCCAAGTAAACGAGGACAGAAACGATAGTCCATTCGAAAAACGTTTTTCGAGCTTGGTCTGGAGCGAATCGTAATAAGATTTGGCGCCGTAGTTAACGTAGGGGAGTCCCCCATAGTTCAGATATGGCCGCCGCGTTTGCGGGTCGCTGTTGGGATCCGCCGAGGGGGTTGGCTGATTGATGTCCGTTCCACTGATGAGGTGATTGCCACGCGACGCCGCATAGGCCACTTCGAGGACTGTATTCCAACCTATATCGCGCTGTATCGCCAGGTTCCATGAGAATGTGCGAGGGAACAGCGGATGTTCATCGTAAAGGAGCGGCGATGGAGGTCCCAGGACCTGGCTGAGGTAACCTGCCGGGAATCCCGTGGAGATGCTGGTGACGGAGTTTACGGCTTTCCCCGTGACGGGATCAACCGGCCCGGTGTTGGGCGAAGACTCGTAGATCGCAGTTGCCCATGGGGGGTTCAGCGGGAAGCTGGCGGTTCCTGCCGGATACGGGTTGCCGTAAAACAGGCCGCCGCCCGCGCGCAATACGGTGCGACCCGTGAGTTGATAGGCAATTCCCACGCGCGGTCCAAAATTCGGGTAGGAGTTTCTGTAGAGCGTGTGGCTGTCGCGGAACTCCACGGGAAGCTGCGGCGGAAGCTGTGGCGGCTTGTTCTCGCGCGACTTCGTCATCACCAGCTTGCCGTTACTGAGATCGAAGCTGGTCACACGATCGTGGCCCTCGCCCAGCGTGCTGCCGAACTCCCAGCGCAGCCCCAGGTTCACGGTCAGCTTTGGCGTCACCTTCCAATCGTCCTGAACGAAGAACGCGCCCGTCTGGCGAATGTTGTCCGCCCAGATACTGCTGCCCATGGAGGTGCCGCTGGGAATGCCAAACAAGAACTGCGCCCAGCCCGAGCCGTTCGCCGCCGCGCCGGTGACGTTGCTGGCAGTTAGACTGGCGGTCAGGATTCCATTGAAGTCATATTCACCCACCCCGGAACCTTGCGGCTGGTATTGAATCCAGCCGTATTTGTTGTAGGCGCCGCCAAACTTGAAGGTGTGGGTACCGCGGATCTTGCTCAGCGTATCCACGATCTGCGTGCTACGCCCCTTGTAGATGGACGGACTCCAGGCTGAAGCGCCAAATCCATCGACATCCGAAAAAGTGAGCGTCGGCAATCCACCAAGAACTCCGGGTATGAAGTTGACACCGTTGTAGCCGATCGTGCTCGGATTAAACCCTGTGCCCGCGAGCTGGTTCGATGCCGAATTACGCGTGTATCCGGCACGGAACTCATTGACCGTCGTCGGCGAGAAGACGTGTGTCTCACCGAAGGCGGCGCCGAGCTGGAGTGTAGTCTGCAGCGTGCCCCCGCTCGCCGGTCCAGGAATCTGCCGGATGCCGCTTAGTGGACTGTTGGTCTGGGCATAACGGTACGAAAAATGATCGTTGTTCCCCCACTGTTGATCGATCTTGATGTCCCAGCGGTTGTAGTCGTACGCCAGGTTGGGGCTCCAGCGGTATTCGTTCGGCCCGCTGTTTGGATTGGGGAGCAAACCAATCGTGCCCTTGGCGGCGGGATTAATACTGGCTGGATTCATCACGTTCCGCTGCCCGTTGTAGGAAATGGGATCGCGAACAAAGGCCGTGCTTCCGTCCTTGCAGGTCGCCTGGCGGGTGGTGGTGGGATCGAAGAGCTGGCCCGTGTCGTAGGACGTGCCCGTGCAAGGGTCAGTATAAGTTTGGCCTGTCAGCAGCTCACGAAAATCTCCCTGGCGATACGCGGCATCCGGCAGAAAAACATTTTGCGTGACGCCCTTGCGCGAGCGAAAACCTTCGTAGTCGCCGAAGAAAAACAGGCGATTGCGGCCATTGAACAAGTGCGGAATGACGACCGGGCCTCCGATGCTGCCGCCAAACTGGTTCTGTTTATACGTCCCTTTAGAGGGCGCAAAGAAATTGCGGGCATCCAGTTTGTCATTGCGGAGGAACTCGTAAAGCGTACCGTGAACGCTGTTTGTACCCGTCTTGGTGACCACGTTGACTACGCCGCCGGCAGACTGCCCGAACTCTGCTGAGAAGTTGTTCGTCTGTACCTTGAACTCCTGAATCGCATCCGGGGAGGGCGACAGGCTCCACGCTTTCCCAGATTGCAAATTCCCCTGGTAGTTGTTGTTGTCGATTCCATCCAGTGCATAGAATTGCGATTGGGCCGCCTGACCGCTAATCGCCGGCCGGCCGTCCGGACCAGTCACCGCGCCTGGCGCCAGCCCGATCAACTGGTAGATGTCGCGGCCGTTGAGAGGAAGATTGACGACCTTCTGCGATTCAATCACCTGACCGAGCGAGGAGTCCGCCGTTTGCAGCGGCGGCGCGGTGTCGGTTACTTCGATCACGCGCGATTCAGTGCCTACGGGCAGAGTGAATTTGACATCGAGCCTCTGTTGCACCTGCAACTCGAGATTCTTTTTCACCTCCGTCTGGAATCCGGCGGCCTCCACTGTGACTTCGTAGATGCCGACCATCAACGGCGTGAAGACGAACTCGCCTGAGGCGCCTGTGGTCGCGGCACGCGACTCGCTGGTACCCGAGTTCTTCAGAGTGACCTTGGCATTAGGTATCGATGCGCCGCTGGTATCCTCCACGAACCCGCCGATCGTCCCCTTATCTTGTTGCGCGAACAAGACCGGAATGCACCAGGCGCTCAATAGCATACCCACCGAGACAACTCTCTTCACCGTCATTGAAGACCTCCTCACTGAAGCGATCGCAAATAGCATGAACCTGCTACTTAAGCACGGGTGGGTTATAGTTATCATACCTGTGGGATATGTGTCAAGACCAAATGTTCTAATCACCAAGCCTCTGATGCTTAGCCTGGGGTTGCCTCAAGATCGATGGCGCAATTCGCGAGACGGTATGATAGGTATGCACTGAAGTCGATTCGCAGTAAAATGGACACCGATACGCTGTGTTGAGAAACCGATTCAGGGTCGTCAAGATCCTGCTTGTGCTCGTTCTCAATATCGCCGCCGTTGCTGCCGCGAGCGGATCCTTCGATTACCAAGCCGTCGAAGCCGGAATTGCCTCTCGCGACTTTGCCGGCGCGCGGAACAAACTGGAGGCACGTTTACGAATCGCCCCCGCCGACGCGCGCGCGCACCTTTTACTAGGGATTGTTCTCGCCGAGATGGCCGACCCTAAGGGCGCCGAACAGCATCTTCGCGAAGCTGCCCGGCTCAATCCGGCGGATGCGGCTGCGCTCGTTAACCTGGGCAAGCTACTCGCTGCACGCGGAGAGCGTGCCGCTGCCGCTAAGGAACTCCAAGCGGCGCTGGATCGCGATTCACGGAGCGTCGCTGCGCAACTGAACCTGGGGTTGATCCAGATAGCCGAGAAGCAATTCATCCAAGCCGAGAGCCACCTGCAAAAGGCTTCTGCGCTGGCGCCGGCCGACATCTCGATTCGGACGGCCCTATTGCAAGCCCAACTCGCGGCCAAGCGATTTACCGCCGCGAAGGACACAGCCTCGAGGATCCTCGCTATGGCGCCTTCGCAGACGGAGGCGGTGCAGATGATCGGTGGCATGGAAGCACAAGCGGGTGACTACACCGAGGCGATCCGCACCCTCGAAAAGGCGAGTTCTTTGGCTCCCGATTCTTATGAGGTTCGCTACAATCTCGGCTTGGCCTATCAGCGCTCGGGCAATGCCAGGCAGGCTCTGGGAGTGCTCGAACCACTTGCAAAGAGCAACTCTTCAGCGGAGCTCGCCAATCTGTTGGGCTCGGTCTATGAGGGCAACGGCGAATATCTCGACGCGGTCAAAGCCTTCCAAAGAGCCGCGGAATCCGAACCGGCTAACGAAGACTACCGTTTCGATTACATATGGGAACTACTCGAGCACCGCAGCTTCGAACCGGCCCGACTTGTCGCGGAACCCGCCGTCCACGATTTTCCGTCGTCCATGCGAATGAAGCTCGCGCTGGGTGTTGCTTGGTTCGGGCTGCAGCGATTTCGCGAGGCACAGGAACTGTTCGTCGCGACCGCCAAACAGTTTCCCGATTCCGATCTGCCCCTGTACTATGTGACGCTCGCTCCTGATACCAGCGAAGTTGCCATCCCCGAAACCAAAGCGCTCCTCACGGCGCAGCACGGCCGGTTTCCACGGCGATTTCTGCCGTTGTATTTGTTGGGTCATGTGGAGCTGCGGGACGGCAATGCAAAGCTCGCAGCAGAATTCCTTCAGGAAAGCATTCGGTTGCAGAAAGATCATGCGCCGGCGCGTTACGAGTTGGGGCGCGCTTATGCCGAACTCCGCCAATTTCGCGAAGCCATCGCGCAATACGAAGCCTCCGTTCGCCTTCAGCCCGACTTCGCTGAGGCATGGTACCGGCTGTACTTAGCCGCTCACAGCAGCGGAGATACCGATCGCGCGCGGCGTGCTGAGGTGATGTTCCGAAAACGGCAGCAGGAGACCGAAAAGCAGGATGCGATCCACAGCTTCGTGTACAGCATGCGCCAATAAGAAAGAAAATGACCAAACTCCACGCGACTCTGTTGCTCCTGCCGTTCCTGTTGACTCTCCTGCTCACGGGCCAGACCAACGACGGTGCAGCCGAGTGGACCATTTACATCGCCAATGACGCGTGCTCCGACTACACCTGGGGATTCAATGAGGAACAGACGCGCCGCGCCTATGCCGACGTCGTACGCGCGCATCTCGACGAAATGCGGCGCACGGATCACGAGAAACCCGAAAATCAGGACCGTTACAATCTCTCGATCACGCAAGAAGCGCATGCGTTCGTCGAATACTACCCCGAGCGCAAGCAGGAGCTCATCCGCAGGATCAAGGAAGGCCGCATCTCCGTCGGTCCGGTTTACAACAACGCCCTGTGGGGATTCCAAAGCACCGAAAGTGTGATCCGCACTTTCTACCCGGCGCGCCGTCTGGAACGCGATTGGGGAATTCCGCTCAGCATCGCCCAGCATATCGAGCAGCCCGGCTTGCCGTGGGGCGCGGCCTCTATTCTAGCCGCGAGCGGATTCCACTGGCTCTCGGTGCCTTACCTCGATTACGATTCCACCTTCGCGCAACTGAACAATCCCGCGCTATTCATCTGGGAAGGTCCGGACGGAGCAACCGTGAAGGTTGTCATGGATAATTTCGCCTCACACAAAGCCAATTATGTCCAGGGCGCCTATATCCTCAAGGACCCGAAGCGAATTTCGGAAGAGTGGGTGCCGCACTACATGCAACTGAAGGACTACCCGGTTCGTGCAGTCCTGGCCAGCGGTACTCATGGCGATAACAATCCGACCAATGGAGACCGCGCCGCCGGATTCGCCGAGGCCATCATCCAATTCAACAGCCAGTCCGGACCGCACGCGAGACTGGTGAATGGCACCCTGCCGATGTTCTTCGATGCGATTGACAAGGCCCGGCCCACACTCTCGACTTTGCGCGGCGACTTCGGCCACTCCTGGGATCTCTGGCCCGTCACGCTAGCCAAATATGCCGCCGGCGCGCGTATCGGCGAGCACGCCTTTCTCGCCGTGGAGACTTTATTCACGCGTGCTTTCTCCGATGCCCCAAGCATGATTGCGGCAACACGCGAGGAGCGCGAGAAAGCCGAGTGGAACTGGATCATGCTCGCGGACCATGCTTGGAATGGCACCGATGCAGCCAATAAGAACGTGAATGCGGAGTTACGCCGAAAATGGAGTGAAGAGTTAGATCGCCTGGCCCAGGACCTGAATCAGAAGGCCTGGAGAGCTGCCGGCCTTACTTCCGACGGTGCCTCTCTCACGATCTTCAACAGTCTCTCTTGTCCGCGCGCCGATCTGGTGCGCATGGAGGCTTCCGAAGGTGTCGCCGGTGTCGCGCTAGGCCCAAAACAGATTCCCGCTCAGATCGTCGATGAGGACGGCAAGCGCGTCCTTTATTTCATCTCGCCGAAGATTGATGGATTCACGTTCGCGGCCTTTCGGACACAATCGACGCCCGTCATACCCAACCGGCCCTCCTCGCTGCGCGCGACCGCCACAGAGATGGAAAGCCCGCACTATCGCCTGCGCGTCGATGCCGAGACCGGCGGGATTGGCAGTCTCATCGACAAATCGACGGGCAAGGAACTATTGGTCAACGGCTCAGGATATACCATCGGGCAGACGGTCTTCTTCGACGGCAAGGAGCATAAGCTCTCGAACGTCAGATCGGTGGTCGAGGCCGCCGGCCCGGTGCTGGCGAGGCTGAAGGTCACCGGTTCGACTGAGGGTATGGAAGTGGCGACTCACGTCACGGTATACGCCGAGCTCGATCGGGTTGATCTCGACATCCGCATTCAAAAGCCCATTACTACTCAGGAGCAGCGAGTCACGCAGGTATTCCCGGTTTCCGTTCCGGGTGCAGTAGAGCGCTTGGACACTATGGGTGCGGTGGAACGCCCGAAATTGCAGCCCGACGGAGATCTGCTGCCCGGCGCCGACGCGCGGCGCTTTGCGGTGCAAGGGTTTGTGGATACATCTGTTCCAGGCGGAGCCGGAGTAACCGTGGCGCCGCTGGAATCGTTTGCGCTGCGTCGCGACTTGGGTAGCGGCATCATTTTCGAAGCTCTAGGGAACGACCAGAACTACAAGGAGTCTACGCGCGATCAGCACGGTGTAACCGATTTTCGGTTTCGCTACTCGCTCCGCGCGCATGCCGGCGCTTACAACAACGCCGAAATCGTGGCATGGAGCCGGGCCGTCTCGACCCCGCTGCTCGCCGCCGTCGGCAAGGTCGAGAGCGACTCGAAGCCTGCGGTAATTCTCGACCCGCATCGTGCCATTGCTCTGGCGTTTAAACCAGCCGAAGAGCGAGGTCACCTGTTGCGTATCTGGGAGACCGCCGGCCGTTCCGGCCCCACGGAAATTCGCCTGCCCGGTTATCGCGAAGCCATCTTGGCCGATTTATTAGAGCGCGACCTGAAAACCCTGCCCATCCGCGATGGCCACATCATGCTGGATCTCAGGGCCAATGGCTTTGCAGCGGTTCGGCTCATACCGTGACTTCCTAGCGGAATGCGATCCGGCAGCGATATTCTTCGCGGCCCGGGATCCCGAGATTCATGTGATAAAGGCGGCCGCCTGAGTATACTTTGTCTGGTTGATATCCGGGGGGAGCCAGCGGCAAAGAATCCGGCAGGCCCGCCGTGGTGATAAAGATGTCCGTCCAATCCGGGCCGCCGAAGGTCAGTGACGAGGTCTGTTTGGCCGGTGTCTCGATTTTCCGCTCCACTTTTCCGTCTGGGTCCATACGCACCAAAGTTGCGCCAAACCACAATGCGCACCAGATGAATCCCTCGGCATCCACCGTCAGCCCGTCCGGCAAACCCTCGTCGGGAGTAAATCTTTTGAACACGCGCCGATTCGCCAAGGTTCCGTCGTTCTCCCGGTAGTCATACGCGTAAACAAGGCGCGCCACGGAATCGGAAAAGTAAAGCGTCTTCCGGTCCGGGGAAAATCCCAATCCGTTCGCAAGGTGGATCCCTTCATCCACGACGTGCGCTGTTCCATCGGTATCCACACGGATCAGATAGCCGAGCGGATAATCTTCGCGCGACGGGTCATAGAACCACGAACCGGCAAAAAGGCGCCCCTGCGGATCGGCGATGCAATCATTCATTTGGCATTTTGTGCCGTCGGCTTCCGCAATCGACAGGCGGGGTTTGCCATCGCCATCCCATTGCCAGATTCCCTGCGCATTGACCACCACGAATCCGCCGGGTTCCTGGAAAGCGTATCCGGCGACTTCGAATCCCGACTGGATGAGCTCGTGCTCGCGTGTGCTCCAGTTCAACCGGTAAAAGCGCTTGCCGGTGATATCGGTCCAATAGAGAGTGTTGGTGCGGCGGTCCCACAGCGGACCCTCGCCGCAAAGATCGGCATAATCGGCAAGCACGCTCAGTTCAGGCATTCCGTATCCTCCGTGATAACGATTTCAGTTTCGTGCGCGGCCTGTCCCGCGCGCAGTAACCAGGATTCGCGTCCGCGCCTCTTCATGAACCAGAGCAAAAGTAAACCGGCGACCGTCCAGCCGATCACCAGCATCGGCGCGTACCGCAGCGGCGCCGGGGGAAGCGGAACTACGGATTGCACGCCGACCCAGATCAGCGCCAGTGTTGAAGCTAACGGGCACACAAAATGCAGAAATATTCGGAACTCGGTCCTTCTTTCGCCGCGATAGAAACGGAACACGCCGTAATTGCTCAACCCATACACCAGCACCAGCCCCAGTGTAATCGCGACGCCCAAAAAGTAATATTCCTGGTCCGGACCGATCCAGAAGCCTAGGCCCAATCCAATGACCAGCGTCAAGAATGTTTGCAGCCAAATGGCATTGGTGGGCGTGCGGTGGCGCGGGTGTACCTTGGCCAGCCAGTGCGGCAATGCTCCGCCGCGGCCCATGGCGAAGAAGACGCGCGTGGCGGCGTTCGTGCAGGCGATCGAAACGGCGAGCACCGAGTTCAAGACCGCGATGAAAACCAGAATCCAGGCTTTACCCCAAAGCCGCCGTGCGATCTGGAAGCATGGGTTCTCCGCCGATGCGATAAAGCCTCTTACGTCAGTCGTACCCCAGCCGATCAACACCGCCCAGGCGCAAAACAAGAAGAAGGCGCCCATGAAAAGAATGGATCCCATGATGGCGCGGGGCAGCGTGCGCTGCGGATCGTGGCTCTCTTCGGCCAGCGGCGCGACAGCGTCAAAACCCGTAAACGCAAAAATCGAAAAAACTACTCCAAGAAACAGTCCGTTGCGGCTTGGCGCATTGGTTGGGTTGTACGAAGTCAGGTGGATTCCCCCAGAGCCGGGGTGAATCACACATGCGATGGCGAGGCCTATGACGATCAATATCTCGGCCACCGAAAGAAAGACCATCATTTCGGTTGAAACTGCAATCCCGCGGTAGACCAGAAGTGTCAGAACCACCGTGGCCGCCACAAAGAATGCCCACCACGGGCAATGCCAGCCGTAACTGCCCTGCATGGTTGATTCGAAGAAGAAACCCATGAATGCGAGGTTGAGTGCGGTCGAAGTCGGATCGTAGAGGAAGTACAGCCATGCGGTCAGAAACCCGGCGCGGGGATGTACGGTGCGGCTCACATATGTGAAATAGCCGCCCGCCGAAGGCAGATGGCGCGCCAGTTGGGTGAGCGAGATGCCCAGAGTCAAAACGAGACAAAAGGCCATAAAGAATGCCAGTGGAGAGGTAATTCCAGCCACTGAGGTGACGATCTGAATCGTCAGGATCAGGCTAACCGCCGGTGCGATATGCGTGATCCCCTGCATCAACACTTCGGGGAACTTCAGGGCTCCCGCGCGCAGCTCAGTGTGAATCTCAGGCATGTCGTTCCGCCGCGAATCGCCCACCGAGCCGATGGAAATCTATCGGATGGCTAGTCTGCTCGCCGGTATTGGGAATGCCGTAGAATGAGCATGGCGGGAACCCGAAGATCGGAATCGCGCCCTCGGCGAACCGATCTGGGAGCAATGGATCAAACCACGCGAAGATCTTGCGGACGCCCCTCAGCGGGAGATCCAAATCGTACAGAATGTTCGCGGCCCATGCTCCACCGGTGATGATCAGCTTTTGCGTGCAGTAATCTGCGGCCGCTATTCTGACGACCACCGAACGGCCGTCACTCTGCCAGCCGGTCACGGTGCCCAGACCAATTACGGCGGCGTCGAAACTCCGGGGAATGATAATTCGGGCATAATATCATACCGAAGCCGGAGACTGGTCTTCTTGATCGGAAACAAATCCATACAATCGACTGAAAGAAAACAAGAAAGATTGACTGGATGACGCTTGTATGATAGGTATGATGCTCATGAAATTATTCCCTGTACTCTTCGCGTTGTTTGCGCTCACCTGTCCGGCCGCCGATGACTTTGGCGGCGCGTTCCACACGGTTCATCCCACCGAAATCAATGATCCGCTGCCTAATCCGTACATGGGTTGGGGACTGTGGGCGGGTCCGAAAGGGTTTGGGAATAACGAGCGGGACTATTCCGTCGAGCGAAATACCACCGGCTTCGGGAATGATGCGCCGCTCTTCAATTGGGTGCTGATTGACTGGGACTGGGCCAGTCTCGAGCCGAAGGAAGGACAGTTCGACTGGAGTTCATTCGACCGTGTCGTCGAATACTGGGCCGTCAGAGACAAGAGTTCCGTGGTGCGTTTTTGGGTCACGGATGATGCCGGCTGGAACGGCCATCCGGGCGCGAAGGTCCTACCGCAATGGCTCTGGGACAAAGGCCTGCGCTATCGCGAGTACGCGGGCAATGGAGGAGTCAAGCAACCCGAGCCCGATTATCTGGATCCGTCCTATAAGAGCGTATATCTTCCCGCGCTCAAGAACTTTTTGGCGGCGTTCGCCCAACGCTACGACAAGCCTGTTTCTCCTATCGCCTTGCTTCAAGTGATGGGTTACGGGCACTGGGCAGACTGGGCCACCTGGTATTCGCACTACCCGTTCCCCAGTTTGCAGGTGAAGCACGATCTGCTGGCCAGTATCATGCAGACTTACATTGATACCTTTCAGCACATTCGTTTGCTTGAATTCGGCGGCCCGGATTGGGACAGCGGCAAGTATCCAAAGTATGACGATTTTTTACGCTCCAAGGGTCTGGACATCGCACTGGCCAACGGTTTCGGCCTGATCTGGACCGGGTTCATTGATGGCCTGGGCAATTCCTTCGACGGCATCACCGCCAGGAAGAACTGGCGCACGCATCCAATCATCGCCGAAGGAAACTGGAATTACGATGACATGCAGGACCAGCGCACACATGGCACTCTGGACGAAAACATCGATGTGGCGCTTTCCTGGCACGCGAACTACGCGCACTTCTACTTTACGGTCGACACCTATCTGCGCGCCATGGCAGAGCAGAAGGCCCCTTTCGAGCGCGCA